>Ga0233425_10001616_pt1 | contig 49421 bp, 51 predicted proteins | sample Watercolumn_Towu_2_FD_181712 | JGI IMG/M metagenome (GOLD analysis project Ga0233425, IMG submission 181712) | Freshwater microbial communities from Lake Towuti, South Sulawesi, Indonesia - Watercolumn_Towuti2014_140_MG | ecosystem: Environmental > Aquatic > Freshwater > Lake | place...
TTAATTGATCCTAAGACCGGTGTGGAAGGAACGTGGATACAAGTGAAGCTCTTGAGCTATGCCACTGAGAGCTAACAATTCGTCCAAGCCGACGCCGCTTCGCGGCGCGGCTTAACTCAGGTGTTAGCCACCTAAGGAGAGATCACGATGAACCGGATGTTCCCGCTTGCTGCGCTGCTCGCCGCCACCACGTTGAGCCACGCCCAGGAAACTCCTGCACCTAGCTTTAAGGCAAACACGCTCGGGGAAGCGGCGGCATACGCCAATGATCTGGCTAAACCTATGACTCTGGAGCTTGAGATCCCCCTACACGGGCCAGTGAAGAATCTCGAGCCGCTCGTAACCTACCTGCGAGCAGAGGGATTCGATCTTGTTGCAGAAGTCACCCCTCCCCCAGGAACTGGCACCAGGATCGAGTCAGTGGCGTTCAAGGCGCGGAAGCACGGGGTGCTAGCCAAGAAATCGATCGATAAGTGGGCCAAGGAAGTCGCGCCTTTGGTGCCGGATGGGCTGAAATCCAACTGGATCATGCGGCAGGTCCGGGAAGGTGGCTAACAATTCGTCCAAGCCGACGCCGCTTCGCGGCGCGGCTTAACTCAGGTGTTAGCCACCACTGGGAGAGATCATGAATACTCGAACGACAATTGCGGCGGCTGCACTAATCGCTCTGGTTGCTGCACCATTCGCCGCCCGCGCGGCTGGCCCGTATGCCGTCTCTGCCAAGCTCTCGCACCAAGGAAAAGTCTTTGCAGAGCCTTCAGCCGTCGTCCGAAATGGAGAGCCTGCATCCATCCAAGTGACCGGCCCTTCCGGGTACACCCTAGCCCTGACCGTAACGGAGCTGGCTGCGGACAAGATCCAAGTCGCAGCGGCGGTCGATTCGCCTCACGGCAGAATCGCGCCAACGGTTGTCGTTCGGCCCGGTGTGCCAGCCAGCATCTCAGTCGGTGAAGTGGGTCTTTCACTCACGGTGAGCCGGGGTGGTGGCTAACAATTCGTCCAAGCCGACGCCGCTTCGCGGCGCGGCTTAACTCAGGTGTTAGGCCTCACTGCAGCAAGCGGCGATTCGGAGATGCGTGTACAGCTAAACGCCAACATGACCGACCAGAGCACAGCGGCAGTTGCGGACGCGTTAGCGCCTGTCTTGGTGGAGCTCGGCGAGCGCATAGGCGGGTCTTACGGCGGCGTGATGGATCACCTCTGGATTGACCTTGAGCTGATTGAGTCTCATGCCAATCCGGACGGCACGCCCAGCCATCCGTTCCGGTTTCAGAAGCGCGTGTCTGGGCGCTCGCCCTTCGGTCTCCCACCAAGCCCAGATACCTTCAATGTTGGCCACTTAAGCGTTCGCCCACGCTTCGATCTGATCCGGGGTCTACCTGAAGAAGAGGCAATTGCTCATGCGCTGTCGTCAATCTACCGTGCTACCGAGATACTCTGCCCCCAGGCCGCACGGCTCGGCGGCTTCGATGTAAGTGCGTTCAGGGCTAGGTTCCAAGAAGCATGCGGCGAGATGGGCTACCGGTGTGAGGCCTAACAATTCGTCCAAGCCGACGCCGCTTCGCGGCGCGGCTTAACTCAGGTGTTAGCCCTCGCATGAAGTGCCTCGCACTGCTTTTCACGCTGATAGCTATCCTCGCTGCCTGCGCCTCGAGCCAGCGGGCACCGACCGCGAAGCCTGTCTTCCAAGCGCCAAACGGTCGCGCGGCTTGCTTGGCGGCAGGCGGCCAGTGGGCTTGGCCCGGCATGCCCGGGCAAGGCGAGCCTGGAGATTTCCAAGGCATGTGCATCGTCAAGCTTCCAGACGCCGGGAAGTCCTGTTCGTCCTCCTCGCAGTGCATTGGTACATGCCGTGCGAGCGACATCACTGGCGCTAAGGCAAAGGGCGTTTGCTCAACCACCAACTATGCTGCGGGCTGTTTCACCCTAGTGGAAGATGGCAAGGTCCAAGCAATATGTGCGGACTAAACCGCGGGGCGAGGGCTAACAATTCGTCCAAGCCGACGCCGCTTCGCGGCGCGGCTTAACTCAGGTGTTAGGCCTCATGGAGCGGAAGACGTGGGTGCGTGTCGTTTCTGGTCTCGCTTTGGGCATAGTTGCCGTGGGTTATGGCGTCGTTGACAGATCTGGCACACCCGAATGGACCTGCACCTGTGAGGGGGCGGATCGCTGGTCATACATGGGGCCGCATGGTGTAAACAAGAGCCGAGACCACATGGATGCAACGGGCTATACAAGCACGTGCGATCGAACAGACCCGGCATCGAAGCTCGAAGACCGGGTGCTCGGCTGGCTGTTTCCGGGCCATAAGGCCTAACAATTCGTCCAAGCCGACGCCGCTTCGCGGCGCGGCTTAACTCAGGTGTTAGGCGCCAATGGGAGATCGCAAGCACTCGGAGCTGTACTCCACGCTGCTAGCGTTCCTCGAGCAGCACGGCCAGGCGGCGCTAGAAGGCGTCGCGGAACGAGGCATGCCGGCAGACCGTGCATTGGAGTTTATCGGCCTGCTAGAAGCCAATAGGGTTCCCCTCTACGGCCTGGAGGTTTGGCGCAGCGGTCCAGCCGGATATGACCTCGACGCCTCTTCCATCTGGTATTGCAGCACTAGCCAGCATCATCAGTATCGGGAGGCCCAGGAGGGGCTGCGGCTAGCTCAGCCGGGGCCGTCAGATCTTGTGGCGGTCCAGTTCGGCTAGATTGGCGCCTAACAATTCGTCCAAGCCGACGCCGCTTCGCGGCGCGGCTTAACTCAGGTGTTAGGGCCCAATGGCGATCCCGATGAGCTTGCTAGCAATTTTCCTCGTGCTGCTAGGTTCTGGTCCCGAGGGCCAAGTTCACGGGCGCTATGAGGCCGTAACGGAGTCCGAGTACGGCATCGAGGTCACGTTGGCGGAAGGGGGCAAAGCCGAGTTCGTCTTCCGCTCCTGGCAACCAGTGACCGGCGCGTCTGACTACGAGGAGCGGCTCGTGGGCGCGTGGTCGCTCGAAGGTGAGGTGCTCGACGTTTCGCTGAAGCCTTATGGCTCTGTACGCTATGAAGTGTCGCCGTGCCTTTCGTACGAAGAGTTTGGCGGGTCCGGGTGCTCGTTCGGCTTGCGCCCGCTTAGCTCGTCGCTGTCAGAAGATTACGGATTGCAGCGTTTTGGTCTTTGGCGGGCTGACACCCTCAAGGTTGGGCCCTAACAATTCGTCCAAGCCGACGCCGCTTCGCGGCGCGGCTTAACTCAGGTGTTAGGCGTCATGGGTGAGGGTCTGCAGCGACTGATACACGAGTACCTTGCAGCCGTTCGGGAAGCCGTTGCGGATCTGTCCGCGTCAGGCATTCCGCTACCTGCTAGTCGAATCGAGTGGGCCGCCTCCGGGGTCCCCAAGCGGGGCGTGCTGGTCAGCGGCCGCTCCTACCTCAAACACGGCTATGGCTGCACGGTGGGCACGGAGCGCAACGAAGTAGACTTTGATTTCGGCGAGCGCGGCGAGATCAACGGGTTCGATGGCTGGCGCCTCGCCCGGTTTACCAGCTTCCAGCCGAGCGCCTATGGCTTCGCGGACGAGGAGGAACTGGAGCGGGCGCTCGCCAAGGAGGCTGAGCAAGGGCGCGTGGTGAAACGTGGGTCGCTCTACTACCTCACGGGCCATGTCGCCTAACAATTCGTCCAAGCCGACGCCACTTCGCGGCGCGGCTTAACTCAGGTGTTAGGCCTCATGAGAAAACTTCTCGTCGCTGCACTTTCCTTGGCGACCCTCCAAGCATCTGCCGGCACGCCTGAGCAAAATGCTACCTGCGTAGCAAATGCCCCGGCCAATCTCCTATCGCCAGCCGATCGCGCTGCCGTGAGCCAGGCGCTGGCGATTCACTCGAACCATATGTGCTCGCAAGATGCCTGCGAGTACAGAGTGTCGAGGCTACCGGACGGGAAAACACTCGTGAGCCTGCGCGCGGCGCGATATGCCGAGGAGATCAAGCAGTGCGTCACGGTCTATATGGGCCGAGCGGGGGTGGTTTTCGATAGCTCCGGGAAAGCTGTCGATATGTGGCCTTATTGCATGGTCGCAGCGGAAGAGTTGAAACGAGATTCCGCAGTACGTAAGGAGATGGGCTACCACTGGTGTGAGAAGCCACCGATGAGGCCTAACAATTCGTCCAAGCCGACGCCGCTTGGCGGCGCGGCTTAACTCAGGTGTTAGCGCCCTGACGGAAAGAACGACATGAGCCAAGTCCATCTAGGAGCGCTCGCCTTGGTGCTTTTGCTCGGTACGCCCCCCGCCGCTGCTCAGCGCGCATCGGGCCAAGCGGCGGAGGTACAGGCCTTAGCCGCGGCTTGGGCGGAAGCCGAGCGGGCACGCTTGCCTATCGCAGGTCACACGATCGTCTTGCGGCCCGTAGGCAATTACATCGTGGTCTCAGCATCTTCGCCGTGCTCAGTAGCCAGGCGCTGCTATGGTGGGCGCAGCCACTTTGTCTATAGCCCGGCAGGCAAGCGCATCGTTCATGTGGTCGCAGAAGACTAGTACGGGCGCCAACAATTCGTCCAAGCCGACGCCGCTTCGCGGCGCGGCTTAACTCAGGTGTTAGGCGGCAATGGCGCGTTCGAAGCAACCGAATTCCCTGATGGCTTTATTCGTTGCATCGTGGGCCATCGCGGGCGTATTAGACCCCCTGCTGGCGGCCCGAGGCCACGACCCATCGGTGACCGCACTTCCGCACGCGGTGCTGCTCGGCTTCCTAGCTTTCGCCTGGTGCAAAGCACACGCTCGGTCTCGAGGCGTGCCGGTGCCTAGGTGCGCCCCACTGGTTGCAGGCCTCGCTTGGCCCATCGGTGTCCCGCTATATCTCGTCCGCGCGTTTCCCTGGCGGCCCGCTCTACTCGGTATTGCGAAGGCGCTTGGCGTTTTCCTGGTGTGTGCTGGCCTATACATCGGCGGCTGGCTACTAGGCGGTAGAGTTGCCGCCTAACAATTCGTCCAAGCCGACGCCGCTTCGCGGCGCGGCTTAACTCAGGTATTAGGCGCCATGTGGAAGATGCTCGTCGGTGCAGCCCTCTTTTCGCTCGCGCTCCCAGTGCATGCGTGCGCCGAGATCGAGTTCGGCCCCGCAGGGGCCTTTCATCGTGCGTATGCCGTCGTTGCTGCCACGGCCCAATCGGCATTCGTGACCCCGGCGGAAGAGAATCCCTCGGAAACCGTCCTGGCTTTCCCACGCCAACACGTGCTTTGGGAGGTTGGGGAATCGTGGAAGGGGCCGTTCAAAAAGGGTGAGCTAGTTTCCATCAGTAGCCGCCTTGGGCCGTGCGCCGTCGCGATCCGGGAGCATGAATCCGCGCTCCTATTCCTAATCCAGCAGCCGGATGGCGGGTTGGAGTACTCGTTTATCGAGCCTCTGGCAGATAAGCTCTTATTGGTACCGGTGCTGTACCGGCTCGCAGCTAACGGGCCTGGCGCCTAACAATTCGTCCAAGCCGACACCGCTTCGCGGCGCGGCTTAACTCAGGTGTTAGGCCCCACGATGCAGGCCCCCATCAATGGAGAGTCGCGATGAAGAAGTTGCTAGCTGCTATCGCGTTAGTTGCCTTTGCGATTCCTACCCACGCCGCGCTTACGCAGTCCTACTTGAAGAAAAAGCTGAATAGACTCCAGGTCACGTCGGTTCCCGGAATTGTCGAGTTGTATCTGAGCGAAACCGGGCAACGCACCAGGGTCAAGGCCGCGAAGGTGACCGTGCTGCTCAATGGCAGGCCGGACGACCGTGCGTCGGAGTTTATCGGGCAAGCAGATCGCGTGGATGTTTCATCGGAGGGTGAGTCGGTCACCGTTGATGTGATCATCTCGAACCTCCCGAAGACCAAGCACGACACTGTGAAGAACGCAGTGAACAATGTGCGGTGATTACCCGTTGGAAAGCGCGCTGCGTCGTTACAGCCCTTACAGCTCGACCGCGTCGCCGCTTCGCGGCGCAGCTTAGCCGAGGTCGCATCTGCACATGACGAGCTTTCGCGACATCGCCGAATTCCAGTCCGAAGCGTTCGCACCGTTCCTGCCGGAAGATGCGCAGGTCAATCCCGGGGTGTATGGCGCCGAGCTCGCATTCTGGCTGGCTCGGGAGCTCGCCAAGCATGGAGTGGCGACCAGCTACCCCGAGTGCGAGGACTGGGGATGGTTCATCGAGTTCATCCCGGAATCGGGATCGGAGTTCGCGGTCCTGTGCGCGAACGTGGATGGTGCACGGGATCGGTGGCGGCTGGTCCTGAAGCGCCACGGGCGGAAGTTGTTCGGCCGCGACAAACCTTCGTTCGATGAGGCGGAGTCCCTCGTTGCCGCGGTGCGACGTTCGCTGGAGGCAGCTCTAGCGCCGGACGCCGTGAGCTGGAAATGGAACGCGGGAACGGTCTGACGATAGGCACAGCCGACGCGGTTTCGCCGCACGGATCGACCCAGATGCCGGCAGGCGGAGAGAGTTCCAGTCGGCGCTCGCAGCCTTTCCTCGTGGGCGCGGTGACCGGTGGGCAGCCGTCGATGAAGTGGTGGGCAGGCCGGGCCGCTGTCGGACGGCGCGGCGACGCGAGCCTCGATCGACTCGCGGCACTTGCGCAGTCACTGCCCGCGGAACGTGAGAGCGCCAAGAGCATGACCGCGGTGTCGCATCCAGAGCAATCTATGTCGCGCCCGTCCGAACGGGCGTGCGGACACCCGCGGCGGCTCGCGTGATGGCAGCATGCACGCACCGGGAACCACAACGAGTGAAGGGAGTTCGGACATGCGGATGCTGATCGTGCTGTCGCTGCTGGTCGTCGGCTGCTCGGGGCGCCCCGAAGGCACGGCCATCGAAGGTGCTTCGGTGGCGACGACCGACGATAGGCGCTTGACGCACCACCTCGGCATCGCGGCGGGGAGCCGGCTGGTGCCGGTCCTGGAAGCGGGTTGCCAGATCCCGTGCACGGCGACGCAGCGGATCCGGACGGAGTCCGGCTCCCAGAAGGTCGTCCGTTTCCAGCTGCACGAGGGGGCGGACGATCGGGTCGCGTCGGCGAAGCCGCTCGGGACGTACGAGGTGGCATTGCCCGGAACGGGACCCGCGGCATCCGAGATCGAGCTGCGCTTCCACGCGGACCGCAGTGGCGCCTACGTCTCGGCCGTGGACAGGGCGGACGGCTCGGCGCGACCGGTGGCACGCGCGTCCCCGTAAACCGGCCGCTTCTGCGGTGCGCTCGCACGGCCCGCGGCGACTGCATCGCGATGCGATACCGCGTCGCCCGGCGCGGTTGCGGCGGCGGGATGCCGGCGCCTAGACTTCGCGCACGGTTCGTAACGTTACGGAGGCAAGGATGTCCATCCGTGTTTTTCTTCTCGATGACCATGCGCTCGTCCGTACGGGCATGCGCATGATCCTGTCGTCGCAGACCGACATCGAGGTCGTGGGCGAGGCGGACAGCGGCGAGGCCGCGCTGCCGCAGATCCGGTCACTCAAGCCGGACGTGGTGCTCTGCGATCTCCATCTTCCTGGTATCAGTGGGCTCGAGGTCACCGAGCGCATCGTGCGCGGCGATTTCGGTACGCGCGTGATCGTGGTGTCCGTGCACGAGGACGGGCCGTTTCCCAAGCGCCTGATCGAAGCCGGCGCTTCGGGCTACGTGGGCAAGGGCGGCGATGCGAACGAGCTGCTGCGCGCCGTGCGCGACGTGTCGCGCGGCAAGCGCTACCTCGCACCATCGGTGGCCCAGAACCTGGCGCTGTCCGGCATCGGAGGCAGCGGCTCGCCATTCGACATGCTCTCGCCGCGCGAGATCGAGATCGCCCTGCTCCTGGTGCGCGGCATGCGGCAGGAGGAGATCGCCCGCCGCCTGAGCCTGAGCCCGAAGACGGTGAATACCCACAAGGGGCGGATGTTCGAGAAGCTCGGCATCGGCGACACCATCGCCCTCGCCCGCCTGGTGACCCAGTACGGGCTCTCTGATCCCGTGGGCGCGCTGGCCTGACCGACCCGCCAGGGCGGTCGGTCGCCCCGCGCCCTGTCCCGCCTTCGTCGCTCCTGCGCCCTCGGCGGCGTCTGGCTTCGCGCCGCCCGCGAACGACCGCTTCGCATGGGGCGCGGGCCCGGTTTCGCACCCGCCTCGCGACCTCCCAGCAGCGGTGAACGACGTGGCCGACCGCCTGCCGGTCGTCGTGCGGGCGGCCACGCGACCGGTCGCCGCTTTCGTTACGCATCGACCGGGCGGCCCGTCACCAAGGCGGTATGGCACACCGGACCGGGGAGCTGGCAGCTCGTCCGGACGCGCCCCCCGATGGCGTAGCGGCGACCCTTTTGGGGCCGAGTCCCGGAGGTAGGCGCCAGCGCCCTGCCCGCCCGGCGGGCAGTCGGGCGACTGGGAATCCGAGCCGGAGACGCACGCGCGCCGGGATCGGCAGCCCGCGGGCCGAGCTGCCCCCACGGGAGCACTGGCCGTTCGAGTCCGGCAGCGATGGACTAGCGCACAGACCGAGTCACGTGGTCGGCCGACGCTGAAAGGCGGAGGGGGTGCGACGGCTGCCACGAACGACGTCCGCATGGGTTTCCCCCACCCGCGGGCGTGAGCGCTGCCTAGAGATTCGGGGGCCCCGGCCCCGGCTCCGAGCGGCCGCCGGAATCCCGTCGCACCACTGGCACGCCGCTTGCCTGAAGCCCGGCAAGTCCATGTGACGACCCCGCAGGCCATGACCGACGCGATCTCCTCCGTTCTCGCCCAGATCCGCGCGCACGAGATGCGTACGCGCAGCTTCGGCGACGTGGCCGGGTCGAATGCGATCGCCCCGGGTGCGCTGGGCGGCGTCCAGCCGGGAGCCGCGGCGCCGCAGGGCGGCTTCTCCGCCACCCTGTCCCGGGCCATCGACGGCGTCAGCAAGGCGCAGGCGGAATCGGGCGAGCTGCAGCGGGCCTTCGAAATGGGCGACCCGCGGGCCGACCTCGCACGCGTGATGGTCGCCATGCAGCAGTCGCAGGTCGCCTTCCGCGCCACGGTCGAGGTCCGCAACCGGCTGGTCCAGGCCTACCAGGACGTCATGAACATGCCGATCTGACGACCCCTCCGCGCTGACTCGCCGACCCGCATCCACCCGAGACCCGCTCCATGGCCGTGATCGCCCTCCCGAAGAACTCCGAGAACCTGCAGAAGCTCGGGCGCCTGCAGGACATCCCCGCCGTGCGCCAGCTCGGGATGATCGTGCTGGTCGCCGCCGCCATCGCGATGGGGCTCTGGCTGTTCTTCTGGACGCAGAAGCCGGCCTACGTGCCGGTCTACGCGGGGCTCGACGCCAAGGCGACCGAGGAGGCGTCGCAGTTGCTCACGTCGTCGCAGATCCCGTTCCAGATCGACACCGCGACCGGCGCCCTCGCCGTGCCGGCCGACCAGCTCGGCGCGGCCAAGATGGCGCTCGCCGCCGCGGGCCTGCCGGCCGGCGGCGACAAGGGCTTCGAGGCGATGCAGGGTGACCAGGGCTTCGGCACCAGCCAGTTCGTCGAGAACGCCCGCTACCAGCACGCGCTGGAGACCGAACTCGCCCGCACCATCGCGAACCTGCGCCCGGTGCGCGAGGCGCGGGTGCACCTCGCCCTGCCGAAACCTTCGGCCTTCACGCGGCAGAAGGAGTCGGCGAGCGCCTCGGTCGTGCTTCAGCTGCGCACGGGCGCGACGCTCGAGCAGGGCCAGGTCGACGCGATCGTCAACCTCGTATCGACCTCGGTCGCCAACCTCCCGACGGACAAGGTGACCGTGGTCGACCAGTTCGGCCGCATGCTCTCCAATCGCGACCCCACGTCCGACGCCGCGATCGGCGCACAGCAGTTCGACCAGCAGCGCCGCCAGGAAGCGGTGTTCGTGCAGCGCATCCAGGAGCTGCTCGAGCCGATGACCGGCCGTGGCCGCGTGAGCGCGCAGGTCTCGGTCGACATGGACTTCAACCAGACCGAGGAAGCGCGCGAGACCTACGGCCCGCAGGGGCAGATCGTGCGCAGCGAGCAGATCTCCGAGCAGGGTGACCTCGGCGCGATGGCCGCTGCGGGCGTCGCCGGCGGTGGCGGTGCGGCCGCGCGCGGCGTGCCGGGCAGCGCCAGCAATACGCCGCAGGCACCAGGCGCGCAGGGCGCGCAGGCGGGCCAGCCAAGCGCCTCCGGACAGGCTGCGCCCGTCAGCGCCGAGGGCTCGCGCACCGCCGTGCGGAATTACGAGGTGGATCGCACCCTCACCCACACGCGCCAGGCCCCGGGCCGGATCCGCCGCATCACCGCGGCCGTGCTCGTCGACAACGTTCCCGCAGGCGCGCAGGCGAAGGACGGCAAGCCGCGGCTGCGCGCGCTCGATGCCGCCGAACTCAAGCGCATCGAGACGCTCGTGCAGCAGGCGATCGGCTTCGATGCGCAGCGCGGCGACGCCGTCTCGGTCGTCAATGCGCCCTTCGCCGCCGATGCGGTGGCGGACGCCGGCGAGGCGCCGCCGATCTGGGAGAACCCCCGCGCGCGCGATCTGATCCGCACGGTCCTCGGCGGCCTCGCGGTGCTGGCACTGATCTTCACGGTGCTCCGCCCGGCCTTCAAGCAGATCCTCGCGCCCAAGCTCGTGCTTCCGGCGAATTCGGCCGTGCAGACCATCGTGGCCGAGGAGATCGAACAGCAGCATGCCACCGCCCGCGCGCCGCGCGATGCCGGCGCGCCCGGCCTGCCGACGGCGGCCATGCAATTCGAAGACAAGCTCAACGTGGCGCGCGGCGCGGTGACGCAGGATCCCAAGCGCGTCGCGCAGGTGGTGCGCGACCTCGTGGCGCAGGATGGCTGACATGCAGCAACTGACCGGTACGCAGCGGGCCGCGATCGTGCTCCTGACCCTCGGCGAGCAGCAGGCGGCCGAGGTGCTCAAGCACATGTCCGCGAAGGAAGTGCAGAAGCTCGGCGTGGCGATGACGTCCGTCGGCGGCGTGACGCGCGAGCAGGTGGTGGACGTGGTCGACGATTTCGTCGACACGCTCCAGCAGCCGTCCGGGCTCGGCCCCGGCGCGGACGAATACGTGCGCGCCGTGCTCGTGCAGGCCCTGGGCGAGGATCGTGCATCCGGCCTCATCGACCGGATCCTGCTCGGACGCAACACCTCCGGCCTCGACACGCTCAAGTGGATGGAGCCGCGCGCGATCGCCGAGCTCGTGCGCAACGAGCATCCGCAGATCATCGCGATCGTCCTCGCCCACCTCGACCCCGACCAGGGCGCCGAGGTACTCAAGTGCTTCCCCGAGCGCGTCAAGAGCGACGTGCTCGTGCGCATCGCCACGCTCGACGGCGTGCCGCCGCATGCGCTCAACGAGCTCAACGACGTGATGGCGCGGCAGTTCGCCGGCAGCCAGAACATCAAGTCGTCGGCGCTCGGCGGCGTCAAGGTGGCCGCGAACATCCTCAACTTCATGGACGGCGGACAGGACGAGGCGATCCTCGGCACCATCGGCGAGATCGACGACACCCTGTCCAGCCAGATCCGCGACCTGATGTTCGTCTTCGACAACCTCGCCGACATCGACGACCGCGCGATGCAGACCGTGCTGCGCGAGGTGCCGAACGAGAAGCTGGCCGTCGCCCTGCGCGGCGCCGACCAGAAGGTCAAGGACAAGATCATCGGCAACATGTCGCAGCGCGCGGCGGAGATCCTCAAGGACGACATGGAGGCCCGCGGCCCCGTGCGCCTCGCGGACGTCGAGGCCGCGCAGAAGGAGATCCTTTCGATCGTGCGCAAGATGGCCGATGAGGGCACGATCCAGCTGATGGCGAAGGCGGAGACCTTCGTCTGATGGCCGACAGCGCCGTCCGCTGGATCGCCCCCGGCTTCGAGCCCGTGCCGCAGGAGGACCTGCCGCGGATGCCGAGCGTGGAGGAGCTGCAGGCGATCGAGCAGGCCGCCTATGCGGAAGGCTTCCAGCGTGGCCATGCCGACGGCCTCGCCACCGGCCAGGGCGAGATCCGCCGCATGATCGCGCAGATGGAAGGCATCCTGGACAGCTTCACGCGGCCGCTCGCACGGCTCGACGGCGAGGTCGCCGATGCGCTCGCCGACCTCGCCAGCCGCATCGCCGGCACCCTCGTGGGGCATGCATACCGTGCCGATCCGGCGCTGCTGGCCGACCTCGTGCGCGAGGCGCTCGATTCGATCGGTACGCAGACGCGCGAGGTCGAGCTCCGCCTGCATCCCGACGACCTCGTCGTGCTGATGCCGCAGCTGTCGACGCTCGGCGGCGTGCGCCTGGCCGGGGACACCACCCTCGCCCGCGGCGAACTCCGGCTGCACAGCGAGAGCGTGCGCATCGACGCGACGATCGACTCGCGGCTTCGGGCCTGCCTCGACGCGATGCTCGCCGGGTCCCGTGGAGCGGCCGCATGAGCGCCAGCATCGCCGCCGCGCAGTGGCACGAAGCGCGCAATCTCCGGCTCGCCGCCCGGCTCGCGGGCGCCGACCCGTCCGCGGCGGGCCCCGCGCTCGCCCGCGAGGGCGTGCTGCGCCGCGCCGTCGGCCTCACGCTCGAAGCCTCGGGCTGCGAAGCCCCGATGGGCTCGCGCTGCCGCGTCGAGACCGCGGGTGGTCGCTGGGTCGACGCCGAGGTCGTCGGCTTCTCCGGCGACCGCACCTTCCTCATGCCCACCGCGCACCTCGACGGGCTGCTGCCCAATGCGCGCGTGGTGCCGAGCCGCCAGCAGGGCGAAGTCGCCGTCGGCGAAGGCCTGCTCGGCCGTGTGATCGATTCGGATGGCGTGCCGCTCGACGGGCGCGGGCCGATCCGCGCCGAGGGCCACATGGGCCTGGCCGGCGTCTCCATCAATCCGCTGATGCGCGAGCCGATCACCCGCTCGCTCGACGTCGGCGTGCGCGCGATCAATGCGTTGCTGCCCATCGGCCGAGGCCAGCGCGTGGGCCTGTTCGCGGGCTCGGGCGTCGGCAAGTCGACGCTGCTGGGCATGATGACCCGCTTCACCGCGGCCGACGTGATCGTGGTCGGCCTGATCGGCGAGCGAGGCCGCGAGGTGCGCGACTTCGTCGAGGCGACGCTCGGCGAGGAAGGCCTGCGCCGCTCCGTCGTGGTCGCCGCGCCCGCGGACCGCCCGCCCCTCGCGCGCCTGCACGGCGCGCTTCGGGCCACCGCGATCGCCGAGTACTACCGGGACCAGGGCTTGCATGTCCTGCTGCTGATGGATTCGCTCACCCGCTATGCGCAGGCGCAACGCGAGATCGGCCTCTCGGTCGGCGAGCCGCCGACCACGCGCGGCTATCCGCCGAGCGTGTTCGCCAAGCTGCCGGCGCTGGTCGAGCGCGCGGGCAACGGCGCCGACGGCCGCGGCTCGATCACCGCCTTCTACACCGTGCTGACCGAAGGCGACGACCAGCAGGAGCCGATCGCCGACGCCGCGCGCGCCATCCTCGATGGCCACATCGTGCTCTCGCGCCGCATCGCCGACTCGGGCCAGTATCCGGCGATCGACGTCGAGGTCTCCGTCTCGCGCGTGATGCAGGACATCACCGACGCGCCGTGGCGCGAGCGCATCCGCATGCTCAAGCGCCTGATGTCGGCCTACTCCACCCAGCGCGACCTCATCGCCATCGGCGCCTACCAGCGCGGGAGCGATCCCCTCGTGGACGAGGCGCTCGCGCGCTGGCCCGCCATCATGGATTTCCTCGGACAGGACATCCGCGAAGCATCGAACGTCGAGCAGAGCAAGGACGCGCTGTTCCGCCTGCTCGACGCCGGTTCCAACTGATTCGGATCGCCCATGCCCCCTCGCTCCCAGCGTCTGGACCCCATTCTCAAGATCAAGCAGCGCCACCAGGACGAGGTCGCGCAGCAGGTGGCCGCGCGCGAGGCCGCGCTCGTCGAACAGGAGCAGCGCCTCGCGGCACTGCAACGCTACGCGAGCGAATACCAGCTGCAGCCCATCCAGGGCGGCGTCATCAACCCCGCCCTGCTCGCCAACCGTCTGGCCTTCCAGGAGAAGGTGCAGCAGGCGGTGCACCAGCAGGCGCAGGTCGTGGAGCGTGCGCGGCAGTCGAGCGAGGTGGAGCGCGCCCGCCTGATGCTCGCCAGCCGCGAGAAGCATGTGCTGGAGAAACTCGCCGCGAGCTATCGTGCCGACGAGACGCGTGCCGCCGATGCCCGCGTGCAGAAGGAGCTCGACGACATCGCGGGCCGCAAGCGCGGGGCGGGCGTCACGGGATGAACGTGCGCGGCCTGGCGTCGATGGCGGATCCGGCGCGCGTGCTGCGCGCCGAACGCGACGGCGCGCGAACGGACGAGGCGTCGGCTCCATTCGAGATGCCACGCGGGGCCGATGCGGCCCCGGGGGCGACCAGCGGAGCGGCCGGCGCCCGCGGCGCGCGCCCCGAACCGACGGGGGCCAGCCGTCCGGCCCGCACGCCGTCGTGCCCAGGGGACGACGGCCGGCGCGCGGAGCGCGACGGCGCCGCGGAATCGCCCGCGCGTGACGGCGATGCCCGCGTCGAAGCCCCGCGGCACGAACGGGCGCAGGGCGACCGGTCCCGGCCTACGAATGTCGCCGCACATCGTCGAGATGCCTCCCCCCGCGACGAAGCAGGCGCGACCGACGCATCGGTCGACCCGACCGCAGCGCGGCCCGGCGATGCGACCCTCGAGGACGATCGGCGTGGCGACGTGCCGGGCACGCCCGAGCGCCTGCTGACGTTGCTCGATGCCTCCACGCGGGTCGCCGCGACCGGGAACGGCCCGGCCTCTCCCGACCCCGGGCTGCCCGGGCACGGAAGCGTCGCGATCGCGTCGCCCGCCGTGGCGATGTCCGGGATGCCGACCGGTGCGTCGAGCGACGCGGCGGCCATGCACGTCGTCGCCGACGGACTGCGCGGTCCCGCGAGCCATGGTGGGGTGACCGCCTCGAGCGCGGCGCCGATGGCGATCGGCATCACTTCGGACGCGGGCACGGCGCCGCAGCATCCCGGGGCCCTGCCGACGGCTGCGGGCGCGGCCGCGGCTGCGGCCACCGCGCCGGCACTGGATCGGAGCGCCGTCGCCGCCCCTGCGGTGATGCCACAGATGGACGCGGTTCCCGCCGGCGTCGGCGCGTCCTTCGCCGCGCTCGCGACCTCCTCCCCGCGATCGGACGACGGCGCGCCTCTGCTGCGCAGCGAGCGCGGAGCCGATGGCCTCGGCTTCGTCGACACGCTCGCGTCGACGGAGGCCACGGCCCCGGGTCCGATCCCGCATGCGACGCGGGCGGCCGACGCCGCGGGCCGCATCCAGTTCTCGGCACCCATCCCGGTTCCCACGCGCCCCGAGCTCGGCCTCGACGACGTCTTCGACCAGCGCATCGTCTGGATGGCCGAGCAGCGCATCGGGCACGCCGAGATGCGGGTCAGTCCGGAAGGCATCGGCCCGATCGACGTGCGGCTGCAGATCGACGGTCAGCGCGTCACCGCGCAGTTCAGCGCGGCCAGCGCGGATGTGCGCCAGGCGCTCGAGGCCGGCATGGACCGCCTGCGCGACCTGCTCGGCGAGCGCGGCATGCAGCTGGCCGATGCGCAGGTGGGGCAACAGCGGTCCCGGCACGACCGGCCCACGGCCGATCCAACGAGTCCCGCCGAGGGCGGTGTCACCACCGACGACGGCACCGGGGTCACCACGGTGCGCAGCCTGCGCGCACGGGGCCTGGTCGACACGTACGCCTGACGCGCGCGCGGCGGACGGATCCGGACAGCTCGTCAGTCCATCCGCGCGGTCTCGCATCCCGCCGCGACAGGGGCCATCCCGCGCCGCCGGGAACCCGGCACCGCCCTGTTCAGCCCGGCGCCAAGGTTCCGACTCGGCCGTACGGCACGGCCCTTGCACTGACCTCTCCGTCACCGAGGAGCCGTGTCCGTGTCAGCCCAAGCCGCCCCCGCCCCTGCCCCCGCCGAAGCCCCGAAGAAGAAGAGCAAGAAGCTGCTCTTCATCATCCTCGCCGTCGTCCTCGTCGCCGGTGGCGGCGTAGCCGCGTGGTTCTTCACGGCCGGTGCGAAGGCCGAGGCGCCGGCCGCCGAGGAGAAGCTCCCGACGCAGTACTTCGCGATGGAGCCGTCCTTCGTCGTAAACCTCGCCGACACCGACGCGGTGCGCTACCTCCAGGCCGACGTGCAGATCGCGACGCGTGATCCGGAGACGCTGACCGCGCTGCAGGCCCACGGCCCGGCCCTTCGCAATCGCCTGCTGCTCCTGTTCGGCCAGCAGCTCTCGCCCTCGCTCGCGCAGCGCAGCGGCAAGGAACGTCTGCAGGAAAAGGCGCTGGCCGAGGTCCGTGCCGTGCTGAAGAAGGAAGGCGCGCCCGACAAGGTCGAAAGCGTGATCTTCACCAGCCTGGTCACGCAGTAAGCACCGGAGCCGCCATGAGCGCCGACCTGCTGTCACAGGACGAGATCGATGCCCTCCTCCACGGCGTGGACGCGGGTGCGATCGAAGTCGAGCCGCCCGCCGCACCCGGCGAGGCGCGCGCCTACGACTTCGCGAGCCAGGACCGCATCGTCCGCGGCCGCCTGCCCACGCTCGAGATGATCAACGAGCGCTTCGCGCGCACGTGGCGCATCGGCCTGTTCAACCTGCTGCGCCGCTCGGCGGACCTCTCGGTGCGCGGCATCGACCTGATCCGCTTTGGCGAGTACATGCACTCGTTGCAGGTGCCCAACAACCTCAACCTGATCAAGATGAAGCCGCTGCGCGGCACTGGCATCGTCGTGTTCGAGCCGCGCCTGGTGTTCACCACCGTCGACAACTTCTTCGGTGGCGCGGGCAAGTACCACACGCGCATCGAGGGTCGCGAGTTCACGCCGACCGAGATGCGCGTGATCCAGCTGCTGCTCAAGCAGACCTTCGCCGACCTCGCCGACGCCTGGGCCCCGGTGCTGCCGGTGGAGTTCGAGTACGTCAATTCCGAGGTCAATCCGCACTTCGCCAACATCATCTCGCCGCGCGAGTACATCGTCGTCAGCCGCTTCCACGTGGAGCTGGAAGGCGGCGGCGGCGAGCTGCACGTCGCGCTGCCCTACTCCATGCTCGAGCCGATCCGCGAGCTGCTCGACGCGGGCGTGCAATCCGACCGCATCGAGAAGGACGAGAACTGGACGCGCGCCCTGCGCAGCCAGCTGCAGGACGCCGACGTCGAGATCAGCAGCGCGCTCGCACAGCGGCAGATCTCGCTGCGCGAGCTCAGCCGCCTGAAGGTGGGCGACATCATCCCGATCGAGCTGCCCAAGCAGATCACGGTCGAGGTCGAGAACATGCCGCTGTTCGCCGGTGAGTTCGGCACGCACAACGGCAAGAACGCCATCAAGATCACGCACGTCAACGCGCCGCGTGCGCTGTTGCCCCTCGATGCCCTGAGCGAGACGCCATGAACGCCTCCGACGCCGCGGCGCGCGCCGCATTCGACACCCTGACCGCCGACGGCAGCGCCGGCGTGACCGACCTCAACCTCGACGTGATCCTCGACGTGCCGGTGACGCTGTCGCTGGAAGTCGGCCGCACGCGCATCCCGATCCGGAACCTGCTCCAGCTCAACCAGGGTTCGGTGGTGGAGCTCGAGCGCGCGGCGGGCGAGCCGCTGGACGTCTACGTCAACGGCACCCTGATCGCGCAGGGCGAGGTCGTCGTGGTCAACGACCGCTTCGGCGTGCGCCTGACCGACGTGGTCAGCCCGTCCGAGCGCATCAAGCGCCTGCGCTGAGCGGAGCCGGATCGGTGATCCCTACGGCGATGGCGCAGGCGGGCCCGGGAGTGACCGCGCCGATGCCGCCCGAGAACGCAGGCCCCGCGCAGCCCGCGCCGGCGGGTTCGCCGACGCCGCGGGACGCGACCGCGGCAGTTCCGGCTCTGCCTGCGTCTCCCGGCACGAATGCCGGCGCGACCATGGTCACGGCCCCGGCGACCGACGCACCGGCTGCCGTCGGCGTGCCCGCCGGGACCGCATCCACGACGCCTGCCCAGGCCGCCACGCCCGCTGCGGGCGTGACGTTCCCGGTGCGTCCGGCGACCACCGCCGCCACGCAGGCCACGCCCGCGATCGGGCATGCCTCCGCCGCGGATGCGGGCAGCATCGGGGGCGCATTGTTCTCGCTGGTGCTGGTCGTGGGCCTGATCCTCGCGCTCGGCTGGCTCGCCAAGCGGATGCCGGGCCTGCAGCGTGGCGCCGGCAACGCCGGCCTGAAGGTGGTCGCCAGCGTCGCGCTCGGCCCGCGCGAGCGCGCGGTGGTCGTCGACGTCGGCGGCACGCAACTGTTGCTCGGCGTCGGCCAGGGCGGCGTGCGCACCCTGCACACGCTCGACGCGCCCCTGCCCGCCGCGGATGCGTCAGCCACGCCGTCGCCTTTCGCGCAGATCCTCGCGCAGCATTTCGGTAAGAAGCCATGAGCTGGACGCTCGATCGCCTGATGCGCGTCGCCTGCGCGCTCCTGCTGGTGCTCGGGCTCGCCTACAGCGTGCTCGCGGGCACGGCGCAGGCGCAGCAGCTCCCTGCGCAGCCGGAGACGGTGGCGACCGCACCGGTGACCGCCTCGCCGGCCGCGCAGCCGCAACGCCCGTTGCCGACGGTCAACGTCGGCCAGATCGGCCAGCAGCCGGTCAGCATGCCGCTGCAGGTGCTGCTGCTGATGACCGGCATCACGCTGCTGCCGGCGGCGCTGATGGGCATCACCGCATTCACCCGCATCATCATCGTGCTGGGCCTGCTCCGGCAGGCGCTCGGCACCGGGCAGACGCCGAGCAACCAGGTCCTGCTCGCCCTCGCGCTGTTCATGACCTTCATGATCATGACGCCGGTCTTCGACCAGGCGTGGGCGGCCGGCATCGGCCCCTACCTCGACGGCACGATGGAATTCCGCCAGGCATGGACGGCCGCGCTCGAGCCTTTCCGCGGCTTCATGCTGGCGCAGGTGCGCGAGACCGACCTGATGACGTTCGCGGGACTCTCTGGCAGCGGGCCGTACGCCACGCCGCAGGACGTGCCCTTCAGCGTGCTCGCCGCTTCGTTCCTGACCAGCGAGCTCAAGACCGCGTTCGAGATCGCGTTCCTGATCTACATCCCCTTCGTGATCATCGACCTCGTCGTGGCGAGCGTGCTGATGTCGATGGGCATGATGATGATGTCGCCGATGATCGTGTCGGCCCCCTTCAAGATCCTGCTGTTCATCCTCGTGGACGGCTGGGTGCTGGTGGTCGGCTCGCTCGCCGCCAGCTTCAATCCGGTGACCTGAGATGACCCCCGAAGTGGCGATGACCGAAATTGCCCGCGGCCTGCAGATGGCGCTCGTGCTCGGCGCGCCGCCGCTCCTCGCGGTGCTCGGCGTGGGCGTGGTGGTCGGCGTGATCCAGGCGGCGACGCAGATCAACGAGCAGACGATCGGCTTCGTGGTGAAGGCGATGGCGCTGGTCGCGACGATCGGCCTGCTCGGCCACTTCCTGCTCGGCCAGCTCGTGTCGTTCACGCAGGATCTTTTCCAGCGGATTCCGCACCTCGTCGGCTGAGGGCGGACGGATTCGCGGAGGTCGATGCACGCCGCCGGCCGCGGCCGGCGGGTGCGAAGCGGAACGACGGCGCCCTTGCCGGGATCGCGGTTCGCCCGGCTTTCAGCTGCCCGCGCCGACACTGCGGGCGATACCCCGGGAGACCCGCCGCGTGAAGCTTTCCGCCCTGCTCCTGCTCGCGTCGCCGTCGCTCGCCGTGGCCGCCGACTTCGACACGCGCGTGGCGCAGGCCCAGGCCGCGATCGGCACGCGCGAGGGCTATGCCTACGACATGGCGCTGGTGCCGGCGATCCACGCGGCGACCGTGAAGTGCGTGCCGCCCGGCCGGGCGGCCGCGCGACGGGCGGACGTGTTCACCGCCATCGCCACGGTCGATGCGGGGGGCCGTGTCTCCGACGTGCAGGTGCGGCCCGCCACGCCGCTGGCGCTGTGCTTCGCGCGCCAGCTCGGCACGCTGAAGCTGCGACCGCCGCCGCGACCCCCGCGCGGACACGCTGGGCACCCGATCCTGGTGCAGGTGCGCGACCGGTTCTGAGGCGCCCCCCGGCGCCGCCATCGCGCGGCGCGCGGGCGTCGCGGTACGTGCCTTGCATCCGCCGGGCCGTGGACCCCGTCACCCTCGCCACCGCCGACGGCCTCGACCTGTTCGACATGCTCGGCCGCATCCTGTGGACCGCGCTGCGGATCGGCGCGGCGATCCAGGTGCTGCCGATGCTCGGCGCGCGCGGCGTGCCCGCGCGCTCGCGCCTGGTGTTCACGATCGCCCTCGCGGCCGCGATGTCGGCGCTGCTGCCGGCGCCGCCGCAGGCGGGCGTCAATGCCTGGACCGCGCTGGCCGTCCTGCGCGAGTTCTCGGTGGGCATCGCGATCGGCCTGATGCTCCGGCTGGCGTTCGAAGCGGGGCAGCTCGCCGGCGAACTCGCGAGCCAGGGCATGGGCCTGTCGTTCGCCACGCTCGCCGACCCGAGCGGCGGCGGCTCGACGACCGTGCTCGCGCAGTGGTTCTACCTCGCCTTCGGGCTGATCTTCTTCGCGGTCGACGGCCACCTCGCCCTGGTGCAGCTGCTGTTCGACAGCTACGCGGCGATGCCGATCGGCACGCCGTTCCGGGACCTGCCGGAGTTCCTGTCGGCGATCCCGATGTTCTTCGCCGCCGCGATGAAGGCGGGGCTGCTGCTGGCGCTGCCCGTGATGATGGCGCTGCTGTCGGTGAATGTGGCCGTGGGCGTGCTCTCCCGGGCGGCCCAGCAGCTCAATCCGATCTCGCTGGGCTTCCCGGTGGCGATGCTGCTGGGCATGGGCCTGCTGATGCTTCTGGCAAGGGAATTGCAGGGGCCTGTCCAGCGACTGTTCGGGGACGCCTTCCAGGCGGCCCGCGCCCTCACCGGTTGACGGAAGACCACGCAGATGGCCAGCGAAGACCAGGAAGACAAGACCGAACTCCCGTCAGAAAAACGATTGCGGGAAGCGCGCGAGAAGGGCGACAGCCCGCGATCGCGCGAGCTCGCGAACGTGGCCGTGCTCGGCTGCGCCACGCTGGCGCTGGCCGTCTCCGGTCCGCAGCTGGGCGCCTCCGCGCAGGGCTGGCTGGCCGGCGCGCTGCAGTTCGAGCCGGCGCTGCTGGGGCAGCCGGACCGTCTCCCGATCCACGCCGCGAAGCTGATGGGCGGCCTCGTGCTGCCCGTGCTGCCGCTGCTCGCCGCCGCCCTGCTCGGCTGCTTCCTCGCGCCGGCGGCCATGGGCTCGCTGCGCTTCTCGGGGCAGGCGCTCAAGGCCGACCTGACGCGCCTGAACCCGCTCACGGGTTTCGGCCGCATGTACGGCAAGGAGTCGCTCGCCGAATTCCTGCGCTCGATCCTGCGGCTGCTGCTGATCGGCGGCATCGCCGGGCTGGTGCTGCGCGGCACCTTCGAGTCGTTCGTGGCGATGCCGGGGCAATCGCTCGAGGTCGCGGTCGCCGGCGGCATGGACGCGGTGTTCGGCGTGTTCTACGCGGTGGTGGGTGCGCTCGCCGCGCTCGCCCTGATCGACGTGCCCTACCAGCGCTGGGCCTGGCGCAACAAGCTCAAGATGACCAAGCAGGAGCTGCGGGACGAGGCCAAGGAAGCGGAAGGCAATCCCGAGATCAAGGCCCGCGCGCGCCAGGTCGCGCGGCAGATGGCCAACCAGCGGATGATGGAAGCGGTGCCGACGGCGGACGTCATCGTCACCAACCCCACCCACTACGCGGTGGCGCTCAAGTACGAGGCCGGGAAGATGCGCGCGCCCAAGGTCGTGGCCAAGGGCGTCGACGAGCTCGCCCTGCGCATCCGCGAGATCGGTGACGCCCACAGGGTGATGCGCGTGGAGGCGCCGCCGCTGGCGCGCGCGCTCTACCGCCAGTGCAAGGTCGACCAGGAGATCCCGTCGCAGCTGTACGCGGCGGTGGCGCAGGTGCTGACCTACCTCTACCAGATCCGCCGCTGGAAGCATGCGGACGGCCCGATGCCGCAGCTCGTGCAGGTCGATGTCGGCGCCGCAGGCGCGCCGGACGCGGCCAATGACGGAGGCGCGGCATGAGCGGGATGTCCGGCGTGATGAGTTCCCTCAAGGGCGGCGCGGCCGCGCCGCTCGTGGTGCTGGGCATGCTCGCGATGGTGACGGTGCCGCTGTCGCCTCTCGTGCTCGATGCCTTCTTCACCATCAACATCGCGCTGTCGCTGGTGGTGCTGCTGGCGGTGGTCTACGTCAAGCGCCCGCTCGAGTTCTCGATCTTCCCCAGCGTGCTTCTGATGGTCACGCTGCTGCGGCTCGCGCTCAACGTCGCGTCCACCCGCGTGGTGCTCCTGCACGGCCACCAGGGCTCCGCCGCGGCCGGCCACGTCATCGAATCCTTCGGCCAGTTCGTGATCGGCGGCAGCTACGCCGTCGGCATCGTGGTCTTCACCATCCTCACCATCATCAACTTCGTGGTGGTGACCAAGGGCGCCGGGCGCATCTCGGAAGTGTCGGCGCGCTTCATCCTCGACGCGCTGCCCGGCAAGCAGATGGCGATCGATGCCGACCTCAACGCGGGCCTGCTCTCGCGCGAGGAAGCCAAGGCCCGCCGCGAGGAGGTGCGCGAGGAAGCGGACTTCTACGGCTCGATGGACGGTGCCAGCAAGTTCATCCGCGGCGACGCGATCGCCGGCATCCTGATCCTCGTCATCAACCTGGTCGGCGGCATGCTGATCGGCATGCTGCAGCACGGGCTGCCGTTCGCGCAGGCGGCCGAGACCTACTCGCTGCTGGCGATCGGCGACGGCCTCGTCGCACAGCTGCCCGCGCTGCTGGTGTCGACCGCGGTGGCGATGCTCGTCACCCGCGCGACCACCGAGCAGGAGATGGGCGAGACCGTCAACAAGCAGGTCTTCGGCCACCACCGCGCGCTCACCGTCTCGGCCATCCTGCTGGGCATCATCGGCCTCGTGCCGGGCATGCCGAACGTGCCGTTCCTGATCTCGGCGGCCGTGCTCGGTTACTTCGCCTGGCGCATGCAGAAGCGCGCGAAGGAGGAGGCCGAGAAGCCGGCGCCCGATCCGACCATCGCCCCGCCGCCGTCGCCGAACGCCGAACTCAGCTGGGACGAGGTGCGCCCGACCGAGCCGCTCGCGCTCGAGGTCGGCTATCGCTTGATCCCACTCGTGGACAAGGCACAGGGCGGCGAGCTGCTCGCTCGCCTGAAGGGCGTGCGGCGCAAGCTCACGCAGGACCTCGGCTTCCTCATTCCCGCCGTGCACGTGCGCGACAACCTCGAGCTCGCGCCGGGCCACTACCGCCTGCTCGTGCACGGGGTGCCGGTCGCGATGGGCGAGCTGCAGCCCGACCGCGAGATGGCGCTCGACCCGGGCCGCGTTTTCGGCCAGCTCGAAGGCATCCCCACGCGCGATCCGGCCTTCGGACTGGACGCGGTGTGGATCGTGCCCGGCCAGCGCGCGCATGCCGAGTCGCTCGGCTACACCGTCGTCGACCCCGCCACGGTCGTCGCCACCCACCTCTCGCACGTGGTGCGCGAGAAGGCCTCGGAGCTGCTCGGCCACGACGAGGTGCAGCAGCTGCTGGCCAACGTCGGCAAGGGGTCGCCCAAGCTCGTCGAGGAATTGACGCCCAAGCTGCTGCCGCTCTCGACCATCGTGCGCGTGCTGCAGGCGCTGCTGGCCGAGAAGGTGCCGCTGCGGCAGATGCGGCAGATCGTCGAGGCGCTGCTGGAGCATGGCGCGATCACCCAGGACCCGACCCAGCTCGTCGCCGCCGTGCGCACCGCCCTCGGCCGCTTCATCGTGCAGGAGCTCAACGGCCTCAACGAGGAGCTGCCGGTCTTCACCCTCGCGCCGGCGCTGGAGCGCGTGCTGCAGGATTCCGTGTCCGGACAGAGCGCCGCGATGGAACCGGGCCTGGCCGAGCGCCTCCACCAGAACCTCTCCGACTGCGTCACCCGGCAGGAGAGCAAGGGCGAGCCTGCCGTGCTGCTGGTGCCGACCTCGATCCGCTCCTCGATCGCGCGGCTGGTCCGGCATTCGGTCCCGCAACTCGCCGTGCTGGCCTACGGCGAGGTCCCGGAGGACAAGCGGCTGCGGCTGGTCGGCTCCATCGGCTGAGTCCCGCTATCACGGGCGCTCGCGAACGCGCGGACGCCGATCGGGATCGAACGGGCGGGAAGGCGCGCGCCGACGTTCCCGCTCGCCGACCCCGACGGGTGATGGCCCGCGGCCCATTCGATGCCCGGCGCGCCGCGGCTCGCCGACTACCCGGCGACGGGACAGCCTGCTCGATCGGACAGGGGCCCGGATACCGCCCGCCTCACGACCCTGGCGCATCGCGCGCACGAGCGGAGCACCCAGCGCCCGGCTGCCCGGCGGCGCGTCCGCGACGCCGACGCCAGGGCCGCGCGCCCGCGCCGATTCCCCGTCGCGGCGGCCGCCCCGCCTCTGGCACGGCCATTGCACTGACCCGGGCATGCCCCACGCCGTCCGCCAGTCCGCCGTCACCGCCCGCTCCGAGGCCGTCGCATGAGAATCAAGCGCTTCATCGCCCCCGACATGCGCACCGCGCTGAAGATGGTGCGCGAGGAGCACGGCCCCGACGCCGTGATCCTGTCGAACCGCGCCGTGCACGGCGGCATCGAGGTCGTCGCGGCGACCGATTACGACGAGGCGCTCGTCCAGCAGGCCCTGCGCAATGCGGCCGAGCCCGAGCGCGAAGCCGCAGCGACCCCGGCACCGGCCTACGAGCCGCGCCCGGCGGTGGTGCAGGCCCGCGAGGCACGCCCTTCGCGCGCCGACGCCATGATCGCCGCACTCGCGGGCAGCGACGCCGCGACCCGCTCCGCGGTCGCCGAGCGCGCCCGCGCGGTCGCCCGCCACGACGCCGGTGCCCGTGCCCCGGCGCTGTCGGCACTGCTGCGCAAGCCGGTCGAGACGCAGGCCGAGGTCGCGACCCCGGCACCGATCGACGACCACGCCGCCGACGCCGCCGGATCGTCTCCGCGCGCGGGCGACGACTTCCGTGCCCTGCTGGCGCGCCTCAACGAGGCGGACGAGCCGGCGCCGACGTTCTCCTCCCGCGCCGCCGCGATCGCCCAGGCCGACGCAGCCGTGCCTGTCGCCGCCGAGCCCGTCGGCGAGGCGTCCGCGACGCCGGCGGTCGCCGATTTCCCCGAGTTCGAGCTCCCCACCGGCCTGGCCCAGGCGTTCGCCACCGTCGCGACGCCGGCGGCTCCGCAGTCGCTGGAAGCCGAGCCGGTCACGGTCGCGGCGCAGGCCGAGCCGGTCGTGGAGCCGCAGCCTGTCGCCGCGCCAGCGCCGATCGCGATGCCCGTCGCGCCGGTCGCGAGCGTCGAGCCCTCGTTCGCCGAGCTGCTCGCGCCTGCGACGCCGGCCGTCGCCGCCGCGCCGTCCGTTTGCCACGACGCGTTCGACGCCTTGGCCGAGATGGCCGCGGTGCAGGCGCCGGCCCCGGTCGCCGCCGCGCCCGTCGCGCCGGTCACGGTCGTCGCGCCGCCGACGCTGCAGGTGGTGGTGAGCCAGTCCGAGGATCCGACCATCGTCGCCATGCGCAACGAGCTCGCCTCGATGCGGCAGATGATGGAGCGCCAGATGGGCCAGTTCGCGATCGAGCGCCTGCGCGGCTCGCCGGCGCGTGCGCTGGCCTTCGAGACGCTGCAGGCCTACGGCTGCGACGACACGCTCGCGCAGACCATCGCCACGCGCATCGATCCGCGCATCGAGCCGGCCAAGGTCAAGCCGGCGCTGCTCGCCGAGTTCGCGCGCATGCTGACCATCGCCCGCGACGAGCCGATCGAGGACGGCGGCGTGTTCGCCCTGATCGGCCCGACCGGCGCCGGCAAGACCACCACGCTCGCCAAGCTCGCGGCCCGCTTCGCGCAGCGCCATCGCGCCCGCGATGTCGCCCTCGTCACCACCGACATCGAGCGTCCCGGCGCGCGCGAGCAGTTGCATGCGCTCGGCCGCAAGCTCGGCATCACCGTCTGCGAGGCCGAGGGCCCCGAAGGCCTCACCGACGCGCTCGACCAGCTCGTCGACTACCCGCTGGTGCTCGTCGATACCGCCGGCTACGCCGCGCGCGACAAGGCGTTGCTCGGCCAGGTCACCTGGCTGCGCGCCACCCGGAACCTGCGCTCGCTGCTCGTGCTGCCCGCCAACCTGCAGCCGCAGGACATGGCCGAGGCGGTGCGCCGCTACCGCATGGCCCAGCCCGAGTCGGTGGTGCTGACCAAGCTCGACGAGACCGGTCGCCTCGGCGGCGCGCTCTCGGTGGCGGTCAAGCACGGCCTGTCCCTCGCCTACACCACGGCCGGCCAGCAGGTGCCGGCCGACCTCGAGGCCGCGGACGCATCGCGCCTCGTGCTCCAGCTCGAAAAACTCCGTCGCGCCGCCGACAACCCGCTCGCCACCGAGGAACGCCATGTCGTCGCCTGATTCCAACGCCATCCCCGCGCGCGTGCCGGCCACCTCGGCCAACGACCCCGGCCCGGTCCGCGTGATCGCCGTCGCCAGCGGCAAGGGCGGCGTCGGCAAGACGTCGGTCTCCGTCAACCTCGCGATGAGCCTGCAGAACGCCGGCCAGCGCACGCTGCTGCTCGATACCGACCTCGGCCTGGCCAACGTCGACGTGATGCTCGGCCTGAGCCCGCGCTTCACCCTCTCCGACGTCTTCGCCGGCCGCTGCGAACTCGCCGACACGATCATCGAGGGCCCCGCCGGGCTGCTGGTGGTGCCGGCCGCGAGCGGCAAGCGCCACATGACCGAACTCACGCCCGCGCAGCACGTGGGCCTGGTGCACGCCTTCAGCCAGCTCGACACCGCGCTCGACGTGATGGTGGTGGACAACGCCGCCGGCATCTCCGACAGCGTGCTGACCTTCTGCCAGGCCGCGCAGGACGTGATCGTGGTGGTCTGCGACGAGCCGGCGTCCGTCACCGATGCCTACGCGCTGATCAAGGTGCTCTCGCGCGAGCGCGGGGTCACCCGCGTGCAGGTGCTCGCCAACCAGGTCGGCCACCCGTCCGAGGGACGCCAGCTGTTCGAGAAGCTCGAGCGCGTTACGTCCAAGTTCCTCGACGTCACCCTGAACTACCTCGGCGCGATCCCGCGCGACGAATGGCTCCGCCGCGCCATCCAGCGCCAGGAAGCCGTCGTCGACGCGTTCCCCGCCGCACCGGCCTCGATGGCCTTCCGCGAGATCGCCAAGCGCGCCGGCCAGTGGCAGACGCCGGCGGGCCCACGCGGGCACGTCGAGTTCTTCATGGAACGCCTGATCGCGACGCCCAGGAGTGCCACGGCATGAACATGACCGCCACGGCCGTCAAGGCCAATGCCTACAAGCAGACGCGCACCGTCAGCGCGGACTTCGACGCCAATGCCGTCATCGCCCGCCACGGGGAGCTGGTGCGGCGCATCGCCCACCACCTCGCGGCGCGCCTCCCGGCCAGCGTCGAGGTCGACGACCTGATCCAGGCCGGCATGCTCGGCCTGATCGAGGCGGCGAAGAACTTCCAGGCCGACCAGGGCGCCGCCTTCGAGACCTATGCCTCGATCCGCATCCGCGGCGCGATGATCGACGAGATCCGCCGGGGCGACTGGGTGCCGCGCAGCGTGCACCGCCGCTACCGCGACGTCGTCGCGGCGACCCGCGAGGTCGAGCAGAAGACCGGCCGCGCGGCCAATGCGCAGGAGGTCGCCAAGGCGCTGGGCGTCTCGCTCGAGGACTACCACCACATGCTCGAGGACGCCTCGCGCGGGCAGCTGCTCAGCCTCGACGAGCAGATGGACGACTTCGACGGCGAGCCGCGCCTGGCGGCGAGCTGCAACCTGACCCCGGCGCGCGAGCTGGAGCACTCGGTCTTCCGGCAGGCGCTCGGCGATGCCATCGGCGAGCTGCCCGAGCGCGAACAGATGGTGCTCTCGCTCTACTACGAGCAGGAACTGAACCTGCGCGAGATCGGCGGCGTGCTCGGCATCAGCGAGTCCCGCGTCTGCCAGATCCACGGCCAGGCCATGCTGCGACTGCGCTCGCGCCTGGGCGACTGGCGCGACACCGCGGTGGAGCAGGTCGAAGCCTGATCGCCGTCACGCGCGGCGGTTCAAGGATCGGCCGGCCGCGCCGATAGCCCCGATAGACGAGGAGACCCCACCCCATGGACAAGAACATCAAGATCCTGGTCGTCGACGACTTCTCGACGATGCGCCGCATCGTCAAGAACCTGCTCGGCGACCTCGGCTTCTTCAACATCGCCGAGGCCGAGGACGGCAACAGCGCGCTCGTGGAGCTGCGCAAGGCGAAATTCGACCTGGTGATCACCGACTGGAACATGCCGGGCATGCCGGGCATCGACCTGCTCAAGGCCATCCGCGCGGACGAATCGCTCAAGAAGATCCCCGTGCTGATGGTGACCGCGGAGTCCAAGCGCGAGCAGATCATCGAGGCCGCGCAGGCGGGCGTGAACGGCTACGTCATCAAGCCCTTCACCGCCGGCACGCTGGCCGACAAGCTGGGCAAGATCTTCGAGCGGATCGAGGCCGCGGCATGAGCGCGGTGGCGGCGCCCGACGAGCGCAGCGCGATCGTCGACGTCCTCCAGTCCGCGCTGCGCGCGGTGGAGAGCGGCGACGAGACGCGCGCCCGCGCCGCCATCGACGACCTCGTGCAGTGGCGCACGCAGCCGCTCGTGCAGGGCCTGGTGCGCCTGGCACGCGAGCTCGCGGTCGCGCTGGGCGACGAGGGCCGCACCGCCGGCGCCTCGTCGCTGCCGGAGGCCTGCTCGCGCCTGGAGCACGTGGTTCAGCTCACCGAATCCTCGAGCATGCGCACGCTCGACCTGATCGACGAATGCGGCCGCCTGCTCGCGCAGCTGCCGCCGCCGCAGGACGAGGCCCAGCGCGAGGCGATCGCGGGGCTTCGCTCGCGCTTCTCGGAGATGTCGCTCGCCCAGGGCTACCAGGACCTCACCGGGCAAATCATCCTGCGCGTGGTCGAGCTGGTGCGCGCGGTGCACGCGGGGCTCGGCGACATCGTCGGCGCCCACGAGCCGCTGCACCTGACCAACAACACCCGCGGCCACGGCCCGGCCATCACGGGCGTCGACGCCGAGCCGGCGAAGCAGGACGACGCCGACGAGCTGCTGTCCTCGCTCGGCCTCTGACGCATCCGGCATGGACGGGATCTCGGACATCTGCGCGGACTTCCTCGTCGAGGCGAGGGAGATCGTCGACCAGCTCGGCGAGCAGATGGTCGTGCTCGAGCGCGCGCCGCACGACCGCGACGCCCTCAACGCCGTCTTCCGTGGCTTCCACACCATCAAGGGCGGCGCGGGCTTCCTCGACTTCCCGGGGATGGTGGCGCTCTGCCACGCGTTCGAGGACCGCCTCGACGTCGCGCGAACCGGCGAAGTGCCGCTCGATGCCTGCGCCTTCGACGGCGCGCAGCAGGCGCTCGACATCCTCGCCGACATGCTCGACTGCATCGCCGCGCAGCGCCCGCTGCCCGCGGTGCCGCAGTCGCTGCTCGATTCCATGCACGTCGACGGCCGCGGTCCGGCCCCGGCCGCCGCGCCCTCGGTGAAGCTCGACGAGCTCCCCGAGAACCTCGACGACCTCGATTTCGACGCACTGCTCGATGCGTTCCACGGCAAGGGGGCGCTTCCCGGCGCCGCGCAGGCGTCCGAAGCGCCCGCGCCGGCCGCCGTCGCCCCTGCGCCGGTTCCCACGGAAGTGGCGCGGCCCGAGCCCGCCGCCGGCGGTCGCCGCAGCCCGGCGGCGAACGACGCGGGCGAGACCACCGTCCGCGTGGACGTCAAGCGGCTCGACGCGATGGTGAACCTCGTGGGCGAGCTGGTGCTGGCGCGCAACCGGCTCAAGACGATCCGTCCACGGCTGCGCGACGAGGACCTCGACCGCGCGGTGACGGCGCTCGATGCCGCCACCAGCCGCCTGCAGTCGGCGGTGATGATGGCGCGCATGCAGCCGGTCGGGCGCGTGTTCTCGCGCTTCCCCAAGCTCGCGCGCGACGTCGCGCGGCAGGTCAGCAAGTCGGTCGAGCTGGAGGTCGTCGGCGCGGAGACCGAGCTCGACCGCAACCTCGTCGAGGCCCTGTCCGATCCGCTGGTGCACCTGGTGCGCAATGCGATCGACCATGGCATCGAGGCGCCCGAGACGCGCCGTGCGGCCGGCAAGCCCGAACAGGGCCACGTGCGCCTGTCCGCGCAGCAGGAAGGCGACCACGTCCTGATCGAGGTGCGCGACGATGGCGCCGGCATCGATCCGGACAAGATCCGCGACAGCGCGATCCGCAAGGGACTGATCGACCGCGAGGCCGCCGCGCGGCTCGCGTCCGAGGAATGCCTGCAGCTGATCTTCCTGCCGGGTTTCTCCACGAAGCAGGAAGTGAGCGACCTCTCCGGCCGCGGCGTCGGCATGGACGTCGTGCAGAGCAAGATCCGCGAGCTCTCCGGCACCGTGCAGATCCAGTCCGAGATCGGCCGCGGCACGCGCATGTCGATCAAGGTGCCGCTCACGCTGGCCATCCTCCCGACGCTGCTGGTCGAGATCGACGGCGACGTCTATGCGCTGCCCCTGGTGCGCGTGGTGGAGGTGCTGTCCCACGACGCACGGAAGACCATGTGGATCGACGGCCAGCGCGTGCTCGACCTGCGCGAGCTGCCCACGCCCGTGCTCGACCTGCGTGCCTGGCTCGATGTCGAGCCCAACCCCTGCGAGGACGCCACCGGCGTCGTGTTGCAGGCCGGCGAGCAGCGCTTCGTGCTGATCGTCGACCGTGTGCGCGGCCGCGAGGAGGTGGTGATCAAGGCGCTCCCGCGCACGCTGCGCGGGCTGCCGGGCTATGCAGGCGCGAGCCTGATCGGCGACGGGCGCATGGCGCTGATCCTCGACGTGGACGCGCTGCACGAGACCGGCGTGCGCACCCGCCGCGCGGTCGTGAACGGCTGACGAACCTGCACGCGGCGATCACGCCCGCTTGGACCGGCCGGTCACGCGCCCACTCCTACGTTGCATCCACTGCCGTTGGATGCTTCCGCATGCAATACCTCGCCTTCGTCCAGCGCGACGAGCCCACGGGCTTCCGCGCCACCCTGCCCGACTTCCCCGGCTGCACGGCCCGCGCCTCGTCGTGGCTGCAGATCGAGGACGCGATCCGCATGGCGGTACGCCTGCATGCGGAGACCATCGAGCGCATCCCGCCCCCGACGCCGATCGAGCTGCTCACGGAGGACAGCGCACCGCCGAACAGCTGCTGGATGCTCGTCGAGCTGTTCGTGCACGAGGTCTGCCCGCCCGAGAACACGGCCGCCCGCGAGGGCATGCATGCGGCGCGTGCGACGGCACCGCGCAGCCGCGGACTGCTCGGTTCGCGCGCGACGCCGACGGCGTCGTAGACGTGGTTGTCACTTCGCGGACACGCGGCGTAGAGGCTCTTGAACTCGCGCTGCACCGTGGACACCGGATGCGACCGGATTCTCTTTCCCTGCGTCCCGCGCGCCCTAAGGTAGGAGTCGACGCATGAGGCCGAAGTCGCACGACGCCATGTTCGAGCACTACCCCGAACGCCGACGCTACATCCGCTCACGCGCCGACCTGGAGTTCCAGCTGGCGCGGATGACGCTCGCGCTGAGCCGCGCGCCCATCGCGCGACAGCCGGAACTGCGCGACTGGTTCGACGATGCGACCTCGGGGCTGGTGGCCCGGGCCGCGCCCGAGCACCGCGACTACGTCGAGGAGCGCGTGGCGAGCATCCGCGAGACCTTCTTCGGCGATCCCTCGACGGCCGCGCGCGGCTTCGAGCGTCGGGATCGCCGCCCGCCGTCGCGGATGCACTAGCCCAGCGGCTTCAGCGCCGTAAGCGGAGCTCGGAGGCTGGAGCCGGGCCGAGGTCGAAGGTGACATCCAGCCACTCGCGTCCGGCGTCGACGCGCCCGCCCGCCAGGCTGCGGGCGAGTTCCAGCAGCCGGTCTTCGACGAAGGGCCGGTGTTCCGGCGCGGTGCGACGCAGCAGGCGCGTGCACATCGACGGCAGCGAATCGCCATCCGCATCGGACGCCATGGATCCGAGTTCGGAGAACCCCTGCGGGCTCACGCGCATCACGACCAGCGCGATGCGCGCCAGCTCGAGCTCGACGTCCCCACGGGAGAGGTAGGCCTGTCGGCCAGGCTCTTCGTATTCGTGCATCCAACCACCTCGACACTCGGCGCAAGGGTGGCGGCTCGACCGTAAGCGCTGCGTCATGACGCGCTGTTCACGAATGTGGATGGGTCACGCATGAGTGGGCGCTGAAACAGGGCCCGCATGAATCCGGGTCTTTGACGAGCCGGTCACCGCCGTCGGCCGACGCTGCGGGTGCGGCTCTCGTCGGCCGCCCACTCACCGAAGCGAGTGGCCCCCTCGGGGGGAAGCCCCGGCAGTCCAGAGCCCTGCCGGGGCTTTTTGCATGCGTGCCCCCCCCGGCGCGGCCACACGCTCATCTCGTCGCGACCACGTCAGGGGCCGCCTCCCTGTTCACGCAGCCATGTCCGCACGCCATGGAAAGTCGGCGCTGCGATTCGTCGCCCTTTTCCCCCCATGTACAAGGACATGCCGCATGAACAACAAGAAGATCCTCGGCGCTGCCCTGGCCACGTCGCTGGTCGCCGCCCTCTCGATGGGCACGGTGATGGCGCAGGACCCGAACGACCCGAGCTCCGACCAGCGCGTGGAGACCGAGCGCGATGACGACGGGTTCGACTGGGGCCTGCTCGGCCTGCTCGGCCTGCTGGGCCTGATCCCGCGCAAGCAGCACACCGTGGTCCACCACGACACGAACCGCACAGGCACCACCGGCACCCCGCGCTGATCCACCGAAGAGCCCGCTCCGGCGGGCTCTTCTCTTTCCGGTCCGCGACGGGCCCGACGTCGCCCCGTCCCCGCGTCCCGGGCCACGGCAGCGCGACCGACGTCGCCCGTCAACCGGCACAGACCGGCGCTGCCCGGCACCGGGCGCTCCGCCCGACGGTTCGGCACCGCCCCGCTCAAGAAAGCGCCGCTCCGTCCCGTTAACGCGGCCGATGGACAGGCTCTCCCTCATTGGCGTGGTGCTGGCGCTGGTCGCGCTGGTGGGCGGCAGCGTGCTCAAGGGCGCGGGCCTTTCCGGGCTGTGGTCGCCTGCCGCGTTCGTCATCGTGATCGTCGGCACCACCGCCGCGATCCTCGTGCAGACGCCGATGTCCACCTTCCGCCGCGCCGTCCGGATGGCGCGCTGGGTATTCCGCCCGCCGTCTCGCGATCCGCGCGGACAGATCGCGCGGCTCGTGGAGTGGAGCAACGTGGCGCGCCGGCAGGGCCTGCTCGGGCTCGAGCCGGAGATCCCGGGCGTGGCCGACGACTTCCTGCGCAAGGGCCTGCAGATGGTCGTCGACGGCAGCGAGCCCGACGCGATCCGCCAGGCGCTGGAGATCGAACTCGAGAGCCAGCAGCACCGCGACATGGCGGCCGCCAAGGTGTTCGAGGGCATGGGCGTCTATGCGCCCACCCTCGGCATCATCGGCGCGGTGCTCGGCCTGATGGCGGTGATGAAGAACCTCGCCGACCCGAGCAAGCTCGGCCACGGCATCGCCGCCGCGTTCACCGCGACGATCTACGGCATCGGCGCGGCCAACCTCGCGCTGCTGCCGATGGCGAGCAAGCTCAAGGGCGTGGTCAATGCCGAGGCGCTCGAGCGGGAGATGCTGATCGAAGGCCTCATCGCGATCGCCCAGGGCGAGAACCCGCGCATCATCGAGGCGCGCCTGTCCGGGTACCTGCACTGATGGCGCGCCGGCACGTCCACGAGGAGCACGTGAACCACGAGGCGTGGGCGATCCCCTATGGCGACCTCATCACGCTGCTGCTCGCCTTCTTCGTCGTGATGTACGCGATCAGCTCGGTCAACGAGGGCAAGTACCGCGCCGTCTCCGACTCGCTCAACGCGGCGTTCGGCGGCCCGCCGAAGACGATCACCCCCGTGCAGATGGGCGCGCAGCAGATGCGCGGCGCCGCGTTCGACCGGCCCTCGCTGCGCACCAGCGGCGCCTCCGGCCCCACGCGCGCGGCGCCGGTCGACGTGCCGGAGCTGCGCCAGCCGATCGACGCCGTGGCCGCGCAGGCCGCGCGCGAGCGCGCAGGCCGCCAGCTCCAGGCGATCGGCGACCGCATCCAGGATGCGCTGGCCGGCCTCGTCGACCAGGACCTCGTGCACGTGCGCCAGGGCGTGGATTACCTCGAGGTCGAGATCAAGAGCGACATCCTGTTCCGCAGCGGCTCGGACGTGCCCAGCGCGCTCGCCATCGACACGGTGCGCCGCGTGGGCTCGGTGCTGCGCGAGGAGCCCAATGCGATCCGCGTCGAGGGCTATACCGACGACCAGCCGATCCGCACCGCGCTGTTCCGCTCGAACTGGGAGCTCTCGGCCGCGCGCGCCGCGAGCGTCCTGCAGGAGCTCGTCGCCACCGGCATCGCGCCCTCGCGCCTGTCGCTCACCGGCTACGGCGAATTCCAGCCGGTCGCCGACAACGCCACGGCCGCAGGCCGCGACGCCAACCGTCGGGTGATGCTGGTGATCCTCGCACCGTCGCAGGGCGTGGACACGGTGACGCGCGCGATGCCGGTGGCCGCGGCCCGGGCCGCCGACGCGGGAGGGGCGGGCTGATGCGCATCTGGGCGATCGCCAACCAGAAGGGCGGCGTCGGCAAGACGACGACCACCCTGTGCCTGGCCCGGGGGCTCGCCGCCGCGGGCCACCGCGTGCTCGCGATCGACCTCGATCCGCACGCCTCGCTCACGCACGCCTTCGGCATCGCGCCCGAACCCGCGCCGCTGGGATCGCACGAGGTCTTCGTCGAAGCCGATGCCTCGCTCGCCGCACTCGCACGGGACACGGCCATCCCGGGCCTGCAGCTGTGCGCCTCGCAGCCGGCACTGGCGACGCTCGAGCGCCGCGGGGCGACCCAGCCGGGCCTCGGCCTCGCGCTCGGGCGCGCGCTGCAGGCGGCGCACGGGGACTGGGACCACGTGCTGCTCGACTGCCCGCCGACGCTCGGCCTGCTGATGGTCAACGCACTGGCCGCCGCGGAACGGCTGGTGGCGCCCGTGCAGACCGACCCGCTCGCACTGCACGGCCTCGCCGACATGATGCGCACGGCACGCATGGTCGAACGCTCGCGCCGGCGCACCCTGCCCTACGCGGTGGTCCCGACCCTGCACGACCGCCGCACGCGCAGCGGCGCGCAATGCCTGCTCGAACTCCATGAGACCTACGGCGCGGCGACGTTCCCCGGCGCCGTGCCGGTCGACACACGCCTTCGCGACGCCACGGCCATCGCCGCCGGGGCGCCGCTCCAGGGCCGGGGAGCCGAGGCCTACCGCGACGTCCTCGCGTGGTTGCTCGATCCCTCGCTCCAGCATTCGGAAGCCGCCTGACCATGGCCAGCATCGACACCTACCTCGACGAACTGCTCGGCGGCGACACGCCGCCGCCGCGCGGCACCGCCCCGCGAGCCGGCGACGGGCCCGTCGCCGATGAGGAGACGGCAGCGGCGCGCATCGCGGCCGACGTGATGGCGGAGCTGATGGACGACCCTGCGCTGGTCGGCGACACGGCGGCGGCGACGCCCGACGCGCCGGGCCACGCCGCCACCGATGCGGCGACGACGACGCGCGTCGACGACGCCCTCGCATCGATCGACCCCGACCTGTTGGCGGAGCTGATGAACGACCCCGCCCTGGCCGGTGACGTTCCGGCGATCGCCGTGCCGCCTCCTCGGCCGGCGCGCGAGACGCCCGCGCCGGTGGTCGAGCGCGCCCCGTCGCCGACGCCTGCACCGGCGGTGCCCGACCTCTCGGCCTTCCTCCCGCCGGCCGGCGCGTCCATCGCACCGGTGGCACGGGTCGCCGTCGCCGCCGCCGATGCGATGCGCACGCGGACCGCCACCGGCGGCAACCGCTGGCTGCGCGTCTGCGTGGGCGTCGACAGCTACGCGTTCGAGTTGCTGCGCGTGCAGGAAGTGGTGCGCGTGGCGCCGGTGGTCGCGATGCGGGGCGCCGGCCATGCCGTGCTCGGCGTCATGAACCTGCGCGGGCGCATCGTGCCGGTATTCGACCTCGGCCTCTGGCTCGACGTCGGCGCCGTGCGCGTCGAGGAGCGCTCGCGCATCGTGGTCATCGAGCGCGACGACGAGCTGATCGGCGTGCTCGTCACCGCGGTGGAGGACGTGGTCTCGCTCTCCCGCGAGCACGTGGAGCCGCCGCTGGCGGGCGCCGATCCCGGCCCGACGCTCGGCGTCGCGCGCGTGGCGGCCGCCCCGACCGTCCTGCTCGACGCGGACGCGCTGTTCGACTGAGCGCCGCCGCCGTGCGTCGACGCGAACGCCGGCGCAGGCACCTGGCCGATCGGCGTCCGTCGGATCCGCCGCGTGGATGGGCGGCGCGAACTGCGACACGCGGCCCACTCCCTGCCCCACCATCGCGCCTCAAGTCGCCTCCATGGATGCCGTTAACCAACGCGTACCCCATCCGTGGACGATCGCGATGAGCGAACTCGCCCTACCCGCCAACCTCGGCATCGAGCACGTCGGTGACCTGCAGCAGGCGCTGCTGCCCCACCTCGAGACCGATGGTCCGGTCACGCTCGTGGCCGATGCCGTCGAACGCGTGCACGCGGCCGGCCTGCAGCTGTTGCACGCCTTCGTGCGCGACCGCGCCGGCGCCGGCCGCGAGACCGTCCTCGCCACCCCATCCCCTGCCCTGGTCAATGCGGCGCGACAGCTCGCGCTCGCCGCGAGCCTCGGCGTCGAGAACCCCGCTTCCGGAGACAACGCGTGAGCGCGCAACTGCTGATCGTCGACGATTCCACTTCCATGCGGCAGATGGTCGCCTTCGCGCTCTCGTCCGGCGGCTACCAGGTGAGCGAGGCCGAGGACGGCCAGGCCGCGCTGGACATCGCGCGCACGCGCCGCTTCGACGCGGTGGTGACCGACGTCAACATGCCGCGCATGGACGGCATCGAGCTGATCCGCAACCTGCGCCAGCTGCCGGACTACAAGTTCACTCCGCTTCTGATGCTCACGACCGAGTCGGGCCCGGAGAAGAAGCAGGAGGGCCGCGCCGCCGGCGCCACCGGCTGGCTGGTCAAGCCGTTCGACCCGGAGCAGCTGCTCGCCACCGTCCGCAAGGTCCTGGGCTGAGCCACGGGAGCGCGTCGCCATGGACATGAGCCGGTTCCACGCGGCGTTCTTCGAGGAGAGCCGCGAAGGACTCGACACGATGGAGTCGGGCCTGCTCGGCATGGAGGCGGGCCGCTCCGACGCGGACACGATCAACGCGATCTTCCGCGCGGCGCATTCGATCAAGGGCGGTGCCGGCACGTTCGGCTTCCGCTTCATCAGCGACTTCACCCACGTGATGGAGACGCTGCTGGACGAGGCGCGCGCCGGTAAGCGCCACCTCGACAGCGCCGCGATCAGCGTGCTGCTGACCTCGGTGGACGTGCTGCGCGGGATGATCGAGTACGCCGAGAACGGCGGCGCGCTCGATCAGGCCGCGGTCGACGCCAGCAAGCGCGAGCTCGACGCCCTGCTCTCCGGCGCCGCGCCCGCGGCGGCCCCGGCCGCGCAGTCCGCGCCCAAGCCGGCTGGGCCCGACCACTGGCTCGTCGTCTTCCGGCCCATGCCGTCGCTCTTCATGAGCGGCAATGATCCCGTGCGGATCATGCGCGAGCTCGCCGAGCTCGGCGCCCGGGACCTCGTCTGCCTCGACGACACGCTGCCGAAATTCGGCGCGTTCGATCCTACGACCGCGTACCTCGGCTGGACCTTCGCCCTGCCCGGCAGCGTCAAGCGCGCGCAGATCGACGACGTCTTCGCCTGGATCGACGACCAGTGCGATCTGGTGATCGAGGCCGTCGACGACACGCCCGCGCCCGTCGCCGCGGCAGAAGCGACCGAGGCCGTCGAGGCCGCGGCCGTCACCGAGCCGGGCGCGGTGCAGGCCGGCGCCACGGCCAAGAGCGACCCCGCCGAGAGCTCGATCCGCGTCGGCGTCTCGAAGGTCGATGCACTGATCAACCTCGTCGGCGAGCTGGTGATCACGCAGGCGATGATCAAGCAGCGTGCCGATAGCCTCGACCCGGTCGTCTACGAGCAGCTGCTCGCCGGCATCGCCCAGCTCGAGCGCAATTCGCGCGACCTGCAGGAAGCGGTGATGTCGGTGCGCATGCTGCCGGTCGACTTCGCCTTCAGCCGCTTCCCGCGCATGGTGCGCGACCTCTCGACGCGCCTGGGCAAGAAGGTGCGCCTGAAGACCGTGGGCGAGCAGACCGAGCTCGACAAGGGCGTCATCGAGAAGATGATCGACCCGCTGGTGCACCTGATCCGCAACTCCATCGACCACGGCCTCGAGCCGCCGGAGGAGCGTCGTGCGGCCGGCAAGGACGAGACGGGCACGATCGCGCTGTCGGCGATGCACCAGGGCGGGCATATCGTCATCGAGGTCACCGACGACGGGCGTGGGCTCAACCGCGAGCGCATCCTGAAGAAGGCGGCCGAGAACGCGCTGCCGCTGCCGGAAAACCCGACCGACGCGCAGGTGTGGGAGCTGATCTTCCACCCGGGCTTCTCCACCGCCGACAAGCTCACCGACGTCTCCGGGCGCGGCGTGGGCATGGACGTGGTGCGCAAGAACATCCAGGCCCTCGGCGGCTCCGTGGAGATCGCCAGCCGCGCCGGCCGCGGCAGCACGATCACCATCCGCCTGCCGCTCACGCTCGCGATCCTCGACGGCATGACCGTCGCGGTGGGGAGCGAGGTCTTCGTCGTGCCGCTCAACGTGGTGGTCGAGTCGCTGCAGCCGCAGCCGGCCGAGGTGCGCACGATCGGCGGCGGCGACCGGGTGCTGCGCCTGCGCGAGGAAGTCATCCCGATGCTCAACCTCTCCGAGCAGTACGGGCTCGGCACGTCCGCCGGCGCACAGGTGCCGATCGCGGTGGTGGTCGAGAGCGGAGGCCAGCGCATCGCGCTCGAGGTCGACGAGCTGCTGGGCCAGCAGCAGGTCGTCATCAAGAACCTCGAGACCAATTACCGGAAGATCCCCGGCGTTTCCGGCGCCACGATCCTCGGCGACGGGCGCGTGGCGCTCATCGTCGACGCGGACGGCCTCGCGCAGCAGGCCCGCCTGAAGGACGCGGCGTGAGCCGCGACGCCGACATGACCGACACCATTGAGACCCGCGCCGCCCTGGCCGACGAGTACCTCACCTTCACCCTCGGCGCGGAGGAGTACGGCGTCGACATCCTCAAGGTGCAGGAGATCCGCGGCGTCGACCAGGTCACCCGCCTGCCGGACGCGCCCGAGTTCATCAAGGGTGTCATCAACCTGCGCGGCCTCATCGTGCCGGTGGTCGACATGCGGCTGAAGTTCCGGCTCTCGCAGGCGACCTACGACGAGACCACCGTGATGGTGGTGCTGGTCGTCGCCGGCCGCACGATCGGCGTCGTGGTCGACGGCGTGTCGGACGTGCTGCGGCTCGACGCGTCGCAGGTCCGCCCGGTGCCGGACCTCGGCTCGGCGATCGACCGCAAATTCCTCACGGGCCTCGGCGTGGTCGACCAGCGCATGCTCATCCTGCTCGACATCGAGCGGCTGATGACCAGCGAGGAGATGGGTCTCGTCGAGCGCGCGCTCGCCGCCTGACCCGCCACGACGCGACCGGTCCGCCGCTCCAGTCCCACGCCCCGCCCGCGGGCCCTTCCGCACCACCGCCGGCCGCCGGCGGGCTTTCCCGGTCACGTCGATGTCGTCGCGATTCGCCCTCGTCCCCTCTGCCGCGCTGGCGCTGGCCTGCGCGCTGCCCGCGCACGCTGCCGGCATCGACTTCGCACCCACCGCGAACATCCAGTACGACGTCGTCCGCTTCGATGCCGACGATGCCCGCCTGCGCGACGACGATGCGTTCCGGCGCGCGCGCCTGGGGTTCAAGGCCAAGGCCGGGCGCTGGCAGTTCGTCGCCGAGCACGACTTCGCCGACCGCACGCCCGCCGACGCATATGTCGAATTCGCCCCGGCCAAGGGTCACGGTCTGCGGCTGGGCCAGTTCAAGCAGCCGTTCTCGCTGGAGGACGCGATCAGCGACAAGCAGGCGCCGTTCCTCGAGACGTCGCTGCTCGGCACCTACGCCATCAGCCGGCGACTCGGCCTGGAGTACGCGCGCACCGGTGAGCGGGCGATGCTGAACGTCGCCGCGTTCGGCCAGCGGCTCGACGGCACGATGGAAGGCCGCGGCGTCACCGCGCGCGGTGCATGGGTGGTGGCACGCACCGCCGGAAGTCTGCTGCAGGTCGGCGGGAGCCTCGCCGCCGACGCACCGGATGCGTCGCGTGCCTCGTTCTCCGCCTCGCCTGGCACCGCCCTGTCGCCCACGCGGATCGGCGCCAGCGGCACGCTCGCCGGAGTGGACCGCATCGACCGTGGCGCGATCGAGGCGCTCTGGCTGCATGGCGCGGCATCGCTGCAGGCCGAATGGGGCCGGGTCCACGTGCGTCGCGACCTTCGCCCTGACTTCGCCACCGACGCCCATTCCGTGGTGGCCACGTGGTCGCCCACCGGGCATGCGCGCGCCTGGAAGCGAGGCGTGCCGGGCAGCCCGACCGGCGCGAACGGCGCCTGGGAGCTGGCCGCGCGCTGGAGCGCGATAGACCTCGACGATGCCGGCATCGCCGGCGGCCGTGTGCGGAGCGTCGGCCTCGCCGCGAGTTACTTCCCCAATCCCCACCTGCGCATCGCCGCCAACGTCGTGCGCACCTCGCGCGCCGGCGGCGCCGACGCCCCGCTCCTCGCCGCGCTCCGCGTGCAACTGACGTACTGACGCCATGACCTCCCCGATGTCCCGCCTCGCCGACCTCCCGATCGCCCGCCGCCTGGGGCTCGGCTTCGCCACCGTGTCGTTCCTGCTGCTGGCGCTCGGCGTGTTCGCCATCTGGCAGGTGCGTCAGACGCATGCCACGGTGGTGGAGATCACCCGCCACGACATGCCGACCGTGCGCGACCTCGGCCGGCTCGCGACGCAGCTGGCCGAATACCGGGTGAGCGAGCGCGGACTCGTCGCGAGCCTCGACGATGCCGCCAAGAGCGCCGAGTACGCCGCCGAGCTCACGGCCGGCCAGCGCGACTTCTATGCGCTCGCCCGCCCGCTCGCGTCACGCTTCCGCACCGAACGCGAGAAGGCGCTCTACCGCGACGTGATGGCGCGCGCCGATCGCTACTTCGCCAACAGCCGCGCGCTCGTGGAGGCGGTCAAGGTCGGCGACATGGCGCCTGCGAAGGGCGCGGGCGACCTGCGCCAGGCCACCGCCGACGCCCTGCAGCGGCTGCTCGACCACGATATCGCCGAGCTGAATGCCCAAGTGGATGCGCAGGACGCCGCGCAGGCGCGGAAGCAGACCGCCTTCATCGCGCTGCTGGTCGTGGCACTCGGTCTGGCGACGCTGTTCTCGGTGCTGGTCGCGCGCTCCATCGTGCGGCCGCTCCGCGATGTGGTCGCGGGTGCCGATGCGGTCGCGCGCGGCGATCTGGACTTCGAGCCGCGCACGCGTGACCGCAGCGAGCTCGGCCATCTCGCCGACGCGATGCGCGGCATGATGGGAACCCTGCGCCGCTACGTCGCCGCGCAGCGCGACATGCAGCGGGCGCACGAGGCGGGCGCGATCGACCACGCGATCGACGCCTCGGCCTTCCCGGGTGCGTACGGGACGATGGCACGCGAGATCAACGACCTGGTCGGTGCGCACATCGCGGCGCAGACGCACGTGATCGACGTCGTCAGCGCCTACGCCCGCGGTGACCTGTCGCGCGACGTCGAGCGCTATCCCGGCCGCAAGGCGCGCATCACCGAATCCGTCGACGCGGTGAAAGCCGGAATGCAGGGCATCAATTCGGAGATCAAGGCCCTCGTCGACGCTGCCGTAGTGGGCGATTTCAGCCGCCGGGGCGAGGAAACGCGATTCGACTTCGTCTATCGCGACATCGTGTCCTCGCTGAACCGACTGATGCGCACGGCCGATGACGGCCTCGGGCAGATCGGCGGCCTGCTGGGCGACGTCGCCGAAGGCGACCTCACGCGCCGCATCGACACGATGCTGCCCGGCCGCTTCGGGCAGCTCGCCGGCGACGCGAACCGCACGGCCGCCAAGCTCACCGAGATCGTGGGCCAGATCCGTACGGGCAGCCAGCTGATCAACGCCGCGTCGAGCGAGATCGCCGCCGGCAACGACGACCTCTCGGCACGTACCGAGCAGCAGGCCGCCTCGCTCGAGGAGACCGCCAGCTCGATGGAGGAGCTGACCTCCACCGTGCGCCAGAACGCCGATAACGCGCGCCAGGCCAACCAGCTCGCCACGGGCGCGGCCGGGATCGCACTTCGCGGCGGGGAGGTCGTCGGTCGCGTGGTCGACACGATGAACGCCATCGACGCCTCCTCGCGCCGCGTGGTCGACATCATCTCGGTCATCGACGGCATCGCCTTCCAGACCAACATCCTCGCACTCAATGCGGCGGTGGAAGCGGCACGCGCCGGTGAGCAGGGCCGCGGCTTCGCGGTGGTGGCGTCGGAAGTGCGGGTGCTCGCGCAGCGCGCCGGCCAGGCAGCGAAGGAGATCCGCGCGCTCATCGCCGACTCCGTCGAGAAGGTGGGCGAAGGCACGCAGCTGGTGGACCAGGCGGGCCGCACGATGGCCGAGATCGTCGAGAGCGTGAAGCGCGTCTCCGACATCATCGCCGACATCTCCGCCGCCTCGCAGGAGCAGAGCTCGGGCATCGAGCAGGTCAACCAGGCCATCCTGCACATGGACGAATCCACCCAGCAGAACGCCACGCTGGTGGAGGAATGCTCGGCCGCCGCGCGGTCGCTGGAGCAGCAGGCCGTGCAGCTGGTGGAGACGGTGGCCGCCTTCCGCCTCGACGACACGCAGGCCGAGGTCGCCGCCGCGGTGGCGCGTGCGGTGGAGCCGGTGAAGGCCGCTGCGCCGCGTGGGCGTGCGGTCGCCGCCGCCGCGCCGGTCGCCGCCGTGGCCGCACCGGCCAAGCCGCGCCGCGCCAAGGCCTCGCCCAGCGACCAGCACTGGCAGGAGTTCTGAGGCCGCGAGCCGCGACCCGTTCGCCGCGGTGATCCGCCTGCGTCGACACATCGTCGAGCGACGCGAGCCGCGACCGCAGGCCGTCTGCTCGACAGGCAGTGCACGCCGTCGTCGATGACGGTCGCTTCCACCTGCGTACTACGCCGCGCACGCAGTCGGTGCTCCTGAACCATTACAGCGCGTGAGCGATCCGCGTCACGTCGAATTCGCCAATGTTTTACGTGCCCGGCGATGCAATGCGCGTCCGCTCCATCGGACCTCGCCGCATGCACTCACCGGAAGACCTTCCGCTCGACGCCACGGGCGAGCTGCGCATCCCCGTGATCCGCGAGGAGCTCGACGTCGCCAAGCAAGTCGTCGAGACCGGCCGCCTGCGCATCCGCACCCAGGTCACCGAGCGGCAGGAAGCCGTGCAGATGCCGCTCGATCGCGAGGAATACAGCGTCGAGCGCATCGCCGTCGGCCGGCCGGTCGACGTGCCCGTCGAGGTCCGGCAGGAATGCGACGTCACCATCGTCCCGGTGCATGAGGAGGAGATCGTCGTCACGCGTCGCCTCGTGCTGAAGGAAGAGCTCCATATCCGCCGGCGCACGCTGCGCCACCACGCCACGCGCCACGTCAGCCTGCGCACGCAGGAAGTCGACGTCGTCCGCGAGCCCGCCGGGCCGCCGCCGCACTGATCCGATCCCCCAACCGCTGTAGAAGGAGAGAGCCGATGACCACGAACCTGGTCGGTATTTTCGATTCCGTCAAAGAAGCCGAGCGCGCCCGCGAATGGCTGCTCGGGCAGGGCCTCGCGCGCAATACCGTGCACGTCACCGACAACACCTCGCTGATGTCGCGCAGCACGTCGGGGAGCTCGACGTCCGGCGGCGATGAGCACCGCGGCTTCTTCGCACGGATGTTCGGCCTCGGCGAGGACGACTCGCAGGCCGAGGAGTACTCGCGCGAGCTCCAGAAGGGCTCGGCGCTGCTCACCGTAGTGGTCGAGAACGAGTCGGAGGCGCGTCGCGTGGAGGAACTGATGGCGAAGGCCGGCGCCGACGTCATCAACGAGCGCCACGGCGGGCAGATGCAGCAGGGCACGGAGAGCACCCGGATGCAGGCGCCGATGCAGACCGGCCAGACCGAACGCTCGGCGAACCTCGCCCAGGGCGAGACGCTCACGGTCATGGAGGAGGAGCTGCAGGTCGGCAAGCGCATGGTCGAGAACGGCGGCGTGCGGATCCGCCAGCACGTGACCGAGCGCCCGGTGCACGAGCAGATCCAGCTCTGCGAGGAGCATGCGATCGTCGAGCGCATCCCCGTGAACCGCGAGGCCTCGCCGGAGGAGCTCGACCGCCTGTCGATGCAGGACCGCGAGCTCGAGATCCGCGAGCGTGCCGAGCAGGCCGTCGTCGGCAAGACGGCGCGCGTGGTGGAAGAGGTGCGCGTGGGCAAGGAAGTGACCGGCCACGCCGAGACGATCGACGACACGGTGCGCCGCACCGACGTGGACGTCGAGCAGCTCACCGCCGCGCAGCAGGCGGCGCAGCGCCAGGGCGGCATGATGACTGACCAGCCGCGCCGCTGATCAGCCGCGCCCTTCGGGGAAGAACCGCCGCTCATGCGGCGGTTTTTTCGTGCATGGCGTCGCAGTCCAGCGGGTTGGGGGTTTTACCCGATTGCCCTCGGCGAGCCCGCGCAAAATGCTGGCAGCACCCCGAGCCACGCCCAGCCGATGCCTGCCGCCCCCTTGCCCCGCACCGAGTCCGCGCGCCTCGCCATGCTCGAGTCGCTCGGCATCCTCGACACCCCGCCCGAGCAGGACTACGACGACATCGTCGCGATCGCCGCCGGCATGTGCGGCACGCCGCGCGCGGTGATCTCGCTGGTCGATGCCGAGCGCCAGTGGTTCAAGGCGCGCATCGGCATGGACGACCCGCAGCTGCCGCGCACGGTCGCGTTCTGCGCGCATGCGATCCTGCGGCCCGACGAGCCGCTCGTGGTGCCCGACGCGACGCGCGACCCGCGCTTCGCCGACAACCCGCTCGTGACCGACGGCGACCTGCGCTTCTACGCCGGCATGCCCCTCGTGGCCGGCGGCCAGCCGATGGGCACGGTCTGCGTGGTCGACACGCGTCCCCGCGAACTCGAGCCCGCCCAGGAATCCGCGCTGCGCGCACTCTCGCGGCAGGCCTCGCGCCTGATGGACCTGCGTCGCCTCGCCACGCTGCTCGACATCGAACGCCGCGAGCGCGAATGGATCGCCGCGGAGCTCGCGCGCGACGATCGCAGCGACGAGCCGCTGCTCGACCCGCTCACCGGGCTTCCGGGCACGCGTGCGCTGCTGGCGATGCTGGACGAAGCGCTGATCGAAGGCGCCGGCCGCCGTCGCGACGTGCAGCTCGCGCTCGTCGAGATGGACGGACGCGACACCCTGGAGCAGCTCTATGGCGCCGTGGAGCGCGACCGGGCCCTGCGGTCGGTGGCGAGCCTGCTGCGCAGCGGCGACGGCCTGCTGGGCCGCCTCGCCCGCACGGGGGACGCGTTCGCGGCGGTCCTCGCGATGCCGCCCGCGCAGGCGAGCGCGCAATGCGAGCTGGTACGTACGCTCGCCGCCGGGGATGCGGCCGCGCTGCCGGTGTCCCTCAGCGTCGGCCTCGCGCCCGCGTGCGAGGGCGAGGATGCACGCGCCTGGTTCGCCCGCGCCTCGCAGGCGCTCGCGCAGGCGCGCGAGGCGGGCGGCGATCGCATCGTCGTGGCCTGAGTCCGTCGGGCAGCGACGGGGACCGGTCGTCCGCCTCGCGTATCCCGGCTCGGCCGGGCGACAGGTCGCACCCCCCGGGAAACGACGAAGGCCGCCGAGGCGGCCTTCGAACGCGCGATCGACGGCTCCGCCGCGGGGCGGAGCCATCGCGGGCGGGCGCCCGTCAGAGCGCGAAGTTCAGGCGGACCTTGCCCTTGCCGCCGCCCGGCGCGAACTGCCACTGCTTGACGGCGCGCACGGCGGCCTGCTCGAAGGTGCGGGTCGGCTTGGCGTTGACGACCGAGACCTTGGCGACCTTGCCCGCCGGATCGACCTCGAATTCGACTTCGACGAAGCCGGTCGTGCCCGAGCGCGCCGCTTCGGGCGGATACTGCGGCTCGACACGCTTGATCGGTTGGAGGTTCGCAGCCTGCGCCGGGAGCGCTGCGCCGAACGCCAGCGCGAGCGAGAGCACGAGGAAACGGGACATGGGGACTCTCCTGGAAGCGGTAGCCAGCGCGCATCGCGGCGCCGTACTCCCCCATCGGCGCCCCGCCGACGATCTTTAGCGTCCCGCCGCTCCAGTCCCGGTCCGGTGTTGCCGTTCATGACAGCAGTCCCATTTCCCGGTCCCCATGTGACGCGCCTTTCGACCTTCCTCCTCCCGCTCCTGCTGCTCCTGGCGGCGCCCGAGGCTGCGGCACGGAAGCCCGGCGAGCCCCCGCCGGGGTGGCGTCTGTACGTCGGGGCGACTGTGGACCCGGTGCTCGAGCCGGCGCCTGCGGTGCCCGCCGCGACGATCCTCGGCATGGTGCTGCGGCCGTCGGGGACGTCGCGATGGGCGCTCCACGCCGGACGCGAACTCCCGCGCAACCGCGCACCGACGGGGCATCCGGACGGCCAGGTCGGCGCCCGGTACACGCACGGCCCCTGGCAGGCCCGGCTCACGCTGCGCACCTCGTCGGACGAGGCGATGGCGCACGTCGCCTCGCGCGCAACGCGTCCCCGCTTCGAACTGACCATCGCGCGCGGTTTCTGACGCTCGCGACGCGCGTCACTAAAGTTCGGCCCGGCGGGGCCGATGACAGCCCAGTCGACCCACGGAGGGTCCTCGCCCGAGGCTGTCATGTCCCGTTCCAAGAACTCCTCGCTGCTCGATCGCCTGCTGGTGCCCGCCACCCGCCTGATGTCGCGCCTGCGGTTCACCCAGAAGGCGATCGTCATCGGCGCGACCTTCGTGGTCACCTGCGGCGTGCTGACGGCGTTCGTGGCGATCACATCGCATCGCGAGATGTCGGCCGCCCAGCGCGCCGGCGCCACCATGCAGCCGCTGCAGGTGATCCACGGCTCGATGCTCGCCATGCAGCAGCATCGCGGCCTGGTGACGCGGAAGTTCTACAAGGCCCCGGCGTCCGAACAGGCATTCGACAAGGCGCGCACGACGGTCGACGAGGGCTTCGCAGCGATCGCGGCATGGCAGTACGAAGTGCTGGGCACCGACGTGCTCGACGCGCCGCTGAAGTCGGCGAAGGCCGCCTGGTCGAAGGCCATCGCGCCGAATGCCGACAACGCCGTGCAGGTGGCGGCGCATGACGAGGCCATCCGGCAGATGCGCCTGCTGGTCAAGGCGATCGACAACCAGACCGGGCTCTCGCTGTCGCCCGACCCGGCCACGTACTACCTCGGCCGCATTTCCAGCGAGTGGATGCCGCTGCTCACCGAGTACAGCTCCCGCCACGCCCTCATCGGCACGCGCGTGATCGGCGAAGGCTCCGTGTGGACGGAAGACCGCGCGGCACTCGCCGCCGCCGGCACCATGGAGAAGTTCCTGCTCGACCGCGTCGACAACGACATGCAGCAGCTCAAGCGCGTGGCGCCTGACCTGGCGGAGGAAGTCCTGCCGCATCTGACGGCCTCGATCGACGCCATCAAGAAGCAGTCGGACTTCGTGCAGGTGAACATCATCGATGCGGAGACGCCGACCGTCGCGATCCCGGCGATGGGCGCGCGCGCCGAGGCCACTCGCACGGTGCTCGCGAAGGCGGTCCATTCGGTCAACGAGACGCTCGACGCCGCCGCTGCCGCCTCCGCCGCCTCGACCCGCAACCGAACGCTTTCGGTAGCGCTGGTGGTCGTACTTGCACTCGCGCTGTCGGCTTATCTGTTCCTCGGCTTCAGCCGCAGCACCCGCACCTCGCTCGACGAGATCAAGAACGCGGCCGAGCTGCTCGCCGCCGGCCAGTTCCCGGATCGCGTCGCGGTCGACAGCAAGGACGAGCTCAAGGTCATCGGCACCGGCATCGAGCAGGCGGTCGGCACGCTGCGCGACTTCGCGCGCGCCCAGCAGGACCTCTTCGCCGCCCACCAGGCCGGCAACATCGACGAGCGCCTCGACACCGAGGCGTTCCCGGGCAGCTACGGCGTGATGGCCGACGACCTCAATACGCTGGTGGCCTCGCACATCGCGGTGCAGCAGCGCATCGTGGAGATCGTGGCGCAGTACGGCCGCGGCGACCTCTCGCAGGACATCGAGCGCTATCCGGGCCAGAAGGCCCGCATCACCGAGGCGATGGACGCGGTGAAGGCCGGCATGATCCGCGTGAACATGCAGATCAAGGGCCTGGTCGACGCCGCGGTCGAGGGCGACTTCTCCCGCCGTGGCGATGCCGAGGCCTTCGAGTTCGTCTACCGCGAGATGGTCGAGGACCTCAACGAGCTGATGCAGAGCGCGGACCGCGGCCTGTCGGAAGTCGGCTCGCTGCTCGCCGCCGTGTCGGATGGCGACCTCACCCGCCACGCCGACGAGGCGCTCCCGGGCCAGTTCGGCACGCTGGCACGCAGCGCGAACCGCACGGTCGACCAGCTCGCCGCGATCGTCGGCCAGATCCGCGTCGGCAGCCAGACGATCAACACGGCCGCGGGCGAGATCGCCTCGGGCAACAACGATCTCTCCGCGCGCACCGAGCAGCAGGCGGCCTCGCTGGAGGAGACCGCCAGCTCGATGGAGGAGCTCACCTCCACCGTGCGCCAGAACGCCGACAACGCGCGCCAGGCCAACCAGCTCGCCACGGGCGCGGCCGACGTCGCGCAGCAGGGCGGCGCGGTGGTCGGCAAGGTGGTCGAGACGATGGGCTCGATCAATGCCGCCTCGCGCAAGATCGTCGACATCATCTCCGTCATCGACGGCATCGCCTTCCAGACCAACATCCTCGCGCTCAACGCCGCGGTGGAAGCGGCACGCGCCGGCGAGCAGGGCCGCGGCTTCGCGGTGGTCGCCTCGGAAGTGCGCTCGCTCGCGCAGCGCTCGGCGCAGGCGGCCAAGGAGATCAAGGGCCTGATCAACGACTCGGTCGAGAAGGTGGGCGAAGGCACGCAGCTGGTCGACCAGGCCGGCCGCACGATGGCCGAGATCGTCGAGAGCGTGAAGCGCGTCTCCGACATCATCGCCGACATCTCCGCCGCCTCGCAGGAGCAGAGCTCGGGCATCGAGCAGGTCAAC
>Ga0233425_10001617_pt1 | contig 49416 bp, 42 predicted proteins | sample Watercolumn_Towu_2_FD_181712 | JGI IMG/M metagenome (GOLD analysis project Ga0233425, IMG submission 181712) | Freshwater microbial communities from Lake Towuti, South Sulawesi, Indonesia - Watercolumn_Towuti2014_140_MG | ecosystem: Environmental > Aquatic > Freshwater > Lake | place...
CGATGTCGCAATCGCATAACCACCAGGGAGTCGTTCGGCTTGGGATTCCGGAATATCCGCGAATCCGGGCGTGCCACCGGCCGTACGTCGGTCCGGTGTAATCCCGCGCGTCGCATGGCGTCTCTCGATCCGCACAAGCACCCGGCAAATCCGCACAAGCGCCCGGCAAATCGGCGTCGGCACCCCGACTCACGGCTGACATCGACGCGAATACAAATAACACCAATTCCCCCAACCTTCGATTCATGATCTCGCTCCCCGGAGATGACGGATGTGGCCTCCAGGAAACATGGGTTACCGTCCGCGCAGGATCCAGACGCGACGTTGAAATTTATCTACATTTCCCCGTCGCCCAAGCCGCTACAAACGGTACGGCCAGGAATACTGCGACAACCCCGCCCCGTTCCCCGTTCCCCCAGCCAGGTCGTACATTGATGGCAGCCGGAATACAGGCAGGCCGGGTCGGAATTCGGGGTATGGACTGGCGAGACGGGACAATTGGCAATGGCAAGCTTGGTCGTTTGGTGCGGCAGTCTAGCGGGACTGCTATTTTGGCGCCGCCGTCTTTGGAACCTGGTTTCGGATACCACGCTGATTGGCCCTGCGATCTGGGGCGTGGTTGCTTGGAGCGCCGCGGGGCTGAGTTCGCTGCTCTCGGTCGGCCAGCCTGCGAGCGACCGTGACGTCGGGATGTTCCTGGCGGGCTGCCTCACTCTTTGCCCGACACTGGCGGTCTGGGGTGCCCGTCGTCCTCATCAGATTGCCTGGAACTGGATTGTCCTTTCGCTGTGGTGTGTGCTGGTACTGCCCGCCGCCGGCGTGGTTTTGGGTCGCCCCGTCCAGTTGCACGTGGCCCGGCAGTGGTTTTTGACCGGGCTGGTTGCGTTGACATGGCTGCATTATCTTCCGACCGCATTTCGATGGAGCCACACCGCGCTGGCGGCGGCGCAAGTGCTTCTGCTGGCGCCGTACCTTCCATGGCCCGATGCGGAGCTGGTGCAGCGCGTTGTGCGGCAGTTGCAGGGAAATTCGGAAGCACGCAGCCTGCTGTTGGGAATGCTGGTGCTGGCCGCGATCTGGGGTCTGCAACGCGGACTGCCGGATCGGAGTCAACGGTCCCGATTTGATCGTGCCTGGCTGGATTATCGCGACCTGTTCGGCGCCCTGTGGGCCCTGCGTGCCAGCGAGCGAGTCAATGCCGTGGGACGATCGCTCGGCGGGTCGTTCCGTTTGAACTGGGAAGGATTCCGATGGACCGCGAGCGGGCGAGCGAGCGAGCGGGCGAGTGACCATGCGAGCGACGCCGCGCGCGACGCAGAGCGCGACATGACCTGCGAGGTCTGCCTGCGCGGCATCCTGCGTCGGTTTGTGGATCGAAACTGGCTGCTGGTTAGAGGGTTTGCGTCGGACGGCGAAGGCGATTAGGCTATCGATTCCCGATTGAAATGAAGGAGAATTCCTGCGATGTGTCGAACCGTCAACGTGTCGATCCGATGGGCATTTGCCTGGACGTGCATTCTGTTGAGCGAGGGATGTCCGGGGCGGCCGGCTCCGATTGCGGAACCGGAGGGCCGGGGTTCGGGCAAATCCGCGCCGGCAGTCGTCATGGCGGACGAGAATGCGGAGTCGGTGGCCGCATTCGAGAAGCTGGCGGCGCAGATCGGGCGCGACGAATCGGGCAAGCATGTCCTGAAACTGCAGCCGGGAGACACGCAGTTCAAGGACGCCGATCTGGAGAACCTGGCAGGCCTGCCCAACCTGATCGAGCTGGTTCTTTCTGGACAACCGGAAATCACCAACGAAGGCATGAAGCAGCTGGCGGGCCTGAAACATCTGAAGAAACTCGACATCAGCGACTGCAGCACGGTCGGGGACGAGGCACTGCAACACTTCGCCGGTTTGAACGCTCTGGAAGATATCAATCTGGAACGCACTGCCGTCCGCAACGAGGGGCTGGCGCACCTGGCGAAACTGCCCAAACTGAAATCGATTTCGCTGGTCAAGACCAACGTGGACGACAAGGGCATGGCTCACCTGGCGCAATCCAAGAGCCTACGCAAATTGTCGCTGAAGGAATCGCCGTTGATCTCCAACGAGGGCATGAAGTCGATCGGCAACCTGAAAAACCTTGCCGACCTGAAGCTCGGCAGCAAGCAGGTCGATGATCAGGGGCTGCAGCAGATCGCGGAGCTGACCCGGCTGGAGTATCTGGGCCTGGACGATACCGCGGTCTCCGACCTGGCTCCGCTGCGCGACATGAAATCGCTGAGAATGCTCTGGCTGTTTCGCACCAACATCAAGGACGATAGCCTGGCGGCTCTGGCCGAGTTGAAGAAACTGCAGGTACTTCGTCTGCGAGGCACGATCGTCGGCGACGCGGGGATGACCCAACTCACGGGACTGGAAAACCTGAAGACGCTCGATCTCAGCGAAACGCTCGTCGGCGACGCGGGCCTGGATACCCTCAAGGCACTCGGGCAGCTCGAGGATCTCAACCTCTGGGCGACGCGGGTCACGGACGCCGGTACCGTCGCGTTGGGCTCGATGACCCAGCTCAAGGTCTTGAACCTGGACAACCTGCAGATTTCGGACGAGGGTCTGAAAAACCTGTCAACTCTTACCAACCTCGAATCGCTGCATTTGGGCAAGACCAAAATCACCGACGCCGGACTGGAGCATCTCAAATCGATGAAGCAGTTGAAGTCACTGATCGTTTCGTTCTGTCCCGACGTGTCAAGCAAGGCGGTGAAGCAGCTCAAGCAGGCCCTGCCGAACTTGAAGCGCGTCGACGAATAGGGGCGTCGGGATTCAACCGTCGCTTCAGGATGCGTCCAGGTCGTCGATCGCGGCCATGACCTGATTTCGAATCTCTTGCAGTCGATGCTCGTCGGTGACCTTGACGCCGTGGAAATCGGTGACGTAGAAGACGTCGACAACCTGGTCCAGATGCGTGCCGATTTTGGCGATACCGACCGACAGGCCAAGCTGGAACAGGGTTCGAGTGATCGCATACAGCAGCCCCATGCGATCGTGAGTAAAAACGTCGATAATTGTGAATCGTTCCGAAGTCGTGCAGTCGATGCGTACCTGGGACGGCATGCGGCCGGGCTCGGAATTTCGATCCTGGGACGAGGAAGTCCAGACCTTGCGGAAGGTCGGGGGAGAATCGGAGGGATTCTTCAGGGCGTCGACCAGAGCCCGCTTCACTTCGGTGACGCGCAGCGCATCGGGTTCGCCGTGAAAGTCGCCATCGGTGACGAAGAACCGGTCGACCACGAATCCGTCGGCGAGTGTATTGATTTCGGCGGACAGAATCTGCATGCCTTTGGAGGTGAAGGTGCCGGTGAGTCGATGGAATATTCCAGGGACGATCGACTCGTTGGTACCGACGGTGTATTCCACGGCCTGCTGGTCGGGCAGATAACGGTGCCAGGCGACGGCGTCGTTCGGGGCCATTGCCTGCAGGGCCGCCAGTTCGTCGTGAATCCTCTCCGGCGGGCACGAGACGAGGTACGAGTACGGCAGTGATTCGATCTGCCGTTCCCACCAGTTCCGATCGGAGTTCTGGGAAATCCGTTCGCGCAGGGCCCGTTTGCGATCGGAGATGCGCTCGGTGTTGGTGAGGTTCCCGCCCAATTCGTTCAAGGTGTGCTGGTACAGTTCGGTGAGCATTCCGAGTTTCCAGTCGTTGAGCACGTCCGGGCCGACGGCGGCCAGATCGGCACAAGTCAGGACGAACATCATTTTGAGCACTTCCGGGGAGCCGATTTGGACGGCGAAATCGACGATCACGCGCGGATCATTGATATCCCTGCGCTGGGCCAGGTGGGACATAATCAGGTGTTTGTGGACCAGAAATTCCAGGATTTCGGCGTCGTGGGCGCTGAGCGAGAAGCGGGCGGCGATTTCGCGGGCGATGCGCATGCCGACTTCGCTGTGGTCCTCGGCGTAACCTTTTCCCAGGTCATGGATCAGCAGCGCCAGGTGCAGCAAGTCCTTGCGTTGAAGCTCGTTGTAGACCACGCCCAGCACGCCCGGGTGGGTGCGGAAATCGCTGGCCATTTCGACGGCGCGGATGGAATGTTCGTCGACGGTGAACTTGTGGTAGACGTTGAATTGCAGCAGGCAGCGGGCGTGTGCCATCGGCGGGATCAACCGTTCCAGTACCCGCAATTCGTGCAGCCGACGCAGCAGTTCAGCGAGCCGTGTCGGCTTGGCCAGCAGAGCCAGGAAACGCGACTTGGCCTGATCGGTGACCTCGACTTCCGGGAAAGTGAGCATCGCATCGCGAATGGTTCCCCAGGTTCGATGTTCGATGCGGGTATCGGTGAGATTTGCCAGTTCCATCAGCCGCAGGATTTCCTCGGGATCCCGGGCGACTTTGGCGAGTCGGCGTTTGACGACCCGCACGCCGCGCGGACCGACGCGGAAATCGCCGTCGATGCGGTAGCTGGCGAGTGCCTCGAACCAATCCGACGTTCCCCGGGGTGACGAAGCGACGGCGGCGAAATTGGCCGCCACATACCGCACTTCGCTGGTGTGCCTGAAATACTCCCGCATGAACTGCTCCACCGGCAGCACTCCCTCGCAGCCGGCGAATCCGCGGAGTTCCGCGATCCGAATCTGCTCGTGCCGCGTGAGAATGTCCTGGGCCTTACCGGCATGGAAGTGCAATTCGTTGCGCAGCTGCAGCAGAAAATCCCGTGCGGCCTGAATACCGCGATGATCCTCCTTCGACAAAAGGCCGACCCGCACCAGATTGTCGGATTCCACTTCCCCGCACAGTGCATAACCGATCCAACGGATGTATTGCATGTCGCGCAGGCCGCCGCGGGATCGCTTGATATTCGGTTCTAACAGGTAGTTCGTTTCACCGAACTGCCGCCGTTCGTCCCGCCGCGCTTTGACGGTCAGTTCGATCAGCATGCGCGATCGGCGGCGGGTCATCCTTCCGAACTGGCTTACGAACTTCTCGTACAGCGTGGAACTGCCGGTGAGCAACCGGCATTCGGCCAGTGACGTGAAGATGGTGACATCCTTGAGCGCCATCGCGCAGGCGTCACGGGGAGTCCGCGGGCTGAATCCAAGTTCGAGCCCGCTGTCGTAGATGTTCTGCGTGAACCTGCGCAACAACGGCGCCAGTTCCTGATCGGCGTCCGGCGGATGCAGCAGCAGCAAGTCGACATCGGAGAACGGTGCAACGTCGGCTCGACCAAATCCGCCGTAGGGAACCAGCGCGACCAGCGAACGCAGTTTGTCCGACTCGGGACCAACGTCGGCCAGGGCGGCTTCGTACAAGTCGAGAATCACGCCGTCCAGAAGCTGTGTAATCGAGGCGCAGAGTTGGATCCCGGGCGTGCCGGACTGGTGCTGGGCGCGGAGTTTGGCGCGTCCCGCCGCGAGTTGTTCCCTCGCGCGCAGGACGGCGGCGTTTAGAGTTGAATTGGACGGCATCGGTCCGCCAGCACTACAGGGCATCCTCCCCGGTTTCACCGGTGCGAATGCGAACCACGTTGTGCAGATCGCTGACGAAGATCTTACCGTCGCCAATCTGACCGGTCTGCGCGGCACGCAAAATCGTATCGATCACGCTCCCCAGACCGCTGTCGGAACAAACGACCTCGATTTTCACCTTCGGGACAAAATCGACGGCGTATTCCGTGCCGCGATACATCTCGGTATGCCCCTTCTGTCGGCCAAAACCGCGGACCTCCGTAATCGTCATCCCGTGAACCCCCTGCTCCGTCAGCGCGTTCTTAATGTCCTCTAACTTGAAATGCCGCACGATGGCTTCAACCTTCTTCATGTCTGATACTCCTCCATGCCGCCACCGACCGGCGGCGACACGTTGCGATGAGATAAACCAGGTAAGCGCCCGACCGCGAATGATCAGTCGAGGACATTAATAAAAGATATAACCTTCCTCACCATGCTGGCTCAAATCCAGCCCCTGCAATTCGTCGTCGCGTGTGACCCGCAAGCCCATCACGGCATCGAGCACCTTCAGCAGAACGAAGGTGACGACCAGGGCGAGCACCCACGTGACCGCGGCGGCCGCGATCTGTCCAATTAACAGGCTGGAGTTGCCATCGACAAGTCCCAGCGGCTTGCCACCCGACACTGCCGCGTCCGCGGCCGAACGCGTGGCGAATACGCCGGTCAGCACCGCTCCCAACGTCCCACCGACGCCGTGCACTCCAAACGCGTCCAGCGAGTCGTCGTAATTGAACATGGCCTTCAACTTGGTGCAGGCGAAGAAGCAGACCGCCCCGGCCGCCACTCCCATCACCAACGCTGGCATCGGATTCACGTAGCCGGCCGCCGGCGTGATGCAGACCAGTCCCGCCACCGCGCCGGAACATGCGCCCAGCACGCTGGGCTTTCCCCGGAAAATCCACTCCAGCCCCGCCCAGGCGATGGTGCCGGCCGCCGCCGAGAAATGGGTGGCTGTAAACGCGCTGGCCGCGACTCCGTCGGACCCCAGCTGGCTGCCGGCGTTGAAACCGAACCAGCCAACCCAGAGCATCGCCGCCCCCAGAGTCGTGAAACTCAAATTGTGCGGTCGCATCGATTCGCTGCCAAAACCGAGTCGTTTTCCCATGACCACCGCGCACACCAGGGCCGAGACGCCCGAACTGATATGCACGACCGTGCCGCCGGCGAAGTCGAGCGCCCCACCCAGGATCGCGTGCGGACTGCCGTACGCCAGCAAACTTCCGTCCCAGACCCAATGGCAAAGCGGACAATAGACCAGCGTTCCCCACAGGATCGAGAATACGACCATGGTGCTGAACTTCATCCGTTCCGCGAACGCACCGCAGATCAACGCCGGCGTAATCACGAAGAACATTCCCTGGAAAAGCATGTGCGTCAGGCGAGGCAGGATCGGCGTCTCCATCGGGGTATCGGCCGCGCCTTTGGCCTCGTTCCACTGCCGCTGCACATTCTGCATTCCGAGGTACTCGCCATTGCCGATCAACGTTACCGCGCCGAAATCGCCGGACTTCGCGTCACCGCCGAACGACAGGGAGTAACCGTACAGGCCCCAGATCACCGTCATCAGGCCCATCAGGAATACGCATTGCATCATCACGCCCAGCACGTTTTTCTTGCGCACCAGGCCCGAATAGAACATCGCCAGCCCCGGTGCGGTCATGAAGAGCACCAGCGCCGAGGAGGTCATCATCCAGGCGTTATGGCCGGCGATCGCGGCGTTACTCGCCGCTTCATTCACCGATTCGACCGTGATCTCCGGAGGCTTCCCGACTTCCGCCTGGGCGCGCAACGGCGCCGCGACACTCCAGCACAATAACAGCGTACATAACGGAACTGACCAACGCTTAAACGTGTTCACAAGAATTCCCTTCCGCCATAAGGAGACGACAACAGAACGTACGGATGCGTGGCACCCGTCGCGTCGCCAATGCTTCGAACCATCGAGTTGTTGGACGCTCGAATCTTCACACCCTCAAGGTCCGCCATGCGGTGAAACCACCGCAACCTAAGGGAGCGTTACCACGACCCTGCTATCGGAAGGGTACCCGATATGCCTGATGCAAGGTCCCGATATTCTGCGGTCCCAATTTAGCGTTGACCGGGTAATTCGTAAAGATCCCCCGCTAGCGTCGCTGCGAGCTTCTTTCCCACAGCTCGTCGGGGCATCCCGCCCGGTGGTTGGCCGACCGCGCCAGCACGAACAGCAGGTCTCCCAGTCGGTTCAGATAGCAAATCAACTGCTCCCGCACCTTGCCCGGCTCCGAATGGGAAAAGCGGACCGTTTCCCGCTCGGCCCGGCGGCAGACGGTCCTGGCCAGGTGCAGCGTCGCAGCCAGCGGCGTCCCGGCCGGCAAAATGAACCGCGTCAGCGGAGGCAAAGGCTGCTGCAACTGGTCGATCGTGTTTTCCAGCCGTTCGATCTGCGACGGCCCGATGCTGACCGTGCCGTGAACCTGGGGATCGGGCGTGGCCAGTTCCGCGCCGAGATCGAACAGTTCGCTCTGAATCTCCCTCAAGATCGTATCGAATTCGCTCCATCCGGCGTGGGACCGCGCCAGGCCAAGCGTCGCGTTCAGTTCATCCACCGTGCCGTACGCTTCGATACGCGCACTGTCCTTGGTCACTCGAGGGCCGCCGAATACACCGGTCGTGCCGTCGTCGCCGGTCCGCGTATAGATCTTCATGGGTCGTTCCTTTTCGTAAAGCGCGTATAATGTCGCGTGACTTAACCCCAGGAGTAGACCATGCTCACGGATTCGCCCCGCAAGCCCTCGATCGATCCGTCACGCTTAGGAATCGCTGCGTTGCTCGCCGTGTGCAGCTTACTGCCGCTCAGCGTCCGCACGATCTCGGCCCAGGAACTGTCGACGCTGGAACGCAAGTTTCTCACCAACCTGCGCCAGGTAACTTCCGGGCACCTGAAGGCTGGCGAGGGCTATTTCTCGCCGGATGGCAAATCGATTATCTACCAGGCAGTGCCGTTCGACTACCCGTTCTACCAGATCTACACACAGTCGCTCGACGGCGGCAAGCCGCGACTGGTGAGCACGGGCCGTGGACGCACAACATGCAGTTACTTTTCACCGGACGGGAAACGCATCCTTTTTGCATCCAGCCACCTCGACCCGCGGCTGGAGCAGACGGAACTCGAGGGCCGGCGCCTGGCCGATGAACTCAAGAAATCGGGCAAGCGGCCGCGCTACCAATGGGACTTCGATCCGTACATGGAGATTTTTGAAGCCGACCTCGACGGCCGCAATCTGCGTCAGATTACCCGCTCCTACGGTTACGACGCCGAGGGGGCCTACTCCAGCGACGGCCGGCTGATCGCTTTCTGCCGCGACAGCGAAGCGGACGAAACGCAACCGCTCACGGCGGAGAAGCCGGCGAATCCCGACATCTACCTGATGCGCGCGGACGGGAGCGATCTGCGTCGATTGACGTCGGCGCCCGGCTACGACGGCGGGCCGTTCATTTCGCCCGACAACAAGTGGATCGTCTTCCGCAGTGATCGCAAAAAAGCCGAGTATCTGCAGATTTATGTGATCGGCATCGACGGCAAGAACGAAACGGCCCTGACCGACACGCAAGGCGTCAACTGGGGGCCGTATTGGCACCCTGGCGCACCGTACCTGATCTGGTCGGGCGCCGATCATTCCGACCCAAATGCACGGCCGAATTACGATCTCTGGCTGGCGCGGTACAAGGTCGCCGACGGCAAGTTCTCGATCGACCCGCCACAAAGGATCACGGATTTTTCCGGTGGCGACGTGCTGCCCGTATTCTCGCCCGACGGTCGCCAGCTGATGTGGACCAGTACCCGCACCGAAGACCGAAACAGCCAGATCTTCATCGCCGATTTCCATCTCCCCGATGCGTCCAACTAGGGCCTGCGGCTTATTGCTGTTTCGCACCTCGCCCCAACTGCAGTTTCTGCTGATGAAACATGCCACGCGCTGGGACCTGCCCAAGGGGCACGTCGAGCCGGGTGAATCCGATCTGGCATGCGCGGTGCGGGAAACGCAAGAGGAAACCGGCATCGATCCCGACCGGCTGACGGTGCATCCCGGCTTCCGCTTTGAAACGTCGTACGAAGTCGCCAACTGGCGAGGAACCGGCGAATCGGCCTGGAAAACAGTGGTCATTTTCCTGGCAGTCGCGCGGCACGCCGAGGAGATTCGGCCCAGCGAACACCTCGGCCATGCCTGGGTTCCCTGGTCGCCGCCCCACGCGATCCAGACCGGAACGATCGACCCGCTGCTGCGGGAAGTCGAGCGGCACTTCGATGATCCGCATCAGTTGCAATGGGTCTTCGACGCCGCGGAACCCCGCGATCAGCGTTCCGTCGATCGTTGACGTTGAGCCCGGGAGCGATCACGGCGCAAGGTGCCGCCGTATTGGGACGGGATCGAGCAACTTAGCGAGGCTTCTTCTTGGCAAGACCTTTGGACGGTCCTTTACGAAGTTCGGATTCTTTGGCCTTGGCAATGTCGTGACGCGCTTTGTCTTCGCCGACTTTTTCTTTGTCCTTCGGCTTCTGTCGGTCACGATCTTTTTCTTTGGTCTTTTCCTTGCTCTTAGGTGATTCGCTCTTGAGTGATTCCTTTTCGTGCGCCGCTACTTTGTCGTGTTCTTTCTCCCGTTCTTTGTCTCGTACGGGCTCTTTGTCCTTGGCGGTTCGATCTGGTTTGTCCGCCTTGGGGACGTGCTTTTCGGGGCGTGCCGGTTCCGGGCCGCCGTCCCCTTTCTTCTTCGCGGAAGTCGCGGACGGGGCAACGGCCGGGCCGCTCTTTTTCCCGCGCGGTTCCGGCGCTGTCGCTTCCTTTTTCGTGCCCCGTTTGGGAAAACGGTCCTTGGATTCCGGATCGATTTCCAGCAGAATCGAGCGGACCTTGGTAGAGTTCGGGCCGAGCAGGTAATCGGCGGCAAGCTGGTGCAGCAGAGACGCGAATTCGATCCCTTTTGCCTTGGGAATCGCTCGCTCCAACCCTGGAACCGTCCGCTTTTCGAGTTCGGCTTCGTTGATCAGTCCGGCGATCATCAGCACTTCCAATTCGGACCGGCCGCAGGGGATCGAATGGCCTGCCAGTCCGTGCTGAGCGACGTAACGAATCAAGAAGGGGTTGGCCGAGGTGTATTTTTCCAGATCTTTTTCCGACTTGCCGAGGTTCTGCTTGCGGAGGTACTCGATGTCGAAATCAAAATGGGACTCGAACACGGCCTGCAGCGCCCGCTTCAGGTTGGAAGCGGCGAACTGCGGGTCCGGCAGCACGTCCAGTATCTCGCAGAGCTCGCTCACGGTTGTCACTCGCACTTCGTTCAGGTCGAAGTACGATTGCTGGACTTTCGCGAACGCTTCATCGGCGGCCTCGAAACGCGCGTTTTCCAGGCAACAGGCATAAAGCAGGTGTTCAAGCACGGAGCGGCCGGAAGGCGGCGCGACCGGCTTGTAATGCTTCTTCAGGACGCGTTGGATTTTGTTGATGATGGCGGCGCGATTAGGACTGGACATGAACAACCCTTAGAAATTCGATAATCTCTGGAACCTCGGCTCCGCGGCGTTGCGTCAACCGGCCGCGGGGCCATCGTTGTGCGTGGAATCGGGAGCGGCAATGGTGTCGAGGGGTTCGGGGGAGTCAGGGGCGGGCGCGGGCAGCAGTTCTTTCAACATCCGACTTACCTCGATCGAGTGTTTCACGCCTTGATCGAGAACGAATTGGATCCGCGGCGTATATCGCGTGTCGATGCGTTTGGCGATTTTCGCCTGCAGGAAGCCGGCCGAGTTGCGCAGGCCGTGCATCGCCAGACTCTGCTTGGCTTCATTGCCCATGACCGAAACATGCACCTTGGCGATCCGCATGTCCGGCGAGACTTCGACGAACGTCACCGTCACGTTTTCGACGCGCGGATCCTTGATTTCGGTCAGGATTGTCATGCTGACCACTTCGCGAATCGCTGCGGCGGCTTTGAGAATTCTGCGTGAAGTCATCAATATGCTCTTTGCGCGGCAGGCGAAATGTCAGCGATTGTCGCTAGTGATTCCAATTCGCCGCTGCGAATCCGCGCCAACCGCTCACAGCGTTCGCGCGACCTCTTCGATCCGGTACGCCTCAAGAATGTCGTTTTGTTTCACGTCGTTGAAATTCGCCAGTCGAATGCCACATTCCATTCCACGGCTGACTTCCTTGACGTCATCCCGTTCGCGACGCAGCGACTCCATCGCATATTCGCCGATGCTGCGGCCGTCGCGGAAAACGCGGATCCGGCAGCCTCGTTCGATCGCCCCGCGCGAAACATAGCAGCCAGCCACGGTCCCGACACGACTGATCGCAAATACCTGCTTGACCAGCGCCTGACCCAATTCGACGACGCGTTCCTCGGGCTTGAGCTTGCCGGACAGCATGGCTTTGATATCGTCGGTCAGTTTGTAAATGATGTCGTAGCGACGGATTTCGATGCGACGTTCGTCGGCCAGGTTCTGCGCCGCTTCGTCGGGAATCACGTTGAAGCCGACAATCACCGCGTTGGAAGCGTAGCCCAGAGTGACGTCGGCCACGGTAATTCCGCCGACGGACGCCTGCAGGACGCGGACTTGAACTTCGGGATGGTCGAACTTGCTCAGCTCTTTGGTGATCGCTTCGATTGATCCGCGGGTATCGGCGCGGATAATCAGGTTCAGCGTGGCGACTTCCTGCTTTTGGCCGACACGTCCTTCGGACAGCAGTTTCTGGAACTGGTCGAACGAAACCTTGGTGGTGCCACCCGCCAGGGACTGTTCCCGCCCGCTGGTAGCCCGACCGGCGGCCAGCTCGCGGGCCGCGGCGATATCTTCCAGGACATGGAATGTGTCTCCCGCATTCGGCGCCTGATCCAGGCCGGTGATATTCACGGGCATGGAGGGACCGGCCTTTTTCAGCCGAGTGGTTGGCTTGAGCGTATCGTACATCGCCTTGACACGGCCATGGGCCGGGCCGCAGACGATGATGTCGCCGACGTTCAGCGTGCCGGTCTTGACGATCACCTTGGCGATGACCCCGCGGCCGGCCTCTTGTTCGGCCTCCAAACAGGTGCCGATCGCGGCTCGATTCGGGTTCGCCTTGTAATCGTGCAGTTCGGCGGTGACCAGAATCGTCTCCAGGAGTTCATCCAGACCGTTGCCGGTCAGCGCGCTGCAGCGAATCACCTCCACGTCGCCGGACCACTCGCTGGGAGTGAGCCCCTGCGCCGAGAGCTGTTGCAGGATGCGATCCGGATTGGCGCCGGGCAGATCCATTTTATTCAGGGCGACGATAATCGGGACATTGGCCGCTTTGGCATGACTGATCGCCTCTTCGGTCTGCGGCATGACGCCATCGTCGGCGGCCACGACGAGCACCGCGATATCGGTGACATTGGCACCGCGAGCCCGCATTTCGGTAAATGCCTCGTGGCCGGGCGTGTCGACGAAGGAGATTTTGCGGCCATTCTTCGAGATCTGGTAGGCGCGAATGTGCTGGGTAATCCCGCCCGCTTCTTTGGCGGCGACGTTGAGGCCGATCAGTTTGTCGAGCAGGCTGGTTTTGCCATGATCGACGTGTCCCAGAAATGTGACGACCGGGGGACGAGTTTCCAACGAATCGGGGTCGTCGGGCTGATCCTGGATCCCGGCCAGGATTGTTTCTTCCAGCGATTCCTCTTTCTTGAAATCGACATCCAGGCCCATTTCGGCGACCAGCAGTTCGGCGGCATCCTGGGACAGCGTGGCGTTGATGTTGATCGGTGTTCCCATCGCCATCATCCGTTTGAGTACTTCGCCGGCTCCGACACCGGTGATTTCGCAGAACGTGCGGACGGAGCAAGGGAGTTGCAGTGCGGCGCGCTCCTTACGTGGCGCGGCGGTACTGACGCCGACACCGCGGCGTGTCAGCCGGCGTTGCCGTAACCCGCGCAGATCGTCCTCGTCCTCGACGCCGCGTCCACCCCGCGCCGTCTGCCGTTGTTTGCGGAGCTTCTGGCGATCGGCGCGACCTGTTCCCATCGAGGCCATATCGGCCTCGCCGCCGCCGCGAACTTCGGGAGTATCTTTTTGCTTGCGATTGCGCGTCGGCTTGGCCAGTGGTGCGTCGGCACCCGGACCGGGCGCCATCGGCTGACCACCGGCGGGCGGACGCTGGTGCGAGCGGGCCGTCGATCGGTCGGCCCGTTCCGTCAACAGATCGAGCGGCGGTTTGCCCCCTTGCTTGACGCGACGGATGGCATCCGACGGAAGACGGATCTGTGGTTTCTGTGCCGGCAGTTCCGTCGATTTGCCGGCGGACCTCGTCGGCTGTTTCACGTCGGGCGGCGCCGCCAGCTTGATTACCGGCTCACGTTTTTTGGGCGGCGAGGACGCTTTCGGCGAATCTCCTTGCGTGGTCGGCGCCGGACGCACGGGGAGAATTCCACCCAATCCCGGACCGCGGATCGGTGCCAGTGGTCGAATCGGCGTCCCGGGCGGAGGTGTCGTGGCGACCGACGGCGCGGGCGGCGCCGGTGGCCCCACCGCCGATGTGGCGGGAGAGACCGGCACAGCGACCGACGGCGGGGGAGGAGTTTCCTGCAAGGGTGCCGGCTGCAGATCGGCACTCGGCGCCGGAACGGTTCCCGTCGACCCGGTCCCCGATTCCGCGCTGCGCTTGGGCCGGTCGTCAAGGATTCGGATCTTCCCGGCTCCGGCTCCGGCCGGCGGCACATAGTCACTCTTCGAAAATACCGCTGGTTCCAGGGACGGTCGCACCGGTGTCAGCATCGCGGTGTCCGTGCCCGCCTTGGCGACCGGTTTCTTGGATGCGCCGGAGAGAAACGCCTTCAACTTGACGATTTCATCGTCTTCCAGGCTTGCCAGCGCAGACCCCTTGCCCGTGATCCCGGCTTTCGTGCACAGGTCCACTAGTTCCTTGCTGTCAATCTTCAGATCTTTCGCTAGAGCGTAAATTCGCATCGGCACCGGGGGCGCTCCTCATTACACCATTCGAATCGTGCTACATACCCGTTTCTCCACCAGACCCAACTTGTTAGTTCACGAAGGCGCACCCTCCGCAGGCGGTTCCTGCTGGCTGTCGGCCGGTGGCGGGGATTCGTCCGTCCCCTGCTCCAACCGCTCCTGTTCCTTTTGGCGACGACGCTCCATCGCAGCCGCTTCTTCCGCTTCCTGCGCCTTGGCTTCCGCTTGAGCCACAATCAAGTCGACCTGTTCGGCGGTCAGGCCCCCGAGTTCCATCAAGGCATCGGGTTCGATCACCGACAGATCATCGTACGATAAGAAACCCTGTTCGACGAGACGTTGAGCCAGATCTTCGTTCATTCCTTCCAGGGAGCTGAAGCCCTGGACGGCACGCTCGATCTGCTGATCGAGTTCGTCGGCGGTCATGATTTCGATATCCCAGCCGCTGAGCTTGCTCGCCAGCCGGACATTTTGCCCGCGCCGGCCGATCGCCAGGCTGAGTTGGTCTTCGCGGACAAGAACGATCGCCCTTCCCAGCATATCGCAGAGCAGGACCTGATCGACTTCCGCCGGTTGCAGCGAATTGGGGATCAGGACTTGCGGGTCACGATCCCAGCGCACGATATCGATTCGCTCTCCGGCAAGCTCGTCGACAATATTCTTGATGCGGTTGCCACGGACACCGACACAGGCGCCGACGCAATCGACGCGCGTATCCGTGCTGCTGACCGCGACTTTGCTGCGGTAACCGGGCTCGCGGGCCATCGCATTGACCGAAATCACCCCATCGGCGATTTCCGGAATTTCCTGTTCGAACAGGCGCTGTACCAGTTGCGGCTTGGTACGGCTAAGCACCACTTTGACGCGGCTCCCCTGCGGCTTGACTTCATACACGATCGCCCGCACGCGCTCGTTGGGGTGATGCGTTTCGCCGGGGATCTGTTCGCTCCGAGGCAGGATCGCTTCCACGTTGCCTAGCGAAACGGTGGTCACGCCGCCTTCGTTCCGCTGAACCACGCCACCGACCATCTGCCCGATCTGAACGCCAAACTCGTCCAACAACGCGTCGCGCTCCGCCTCCCGGATTTTCTGAATGATCACCTGCTTCGCGGTCTGTGCGCCGATGCGGCCGATCACTTCGGGCGCCAGCACGTTGCCGTTGCAGGTTCCGGCCAGTGTCCCGTCCTTGCGGTCAATCTGGATCACGATCTCCGACTCTTCGCCGTATTGTTTCTTGGCGGCCGAGACCAGCGCCGCTTCGATCGCCTGAAATACGACCTCCGGGTCGATATTCTTTTCGCGGTGCAGCGAATCGACGATACGCAGCAGTTCATTAGGGTTCATGGGCACTCCATCCGGCTAATGCAATTTCCTTCAAGCTCGTTCGATGCACCGTCTGTGGATCGTATTGCCAATTCAAGGTTCCGTGGCGGCGGCGTCGAGTTCGAATCGGTCACACAACGCATTGCACCACGCTTCGACATAGGAGGAACGCGGCGACTGCCGAAGTTCGCGCAATCTACCTCGCTGTTCCACACGTCCATCCCGCATCAACAGCAGTTGGTCGGCGTGAAAGTGCAGTTCGGACAACTCGTGCGCGACCAGCACCGCCGCCAAACCATGGCTGCGTAACCACAACCGCAAACGCTGCTCCAAACGCCTCCGTAATAACACGTCCAAATTCGAAAACGGCTCATCCAGCAGCGTCAGTCTCGCCGCTCGCACCAACGCCCGCCCCACGGCAATCCGCTGCCTCTCTCCTCCCGACAATTCGCCTGGCCGCCGATCCAGAAGCGACTCTGCTTCCAGCAGTTCGACAACTGATTCCAGCGCCAACGCCGGCTCCGCCTTCGACCGCGCCGACCGCCAACGCCGAGCCGTCAGCATCTGCTGTCGGGCCGTGAGATGGGGCATCAGGACCGGCTGCTGAAACACCATCGCCACGCCACGCCGCCAAGCCGGAACCGATCCGCTCGCCTCGCCGTCGATCCAAATGTTTCCCGACGTGGGCGATTCCAGGCCGGCAATTAACCGCAACAACGTCGTTTTCCCGGAACCACTCGGCCCCATGATCACGACGATCTGCCCTGCCTGAATCGTCAGATCGATCCCTTGGAGCGGGACCGTGCCCGGACCAAAATCCCGACCGACCCGCTCGAAACGAACGATCTCCATCGGCGAACGCATTTCCTCCATCGACAAAAAACGCGGAGCTCCTCCTTCGCCAGGGAACGTCCGCGACGGGCGAACCGCTCGAAATGTTTTCCAGCTCACAACTTAACAGCGGTTCTAAGCCCAACAGAATACAAGTGCCCGGAAAAGGTGTCAAGCTGCCGCCAAGGCAAATCACCGCACCGCGCGGGCCGAGAATTGCGAAAAGGAGAATTCGCGCGGCTGCGTCCTAACGGGACTGTTCGGTAGGTGTCCGATCGAGCTCCTCGGATCGGTAAAGCTGGTGCTCGTGGATGTACTCTTCGACGCTACGCGGCGTCCGAAATCGAATGCTTCGCCCTTCCCTGACTCGATCACGCAGCTCCGTGCTGCTGATATCGATCCGCGGCATCGGCAGCACCGCCGGCTCGCTTTCCGACGCCTGCGAATTCCCACGCAACTGATGGAGGATTGTCAGGTCGGGCTCGGGCGCACCGTGGCGAGCAACAATCAGGGGGTGCGCCAGCTGGCAGATCCGCGCCGGCTCGCGCCAGGTCGGCAGATCGCGGAGTGCATCGGCGCCCATCAAGAAGTAAATCGTGGCGTCGGGAAACTGCCCGCGAACCGCAACCAGAGTTTCCACGGTGTAGCTAACGCCGCCACGGTCTGCTTCGAGCGACGAAACTTCAAGCCTCGTACAATCGGCAACCGCCAGCCGCAACATCTGCAGCCGTTGTCGAACGGGGGTCAAAGGCCGATGCGGCTTATGGGGTGGAATCGCATTGGGCACGAGAAGTACCAGGTCCAACCGACAGGTTTCCCGGCATGTTTCCGCCAGCAGCAGATGGCCGTAATGGACAGGGTCGAACGAACCCCCGAACACCGCGATCCGCACCGCTCCACCCCCTTTTTCGCCGGCTTGACCGCCCGCGGGCGGCCGACGGGCCGCACGAATGCCGTCTTGGAACCGTTACCACAGGGGCTATCCTACCGAGTGCCGTTGACGATGACTACGGACCGAGGACGGGGACCCCTGATTCATGACCGCGGCCCGGCAACAACGATTATTCGACGAACCCGAACCTGAAACGCCCTGGGAGCGGGACGCGGTCCAGGACGAACCGATCTGCCGGGTCGTCTTGGCGGAACCGCCTTTCGGGCCGCTCGATTACGGCATTCCCGCGACGCTACGGCGGTCCGTCGTTCCGGGTCAGCGCGTAAAAGTTCCGCTCGGCACATCCAACAAGCCGCGCATCGCCTACTGTGTGGCCGTATTAACAATGGCCGACGCGCACCGGCAAGGCGCGCTGAAGACAATCCTCGCAACGCTCGACGCCCAGCCGATTGTGACCCCCGATCTGCTGCGTTTGACTGAATGGATGGCGGAACAGTACTTGCTCCCCTGGGGCGTTGTGCTGGAGGGCATCGTGCCGGCGGGCGTTCGACGGAACGTGGGCGTTAAGCAACGGATCTGGTATGTGCGGCGGGCGGCGGAGACGGCCGAGCAGAGTGCAAATCGACCGACGTCGCAGGGAGGCCGGCCGGGCGAGGATCTGCCGAGCGGCTCGGGGCGACTCACCACCGCTCAGCGCCGCGTGCTGGCAGTCATCGACGCCGCGGCAACGCCGTTGACCATGAGTGAAATTCGTCGCCGCACGGGCTGCACGGCGTCGCCGGTACTTTCGCTGCTCGAACGGGGCTGGATTGAATCCCGTCGCGGGACCGTCTTTGCGCAGAACGAACCGGCGACCGGCTCGACCCGAACGAATTCCGCGCCGCCGCAAGTGAACCCCGGACTGGACTTGAACGGCCATCAGAGCGAAGCGTTGCAGGCAGTTCGCAATGCGCTGCAGCGCGGGGTCTGTGAAACTCTTTTGTTGTTCGGGGTCACCGGGAGCGGCAAGACGGAAGTCTACATTCAGGCGATCGAATCGGCGATCGCGCGGGGTAAGCAGGCGATCGTGCTGGTGCCGGAAATCAGTCTCACGGCGCAGACTCGCCTGCGGTTCGCGGCGCGATTCCAACGGATTGCGTTGCTCCATAGTCATCTCAAGGATGTCGAGCGGCATGGTTACTGGCAGCGTATCGTCGCCGGCGAAATCGACCTGGTCATCGGCGCCCGCAGCGCGATCTTCGCTCCGCTGCCTCGCCTGGGACTGATCGTGATCGACGAAGAGCACGACAGTTCCTACAAACAGGATTCGCAGCCCCGTTACCACGCCCGGGAAGTGGCGGGCGAGCGGGCCCGCATTGTTCAATGTCCATTGGTACTGGGATCGGCGACGCCCTCCCTGGAATCCTGGTCTGCTGTTCGGCAGAGCGGCATGCGGCTGCTGCGGCTGCCGCAACGCGTGTCCGACTTGCCGCTTCCGGAAGTGCGGATCGTGGACCTGCGCGACGCCCACAGGAACAGGGGCAGGCCCTCCGCAATCAGTCGGCCGCTACGGCAGGCAATGAAGGAAGCGCTGGCCGAAGGCGGGCAGCTCATTCTGTTCATGAATCGTCGCGGCTACTCGACAATGATCCAGTGTCCCGCCTGCGGCTATGTGGTGAGCTGTCCGAATTGTGAACGCCCTTTGACAATGCACCTGCTGGCGACGGCACGCCCCGGATCGGGCGGCCGGACCGCGGCCGCGCGCGGCGAGGCGCTCGGTATCTGTCATCAGTGCGACTTCCGCCTGCCGGCGCCGCGCAACTGCCCCCAGTGTTCGTTCGAAGGGATCGCGTTCTCCGGTTTCGGCACGCAGACCCTGGAACAGGAACTGGCGGAAATGTTTCCGAACGTCCCCGTGCTGCGGATGGATGCCGACACCATGCGCGGCGCGGGCAGTCACGAGGAGGCCTTCGAGCGGTTCCGCAGTGGGCAGGCCCGTATCCTGCTCGGCACGCAGATGATCGCCAAAGGACTCGACTTCCCCGATGTCACGCTGGTCGGCGTCGTGAATGCCGATATGGGCCTGCACTTGCCCGATTTCCGAGCTGCCGAGCGCACGTTCCAGCTCGTGACACAGGTCGCCGGTCGTACCGGCCGCAGCGCGCGAGGCGGGCTGGTCATCGTGCAGACCTACTCGCCCGACCATTACGCAATCCAGTGCGCCGCCGAACATGACTTGGAACGCTTCGCCGAATTAGAAATGGTGCAACGCGGCCGCTATCATTTTCCGCCCTGCTGCGAGCTGATTCGAGCGATCTTTCGTGGCGAAATGGCACGGCAGGTCGAGGCAGCGGCGGCGGGCCTGGTGCGGAGCTTTCAATCGCTAATGCCCGCCGGCGCCTCGTCGCGAATCCTCGGACCGGCCCCCTGCCCCTTCCCCAAAATCAGCGGCCGCTATCGGTTTCACGCCCTGTTTTTCGACTCCGATGCCGCTCGGCTGCGCCGCCTGATGCGAGGAGCGACCGAGAAGATCGAGCTTCCCCGTGGCGTCCAATACCAACTGGACGTCAATCCGACCGACATGATGTGACACCAATTGGACTAGTGACGGCGCGCATCGCTTCCTAGAATAATGCGGGAAGTCCATCGAATTCGAGAGTGCGGGGTCCATGAGATACCGTTCGATCCGACAGGTTCTGGGAGAATCGAGCCTGGAGCGCAAATGCCGCGTGCTGTTCGGCGTTTGTCTCACGTTCCTGATCGGCGGCGCGTTCTACTTCGCCAGTTCGGTTTCCGAGGGCCTGGCGACCAAGATCACCCGCTCCCGCGGCAGCGACCTGATCAAAGTCAAATTGCTGCACGTGCATGCCATCGAATTTTCCAACAATCAACGGACCGGGACGCGGCCGAATCTCGACTATCTCCAGTATTTCTACGGGCAACTTGCGCGGACCGAAAAGTACCAGTTCGAAATGCTGATGCTGGAGGACGGCGGATTCCTGACCGATATCAACGCCGAGCTTCCCGCGGACGAAGACGAGTTGCGAATCCTGGAAGTGATCCAGACGAACTGGAATGCCACCGCGGCCGGCCCGCCGCAACCCAAGACGGGGTCGGCCAAAGCATTCGCGAATGGGCCGTTGGAAAACCCCGCGCCCGTGATCGCTCCGGTCTTCGCCGAGCGGCAGGACGCCGTGGCCAAGCAATACCACTATTATGAACCGATCGTCTTCAATTCGGCCGATTGCAAGTCGTGCCACCAGACGCTGGACGCGACCGGATCGGTGGCTGCCTCCGATCCGGGAGTCCGCGGCGCCGAACCGTTTCGCGTGATGAAGGTCAGCATTCCGTTCGAGGAATTCCAGCCGGCGATCAATAAGGCCCGCGCCGTTCTGATCGCCGCCGGTCTGGCCACCGTGTTCCTTGCCATGGCCGTCCTGTACCTGGTGGTCCGCCTCGTCATCGTGAACCCGCTCAAACACCTGCGCATGGTGAGCGATGAAATCACCAGCGGCAACCTCGATACTCGTGCCGATATCCGAACCGGCGATGAATTCCAGGCCCTGGCCGACTCGTTCAACCGCATGATGCGGCACCTCACCGACTCCCAGGCCGGACTGCAGCGGCTGAATTCCGAACTGGATGAGAAAGTCGACGAGCTGGCACAGCTCAATATCCAGCTGTACCAGATGAACCAGTTGAAAGGCGATTTTCTGGCCAACATGAGCCACGAACTGCGCACGCCGTTGAACAGCATCATCGGCTTTTCGGAACTGCTGGTCGGCAAAGACACGCTGGATGAAAAGCAACGCCGTTACGCCCAGAACATCCAGAAGGCCGGCCGCCTGCTGCTCGATATGATCAACGACATCCTGGATATGGCCAAGATGGAAGCCGGCAAAATGGAAGTGCGGCTGAGCGAATTCGCGATCGACAAAATCCTGGAAGCCCAATGTGATCTGGTCCGGCCGCTGGCCGAGGAAAAGAACATCTGGATCACGCTCAATATCGAACCCGGTCTGCCGCTCCTCTTTCAGGATCAGGGCAAGGTGCAGCAGATCCTGACCAACCTGCTGTCGAATGCGATCAAGTTCACTCCGGAGGGCGGTCGCATTACGTTGGGGGCGCACGACACCCGCGATCGCTGGCTGGAGTTGACGGTGGCCGATACGGGCCTGGGCATCCCGCACAGTGAACGGGAAATCATCTTCGAAAAATTCCGCCAGGGGCGTATCGTTGTGGGCGAAGACAATCTGACTCGTAAACACTCGGGGACCGGCCTGGGACTTTCCATCGTGCGGGAGCTCTGCCGGCTGCTGGGCGGCGAGGTTTCGGTGGAAAGCGAACTGGGAAAAGGCACGACGTTTACCGTACTGTTGCCTTGGAGTCGCGCCGAGATTCCTCGCGGCGAATCGACGGCGAATGCTGCCTCCGGCGATGCGGTTGCCGCCGGCTGGCAATCGGGATTGACGCCTCCTTCCAACGTGAATATGTGATCCATGGCGAAGAGTCCGTCGCCCAATTCCACGCCGCCGGCCGCCGTGCAGCTGTTTACCGACGGCGGCTGCAGCGGCAACCCGGGCCCCGGCGGCTGGGCATTTATCCTGCGCCACCTGCCGACCGGCAAAGTGCGCGAGGAGTCGGGCGCCGAATCGGAAACCACCAACAACCGCATGGAACTGATGGCCGTCATTCGCGGCCTGGAAACGCTCACTCGTCCCTGCCGTGTCGAACTGTTCACCGACAGCGTCTACGTCGGCAAAGGTATGACCGAATGGATGGCAAAGTGGAAACGTAACGACTGGAAACGCCGCGACGGCAATCGCTGGGAGCCCGTAAAGAACGACGATCTCTGGCGTACACTCGATCTGTTGCTGCAGCGACACGAACTCAAGTACACGCGCGTGGCGGGTCACAGCGGGCACCCGGAAAACGACCGCTGCGACGAGCTGGCCGTTGCCGCCTACCAGAAGTATCTGGCTTGATCCACCGGGGTCGAATACACGGTCGCATGGGGCGAGCGGACCCGAGGGATTCAGATTGGGGTGCGATGCGCGTGACAACCGCGGATCAACCGTCGCGGTAGGATGCGGCGAAATCTCCGACAGTAAATAGCCGCCCCGTCGACGCGTCATTTGCTTGCGGCCGAACGAAGCCAGGCCGCGCTGTGGACTCTGTGCCGTCGGCGTGAGATTCCACGATCGACCGGATTGTCGCGGCCAGATCCTCAGCGCGCAAAATTGCTGCAGATCGCACCGTGCTGATAACAGGTATGGCAGGCGGCAGCGCTTATCGTCACGGGTCGCAGCCCCTCCGACAAACGGTCTCCCAGCCGAGCCGCCGGATCGTCGATCAGCAGCGGACAGACATGCACGCCCTGATCGGAGACGATGCGCGCGTGGTGGCAAAGCAATTGATCGAGATCGAACCCCTCGAGCATCTCCGCCGTCACCCGCTCGTCGGCCGCATACCCATGCGTTCGCCGCACCTCGGCGCCCAAGCGGATCGTCGGCAGGATCTTCAGTCGGGGACGCGCGTAGCCTTGGGCTTGAAACTGCCGCTGGAACGCTTCCACCACCACGCGTTCGTCCCGCATCTCCCAAGTTCGGACAATCGTCACCAGCGGCAGAAAGCCATGCTCGAGTAGTTTCCGCAGGCCGCGTATCGTGCGCCAAAATGTACCTTGACCGCGGATCGGGTCGTTGGTCTCGGGCGAGAATCCGTCCAACGAAACGCGAAATTCGAGGCCGTAGCAGCTGTCGGCTTCGGCCGTCTTCCATCGTCGCAAGCCCTCGTCCGGCAATACACTCGCATTGGTCAGTACGGTAACGGGCCCGTATTCCAGCGTCCGCAGCACGATCTCGATGAACTCCGGGTTCAAGAACGGTTCACCACCAGTGAAATAATATTCCTTCACTCCCCATTGCACCGAACCGGCCAGATGCCTGCTGACCTCCGATAACGTCATCATGCCGAAGCGCCGATTGGTCGGACTGCAACTGATAAAACAATGGGCACAGGTATAGTTGCAGAGTGTACCCGCCACCTGAAACCAGAGCGCGTCCAGGTGCCGCAACGGCACCAGCGGCTCGCTGGGTACCGGTGCCCCAGTTGAAACAGGCGGCTCGGGCATCTCCGGCAGCGAATCATCGGCTGGGATTGGGCGGCGGTCGGTTGTCATTGGCCGAGCGGTCCGGGTCGGGAATAAAGGTCGAGCGTGTCACGATCGCCGAGGATCTTGAACACTTCACGGATTTGGTCCAGCCCCGATCGAATCAGAAAATGCGGGTTACGGCCGAAACTCTTCGCGCCCAGCAGATAGAAGTGTGGCTCCGGATTCCGCAGCATATCGCCCTGAGCGCTCGGCAGTCGCAGACAGTCGCCCGAGCGGCCGGACTCCGCTCCCGTTTCATTTCCGGAATGACCCGCGGCACTTAGGTGCGCCGCCAGACGCATCGGACCTTCCGACGCGTAGCAGTAATGCACCTGCAGTTCACGCGTGAATTCCAGATCGGGCCGATACCCGACATTGGCAACAATCCGGTCGACCGTCAATGATTGCTCGGCACCATCAACGCCACGCCGCAATCGTACCTGAAACGGTTGGCCGGGCGTTTCGCGACGTACTTCGTCGATCGTACGATCGGGCAGGTACTGGAACCGAGGACTCGGGTTTCGTGCAACGCGATTGGCATGCTGGCCGATCCGGTCCCGTTCGATCAACGGATCGGCCGCGATACGCGGCAACGGCGGAACGTCCTCCGCGCAGCGCGTGACCCAGTACAATTCGGCCTTGTCGGATTGCTGCAGAAGCCGTTCCAGCTGCAGTACGCTGGTCGCCGCGGAATAGCCGCTGCCGACCACCAGTACGCGTTGTCCGAGGTAGCCCGTCGCGTCGCGGCCGGCAAGGTCGGGTACGCCATACTCGATCTCGCCATGCAGTGCGACTTCGCCGAGCGCCGGGATACCGCCGTCGCCGAGCCAATTCGGCTGGTTGAAGGTTCCCGAACAGTCGATGAGCACATCCGAAAGTTGGATCGACTCGCGACCTTGGGCGTCGCGAATCAGGATTCGGAAGATGCCGTCGTCCCGTTCCGCGCCGCCGACCGATTCCGACTTAAGCAGCCCGGCCTTGGCGACTCGAACGACTTCTGTATGGCAGTGCAGGCAATCCGCAAGCAAATCGGATTGCGATAGCGGCAGTAAATAACGGTCCCGCCATTCGTTGCCGCTGAGAATCGAGTCGGCGGCAGGCGGAACATAGTGCGGGTCCTGTGCCGCCAGCGCGGCCAGCCCTAGCGTGGACGAGTTCATCGCAAAGGGGCTGAACATCTGCACGTGGCCCCAACGGCCGACGTTAGCGGCCGTAACCCCACGCTCGAACAGGTCCACGTCGTATCCTAGAAAGCGCGCGTAGAGCGCCGCTTCCAGCCCGATCGGCCCAGCGCCGATGATTGCGATTCTGGCAGGAGTATCGACCGCCATTCGGTTTCCAATCTCCGCTGATGAACTCAACCCCGCCCGACCCGAAAGACCCCAAAGTCGAATTCGCTCGGCTGCCCCAGCATCAGTTGCCGCATCATGACGGCCGTTCCCGGCGAGAGAAAGAGCCCACTGCGGAAATGTCCCGCCGCCACAAAGCCGTTTTCATGCTCCGGCAGCCGGCCCAGGTACGGCAACCCGTCAAACGATGCGGGGCGCAAACCGGCCCAGGCACGGATCAACCGCTCCCGGGTCAATACGGGTGCCAGCTCTTCGGCGAAACGAGCCAGCTCATCCGTCCCGCCAGGCGTGGTGGACTTGTCGAAGCCGACTTCTTCCTCCGTCGATCCGACCAGAACATGACCGTCCTCGCGCGGGACGATATAACGTGGCCCCTCATTGATAACTCGTTTCAAAGCAACAGGTTCCAGTTGGTAGAGCAACATCTGTCCGCGGATCGGCAGGATGCCGAGCGAATAGCCGAGCCCACGCAGCAGCTGACCGGTCCAGGCCCCGCCGGCAAAACAGTATTGCTCGGCCACGATTACTCCGGCCGTGGTCCGCAAACCTGCGATGCGGCGCGACTCGACAACAATCTCGGCCACCGGCTGACCGATGCCCAACTCGACGCCGAGCGCCCCGCACACCGCCTGCAAAGCCTTCAGATGCCATGGATTACGTACTTGGGCTTCGTCGGGGAGCAGCAACGCAAAACGAAATCGGTTCGATCGACCGCCAAGTTCCGGCGCGCATTCGGCGAGCCGATCAACGACCGCTTCACACCTGATCTTCTCCACCGCAAGCTGATCAGCAAATCCGGCCAGCGACGCCGCCTCGCCAGCCGTCCTCGCCAGATAGAGTCCTCCGCAGCGGCGAAATCCGTTGTCGATGCCCGTTTCAACGCGAAGTCGCTCCGCCCACTCGCCATGCAGTTCAAAACTCCAGCCACGCAACTTGTCATAGGGATGGATCGCCGTCGCGGGATTTGCGGGCGGAATGATCCCGGCGCCCGCCCAGGACGCTTCCCGACCCGGCAGGCCACGCTCCAGAACGACCACACGCCGTCCATGGCGAGCCAATTCGTAGGCAATGGAAAGGCCCACGACTCCGGCACCCACGATGGCCACGTCATGCATTGCCGGCCCCTCCAGTCCGGATCGCGAGCTCGATGCGCCGATATTCGGCCTCCAGCTCCGCTGGGATTTCCGAGTCCGGCCGGCCTAATCCGCCGATGAAACGCTGCCACCCCGTTTCATCGTCGACATCGTACCACTCCGGCAAGAGTTCGAAGCCGATCCCGGCCTCCCGCAAGCGACATCGCGTCGCGTCCAGGACTTGCGGCGTGCTCCAGGGTATCCCGGCAAAGATCGAATGGTACGCAGTCCGCATGCCGATCAGATAGTAGCCTCCGTCGGAGCTGGGCCCGATCACGACATCCTGGGACTGCAACGTGGCGAACGCTGTGATCAAGTAGCTTGCCGGCAAGTCGGGACTGTCCGACCCGATGAATACCAGGCGCTCACCGTCCCGCGCGAGCTGGTTGGCTGCCGAAGTCAGCCTTTGCCCCAGATCGCCCGCGACTTGCGGACATAGCCGCCATTCGCCGCCGGCTAATGCTTCGAATTCCGCCCGCCGCTCCCCGGGCGTATACATCATCGTACGTACGTCCGCCATTCGCCCGAAACGCCGCGCAAGTGTGGCTTGAAACAGCGCCGATGCTCTTGCCGCAAGCTCATATCCGATCACGGCTCCCCAACGCGTCTTCGCATACCCGGGTTGGCTCGACTTGCAGAACATGGCCAAATGGTTCACGTCTTCCCGTCCTTACCGGGGCGCAGCCAGCAACCGCCGCAAGAGCACCGAATTGACCCGTCCTCGAAAACGCTCGATCCCGTCGATGACCACGACCGGCACGCAATCGGTATATTTCGCCACTAGTTGCGCATCGGCATCGATGTCGATACAGTGCGGGACCAGTCCCTCGGCACGCAGCAGTTCGATCGCGTCATCGCAAAGATGGCAGCCGCTGCGCGTATAGACGACGACAGATCGATCGTTCGGCGCCATGAATCGCGGATTCCCTCTGGTTTCGGATCGCTCGATCGACCCTGCAATCAAAAAAAATGGCCGACGCGGAATCCAACCCAGGATAGGCAAGAAAAAGTGCCGCTGGAACCCTGGCGACCGGTTTTGCTGCGCGGAATGGTCCCTTCAGGACCGGGACAAGCGTTCCGACGTCGTTCTCCCCGGCCTTCGGCTTGGGGCGGGTCTAATGCGGGCGACGTCGCCATTACCGTTTCAAACGGATCGGCGAATCCACAAAACCTGCTTTACGATGAATCGACGTAGATGGTATCTTTTAAAGGTCCGTGTTACGCTAGAGATTACAGGCGGTGGTAGCAGCGGGAACCTCCACGTCATTTTTTCCGCGTTAATCGCTGGGCATGTAGTCGTCATGCGCGCCTCAAAATGGCTAAGCTAACCACGATCAAGTTCCTTGAATTCGTCAAGCGCAGCAAGCTGGTTGCTGACCAACAGCTCGGCGAATCGCTGCATCGATTGGAATCGCAGCACGGCGGAAAACTGCCGGACGATGCCGATCTGGTGGCATCGCACTTGATCGAACAGGGCCTGTTGACGCGCTGGCACTGCGACAAGCTGATGGATGGCAAGTACAAGGGATTCTTCCTGGGGAAGTACCGGCTGCTGCGTCACCTGGGAACGGGTGGCATGAGCAGCGTCTACCTTGCCGAGCACACTTTGATCCATCAGTTGCGGGCGATCAAGGTGCTACCGAAGCACAAAGTCAATGATTCGTCTTACCTGGAGCGGTTCCGGCTGGAGGCGCAAGCGACGGCCGCGCTGGCCCACACCAACATCGTCCGGGCCTACGATATCGATAATGAAGGCATCAACCACTATCTGGTGATGGAATATGTCCGCGGCCGGGATCTGAGTCAGATTGTCAAGGAGCGCGGCACGAATTTCCTGGACTACGAGACCATTGCCGAATATGTCGTCCAGTCGGCCGACGGGTTGCAGCACGCCCACGAGAAAGGGTTGATCCATCGCGACGTAAAACCGGCGAATCTCCTGGTGGACGAGCACGGAGTGATCAAGATACTTGACCTCGGATTGGCTCTGTTTTTCAAGTCGGAACGCGAGTCGCTCACGATTGCCCACAACGAAAATGTGCTCGGCACCGCCGACTATCTGGCCCCGGAACAGGCAATCAGCAGCCACGATGTCGACCATCGAGTCGACATCTACGGCCTCGGCTGCACCATGTATTTTGCCTTGACCGGTCACCCGCCGTTCACCGATGGGTCCCTGGCGCAGCGGATCGCCAAGCATCAGACACAGTTGCCGCCCGACCTTCGCATTGATCGCCCCGACTGCCCCGAGGAACTGCTCGAGGTCTGCAATCGGATGATGCGCAAGAAACCGCTGCAACGCTTTCAGTCCGCGCGAGAAGTCGCGGACGTGCTGCGGCAATGGCTGGCTCAGCGTCGAGCGGCGAGCGCGGCGGCGGCACGCGCGGCGGCGGCACGCGCGGCGGCGAGTGCGGTGGAGGCAAGTGCGCCCGCGAGCACGCGGGCTTCGGCGGCTGCTTCCTCTTCGGGTGCCACAGCGGATTCGGCACCGGTCGCGGCATCGCTCGCTGCCGCGACCTCGGGATCCGGCCGACTGGCCCGACGCGGTACGGAATCGGAAGAATCGCCATTGGTTCAGGTCGCAGCCGTTTCTCCGGCCGCGGAACTGGCTGCCGCCGAAGGCTCGGGAAAGGTTCGGGGAACGCCGTCGGGTTCGGCAGCGCGTACGCAGCATCTGGTCGAATCGGCAAGCCCCGTGTCGCCCGAGAGCGGATCCGGGCGAATCAACGCGAATGCACACGGTCCGGCGGCAACAACTCCCGCCGTTCACAAATCAGCGTCCCAGCCTGGTTCGCCGTCGCCGCCGGAGTCAGCCGCGGAAAATCCCTTGCCGCTGATTTTCGACGGCGGCTTTCCGACGACGGAGAGCACCGGAGAGGATACGATCAAGGGTCTAGGCAAGATCCAGATCGACATCCGAAGCGGCAGCGGACGAAACGGCGGTCGAAATCGGGGCCGGGGAAAGTCCAAGGCGACAGAAAACCTGACCGAAGCGGCAAGCGCCAGCGATATCGACTTGGGCATGGAAGTTTCGAATGTCGAAAAAGCAGTCTTGCTGCAGGAGCAATCGAGTTCCGAGGCCCTTCGACGACCGGGCAAGCGCTGGTGGGTCTGGGGCTTGCTCGGACTCATCATCGCCGCAGTGCTGGTAGGCGTGGGATACCAATTCTGGCCATCTGCCAACAGCGCTTCGTCTCCGGCTTCCCACGACGCTCCCGCCAAAGGACGGTATCGGGCAGACACCAGTTGATTAACCGGGTGGCCTTTGCCGTGTTCCGGGGGGGAGTTTCGCCGCGCAAATTATCCCGCTGCGCCTGTCAATACCGTCCGACAGGATTTCGCAAGGCACTGCTATCATTGAACTTAGCGACGCGACTTGAAAAGTGGTACCGTCCGGCCCTAGTATGGAGGTGCGTTGGATTTGAGTCGAACAAAGGTCGTCGGCCCTGATCGGTGCAAATGCCTGCATCGGTTCGGGGAGGATTGTCATGCAATTCCGCTCGCAAAGTCGCCTTCGAAACCGCACGCATGCACGCAACAATGCGGTAGTGTCGGCACGGGTTGAGCGTCCGAATTTTCCCGGCGCGAAACGCACGTTGGGCGGTCTGATGAATGCCCAGCGGTCCCATCTGCCTCCAGAGACCTGGCACGAGCCAAACGAAGAGTCCCGCGGGCAGTATCGAATCATCGTCCAGTCGCCAGGTCCCGGTTTTCGCCACGTGGTCACGCCCCAAGACATTCGGGAACGGCTCGCGGAACTCCCCGAGTCGCTGACCCGACCTCTGCACGTGGTGCAGTTGAGCCGCATGACCCGGAAAAAGAAGACTTTTCCACTGTACGGAATGCAATGGGGCTGCGCTTTGTACCTCTATCCGATGGAGGAGGGACTGATCGAGACCTTCCATCGACCGCCGACTCCCGCCCAGTTGATCGAAGCCAGGATGTACGGTGGCGTTTGGACGCAAGCGGGTCGCCGGCAATGGCAGCTGGCTTGGACCGAGTCGTCGATTCGCGACTACTATCTCAACAATATCCTTCTGCACGAACTGGGGCACCTGCTTGACAACCGTAATACCGGTTATCGCGACCGAGAACGGTTTGCCGAGTGGTTTGCGATCGAACATGGTGTTTGCCGTCGCTCGCGTTCGCAGCGAGCCACCCGAACCAGCCGTTGATTCGCGACGGGCGATCATCGCGGAATCGTCAGCCGCGTCGGCGGGTGTCGATCTGCTCGGTTCCCCCTCCCGGTGCCGGCATGGGTGCCGGCCGGATCGAGCGATCTTTCTACCAACGCCGGAGAAAGTTGCGTATATTCGTAACCTGGGGGTGAAACAGTTCACATCGAGCGGCTCACCCCGGAACAGCCACCTCTAAAAATTGGAAACACCGATGCCTCGTACTGGCCTCCTGCTGATGCTGGCGATCTGTCTGGCGGCGGCGCACCATGCACGACCGGCGTGGGCGGCCCCGACCGCCGAGCAACGAAAACAGATTTCACAAATTGACGGCATGATCGCCAAAGCCGGCAACCTGTCTCGAAGCAAGAAGTACGAGGAGGCTTCCGAGTTAATCAAGCAGGCGCAGGCGAACCTGGAAAAAGTCGCATCGGGCGCGGGCCGCGATCTGCTGCCGCTGCTCGACGATTCCCATCGGAAGCTGGAGCGCATTCACGGTGCGCTGGAACTCGAAGGTTACGCACTGCCGCCGCTCAAGAAGCCCTCGGAGTTGATCGGCGCAAAACCGCAATCCGGCGCGCCGTTGCCGTCGGGGGCGGCCAGCTTTGTCAAGCATGTCGCGCCGATCCTGGTTACCAAATGCGGTCGTTGCCACGTCAACGATGCGAAGGGCATGTTCAGCATGTCCAACTTTGCCAGTTTGATGAAGGGGCCGCAGGCGGGCAAAGTGATCTTCCCCGGGGACGCCGCCGGCAGTCGACTGGTGGAAGTCGTCGAGAGCGGCGACATGCCGCGCGGTGGCCTGAAGGTGTCGGCCGACGAATTGACGGTGCTGAAGAAGTGGATCACGGAAGGTGCGAAGTTCGACGGCGGCAGCGATCAGGATCCTCTGACATCCCTCGTTCCAGACGCCAAACCGGCGGAAACCCCCGCGCTGCAGGTCACGCGACCCGCGGGTGGAGAAACGGTCAGCTTCGCCAATGAACTGGCGGGTCTGTTCGCGCACCAATGCACGTCGTGTCACGGAACGATGCGACCTCGAGAAAATTTCAGCCTCGCGACGTTCCAGGGACTCCTCAAGGGTGGCGACGGCGGACCGGTGATTGTCCCGGGAAACCCTGAAGAAAGCCTGCTGGTGAAGAAACTGAAGGGGACCGGAGGTGGACAGCGCATGCCGCAGGGCCGGCCTCCGCTGGAGGACGCCTTGATCGTCAAGATCGAGACCTGGATTCGGGAAGGCGCGACCTTTGACGCCCGCGATGCCTCGATGAGCCTGTTGCGCGTGTCGGCGCTGGCCAAGGCGATGCGGTCGTCGCATGACGAACTGGCGACGGATCGCGGCCAGCTGGCCGACGAAAACTGGAAATTGGCAATGCCCAGCGTCGCGGCCGCGCGCCACGAAACCAGGAACAGCCTGCTGCTCGGCAATGTCGGCCCCAACAGCCTGCAATACGTCGGCGAAACGGTCGAAACCATTGCGCCCCGCGTCGCCGAGATCTTTCGAGCCAGCCCCGACTCCCCCTTGGTCAAAGGGCGCACGACCCTGTTTGTATTTGCCCAGCGCTACGACTACACCGAATTCGGCCAGATGGTGGAAAAAAGAGACCTGCCCAAGGAATGGCGCGGGCACTGGCAGTTTGACCTACTTGATTCCTACGGCGCGTTCATCCTGCCGCGTGATAAGAATGAACCTTTGGATGCGTTGCTGGCGTATCAACTCGCCGCGAATTACATTGCCAGCCTCGGCGACGTTCCGCACTGGTTTTCCGAGGGCTGTGGACGCTGGGCCGCCGCGAAAATCGACGCCACCGACAAACGCGTGCTCGCCATTAACGAGGCCGTTCCGCAGGCCGTCAACGCCTGCGCCAAGCCGGACGACTTTATCAGCGGCAAGCTGCCCACCGAACTTAACGATGTGGCGAGCTACAGCTTTGTGAGTTTTCTGGCGACCGAGCCGCGGGCTTTCGAACGACTGCTCGATGGACTGCGGAAATCGTCCGATTTTGAAAAGTCGTTCACCGCCGTCTACAAAGCGACCCCTAACCAGCTCGCGGAAGTCTGGATCAAACGCCCGGCTGCGGTCAAGACAAAGACCAAAGGGCCTGCCAAAAAAAGCTGACGGTTCGGTCGGCGAGAAAACCGGCATCAAGGATCGACGTGCGGGGAGAGCAGAAAAACCCAAAGCACGTACGCCAGCAACCCGCACAAGACCAGCAACATGATCTGACGATTGGAAAGCGGTTGCCCCCGGCTGCCCGGTGAGCTCGGCGACGCGCCATCTTTGAATCGCCGGCGACAGTGCGCGCAGCTTCGGTCAAAACGAGCGGCAAACGGCGTGTCACAGGTCGGACAAATCAACAGCTTCAATTCCCCATGCAGGTCGCGAAACTCATCGCCCTGCGTCTCCAGCATCGATTCCGGATCAGCCGTCGTCGCAGAATCGGCGCTGGGCCAGCCATGGCCGCGATTTCCGCACGTCGGACATATCGCGGTCCGCGGCTGGCGGCACCGAGGACAGATCGGCCAACCATCATGCACCGGCAATGCTTCGCGTTGGTCGGACTCCGCCTCGTCCGCATCGGGCCCGCGCTGTTCATCAAATCCCAACGCCAGCTCGTAAGCGAATTCGTAGTCGCCTTCATCGACTGCGACGGCGATGCATGGTTCAACGTCCGGCGAACTCCCGCCCGACTCGATCCGACCATCGATGCCGTATCCGGCGAGCAACCGCTGGAATTTACTCGCCTGCGGCAGTGAATCGGCAAAGTAAACGGCTCTTTTTCTGGCCATCCGTGTGGGGCACCTTCGCAACCGCGATGACGTCAGCTTTTCTTCGGGCGAACCTGGACCTGGATGTCGTCCCCGACGACACGGACCGGAAAACTGTCGATACCGATCTTGGGATTGTCGCACCATTTTCCGTCCTTGATGCAGAATCGCCAGGCGTGCCAGGGGCATGTGACCACGCCGTTTTCCAGGTAGCCGCTGGACAAAGAGGCACCCATGTGCGGACAGAAGTCGTCAATGGCGAAATACTGATCTTGCTCACGAAACAGTGCGACCATCCGGTCCTTCACTGCCACGGCAGTCCCTTCCCCTTCCTGCAATTGGCCGATTTTGGCAATGGTTTCGAATTCGATCTCATCGCTCATGGCTGTTTCCCAATTGATTTGGCCGAGACCGGCACCTTTCCGACAGCAGGCCCGCATTGTAGAAACTAGCCACGTTTTTCAAAAGGAGCCGTCCGCCGTCGCTGCCGGCCGTAGTGACGGCCTGCGGTGCACTCGTCCTTGAAATTCGTAACAGGAGGACTACCGAACGATGAACGACGATATGGCTCCGCAGGCCGATGTGTCCCTTGCCGATTTCCAGCGGTTGATCCGCAAAATGTACCACGAAAAGGACGTTGCCCGCGGAATTGACGGAACGTTCATGTGGCTGATGGAGGAGATCGGGGAACTGGCGACAGCGCTGCGCGGCGGCAGCCATGAGGAGCGACTCGGTGAATTCGCCGACGTGATTGCCTGGCTGGCGACGATCGCCAATGTCGCGGGCGTCGACCTGTCCGAGGCGGTGACCCGCAAATACGGCAGTGGTTGTCCCGGCTGCGGGCAACTTGTCTGCCGTTGTCCGGACGCTGGCAAGCCTTAGTCGAGTCAATTATGATCAGGACTTGCCGACGGTGGCTCGCCCGAACCGAATAGTGCCGGATAGCGTAATCTGATCGTGCTTCGAAATCTGAACAGCCACCGCCGCCTCATCGGGCGATCCATTTCAATTCCGACCTGGTGCCGTGCGCCGGTCGCGAAGCGGCTACTACTTTTATTGCTGCTCCTCGGCGTGCAGCTTTTGGCTCTTGCGGCCACGACGCCCTCGTCCGCCCAGACATCCGGCGGTGGCGAATCGGCGATCCGCGTGACGTCGGTACAGCTTGGTTTCGGCAATCACTTCAAGGTCGGGTATTGGACGCCGGTCTGGGTCAAGGTGCGAAGCGCGGGGCCGCTTCCAAAGCGGCTCTTCGTGGACATCACGATCCCCGATGGCGACGCGACCCCTGCCCGGCATCGCGACGAGTCCGGCAGCGACGTCGCGGAATCGCTTCTTTCCGTGGACGGCGGTCAAGAGGTTACATTACTGCGACTGGTCAAACCGGGTCGAAATTCGGGCCAGCTAACGGTGGAGATCCGCGGCTTGCGCGCGGACGAAGCGCCCTCCGCGACCTACTCGGCCAGCCTGCGATCCCTGGCCACCCCGATCGCCTCGACACGCAAATTCATCGTCTGGCTGGGCGGCGACCTGGGCGTCAACCCGTCATTGCGGCACCTTTCGCTGGCCGAGCAGGAATCATTCGACGCGGTGGACGCGAACGGATCAACGTCGTTGCCGGAGTCATGGGTGGGGTACGAGTCGATCGATTTTCTGGTGCTGGGAACCAGCCAGCCCGAACATCTGGCGCTGTTGCAGCCCGGGACCGTCAAGGCGCTCGACCAGTGGATCCGCATGGGCGGCAGACTGCTCTGGAGCGTAGGCAGAAATGCCGTGGAATTGGCCGGCCCGAATTCCCGTTTCGCGGGCTGGTCGGCCGGTGTAGTCGCCGAGACGATACCACTGCGTCGTGTCGCCGGTATTGAGAATTTCGCTGGCGGTTCCGATCGCCTGGAACTGGGGACGGTCGAGGCCACGATGCCCCGCCTGGCGGTGATGCAGTCGCCCAAGGGCATGCCGCTGCTCTACGAGGGATCCGGCAATCCTGGTGAGCGGCCATTGGCGTTGCGGTATCCCCATGGATTGGGCCAAATCACCTTTGTCGCATTCGACCTCGACGACGGCGCGCTGACGCGCTGGCGCGGTCGGGGGCGGCTGATGGCGAGGTTGCTGCGCCCCACGAACGAACGTAAAGCGGATGCGGCAGGTTGGCAGAAGCCGATCGGTTACACCGACATGGCGGGCCAGTTGCGGATGGCGCTGGACCAGTATCGAGGCGTCACTTTGATTGCCTTTTCCTGGATCTCCGCGATCATCGTCGCCTACCTGCTGCTGATCGGTCCCGCCGATTTTTTTCTGCTGCGGCGCATCCACCGCCCGCATTGGACCTGGGCGACGCTGGCGGTCGTTGCGGCCGGAACGATCACGCTGGCCGTCGAAATCAATCGCCGCGCTCGCCCCCGGCAGATCCGACTGAATCAAGTCGATCTGGTCGACTTCGACGCCGCCAGCGGCTCCTTGCGCGGCACCACCTGGGTCCACCTGTTCAGCCCGTCGTCGGCCGGCTATGACTTGCAACTCGTCTGCGACCTGCCGTTCGCCGGGCAGAGTCCCGATCGAAACCGGAACATGCTGCTTTCGTGGCAAGGATTGCCTGGGGATGCCCTGCGGGGACTCGATTCCCAAAGCCAGGCGACGATCTTCACCGACGCGTACGACCTGCGCGTGCATCTGGACAACGAAGCGTCGCAAATGGGCGGGATGCCCGTACCTGTCGCGTCGTCGGCGGGGCTGTTGGCACGCTGGTGGCAAAACGTCGATTACGAACATGAAGTTCAGCTGGTCAGCGACGCCAATTGGGAACGGGTCACAGGCGTGGTGCGGAACCCGTTTTCGGCAACGCTGATCGATCCGGTGTTGTACTTTGCCGGCAACGTCTATTCGATCGACCGCAATCTGGGGCCAGGCGAGTCGGCGCGTATCGAGGGTCGATTTCCCAAGAACCTGGAATGGCGCTTGACGCAGCGGCGCGTTTCCGAGGAGAGTCGCGAAGTCAGCAGCCCTTGGGAACCGTCCAGCGTGGACGTGCCACGGATCATGGACGTGATGATGCTGTACGGGGCCGCGGGCGGGCAGAACTACACGCAACTTTCTTTACAGTACCAGCCGTTCGTCGACTTGTCGGAACAACTCAAGCTGCAGCGCGCGATTCTGGGCGGTCGACTGGAGCGTCGAGCCACCACATTGCATCGGGATGGCGAGCCGCTCGACAAGGAATATGATCGGCAATGGACATTCGGCCGGGTCGTACTGCCGGTCAAGCTGGACAAGCGGAGCGGACCATGATCAAGACGGTGGAACTCACCAAAAAGTATGGCGACAGCTATGCCATCCGCGCCATCAACCTTGACTTGCAGCCTGGCGACCTGTTCGGCTTTATCGGCCCCAACGGCGCTGGTAAGACCACCACCATGCGGATCCTGGCTACCTTGCTCGATCCGAGTTCCGGAGAGGCATTTGTCTGCGGCAACTCGATCAAAGTCATGCCGAAGGAGATCCGACGACTCGTCGGATACATGCCCGACTTTTTCGGTGTCTACGACGACATGACGGTGATTGAGTACCTGGAGTTTTTCGCGGCGGCCTATCGCATTCGCGGCCAGCAGCGGCGCAGCGTCTGCGACGACAAGCTGGCGCTGGTCGACCTCGAGTTCAAGCGGGATGCGTATGCCAACACGTTGTCCCGCGGACAGACGCAGAGATTGGGACTTGCCCGCGTGTTGCTGCACGATCCGCAGGTGTTATTGCTCGACGAACCGCTCAGCGGCCTCGACCCGCGCGCCCGGATCGAAATGCGCGCGGTGCTGCGACGATTGGGGCAGCAGGGAAAAACGATCATGGTTTCCAGCCATATCCTGCCCGAATTGGCCGATATCTGCAACAAAGTCGGGATCATCGATCGCGGCGTGATGGAAGTGAATGCGACCGTGGACGATGTGATGAAGCATGCGCGGCAGCGGATCGTGCTGCAGGTGGTGGTCGCCGGCGACCTGGACCCCGCCGCGCGCCTGCTGGAACAGCAGGATCTGGTGGAGAAGGTGAATATCGACCGCGAAATGATCCTGGTCCAACTGAAGCCCCAGGCCGCGGATTACAGCGAGCTGCCGAGCCTGCTGATTCGGCACGGATTCAAACTTAAGATGTTCCGCGAAGAGGAATTCAACCTCGAGAACGCCTTCATGGCGCTCACCAAGGGACTCGGGCAACGCATCTAGTGCTTTGTCACAGCTGAAAGTTTGGATCGGTAGGACGGGTCTCCTGACCCGTCCGTGTAAGCAGGACGGGTCTCCTGACCGGTCTCCTGACCCGTCCGTGTAAGCAGGACGGGTCGGGAGACCCGTCCTACGAATAACGCGAACCCGACGATGAAGCTGTGACATTGCACTAGTCGGAGTCGGTCGGCGCCCGCGCCGGAGCCGCCGCGAACGGAATCGACGGTGGATCGGCGTACAGCGCATTGAAACGCCGCGCGGCACGATCCCGCCAGCTGCCGCGATGGTACGCATAACCGGCGATCAATGGCACGGCAATGGTCGCTTCGCTGAATACCATCTGCTCGTACACGGTGTCGACTTTGCCCCAGCTGGAGGCTTCCTTGAGTGTCGAACTGGACAGCGCGCCGTCGCGGACGTCCGCCACCGTAACCTGGATCGCGTATTTGTGCATCGGCGCGTCATGCCCCAGGATGTCGGCGGCGACGACGATATCCTGCGTGAAATTCTTGGGTACTCCGCCGCCAATCATCAACAATCCCGTGGTCGGCGAATGGATCTTGACCTGCGTCAGCTCGTAAAAATCCTTCGCGCTGTCAAACGATGTTTTGGGCGCGTCGCCCCGCTCGTGGTAATGCGACACGATCCCCAGCCCGGCCGAACTATCGGAAAATGCCGGGCAGAAAATCGGCACTCCCTGCTCGTACGCCGCGCCGACAATCGAATCCTGGCAACGGCCGTTCCCGGCCAGGAATTGCCCCATCACACGAATGAACTCGCGCGACGAATAGGGACGCGGCGGCAATTCATCCGCGATCCGTCGCACGGTTTCGTCGCATTCTCGCAATTCGTCCTCGTCGATCAAAGTGTCGTAAATGCGATCGATGTGCAGGCCCCGCAGTTCGGCGTCGTCCAGACCAGCCTTGTAACGCTCCGGGGCCATATAGTGCCGGAAGCCCAACGCCTCGAAAAAGTCCTGGTCGACGATATTCGCGCCGGTACTGACAATGCAGTCCACCATCCTGCTGCGAATCAACTGCACGAATAGTTTCTTCAGACCGGCGCTGATCAGCGAACCGGCGAGCGTCAGGATGATCCCGCACTCCGGATCGCCCAGCATGCGATCGTAGATCTCCGCGGCGCGGTACAGGTCGCGCGCGCTGAACGCCATCCGCTCCATGCCGCCTACCAACGACAGCACGTCATGGGCCGTGATGTCGATATGTTCGACAGGGCGGGACAATAGTTCGCGTTTGCTCGCCATCTGCTAATGTTCCTTTCGCCGGCTCGCCGGCGCGGCTTGTTCTCGATTGGGTCGGCCCGCGCCGGAATCAGTCCGGACCACCGGCGACGACATCGTCCGCCCAACGTCGCGGTACCACCCCTTCACAATTCCGGTGCGCCACCAGCTCCGCGCAGATGCTCACCGCAATTTCCGGCACCGTCTGCGACCCAATATCAATGCCGACGGGCGCGAAGACGGCGTCTAACGCGGCCGAAGATACCCCCTCCTGCCGCAGGTCGTCCATGATCAGCCGGATCTTGCGTTTGCTGCCGATCATTCCCACGTACCGCGCTCCCCGTTCCGCCAAATGAAACAGCGCCAGTTCGTCATGATTGTGGCCCCGCGTAACGATCAGGCAGTAGGTGTCGGGCGTGATTTCGAGCGACGGAAGCACTTCCTCGAATCGTCCCGCCAGCCGGCGCTGCGCCTTGGGGAACCGCTCCGGGGATACATACTCCGCCCGATCGTCCACAACCCAGACGTCGAAATCGAGATCGGCCGCCAGATTCCCCACCGCCTGGCCGACGTGCCCACCGCCCACAATCAACAGCGGACAGCGCGACAGGTGGGGCAGATAGGAAAACCCATGAGCCACGTACGGCCGCGGTCGACTGGCCAGCCCCTTCAGCAGATGCATGGCGTCCGCCGGCAGCGTGCTCGATTCAGCAAGACTCGCGATCGGCTTTCCCTGCCCATCGACAAGCCACTGCGCCGGCGCGGGCAGTCCCGCCTTCTCTTCGAATCGTATGATCTCGGTGACCCCTTCCCTGGCCGCAATCGTGGCGTGAAACCGACGAAAGTAGTGCTCCCCCGGCGAACCGCGACGTACAGGCTGAATCAGCACCAGCATCCGCCCTCCGCAAATCAACCCGTCGTCCCATCCATAATCGCTGTCCAACTGAAAGCGGGCGATCTCCGTCCGATGGTCGTGCAGCGCCGCCAAAGCCTTGCGTTTGACTTCCGCCTCGACACAACCGCCGCCGAGCGTACCGGCCTGCGCGCCACTCTCGAACACCAGCATCGTCGCGCCCGCCTTCTGCGGCGTCGACCCGCGCGTCTCCACCAGCCGGCACCAGACAACCGGGCGATCGGCATCCAAGGCCTGCAGCAATTCATCCAGCATTTTCGGTAACCCTCGCAACTACTCAGCCGACTGAAGGACCTGGACGATCGTTTTCGACACAAACGGCTTGACCCGCTGGCGGTATTCCTGCATGTGTGCGGCAACCAGATGCGCCCGCAACGCGTCCAGGTCGCTCCACTTCTCAATCACCATCACCACGTCGGGACGCAAAGCAGGCTGCGCCGCCAATCCCGTTTCCAGGTCAATCGCGGGGAAGTACTCGATACACCCCGCCTCCTGACGCACCAGCGGTACAACCTTGCGAAATTCCGCCAGGAACTCCTCGCGGCACCCCGCCTGCAATTCCACCGTCGCTAATACAGAGATCACTTCTTTCCCCCTTCAAAATTCTGGTTACGGGTTACCGTTCCCCGTTCCCCGTTCCTCACCCACCGACCACCGCCAGATTATCGCGATGCACGACCTCTTCGTACGGTCGATATCCCAAGACCTGGGCGATGCGTGTCGACTTCAGGCCGCGGATGCGCTGGACGTCGGACGCCGAGTAATTTGACAGGCCGCGCGCGACAAGGGTCTGCAAGCGGTCGCAGATATTCACGACATCTCCCTTGCGAAAGTCGCCTTCCGTATCGACGATGCCGGCGGCGAGCAGGCTTTTGCCTTGTCGCGTGATCGCTTTGCAGGCCCCTTCGTCGACTATCACTTTGCCGCGGGGCCTGGCGGAGAATCCGATCCAGCGCTGCAGCGGACTCAGGGATCGGCTCTGGGGCACGAACAGTGTTCCCACCGCTTCGCCGGCGATGATCCGCTGTATGACTCCGGGCGTATGGCCGTTGGCGATGATCACACTTTCGCCACCGGTCGTGACGATGCGGGCCGCCTCCAGTTTGCTCGCCATGCCACCTTTGCTGAGCCCCGTTTTGCGGTCGCGGACGAACGATTGAATTTTGTCATCGATCGTCGTTACCGTCGCCACCAGCCTCGACCCGGAAAGGCTGGGATCCCCGTCGTACAGCCCGTCGACGTCGCTGAAAATGATCAGCAGCGAAGCGCGCAGCAGCGTCGATACCATGGCGGCCAGGCGGTCGTTATCGCCAAAAGTGGTCATCAATTCCTCGACCGACACCGTGTCGTTCTCATTGATGATCGGCAGCGTGCCGAATCGCAGCAACGAAAGCAGGGTATTGCGAACATTCAGGTAACGCGTTCGATCGTTCAGGTCGTCCGCCGTGAGCAGTATCTGGGCCGCATGGCAACCGTGCCGCACCAGCATCCGGTCGTAGGCTTCGATCAGCTTGGTTTGCCCGACCGCGGCTACAGCCTGCAGTTGAGCCAGATCGGTGGGTCGCGCGGCAAGGCCGAGCGTGCTCATGCCGGCGCCTACAGCGCCGGAGCTTACCAGCACTACCCGTTTGCCGGCCCGTCGCAGCGCGTGCATTTCGTCGGCCAGCTGCCCGATCCGTTCAAGGTTGAGCATTCCGCTTGCGAGCGTCAGCACGCGCGTGCCGACCTTCAGCACGATGATATCCGCAGTGGCAAAGATTTCCTGACGCACGAGCTCAGCCATGCCCTGGCAACTCCCGTAAACGACCCCACCGAACGTTTCGCGCCGACCGTTTCACGCCAACCATCGCGCCGACCATCGTGCCGGTTACCGCGTCCGCTTGCGCATCGGCGTCGGCGTCAAGTAGTTGCCGTATCAGTTCTTCCATCTGCCGCTCGTCACCCGCCAGAAAGCCCTCCCAGATGCCGCGGATCGCTCCCGTCGTGTCGATAATAACGGTGGTGGGAAAGCTGAAGCCGTTGGCGCGGCGTTTTTCGATCAATTGCCGTCGGAGTTGGGCTCCCGGATCGCAATAGACGGGAAAGCTGGCGTTACGGGACTGGAGGAAGCGGCGGGTGTCGAGCTTCAGCCGTTCGATTTCGTCTGCAGAGTCATCGGCGGCTCCGGCCGAAGCAACCGAGACCAGTCGAAACCGCTGCTCTCCGCCCAGCCGGCGGGCCAACTCGCGCAAGTGAGGAAACTCCTCGCGGCAGGGATGGCACCAAGGCCCCCAGAAGTTGACCAAGACGACGCTGCCGCGCAATTCCTGGGAGGCCAATCGGGCCGTATCTTCCGTCAGCGGCTCGAGTTCGAAGGAAGTGAATCGAGCACCGATTGCCGGGCCGGAACGTTCCGATCGGGAACTGCCGCGCCGCCAGCGATTGGCGTACAACATGATGGCGGCCGCCATCAGCACCACCACCAGCGGCCATTGCCAGGAGCGCGATCGGGAAACAGGGAACCCGTCTTCGCCTGGAGGTGACATTCCTGTTGTTTGCGAGGCAACCATGGCTGAGGATTATACGGCAGATCGGCCCTCTCACGCCACGCCCGCATGGTGCACTGGCTCGCCGACAAGTATCATGGTGCGATTGCCACCCGAACAGGGCGCAGGACGGGTCCCGCGCCGCGGCGAGTGGAATGACCGACTTCCGCTTCTCGTGCGCGGAGCAGGGTAAATAGACATGCTGGTCGTCATGCAACGCCTGGCCACGGACGAACAGGTACAACAAGTGATTGGCAAGATCCGGGAACTCGGTTTGACTCCGCACCCGTTGCCTGGTCCGACCCGTACCGCGATCGGCATCACGGGGAACACCGCGGCGATCGATCCCGCCACGCTGGATGGACTACCGGGAGTCATGGAATTGCTGCGTGTCACCAAGCCATACAAGCTGGCCAGCCGTGAAATGCACCCCGAGGACTCGATCGTCCGCACGTCGCAGACCGAGTTTGGACCGGGCGCTTTCCCGATTATCGCCGGCCCTTGTTCGGTTGAAAACGAAACAATGTTGCTGCGAACGGCCGAGTTTCTGGTCAGCCGCGGCATTCCGTTGCTGCGTGGCGGCGCTTTCAAACCGCGCACCAGCCCGTACAGTTTCCAGGGCCTCGAACATGAAGGGCTGCGGATCCTGCGTAAGGCGCGGGAAGTGACCGGGATTGGAATCGTTACCGAAGTCATGGACGCTTCGCAGGTTGACGACGTGGTCGAGGCCGCCGATATCGTACAGATCGGCGCACGCAACATGCAGAACTTTTCGCTGCTGAAGCGGGTCTCGCTCTGCCGCAAGCCGGTACTGCTGAAACGCGGCCTTTCGGCGACACTCGAAGAACTGCTGATGTCCGCCGAGTATGTTCTGGCCGGCGGCAATCGACAGGTCATTCTCTGCGAACGCGGGGTCCGCACCTTTGCCGATCACTCCCGAAATACTCTCGACCTCTCCGTGATTCCACCCGCCAAGGAATTGTCGCACCTGCCGATTATTGTCGACCCCAGCCATGGCACCGGCCGCCGCGGTTTTGTCCCGCCGATGGCGCTTGCCGCCCTGGCGGCTGGGGCGGACGGGTTGATCGTCGAAGTGCATCCGGATCCGGATCGAGCGATGTCGGACGGGGCACAGACATTGAATTTCCCGCAGTTCGATCAACTTCTGGACTCGCTGAGGCAACTCGCAGTGCCCCTCGGGCGACAACTCAATCCGTCGCCGGCAACGCGCCCTGCCGATTGACCGGAGCAATCGGATGTTGTTCGAAGTCGAACAGAAATTCCGCGTTGCGAACTTCGACGCCGTCGGTCAGCGGCTGACCTGCATGGGAGTCACGGTCGGCGATCCGGTCGAGCAGGTTGACAGATATTTCCGCCATCCTCAGCGCGACTTCGCCCGCAGCGACGAAGCCTTGCGTGTGCGGCGCGAGGGGGCAGCGAACTGTATTACCTACAAGGGTCCCAAAATCGACACCTTTACCAAAACGCGTCGCGAGATCGAACTGGGTTTCGAATCCGGTTTTGACAGCTACCAGGAATTCACGGCGCTGCTGCTGGCATTAGGATTCACCGTCGCCGCCGAGGTACGAAAAGTCCGCCGTTCCGCACCAATGACCTGGGAGTTGGCTGCGATCACCGTGACGCTCGATACGGTCGAACATGTCGGAACATTCGTTGAAATCGAAACCCAGGCTGATGCAGCGACGCTCGATCAGGCCCGCGCCCACGTTCAGTCACTCGCCGCGTCCCTGGGATTGGACCAGCCCGAACGACGCAGCTACCTGGAACTGTTGTTGGTTCGCCCCGCATAGGATTGGAGGCGGTTCGATTTCGTCCCTGCCGGGCTCGCCCATTTTTTCGCAACCTCGCCTGTTCTCCATGGTTTAAACTTCCATAGCTCAGATCACGTTTCGCAAAGCTCGGAGAAATGGACATGATTCCGCGTCGATCCCCCCATTTGCTTGTCGCAGTTCTGACCATCGGCTTGACCGCGAAATTCCTGCTCGCTGACGAGGCGGCACCGTCCGCAGACGCGCCCAGGAAGGCCGACGCCACCAACGCGGCCGACCCGGCCGTCCCGGCGGTGGCAAACCAGCCGGAGAAGGAAAAGGTACCATCTCGACTGAAAGCCGCCATGCTCAAGAGGTACGACGCCAACGCCAACGGCAAGGTCGACGAGGATGAAAGTGACAAGTTTCTCGCGGATCGCAAGCAGCGGGCGGGGGCTAACGCGCCCGGCAACGCCGGCAACGCCGGCAATGCCGGCCCAGCCGCCGAAGCCCTGCGGCAACGTGTCCTGAAGCAGTTCGATAAGGACGGAGATGGGAAACTCAACGCCGAGGAGCGAGCCGCCGCGGAAAAGGCCCGCGCCGAGCGCGGCCGGGAAAAAGGGGACGGCGATCGCGGCGCAATGCTCAAGCAACTCGATAAAGACGGGGATGGCAAGCTGAGCGAAGAAGAGCGGCAGGCCGGTCGCGAACAGGCACGCAGGAAGTTGCAACAAGCGCTGGGAGGCGAGGGTGCTAATCTCCAGGAACTGATCAAACGGTTCGATAAAGACGGCGACGGCCAACTCAGCGAAGAAGAACGTCAGGCCGCACGCCGCGCTTTCCAAGACCGCGCCGGCCGCAAAGGTAAGAAAAACGATTGACCCATTCCACCCTACGGTTCAAACGGCGACGGCGACTGTCGGCTCCGATTTCTTCTGCGTCATCACGACGCATGAAATCACAAAGCAGATCGTCGAGACGACCAGGGCGGTCAGAAGCAGAAATCCGGCGATCATCTGGTCGGCCATCGAAGCCCCCTCCTGCGGCTGCATACGAGTAAGCACCACCGCGAAGGAGTTATTGAACGCGTGCGCCAGCATCGCCGGCCAGATTGTTCCTGACCGCCAGGCAACGATTCCTAACCAGACGCCTAACGGAAAGACGCCGATCGCGTGCAGCGGCTCCATGTGCGCGGCGGCGAATGCCAGCGCGCTGACTCCAATCGCCAGCCAGGCCGGAAACCGAGCCAGAAGCCGCGTCTGCATATACCCACGAAACAACAGCTCTTCGCAGAGACCGGGCAACGCGCCAATCAGGAACGTCATCACCAGGAAAAACGGCCCCGAATGGGCCCTGAAAATCCGCTGTAACATCTCCATGTGCTCGCCGCGATCGGTCGTGAACAGGTTCATGAATATCGATGTCGTGATGCCCACGACGGGGGTCGCCGCCGCCATCAACAGCCAACTCCAGGCCGGGAGCTGGCCCGACCTGAGCCCCAATCGGTCTCGAAACGCGATCGGGGAGAGCAACGCCGCGCCCAGCGTTAGCGCGCCCAGCGTCAGCTGGTTGGGCAGCACCATTACGATGAAGCCGAGTCGGGTTTCAAAGAACGACGCCAGTTGCGGTCGCAGCTCGGCGACCTGCTGCGGCGTCACGGCGGCATATTTCCAACGAATCACGATGACCATGACAATCGAAGTCACGACCAGCGACGCCAGCAACGAAGCGGCAAACAGGAGAAAGACGCTCCAGATTCGCGGCCGCTGGATCGATGCCGGAATCGCCAGAATCGGTTCCTCCAGGTAGCCGGCCGCAAACAGCTCGGACGGTTCAACCAATTCCGTGACGAGCGGCTCGGTTGCGGCTCGCGGCCGACCGCCTTGATCGTCGATCCAGTCCTGGTACACACCTACCTCCGCAATCCGCGGTTCAGGCGATCAGTTCCCGCACCACCCTGCCGTGGACGTCGGTGAGCCGAAAATCCCGACCCGCAAAACGAAACGTCAGCCGCTCATGGTCCAATCCCAGCAGATGCAACATCGTGGCATGCAGATCGTGAACAGGCACGATCTTGTCCACCGCGCGAAAACCAAACTCGTCCGTCGCGCCATGCGCATATCCGCCGCGGACGCCGCCGCCGGCCAGCCAGCAGGTAAACCCGTAGTGATTATGATCGCGGCCGTTCAACTGAGGTAGTTCCGCCACGGGAGTTCTACCGAACTCCCCGCCCCAGAGCACCAAGGTTTCCTCGAAAAGCCCGCGATCCTTCAAATCCGTTAGAAACGCTGCAATCGGACCATCCCATTGTCCGGCCAGATCCCGATGCTGCTTTTCCAGGTTATCGTGATTATCCCAGGGCTGTCCGGCGCCGCTCCAGACTTGAACGAAGCGGACACCCCGTTCGATCAGTCGCCTGGCGATCAACAGTTGGCGTCCGTGCGTTCCGCTGCCGTAGCGGTCGAGCAGATACTGTGGTTCGCGAGAAAGGTCAAATGCCTCCGCCGCTTCCGACTGCATGCGGAACGCCAGCTCGAAAGCCTGGATGCGCGCCTCCAATGCGGGAGAATTCGCCCGCTCGTCGGCATGTTCCCGATTCAACCGCGCGAGCAGATCGAGCTGGCGGCGTTGTTGCTCCGGCGAATATTGATCATTGCGGATATTGGCGATCAGTTTGCGGACTTCCGTGTGCTGCGTATCGATGTAGGTGCCCTGATAGGCGCCGGGCAGAAACGCCGCGCGCCAGTTCTGCGTCGAGACAATCGGGTAACCGCCGGGGCACATCGCGATGAAGCCGGGCAGATTCTGGTTCTCGCTGCCCAGCCCGTACGTCACCCACGCGCCCATGCTGGGGCGCGGCTGCCGCGACTCGCCGCAGTTCATCAGCATCAACGACGGTTCGTGGTTCGGTACTTCGGCCTGCATCGACCGAATCACGGCGATATCGTCGATATGCTGCGCCGTGCGCGCGAACAGTTCGCTGACCTCCAGTCCCGATTCTCCATAACGGGCGAATTTGAAAGGCGAACGCATCGCCGCTCCGGTTTTCCGCTCCGTTCGAAAATTGGTGATCGGCAGCGGCTGACCATGGTACTGATCCAGGGCCGGTTTCGGATCAAAGGTATCGACCGCCGACGGTCCTCCATTCATGAACAGGTGCACAATCCGACTGGCTCTCGCGCCATAATGCGGCGCCCGCGGCGCCAAGGGACTGGCCACACGATCGAAACCTCGCGTCTCTTCGCCGGCAAGCAGGTCGGCCAGCGCCAGGGCGCCGAGACCGGTGCCGCAGCGAGTCAACATCGCTCGTCGGCTGGAAATTGGGCGCGTACACCGCCATTCCGCCCCCCGCTCAACGCGATTTTCCATCGACGCCTCCTCCCCGTGGCAGTTGACGCGCCTGTTCCCAGAACCCTTCGTCGATGTCTTGACAAAACAACCGGCAATTCGAGCGAAGCAATCGAATCTTCGACGCCAGAATCTCGTCCGTCTTCGCTCGCTTGACGATCACGTCGCCGCAAACCACCAGCGCCGCAAACAACTCCGCCTTGTCCTCCTCGACCGCCGATTGCGCATAACGGTCCACAAAACCGATCAGCGCGGGATCCAGCAATTGACCTCGCGCATCGCTCTGCGCAGCCGCACCACCCTGACCATACCGAAAACCATCGGGATTCAGCGCCGACCAGACCGGATCGCTATCCACCACCCCGTCGTCCCGCCAGTCCACAAAATGGAAAAAATCGTGGTGGATCACGCGCCGCTGGTACGTCGGATCGTGATTGCCACGCACGACTTCCAGGTACAGCGTGTCGTGATCGTAGTCCGGCACGGCGTTCCAGCGCTGACCGGAGAACTTCAATTCCGTACACAGTACGATGCGTTTCAGTCCGCTGCGTCGAACGAACGAAGCGGGATAAAGGCCGAACTCGCCGGCCAACAGCGGCGCATATGCCGCGATCGCTTCGCGCGGCGCGTCGCGGCCATCGATCGGCCCATAGCTGTTCTTCACCGGAAAGGGCTCGCCTGAGGTCACCAACTGCAGCGCAAACCGATTCTCCAGCTGCGACAGCGACGCCGCCTCCCCAGCCAGGCAGTTCGCAGACGGAGCGGCGAACTGCCAGCACAACAGCGCAATTGCAGAGGCAATCGTCGTTGAGGAATTCACGCATGATCGCGCTGGACAACTCATGAGAGAATCGCCGAAATCGGAGTCCCCTCGGCAATCCTGATCGGGCGGCCAACTTCCGAAATGTTCTGCGTCGACGGATCGACGCCGACCGCGGCACTCAACGTCGCCAGAACATCGCCCACGTCGACTTTGCCCTCCTCGACGCGCATGCCATCCTCGCTCGTCTTTCCGTAAGCTTGACCACCCTGGATACCGCCTCCCGCGAAAACACAGGTCCATGCCGCGGGAAAGTGATCGCGTCCGGCGCTCGCATTGATCGCGGGAGTACGACCGAATTCGCCCATCCAGAGAATCGTCGTGCTATCGAGCAACCCTCGCTCGCCAAGCTCCTTCATCAACATGCTCCACCCCGCGTCCAATTCGGACGAAAGGGCTTTCACGGCAGGAAAATTATTCAGATGCGTATCCCAGCCCAAGCTCCCGTCCGCGGCCGTACCCAAGGAGACCTCCACGAATCCCACACCCCGCTCGATCAATCGTCGCGCTAGCAGGCACCCCTGCCCAAACCGCCCCTTGCCGTACGCCTCGCGAATGGAATCCGACTCCTGCGCCAGGTCGAACGCCTTGCTCATATCGCTGTTCATCAACTTCAGCGCGCGACGATAAATGGTATCGTGCGTCTGCACGGAATGCGTGCGATGCGACGCGAGAAAGCGATCCTGCATGCCTCGCCACAAGTCGACGCGCGAGGCGAATTGTCGAGGGCTGATCCCGTCCGGCGGAACCAGATCGTCCACACGCAGCTCGGCGTACCCATCACCTCGCGCGGCCGCTGCCTGCGGCCCGTCGGTCGCGCCGACCGTCAAAGGAGCGTAGGGCGCACCCAGGAACCCCGGGCCGAACGCCGCCTGGTTAAAAGCCCGGTACGGCGAGATCGCCACGTAGGCAGGAATTCCTGACTCGACGTCCGCCAATTCCTTGGACAACGACGATCCAATTCCCGGATAGCGGACGGGGCCCATGGGCTGGTGGCCGGTACGCATCAGGTAAGTCCCACGTCCATGGTCGCCTTCCTTTGTGCTCAACCCGCGGACCACCGCAATCCGCTCGGCATGCTCCGCCAGCTTCGGCAGATGTTCGCTCCAGCGCAGCCCCGGCGCGCGGGTCGCAATCTCCTGAAATTCGCCGCCGTTCTGATGCCCGACTTTCATGTCGAAGGTGTCGGTCTGCGTAGCGCCACCCGTCATCCAGAGCAGGATGCAATGCCGCTTGCGCTGCCCCGCGGCCTCGATCTCCCGCGCGAATAGCGGGAACCACCGGCACGCCGCCGCGCCACCTATTCCCCATCCCGTCGCCCGTAACCAGTCGCGTCGATTCAACATTTGCGGATCCCCGAACAGGTCTGGCCATTCGAATCTGGCTGTTGATAAAGCGGTCCGGTGCCTCATCCGGACCGTGACTTGTCATTCTACCGCATCGGAACGGACGATGTCACTATTCGCTGCGGCTTCCCCCCTGCGCTGGCGGATCCAGCGGCCGCGTCGCGTCCAATAGAACATGACCGGC
>Ga0233425_10001618_pt1 | contig 49378 bp, 56 predicted proteins | sample Watercolumn_Towu_2_FD_181712 | JGI IMG/M metagenome (GOLD analysis project Ga0233425, IMG submission 181712) | Freshwater microbial communities from Lake Towuti, South Sulawesi, Indonesia - Watercolumn_Towuti2014_140_MG | ecosystem: Environmental > Aquatic > Freshwater > Lake | place...
CGCTTGCGCAATGGAAGCCGGGCTGCGTTGTCTGTGCGGGGAAGTGCTGGGTTCGGAACGGGCCGCGTGCCGGGCCGGCCGGGAGAGGTTCTCGCGCTGCAGGCGTTCGGCCGCCCAGCGCAAACCCTTCTGCGCCGCTTCGCTGTGCGGGTTGATCTGCAGGGCGCGCTGGAGATATTCCAGGCTGGCGCGCGGGCTGGCGATGGCCGCCAGCAGCAGCCAGGGCTCTTCGCTCTCCGGAGCCAGTGCGGCCGCCTTTTCCGCCCAGCGGCGGGCTTCCTGGCGGTCTCCCCGTTGTACCGCCTGCCGGGCAAGGAGCAGGGCCTGACGGGTGGCTTCCGGATCGGGATTCATGGCAGTCGGGAGGAGTCCACGCTCTCGTTGTTCAGGAAGCACAGGATGGCGGCGGTGATCCCATCCGAAACGGCATCCGGACGGTCGACGATCACCAGCCGGTCGTTCTTCAGGAAGCCCGTCTCGAGGATCGCCGCGGTCGTATCCGGATCGGTGACGCTGAAGGCGTGGTATTCGGTCATGTCCACGGTGATGCTGCCCGAGTGATGGCCCAGGCCGGTGGCCGTGCTGTAGCGGTCGTACAGGCAGGCCGTCAGGCGGGAAGCCAGGTTGGCATCCCGGCTGTAGGAGGAGGCGGCCACCTTGAAGCCGGTCGCTTCGGCGTTGACCGTCTCGCAGGTGTCGCCATGGATGGACAGCAGCAGGGCGGCCTGGTAGCCGTCCAGGCGTGAATCGAACTCCTGAAGCAGGTCCACCTCATAGCCGCGCGCTTCCAGCTTCTGGCGGACCAGCGAGGCGACGGTCAGGTTCACGTCCCGTTCCGTGGTGCCGTCCGGGCAGACCGCGCCGGCGTCGTCGCCGTTGCCCCAGTGCCCGGAGACGATCCCGATGCGGATCAGTCCCTGCGGGGTGGGCATGGCCAGGTTGCTGCCGGTGCTGCCTTCCGCTTGGGGCGTCAGCATCGTGCCGATGACCGAGCGGAAATCGTTGGAGAACATGCGCGGCGAAAAACCGACGAACAGGGTCGCCATCAGGACGGCCACGCTCAGGACCGTCTGCAGCAGCGGACCGGTGCGCACGCCGGAACTGCGCGCCGCGGGCGGGGGATTTTTGGGGACGGTAACAGACGGCGGGACGTTCATTATGGACAATGGTACTCAAGGAAGGGTAAATCCGCAAGGTCTCCGCCTCGGATCGGGAGGGATTTGACCATCCATTTTCTGCGACAATGCCCCTGCTTCGCGGACCGCAGGTCGCGACCACAGAGAGCGCGGAGCGCACGGAGAAAACCGTTTCCCTGTGTTCCACCCGCCCCGGAGGCGCGTACCGGGGTCCGTGGACTCCGTGATGAGAATCACCGGCAGCTCAAAATGGAGGGGTTTATAATTGGGCCCGGTACAAGGAAAACCGGAGGCAAGCAAGCGTATGTTGATCATCGTCAGCGACATCCACCTCGGCGACGGCACCTGCGGCCGGACCATCTCCGAGAATGCCTTTCACCTGTTCTCCGACCGCCTGCGGGAACTGGCCTACAACGCCTCCTGGCGGACGGACGGGGGCTACCGGCCGCTCAAGGAGATCGACGTCCTGATGCTGGGTGACATCTTCGACATCCAGCACAGCACGCTCTGGCTGGAGAAGGCCGACGGGGAAGCGCAGCGCACGCGCCCCTGGTCGGACCCGAACGCGCCGGAGTACGCGCAGACCCTGCAGGCGATCACCCGCGCCATCCTGGCCAACAACGCCGGCAGCGTGCGGGTCTTCAAGAACATGACCGCAGGCAAGGCCATCACCCTGCCGCCAGCCAACCTGTCCGGCCGGCCGACGCGCTTCGCCCTGGTCCGCCAGCCGGTGAAGGTCAACCTGTATTACATGGTCGGCAACCACGACTGGTATTTCCACCTGCCCGGCCCGGCCTTCGACGCCGTCCGCGCCGAGATCATCCAGGCGCTGGGCCTGGCGAACGAACCCGGCCCCTTCCCCCACGAAGTGAAAGACTCGCCGAAGCTGCAGGCCCTGCTGGACGAATACGAGGTGCATGCCCAGCACGGCGACCTGTACGACCGCTTCAACTACCTGCCGGAGAAGGGCCGCAATGCCGCCTCGATCGGCGATGTCTTTGCCGTCGAGCTGCTCAACCGCTTCCCGCTCGAGGTGGAACGGCAGTTGAAGAACGACCTGCCGGCCGGCTTCACCGACAGCCTGCGCATGCTGGTCAACATTCGCCCCAGCCTGGCCGCCCCGTTGTGGATCAGCAGCCATCTGCGCCAGAACAACGTCAGCCCGCAGGTGCAGAAACGGCTCAAGGCGCTCTGGAACCAGCTGGCCGAGGAATGCCTGTCCACCCCGTACCTGCGCAGCCTGAACCGCAAGAACAAACTCGACCTGATCGACAGCCTGAATGCCGTCGTGCGCCTGACCAGCCGCTTCTCCTTCAAGACCATCGACGACCTGGTCCTGTGGGCCCGAAAGAATTTCGGCAGCGCGCAGGGCAGCTTCGCCAGCCATGCCCTGACCGAGGAAGCCTTCCTCAACCGCAGGGCCCGCTTCATTGTCTACGGCCACACGCACCACCACGAGGTCGTCCCGCTGGACACATCCCCGGAGGGGACGAAGGCCGGCAGCCAGCTGTACATGAATTCCGGCACCTGGCATACCTACTACGACCTGGCCATTCACCAGCCGCGCGAGCAGAAGTTCATCCCCTACCAGGTGTTGACCTACCTGACCTTCTATCAGGGCGATGAGCGCGGCGGGCGGCGTTTCGAGACCTGGTCCGGATCGTTCTCGGATTGAATTCCACTTTCGGGATAACCACATGGGCGATTACCTCTACCTGATCCATCCCTTCCGTCATGGTTTTTTCGACTCCCCGACCCCGCAGGAACAGTCGGTCATGGAGGAACACTTCCAGTACCTCCAGCGCGGAGTCGAGCAGGGCACGGTCATCCTGGCCGGACCCTGCCTGGACGACACCTTCGGGCTGGTCGTCTTCCGCGCCGCGGACGAGCAGGCCGCCCGGGACTTCATGTTCAACGATCCCTCCGTGGTGAAGAACGTCATGGTCGCCGAGCTTCATCCGCTGCGCATCTCCCTGCACGCGCAATGACCGTATATCCGGCCAGCGTCCTGCGCACCGTGGCCCTGACCGCCCAGGGATTGCAGCGCGCCGGCAACGCTCCCGCGGACGCCGCGGCGCTCCTGGCTGCGATCCGCCAGACCGGCTGCCTGCAGATCGACACGCTGCAGATGGTCGCCCGCAGCCAGTACCTGGCGCTCTGGTCGCGGCTGGGGGCGTACGATCCCGGCCTGCTCGACGAACTGACCTTCGGCCCGGAGCGACAGCTGTTCGAAGGCTGGCAGCACGCCGCCTGCATCATCCCGCTGGAGGAATACCGCTACCAGCTGCCCCACCAGCGCAATTTGCGCGACCATCCCACCTCCTGGTACAACCGCTGGCTGAACGAGACCGTCCAGAAGGATTTCGTCCCCTCCGTGCTCGAGCGCATCCGCCGCGAAGGCGGGCTGAAGGTCAGCGATTTCGAACGCGGCAGCCACACCGGCGGCACCTGGTGGAACTGGCGCCCGGCCAAGGTGGCGCTCGAATACCTGTACGCCATGGGGCATTTGATGGTGGCGAAGCGGGTCAAGTTCCAGCGCGTCTACGATCTGACCGAACGCGTCCTGCCGGCCTGGGTCGACCGCTCCGAGCCAGGCCTGGAGGAGCGCGACCGCTTCTGGGTCGAACGCGGCGCCAGGGCGCTCGGGGTCTGCGCGCCGCGGCATGCCGGGGATTACACCTGGATGAAGGTCGGCAAGTCCCGGCCGGTGACCGCCGCCCTGCTCCGGGACGGGGTCCTGGTCCCCGTGCAGGGCCGGCTGGAGGACGGCACTCAGGCCGAGCTGATCGTCCATCGCGACAACCTGCCGCTGCTCGAGCAGGCCGCCGACGGCGCCCTGACCGCCGAACGGACCACCTTCCTCAGCCCGTTCGACAGCCTGTGGTGGGCCGCCCGGCGGGATCTGCAGTTGTGGAACTTCCACCAGACCCTGGAAGCCTACCTGCCGGCGTCCAAACGCATCCACGGCTATTTCTGCCTGCCGATCCTGCACCGCGACCGCCTGGTCGGGCGCTTCGATCCCAAGCTGGAACGCAGGGCCGGTCTGCTGCGCCTGAAGAGCCTGACCCTGGAGCCCGGCATCAAACCGTCTCATGAACTGGTCGCGGCGGTGGCGGCAGCCCTGCGCGACTTCATGAACTTCCACCAGGCTGGCGAGCTGGTCATCGAGGCCAGCCAGCCGGCTGTCTTTGGCAAAAAGCTTCTCGCCGCGCTTTGATCGACGGAGATCCCATGTCCATCCATCCGCTGCTCGCCAGGGCCCGCCGCGACGGAAACCCGGTCCTCGAGAACGACCGGGCCGTTTTCGTCTGGGAGGGAAAAGCGCCCGTCCTGCTGCTCGACGATTTCCACGGCTGGGAGGAGCATCCGGTCCCGTTGGAACGCGCCGCGCCGAACCTGTGGACGATCTCGCTGGATCTCAAGCCGGATACCTATCTGGAATATGCCTTCCTGGATCCGGCCAGCGGCCAGCGCCTCCCCGACCCGCTCAATCCCCGGACAATCTGGAACGAATTCGACGCATACAATCATTACTTCTACATGCCCAGGGGCAGGCCGACGGAACTGGCCGTGCCGGTCAAAGGAATGGGACGCGGCGCGGTCACCCGCCACCGGGTGCCGACCCAGGACCAGGCTGCCGGGTCGAAGCGCACCGTCCACCTGTACCGCCCGCCTGCCGACGGGCCGGTCCCGCTGCTGGTCGTCTACGACGGCACGGATTATCTCCGCCGCGGCCGGCTGAATTTCATCGCCGACACCCTGATCGCCAGCCGCAGGGTGAGCCCCTTCGCCATGGCCCTGGTCCAGAACGGCGGGGCGGCGCGCAACCTGGAGTATTCCTGCTCGGACGCCACCCTCGCCTTCCTGCAGGAGGGCGTCCTGCCGCTGGCCCGGAAGGAACTCGACCTGCTGCCGCCAGGCGGTGGCCGCTACGGCATCCTGGGCGCCTCCCTGGGCGGCCTGATGGCGCTCTACACGGGCATGCGCATGCCCGGGATCTTCGGCAGGGTGCTCAGCCAGTCGGGGGCCTTCTTCCTCCCGGATTTCGAATTCGTGGTCGCCGACCTGGTGCGCCATGCCCCCGGGACCGGCATCCACGTCTGGATGGACGCCGGCCGCTACGAGTGGCTGTTGGATGGGAACCGCAAGATGGCCCGCCTGCTGCGCAAACGGGGTTACGCGCTCACCTACCGGGAGTTCTCCGGCGGACACAACTACACCTGCTGGCGGAACGACATCCCTCACGGGCTGGAAGCGCTGTTCGCATGATCCTGGCCACCCTGTGCTATGTGCAGGACAACGGGCGGACGCTGATGGTCCACCGCAACCGCAAGCCCGGCGACATGCATTCCGGAAAATGGAACGGCCTGGGCGGCAAGTTCGAAGCGGGCGAATCGCCGGAGGACTGCGTCCGCCGTGAAGTATTCGAAGAGTCCGGCCTGGAGATCGAAAACCCGCGGCTGCGCGGCCTGCTCACCTTCCCCGCCTTCAAGGGCAACGACTGGACCGTGTTCGTTTACACGGCCGGGGAGTTCCGCGGCGAACTGATCGACTCCCCGGAAGGGGACCTGCGCTGGGTCCCGGACGACGAACTGGAGGCGCTGCCGCTCTGGCCCAGCGACCCGATCTTCTTCGCCTGGATGCGCGCCGGGCGCTTCTTCTCCGCCAAGTTCGTCTATGCCGGCGACGGGCTGCTCTCCCACCAGGTCGCATTTCACGGGGAACCCGGCTGAAATCCCCGCACCCGCCTTTGGCAGTATAATCGAGCCAATGTCCATCCTTCAATCCAAACACATCCTGCTCGGCGTGACCGGTTCGATCGCCGCCTACAAGGTGGTCGACCTGGCTTCGAAGCTGACCCAGGCCGCCGCCCAGGTCGACGTGATCCTGACCCCGGCGGCGGAGAAGTTCGTCTCCGCGCTGACCTTCGAATCGGTCACCGGCCGCAAGGCCTTCACGGATGCCGACCTGTGGGGCGGGCAGGCGCATGTCCTGCACGTCGGGCTGGGCCACAGCGCCGATCTGCTGGTGGTGGCGCCCTGCACGGCCAACACGCTCGCCCGGCTGGCCCACGGCCTGGCCGACAACCTGCTGACCATCACAGCGCTGGCCGCCCGCTGCCCGATCCTGGTCGCCCCGGCGATGGACGTCGGCATGTACGAGAACACCGCCACCCAGGAGAACGTGCGCCTCCTGACGGAGCGCGGCCTGATCTTCGCCGGTCCGGAGGAAGGCCGCATGGCCTCCGGCCTGGTCGGCCGCGGGCGCTTCATCGAACCGGGCGACCTGCTCGGTCACATCCGCCTGGTGCTGGGACGCAAGGGACGCCTGGCCGGCCGCAGGATCGTCATCACCGCCGGCGGGACGCGCGAGCCGCTCGACCCGGTGCGCATCCTGACCAATCTGTCCTCCGGCAAGCAGGGCTACGCCCTGGCCCAGGCCGCCCTCGACAACGGGGCAGAGGTGGTCTTGATCTCCACCCCCACCGGGCTGACCCCGCCGGTCGGCGCCCGCCTGGTCGCCGCCTCCAGCGCAGCCGAGATGCAGGCCGCCGTGCTCGAACAGTCCGCAGGCGCCGATGTGCTGATCATGGCCGCCGCGGTGGCGGACTTCCGCCCCAAACGGGTCGCCGGGGACAAGCTCAAGAAACGGGACGGTCCGCCCGTGCTCGAACTGGAAGCCACGACGGACATCCTGTTGGCCGTCTCGAAAATGGGCAAGCCGCGCCCTCAGATCGTGATCGGCTTCGCCGCCGAAAGCCGGGACCTGCTCGAGAACGCGGCCGAAAAATTGAAATCCAAACGACTGGACATGATCGCCGCCAACGACATCAGCGCCGCGGACTCCGGCTTTCACGTGGACACCAACCGGGTCACGCTGCTGTATGCCGACGGACACAACGAGGCCCTGCCCCTGATCAGCAAGAGCGAGGTGGCGGAGATCCTGCTCGAACGATCCGCGGACCTACTGGAGAACGGATGACCAAGATCCTTGTGATTTCCGACATCCACGCCAACCTTGTCGCCCTGGAAACCGTGCTCGAGGATGCTGGTTCCGTGGACCAGGTCTGGTGCCTGGGCGACATCGCCGGTTACGGCCCCCAGCCCAACGAGTGCATCGCCCGGCTGCGGACGTTGCCCGCCCTGACCTGCATGATGGGCAATCACGATTTTGCCGCCGTGGGGGAGATGCCGCTGGAGACCTTCAACACGGAGGCGCGCAATGCCCTCAACTGGCAGAAGAAAATGCTCAGCCAGGAAAGCCGCCAATTCCTGGGCGGCCTGGCCCAGAAGATGGTCATCATCGGTGAGGTCAGCCTGGTGCACGGCAGCCCGCGCGATTCGATCTGGGAATACATCATGAACACCCTGACCGCCCGGCTGAACCTGGGCGCCTTCGAAACGCCCTGGTGTTTCATGGGCCATTCCCATTTCCAGGCCATCTTCCAGTACCATCCCGAAAAGGATGAGGTGACCATCGAGGTGCCGCACGTCAGCGATCCCTACCCGATGCAGGAACGGGCCTTCTTCAACCCGGGTTCGGTCGGACAGCCGCGCGACCGGGACCCGCGCGCCGCCTACGCCCTGTTCGACCCGGACGCCCGCACCTGGGAACCGCACCGGGTCGAGTACGACGTCCACACCGTCCAGCAGCAGATCCTGGAAGCCGGCCTGCCTCCCCGCCACGCCGACCGGCTGTCCGGAGGCTGGTGATCGACAGCGTAACAGGCACCCGCGCAGCATTGCCCTGTGCTTTCGATGGGGAACATTCCACCGGGCGCTCTCGTCTAGGCAGCACCAACCCGACGGATTTCCCTTGAAGGAGGAGACCCCATGAACATGAAAAAGCTGACCGTCCTGAGCCTGATCGTCCTTTCGCTGCTGCTCGCCGCCTGCGGCGCCAAGGCCAGCGAGGAGTATTATGCCAGCGAGCCGTCCCTGGATTCGCGTGCGCCCCTCTACGGCGGCGTCAGCGACCAGGCCGCGCCGGAGAACTACGCCCCGATGCCGACGGCCGCCGCCTACGACCCGCTCAAGGTCGACCTGGAGACCGGGGCCGTGCAGGAACGCATGGTGATCATGAACGCCGACGTGAGCATCGTCGTCCCCGATCCGCAGGCGAAGGTGGAGGCCATCACCACCCTGGCCCAGAACCTGGGCGGGTATGTCGCCTCGCTGAACATGTACCGGACCTATCTGCAGAATGGCGATACGGCTCCGGAAGGCTACATCACCATCCGCGTGCCGTCCGACAAGCTGGATACCGCCCTGAACCAGATCAAGGCCGACGCGGTCGAGGTGCGCAACGAGACCCGCTCCAGCGAGGACATCACCGCCACCTACGTCGACCTGCGTTCCCGGCTGAACTCGCTCGAAGCAGCCTACGATCAGTTGGACGAGATCATGCAGAACGCCACCGAGACCCAGGACGTGCTGAATGTCTTCAATCAGCTCGAGTACTACCGGGAACAAATCGAGATCGTCAAAGGCCAGATGCAGTATTACGAAGAAGTGACGGCCACCTCGCTGATCAACGTCACCCTGATCGCCGAGGAGACCATCCAGCCGATCGAGATCGGCGGCTGGAAGCCGGAGGGCGTCGCCCGGGATGCGATCCAGTCACTGATCAAATTCCTGCAAGGCTTCGTCAACTTCCTGATCAAGTTCTTCCTGTTGGTCCTGCCGGTGCTGATCGTCATCTTCGGCCCGATCGCCCTGGTCATCTGGCTGGTGGTCAGCCTGGTCAGGCGCAGCATGAAGAAGAAAGCCAAAGCCCAGTAACCCCCAACCCCTCTCCGAAAGGAGAGGGGTATAATTTTCCCATGGAGAAACTGGTCCACGAAGCCCGGCAGCTCTTCGGCATCCACCTGACCGGCATGCAGGTGGTGGCCCTGGCCGCCTACGAACGCGAGCTGCTGACCTGGAACGAAAAGCTCAACCTGACCGCCATCCGCGACCCGCAGGGCGTGCGCAGCAAGCATTTCCTGGACTCGTTCTCCTGCGTGCTGGCCTGGAGGGAGAACCCTCCCAAGCGCCTGATCGACGTCGGCACCGGCGCCGGGTTTCCGGGCATTCCGCTCAAGATCCTCTACCCTTCGATGCAGCTGACGCTGGTCGAATCGGTCGGCAAGAAGGCCAACTTCTGCCGGCACATCGTCGAGACCCTGCGTCTCGAACAGGTCCAGGTGCTGACCGCCCGCGCCGAGGACGCCGGCCAGATGCCGGCGGAGCGCGAGCATTACGACTGCGTGGTGGCGCGCGCCGTCGCCAATCTGCCGGTTCTGGCCGAATACCTGCTGCCGCTGGCGCGCGTCGGCGGGGTGATGCTGGCGCAGAAAGGCCAGAGCGGACCGGCCGAGGCGCACAAGGCCGAGAAGGCGATCAAGCTGCTGGGCGGCAACCTGCGCCAGTTGATCAAGGTCGAACTGCCCGGCGTGGCCGAGGAACGCTTCCTGGTCCTGGTGGACAAGGTCGCCGTCACCCCCAAAGCCTACCCGCGCAAGCCGGGCATCCCGGCGAAGAAACCGCTCTAGGACCAAATCTTATAATAAAAAAATCAACCCTTCTTGTGAAGGGCTGATTTGATCTTCCGGGGATCGCAACCTAACAGGCCTTGTCCACGAGCGTGATCACATCCGGCTTGTTGGGGATGATGCACAGGAATTCGAAGTTCTCCTCGCCGATGTTCTGGTACCAGTGCTGCACCCCCTCCGGGACGAAGACCACGTCCCCGGCCGTGACCTCATAGGTCGCCTCGCCGATGCCGATGCTGGCCCGCCCGTGCAGGACGTACTGCTCATGCTCGACGGTGTTGGTATGGGTCGGCATGCCGCCGCCCGGTTCCATGATGAAACGGCGCAGGGTGAAATTCGGTCCCTGCACCAGGACCTGCAGGGAGGTGAGATCGCCGGCCTTGACAGGCTGGGTGGGAATGTCACGGCTATGTCTGACGTCCACCTTCTTCTCCTTCCTTGGCAAGCACCTTGACCGCGCCAGCGCCGACCTCCCAGGTCTCGGCCTTCTCGAGGAAACCCGGCAGGAACATCCCCCGGTCGGTGGTGGTCAGCAGGGTTTGTTCGGTCTTTTCCAGGTAGGTCAGCAGGTCGGCCCGGCGCTGCAGGTCGAGCTCGGCCATGACCTCGTCCAGCAGGAGCACCGGCCACTGCCCGGTGCGGGACTTCAGCCATTCGACCTCGGCCAGTTTCAGCGCTAGCAGGCTGGTGCGCACCTGGCCGCGCGAGCCGTAGTCGCCCAGGTCGATGCCGTTGGCCAGGAAGCGCATTTCGTCGCGATGCGGCCCCAGCTGGGTCACGCCGCGGCGGATCTCCTCGCTGCGGTTCTGCCCCAGGGCGGCCAGGAAACCGGAACGGATCGTTTCCTGGTCGAAGCCGGCCCGGTCGACGCTGGTCGTCATCCGCAGGGCCAGCTGCCCGTCCGGCCCGGGCAGCGGATCGTAGGCCGGCAGGTAGTTCAAGCGCAGCACTTCGCTGCCGCGCGTCAGTTCGTGATGGATACGCGCCGCCTGTTTTTCGATCTCCTGGACCGCCTGGATGCGGGCCAGGATCAGGCCGGCGCCCGAACGGGTCAGGGTCTCATCCCAGAAATCGAGCTGGGAGGCGTCGCCGCCCTTCTCGGAAAGCTGCTTCAACAGGGCGTTGCGCTGGGTCAGCGCCTGGGAATACTCGCTCAGCCAGCGGGCGTAGCCCGGGACGGCCTGCGCCAGGGCCAGGTTCAGGTAGCGGCGGCGCTCCTCCGGCCCGCCCTCGACGATCTGGGACATCTGCGGGACGAAGATGACGGCGTTGAAATGCCCGACGATCTCGGTCAGCGGGCGCTTGAAGCCATCCAGCAGCACCTCCTTGCGCAGGCGCTGGCCGTTGACCCCGACCGGTTCGAGCACCAGGCGCACCTCCAGGCGGTGCGCGGTCGGGCCGCGGTTGTACTCGGCCACCAGCCGCCCGACCGCCAGGTCCTTGCGCGCCTCGAGGAAATTGACCAGCTGCCGGTCGACATGCGTCTGGAAGGAGGTCAGGGCGGCCAGGAAATAGACCGCCTCGAGCACGCTGGTCTTGCCCTGGGCATTGCTGCCCACCAGCAGCACAGCCCGCCGGGGCACGTCCAGGTCCAGGCGGGCGAAGCTGCGGAAGTTGGTCAGGGAGAGATGGGTCAGATACATGGCATCCGGAGGGGCCGGCAGTCATCAAACATTATCGAGCACCGGTTCGTCCGGCGCGGGTTTCCAGACGCGCGTCGCCCGGTCGGTGAAGACCACCCCTTCCAGGTGATCGTACTCGTGCTGGAAGATGCGCGCCAGCCAGCCCTGCGCCTTGATCTTGACCGGCTGGCCGTGGCGGGTCAACCCCCTGACCACCAGGGAGAGCGAACGTTCCACCTCACCCTGCAGCCCGGGGATGGACAGGCAGCCTTCGATGCCCGGTTCGGTCTCCTCGGAGAGCTGTTTGAGCTCCGGGTTGACGACCACGAACAGTTTTTTGGGGGCTTCCTCGAGGCTGTCGTCCTCGGGATATTCGACCACGATGACGCGTTCGGATACGCCCACCTGCGGCGCGGCCAGGCCCACGCCGGGCGCCTGGCGCATGGTCTCGATCATGTCGTCGATCAGGGTCTGCAGGGCGGGTTCGAACCGGGTCACCGGCTTGGCCTTGCGGCGCAGGACCGGGTCGGGGAGGGTTACAATTTCACGAAGAGCCATGGTTCACCACGAAGTCAGTCGGCGGAAGTCGAAGGGCCATTTTACTTCATTTCATCCGCATCCGGCTTGGCCGGCGGCTGCTTATGCGCTTCCACCTCGCGGCGGAACTCGTCGGTATTGTTGTGGTACATGGCGAAGAACTCCGCCAGGCGGTCGCGCTCGGCCGCGATGCGGTCCTGCTCCTGCTTGTCACGCCGCGCCACGCGCCGGCGGTCGATGTCCTGCTGGACGGCGGTGGGGTTCATCACGTCCTCGAAGACCATCTGCGAACCACCGACAGTGATGAAGACGTTGCCGTAATTGAAGAGCATCTGCAGGACGCCCTCGCGGCGTGCGTCCATGCTGAGGATGTTATCCAGCGGGGCGACGTTCTTCTCGACCCGCCCGAGCGGTTTCTTGTCGATGTCTAAGATCTGGTCGGCCGTCACCTGGAAAATGTCGTTGCTCCAGTCGACGTACTGGTACCACCACCACAGGCCGAAGACGAACATGAAGAAGAACAGGATCGTCTCAAAGGTGCCGACCTCGATCGGCCCGCTGAAGAGGGCGTAGACCAGCCAGACGGTGGTGAGCAGGAACAGCAGGCCGGGGATCCAGGTCTGCTTGAGCAGCACGAACCAGTGTTTGCGGTAGGTGATCGTCCCGCTTTCCTCGAAACGCATCTTGAACAGGTTGGCCGCCACGACGTGGAGGAGACCGGGCTTATAAAGGGGCTTGACCGCCATCCTGGGGGCTTCCTGTTTCGGCTGGGGCGGGACCAGGCCCAGCTTCTGGCGGATCGACCCCTTGAGGGCGTCGATGTTCGCCCGGCGCGAGCTGTCCTTGGTGCGCTCCCAGTGCTCGCGCACCAGCATCTCCACCTCGGCCGGACTGCCGACGTTCATGAAGGTGATCTTGCCGACAAAGGTGCGGATGACCACGTCGCCAAAACCGAGCATGCGCCCGGTGACATCCGTCTCGGTGTTGACCGAGAGCACGGCGGTCAGGGGGGCCTCCTGGCGGCTGTCGTACAGGCCGATGATCTTCTCCAGCCAGATCACCCGCCGGTTGGTGACGATGTAATAGTCGTTGGTCCAGTCGATCGCCCGCCAGAGGATCCAGAGCAGGATCGCCACCAGCAGGCCGAGACCCAGGTAGAGCGGGATCTTCGACAGGGTCAGCGAGTACAGGATCAGCAGGAAACCGGGCACGATCAGGGAGAGCACCGGTCCGGCCAGGCTGCGCCAGAGTTCGACCGGGTGCCGGCGGTTGACGAAATAGATCACTTCGCCATCCTCCAGCCAGTTGAAGTTGGCCCGCCGTTCCAGGCGGTGGCTGGCGATCGAGACTTCGAACTTGTTGCGCAGGTTGGGAACGACCTTGACGAGTTCCTTGAACTCGTCCCGGGAAAAGGAGAGCAGCAGCGTTTCTTCTTCCGTGCCGACCGTTGCCGAACGCAGGCGGTTGGTCAGCAGGGCGCCTTCGCCGAAATAGTCGCCTTCCACCAACCGGGCGACCTCGCGCTGGCGGCTGCCGTCCCGGCGGGTGACGCTCACCTTGCCCGAATAGATGATGTAAAAACGGTTGCCTTCCGTCCCCTGGCGGATGACCTGCGACCCGGCCGGGAAGGTCTCCTCGTCCATCATTTCGGCAATGGAGTTCAGTTCCTCGTCCTTGAGGCCGCGGAAGAGGTGGATCTTGCGGATGAATTCGACGCGCTGAATGGTTGCGATCACGGTTTTATTCTAGCATGATTCGAACGATGGCACAGCCGAAGGGCTGTGTCGAGACGGGGTCGGGCGGGCGCCCGGCCAGGAGGGCATCCACGGCTTCTTTGACATAGACGCGCAGCGGCTGGCGCCGGCGCAGGCTGGTGTCATCGAAAGCGCCCTGGTAACGCAGGACACCCGACCCGTCGATGACGAAGCAGTGCGGCGTGGTCACGGCGGCGAACCGGTCGGCCAGGCGGTGGCGTTCGTCGTGGAGGATGACCGGCGCTTTCCGGCTCTTTGCCGCCGCGGCGAGCTGCTCGCGGCTCTCGCTGTCGTTGGAGGCCACGTCCAGCACGACCACGGCCTGCCCCCACTCCCTGCCATAGGCAAGCAGGCGTTCGTCCGCCTGGCCGGAATAGGGACAATCCGCCGACCAGAAGGTCAGCACCACGATCCGGCCACGGTAATCGCCGAGGATGTGGATGCGCCCCTGCAGGTCCGGCAGGGTGAAATCCGGGACGCGTTCTCCGCTGTGCACACGAAAATTATACCCGCAGGACCGCCCGATCCGACATGGTAGAATTACCCCATGAAACGGTGGCAATTCTGGGTGGGTTTGGCGATCAGCCTGGTCTTCCTGTATTTCGCCCTGCGGGGCCTGAAACTGGGCGATTTCTGGGCGGCGGTGCGTACCGCCAACTACTGGTGGATCCTGCCCGGGGTGGCGGTCTACTTCGTCGGGGTGTGGGTGCGGGCCTGGCGCTGGCATTACCTGCTCGGCCCGGTCCAGAAGATCCCCACCCGGGTCATGTTCCCGGTGACCTGCATCGGCTACATGGGCAACAACATCTACCCGGCGCGCGCCGGCGAGGTGCTGCGGGCGGTGGTGCTCAAGCGCAAGGCCGGCGTGCCGGTCTCGGCCTCACTGGCCACGATCATCGTCGAGCGCATCTTCGACGGGGTGGTCATGCTGGCCTTCGTCTTTGTCAACCTGCCGGAACTGGCCAGGCTGGCCGCGGCGGACTCGGGCTTCGTCGGCAACATCCAGGACCTGGCGCTGATCGGCAGCGGGGTCTTCCTCGGCGCGCTGCTGGTCTTCCTGCTGGCGGCCATGTTCCCGGCCTGGACGCTGAAGACCGGTCAGGTGTTCATCGACCGCTTCCTGCCGGCGCGCGTGCGCGAGAAGACCTCCGGCATCCTGCACAAGTTCCTGGAAGGCCTGGCCGCGCTGCGTTCGCCCGGCAATATCCTGATGGTGTTCCTGACCTCGGTGCTGATCTGGCTGCTCGAAACGGTCAAGTACTGGTTCGTCATGCACGCCTTCTCCTTCACCGTCGGCTTCTTCGCCCTGATGCTGCTGAACGGCATCGCCAACCTGGCCACCACGATCCCCTCCGCCCCGGGCTACATCGGCACCTGGGAGGCGGTGACCAGGGCCGTGCTGGTGGCCTATGCCGTCCCGGGGGCGGAAGCGCTGGGCTATGCCGTCGTGCTGCACGTAGCGCTCTGGCTGCCGATCACCCTGCTGGGCGCCTGGTACATGGCGCGTGAGGGGATCAAGTGGAGCGACTCGCTGCGGGCGGAGGCGGCTTCGACTGCGCAGGAACCCCGGGCCTGACCGCTGCGCGTGCGGGTCGCTTGTCTTGAAAAGGTGAAACCATGAAGATCGCCATCATCGGGGCTGGATTTTCCGGCATGGCCGCTGCCTGGGACCTGAGCCGCCGCGGCCACCAGGTCACGATCTACGAGGCGGCCGACCTCGTCGGCGGGCTGGCCAGCGGGTTCAAGGAACCCGGCTGGGACTGGTCGGTGGAGAAGTTCTACCACCACTGGTTCGCCAGCGACAAGCACATGCTCGGCCTGATCCGCGAGCTGGGCTGGCAGGACCAGGTGCTCTTCCCCCGCCCGCTGACCGTCATGTACCACGCCGGGCGGTTCTACCCCTTCGATTCCATCCTCAAAGCGCTGCTCTTTCCCGGTCTGGGCTTCGGCTGGAACAAGATCCGCTTCGGTCTGGTCGGCGTCTACCTGCGCCTGAGCAACGACTGGAAAACGCTGGAAAAGCACACCGTCGACGCATGGCTGCGCAAATGGGCCGGGGACCAGGTGTACGAGATGATGTGGGAGCCGCTGGTCATCGGCAAGTTCGGCGAGCGTTACTACCAACAGGTCAACATGGCCTGGATGTGGGCCCGGCTGAAGGCGCGCACGACGCGCCTGGGGACCTTTCAGGGGGGCTTCCAGCGCTTCGCCGACCTGTTCGCCGAGCGGCTGCGCCAGCTGGGGGTGGAGATCCGCCTGCAGGCCCCGGTGACGCGCCTCGAACGCGACCCCGAAACGGGCTGGATCCGGGTCCACGCGGAGAAGCTCGAAGAGTACGACAAAGTCCTGGTGACACTCTCGCCCGAGACGATGAGCCGGCTGGTCCCCTCCCTGCCGGAGGCCTACCTGGCCGGGCTGCGCGGCATGAAATCGATGGGCGCGGTGGTGCTGACCCTGGCGCTCAAACAGCGCCTCTCGGAGCAGGGCTATTACTGGTACAACCTGCCGAAGAGCGCCGGCTTCCCGTTCCTGGCACTGGTCGAGCACACCAACTTCGTCAGCCGGGAGCATTTCGGCGGGGACCACATCGTCTACCTCGGCGATTACCTGGAGCCGGAGCACGAGTTCTTCCGCCTGAACCAGGAGCAGCTGCTCGAGCGCTTCCTGCCGGCCTTGAAAAAGATCAACCCGGCCTTCGAACGCGATTGGGTGAAAAAGGCCTGGCTGTACCGTACGGCTTATGCCCAGCCGGTGCCGCTGGTGGACCATTCCGCCAACATCCCGGAGATCAAGACGCCCGTGGAGGGCATCTACTTCGCATCCATGAGCCAGGTCTATCCCTGGGACCGGGGGACGAATTTTGCCGTCGAGATCGGGCGCCGGGCGGCGCGCTTAATGATGGGTTGAGCACACAACAGGGGATCGAGGAGGGATCAGCATGATTTCACGCTATCTGAAATGGGCGCAAAAGGAACACAGCCTCGACCGGCGCTTGAAGACCCTGCTCCCCGCCGGACTGCTCTTCCTGATCCTCTTCCCCCTGGCGATCGCCGGGGGCGGTCCCTGGTTGGATACCCGCTTCGGATTGCCCGCCTTCCGGTTCGGGCTGTTGAATTACCTCCTCGGGGGTTTACTCATCGTGGTCGGGATGGTTTTCGGCATCTGGTCGAACGTCGCCGAGATCAGCCGCGGCCGGGGCACGCCGCTGCCGGTCATGCCCACGCAGGAACTGCTCATCGACGGCCCCTTCCGCTATTGCCGCAACCCGATGACCCTGGGAACGCTGCTGGCCTACACCGGGGTCGGCCTCGCCGCCGGGACCCCGGCGGGACTGGGCTTCGTCTTCCTGTTCGGCAGCCTGCTGATCGCCTACCTGAAGATCATCGAAGAGAAGGAACTGGCGGCCCGCTTCGGGGAGGCGTACCTGGCGTACAAACGTACCGTCCCCTTCCTCATTCCCGCTTTCCGAAAGCATCGCGGACAGGACGAGCGATGATCGTGCGCCTCGCCGCAGGCAGCCTGCGAACCCGCTTCGGCACCTTTCAGCAGGTGCTGTATTACGACGGGCAGAAGGAGAGCATCGCCCTGGTGCTGGGCGACGTGCAGGGCACACAGGGCGTGCTCTGCCGGGTGCATTCGCAGTGCCTGAACGGGCACGTCTTCAACAGCATCGAATGCGACTGCCGCGAGCAGATGGAAGCCGCCCAGCGCCGCATCCAGCAGGAAGGGCGCGGCGTGATCGTCTGGCTGGACCAGGAAGGCAGGGGCAACGGCCACCTGGCGCTGCTCGCCAGCCGGAGGTTGAAGGATGAAGGCGTGCCGCAGTCCGAGGCCTACGTCCGGCTGGGCTACGCCGCGGATGCGCGCCGCTTCACCCCGGCAGCCGAGATCCTGCGCGACCTGGGCGTGGTCTCGATCCGCCTGCTGAGCGAGAACCCGGACAAGGCCGGTGAACTGCGCCAGGCAGGGATGGTCGTGACCGGGACCGAACCCCCCGCCTGACTGCATCTCATTCCCGAAAAATCAAACAAATGAACCGAAGCGAACTGCTCGAACTGTACGACCGCCAGGTGCGCATCGACCTGGAACAGCCCGGCGTCCGCCGCGAGGTGTTTCCGCACCTGGTCCGCCAGGTGCGGCCCAGCCCGGGGATGAACACGGTCTCCTACAGCCGCCTGGAGGGCATGGACCTGGACGCGGTCATCGACCAGGAGGTGGCCTACTTCCGGTCGCTGGAACAGCCCTTCTCCTGGCAGGTCTGCGAGCACGACGCGCCACCCGTCCTCAAGGAGCGGCTGCTGGCCCACGGCTTCCGCCCGGAAGGGGACCCGGATGCGGTCCTGGTCCTGGAACTGGCGGAAGCCCCGCCCGCCCTGCGGGAACCGGTCCCGGATTTCGTGCGGCCGGTGCGCGAGTCCAGCCGGCTGCCCGAACTGGCCCGCCTGCAGGAAACGGTCTACGGCGGTAACTTTGGCTGGATGGTGGAGCGTCTGGGCGGTCACCTGCAGGTTCCCGGGTATCTGGACATCTTCCTGGCCAGCCCGGGCGGGGAACCCTCCTGCTGCGGCTGGATCTATTTCCATCCAAACAGCCAGTTCGCCGGCCTGTACGGCGGTTCGACACTGCCGGAGAGGCGCGGGCAGGGATTGTATACCGCCGTGCTCGCCGCCCGGGTGCAGGCGGCTATCCGCCGCGGCTACCGATTCCTGCATACCGGCGCCAGCCCGATGAGCCGCCCGATCCTCGAGAGGAATGGCTTTCGCCGGCTGACGCGCCAGTTCGGTCTTGACTGGGAGGAGAAGCGGAAAGAGCGGTACTGTCCCAACTGATGCTTTTTTGGAGGCGCAGGCAAAAATGGATCCATCCACAATCACAAAGAGCGTCGTCCCGATCGGGACGACGCTCTTTCGTTATCCAATGCCGGGTTCAGGCGAACAGCGGTTCGAACTGCGCTGCCGAGGCGATCAGGGCCTCCTGATCCGCCGGACTCATATCCGCATACTGCTCACACGCCTCCAAGACCAGCGGCAGGACGGACACGTCCCCAGCCGTGCACAGGCCGGTCACACCCGGCTGGGACAGGGCAAAATCGACCGCCGGCTGGATCCGGGCGGCATCCGAGAAGGGTTCGTACCAGGTGGTGTGGCTGTGCTGCTCCTGCTTCCAGGGACCCTTGGTGATGGTCTTGATCGCCATCACGGCGACATCCTTCTGGCTGCAGAGCTGCAGCAATTCCTCCGCCTTTTCCCGGTAGGCCGGGTTGGCATACTGTATGTAGTTGACCGGAAAAAGGACGCTGTCGAAATCGAAGCGCCGCAGGGCCTCGAGGAAGACCGCCGGGCTGTCCACGCCGTGGCCGGTGATGCCGATGTGGCGTGTCAGGCCCTGTTCCCGTGCGTGCTGGATCGCCTCCAGCGCTCCACCGGGACCGGTGGCCGCGTCAAGTTCTTGCATCGCTGTGACGGCATGGATCTGGTACAGGTCGAAGTGGTCCACCTGCAGGCGCTTCAGCGAGCGCTGCAGTTCCGCTTCGGCCCCCCGGCGGGTCCGTTCGGTCGTCTTGCAGCCGAGGAAGAAATCCTGGCGCACCCGCTTCATCCAGGGGCCGATGCGCTCCTCGGCCTGACCGTACGAGGGGGCCACGTCGATGTGGTTGACGCCGCAAGCGATGACCAGCTCCATCGTCCGGTCCGCCTGCGCCTGGCTGGTCTCCCAGAAGGCTGCCCCGCCGAAGATCGCCAGGCTGCTGGCGTGCCCGCTGCGTCCAAACCGTCGTTTCTGCATGCCTGTCTCCTCCTGGAATGAAAAAAGTCCAGTCCCTTTATACAACAGATGCGGCTGGCAGGCTAGACCCAGCCGCGCTGGCGATAGAGATCGAAACCCGTTTGCAGGACGCCTTCGAGCTGGGACAGCAATTCCGGTGTCATGGTTTTAATGTGGAAGCAGGATTTTCCCTTGAGCAGGCGCAGCAACTCGGGCGGAAAGAGAAGCTTGACCTCGGGCTCAGCGTAGACCGGCATGAAATAGAACCCGACATAGGATTTCTGGATGATCAGGCCAGCGAAAAAGATTTCCTTGCGCCTGCGGCCTTCGATCTCCAGGTCTTTGAACGACCACAGGTCGAAGTAACGTTCCGTGTCGTTCTTGGGGGCCAGCGGCGGCTGATACTTGCGCAGCAGCGGCTGGATGGCGGCGAAGATCGCCTTCAAGTCATCCATGTGGTTTCCTCTCCGTGTCTCTCCCGGCCTCCGGCCGAACGCGCCGGGACTGGAACCAGATCCAGGCCAGGGCATTCACGCCGCGCAGGAACTGGTAATGGATCCAGGTCAGCAGGTGCAGGACGACCAGCAAAGCCAGGATGGTGGAAAGAATGGCATGCACATCCCGCAGCGGGAAGACGTAGAAATCCTCCGGCAGCCTTCCGCCTCCCCCCGGCAGGACCACCTGCGGCAGCCCGGCCTGCAGAGCCAGCCCCACCCCGCACAGGGCCATCAGGAAGGTGAACACGTACAGTAAAAACTGGACCGGCCGGGCGATGCGCACCAGCAGCGGACGGGTGTCCTTCCCCCCTGCCGTCGTGCGCAGCTTGGGCGGTTTCGTCCGCAAACGGACCAGGCCGCGCGCCAGGGTCAGGACCAGCAGGCTCACGCCCAGGGCCATGTGCACCTCGAGCGGGACGACCTTGGCCGGCGTGTTGGGCATGCGTACCAGCACCCAGGCGCCCAGTCCGAAGGTGAGCGCCAGGAGCAGGGTCGTCAGCCAGTGCAGGACCACCAGGGCGGGATGGTAAAGGCCTTTCCGTTTCATGCGGACCGGGTGGTGCTTCCAGGCAGGATCAACCGCCGGCTGACTTCCTGCCGAAGGACATGCGCCCGATCAGGTTGTCCTTGCGGACGATCTGATGCAGCAGGGCCGCGCCGATGTGCAGGCCGATCAGGACCAGCATGGCCGTTGCCAGCAGGCCGTGGCCGGTGCGGGGCGGGAACAGGTAGAACGACTGCGGCAGGCTGCCGCCGGCGCCGAAGATCGTCTGGAACAGGCCGGACTGGACGGCAATGCCCAGTCCGCTGATCCCCATGCCGAAGGCGCCCAGGTAGAGCAGCCCGTGGGTGACCTGGCCGACGATATCCAGGAATTTGTTGCCGATCGTGGCCGGCGCCGGCCTGGGCGTGGCCAGACGGACGATGAAGCGCGCCACCGTCAGGACCAGGATCAGGATGCCGGTCAGGGCGTGCACGGCCAGGAAGGGGATCTTGGCCTCCGTGTTGGGCAGGTTGACCAGGACCAGCTTCCCCGCCAGCAGCATGAACAGGACCAGCAAGGCTGACAGCCAGTGGATCCCGACCAGCAGGGGGTGGTAGCGTTTCGGTTTCTCCATATTTCCTCTCCTCGTACCAGGTTGGGGCGAGTATATCGCAGAGCAAGGGGCAAAACAAGACAGTTCTTATCAGAATTTCATCTACCTGCAAGCCGGGCGGGCAACTCGGGTACAATACCCCCACCACTCACTCCGGAGGAGAGACGGCATGAAACCACAAATCCTGGCTCTGATCACCGCCATGGCCTGGGGCATCGGCGGCTACTTCGAGAAGAAGGGTCTGCATCTCGGCGGCCTCTCGCCGCAGATGGGCATCACCATCCGCACGGCGGTGGCGTTCCTGATCCTGGGTGCCGTTTCCTTCCCGCAGTGGAAGACGCTCCCGCAGGCCGGCAGCAAGGCGATCCTGATGATGGTCATCGGCGGTGGCGTGGTCGCCGGCGCGGTGGGCATGCTCTGCTTCTACGCCGCCATCAAGGGCGCCCCGCTCAACCGGGTCATGCCGATCGCCTTCACCTCGCCCTTCTTCGGCGCGCTGATGGGCATCATCTTCGGCGGCGAGCCGCTCACCTGGAAAACGGCCCTCGGTGCGCTGTTGACCATCGCCGGCATTGTCACCCTGACGATCTGAACCCATGCCTGCATTCCTCCAACCCCGCTACGACGACGGGGGATATTTCGGCCTGATCGAGCGCCTGCCGGGCCTGCTGACCGGCGGGCAGTACGAGGCGGTCGTGCTCTTCCTGATCGACGGTTTCGGCTGGCGTTTCCTCGAGAAGTTCCAGCAGGGCCCCTTCCTGAAACAGGCTGCCCGGGAGGCGGCCATCACCCGGCTGACCTCCCAGTTCCCCTCCACGACCGCCGCCCACCTGACGAGCCTGCACACCGGCCTGCCGGTCGGCGAACATGCCATCCTGGAGTGGTACTTCTACGAGCAAAAACTGGACGCGCTGGTCGCCCCGCTGCTCTTCTCCTTTGCCGGAACGCCCGAGCGCGACACGCTCAAGCCGGCCCGGCTGAAACCATCCAGCCTCTTCCCCTGGCCCAGCCTGTACCAGGGGTTGAAGAAACGCGGCGTCAGCACCAGCATCCTGCAGCATCGCGAATACACCCCCTCGACCTACTCCGATGCTCTCTTCAAAGGCGCCCGCGCCCGAGGCTACCGCACCTTTCCCGAAGCGCTCGTCAACCTGGGCGAAGCCCTGCCCACCGCCCCGGCCCCGGGCTATTTCCTGGTCTACTACGACCGGATCGACGCCATCAATCACGAATACGGACCCGCCTCCGCCCAGGGGGAGGCCGAGATCCTGTCCTTCCTGCTGACCATGGAGGCGATTTTCCTCAAGTCGATGGCTGCCAACCGGCGCAAGGTCCTGTTCCTGCTGACCGCCGACCACGGCCAGATCGAGGTCGATCCGCAGACGACCGTCTACCTGAACCGCGGCTCCCGTTTTGCCGGGGTGGAGAAATTCCTGCGCCCCGACCGGAACGGGCAGCCGATCGTCCCCGCCGGATCGGCGCGTGACTTCTTCCTGTACATCCAACCCGGCCTGCTGTCCGAAGCCCGGGATTTCCTCGCCAGCCGCCTGGCCGGCCAGGCCGAGGTGCGCCGGGTCGCGGACCTGGCCGCCGCGGGGTATTTCGGTCCGAAGACCACGCCCGACCTCCTGCGCCGGGCCGGCGACCTGGTCATCCTGCCGCACGCCGGCGAAACCGTCTGGTGGTACGAGAAGGACCGCTTCGAACAGAAATTCCGCGGCCATCACGGCGGTCTGACCCCGCAGGAAATGGAGATCCCGCTGATCGCCTGGGAGATGGGCTGACGACATTCTGGGGTACAATTGCCCGGCAACCACTTTCACCGCCGCGCAGCGGCGGTACCCTACCCAGGAGAGGAGTTTCCCCCATGTTCCAAACCATCATCCTTGCCGGCAACCTTGGCCGCGATCCGGAGATGCGCTACACGCCCTCCGGCCAGGCGGTCACCTCGTTCTCGGTCGCCACCAACCGTCAGTACACCAACAACAACGGCGAGACGGTCAAGGAGACCATCTGGTTCCGCGTCTCAGTGTGGGGCAAGATGGCCGAAACCTGCAATCAATACCTCAAGAAAGGCTCCAAGGTGCTCGTGGAAGGACGCCTGACGGCGGATGCCGCCACCGGCGGCCCGCGCATCTGGAACGCCCAGGACGGTTCCCCGCGCGCCTCCTTCGAGGTCAGCGCCCAGACGGTCCGCTTCCTCAGCTCGCGCAATGAAACGGAAGGCGGCGGCATGGGCGGCGGCGCGCCGATCAGCGACGAGGGCATGCCCGCCGGGGGCGGCGACGACGGCGACATTCCCTTCTAGCAGGCCACGCCATGACCAACCCCGCCCAGAAACCGCCGGCCCTGGCGATCGAGCTTCCGCCCGACCTGCAGACGGTCTACGCCAACCTGGCCCGCATCGCCCATGCCCCGGCGGAATTCGTGCTCGATTTCGCCCGGCTGCTGCCCGGCGATGGCAAGGCGACCGTGACCGCCCGGGTGGTCATGTCCCCGGTGGCGCTCAAGCTGCTGGTCCAGGCGATCAACGAGAATCTGGCCCGTTACGAGACCACCTACGGGACGATCAACCTGCCCAGCATCAACCATACCCTGGCGGATAATCTCTTCCGGCCCTTCCAGCCGCCGACCCCGCCAGCCGAACCGCCCAAGGAGCCGGAATCCGAGTGATCCCCCACCCCGGGAGGCCGATCGCCTCCCGGGGCCTTGTTGACAGGACAGATTAGCATGGACAAGTTAGAGAAGATCGCCGAACAGATCCGCCAGACTTTCGATGCACAGACCGCCGCACGTGACCAGGCCCTGGCCCGGGCCCGCATCCTGACGCGCGCCTGCGCCCTCGCCATCCGGGCTGTACACCGGGATGACACGGAGGAAATGAAGGACCACCTCGAGGAAGCCCGTCAGCTGGCGGATGCGCTGCGTAGCGATCTGGCCGATTTTCCGCCCATCTTCTTTGCTGGTTACACGCAAGATTCTCTCAAGGAGTTTGTCGAGGCCAACATCACCTGCGCCCTGATCCGCGGCGAACCACTGCCTTCTCTCGACGAGTTGAACATTCCCCCGGCCACCTACCTCAACGGCCTGGCCGAATCGGTCGGCGAGATGCGCCGGCGCTGCCTGGATATGCTCCGCCAGGACCGCTCCGCTGAAGCCGAACGCCTGCTCGGGCACATGGACGATATTTATTCGATCCTGGTCACCATGGACTACGCAGACGCGATCACCAACGGTCTGCGCCGACAGACGGATGTCATCCGGGCCATCATCGAGCGCACGCGCGGCGACCTGACCTTCAGCCTGCGCGGCGAACGTCTGGAGGCTTCGATCTCGCGCCTGAGCGCCCGCCTGCCCGGCGGCGAGCCCCTGCCGGACAGCCCCGGCCTGCCCCTGCCCACCGAGGAGGATTGACGCGCATGCCCGTCAACGGAAAACGTCATCAACTGGTCATTTACACGTACATTCTGGACCGGTGTTGGAAGTCCGTTCTGGGGATTGCCTTCACCGTCCTGGCGCTGACGGGTGGCCTGGCCTTCCTGCCGACCCTGCCGACCGGGCTGCCCTTCCTGTGGGTCGAGGACTGGGTCCTGTGGGTCGCAGCCGGTTCGGGAGGCTTCGCCCTGCTGGTCGGCCTGCTCCTGCTGGCTCTGCGTAAAACGGCGTACGTCCAGCCCTGCCACAACCACATCAAGGTGGCCACGCCCTTCCTGCAGTTCAAGATCTCCTACCGGCGCATCCGCCAGGCGACCAGCGCCGAGATGGGACGCATCTTCCCGCCCAAACGCTCCCGCGGCCACAAGCGTGCGCTACGCAGGCTGCTCGCCTCCAAAACGGTCATCCTGCTCGACCTGAACGGCTGGCCAATGCCCCGTGCGCTGCTGCAGGCATTCCTTTCCCCGCTGTTCTTCCCGGACCGTTCGCCGCGTCTGGCACTGCTCGTTCCAAACTGGATGGCTTTTTCCAACGAGATGGAAAGTCTGCGCAGCACCTGGTTCGAAAGCGTCCGCCAGACTTTCAACACGCCCCAATCCGACCTGCTGGCCAGCATCCAGAATAAATCCCGCCGATGAACATCTATTTTTCCTGCTCGATCACCGGCGGCCGGGCCGACGAGACCGTCTACCGGGAGATCGTCGCCGCGCTCCAGGGCGCCGGGCACGTGGTGCCGACGGCCAGCCTGGCCTCGCCGGGCATCAAGGACCTGGAGATGCGCATCGATCCACGCACGGTTTACGAACGCGATATCGCCTGGATCGACGGCTGCCAGGCCGTCGTGGCCGAGGTCAGCACGCCCTCCCACGGCGTGGGCTATGAGATCGCCTACGCCCTGCAGACCGGGAAACCGGTCGCCTGCCTGTATCGCGACGGAAGGACCGTGTCCAAGATGCTGACCGGCAACAGCCATCCCCGCCTGCGCGTCTTCGCCTATCGCGAACCCAGCGAAGCGCTCGCCTGGGTCCTTGCCTGGCTGGACAGATTGTGAATTTAGTCACGAACTTTGTGTGACTTTCCGCCCTGTCATGATTTTCTTCCCAAAGGTATGATCAAGATTGGAGACGGGAACAAGACACCTCCAACATGCTCATCACTGTCTCCTCCTTTGGCGAATGCCTCCGCAGGATCGCTCCATCCTGCGGAGGCTGTTTTTAACGAAAGAGCAGAGCTCCCGCTCTGCTCAATTTTTGTTCGCTGGAATTACCAGCCTTTTTAGCTGGACGGTGTTTTGGAAAGGGGGATCACAACGGTGAAGGTGGCCCCCTGCCCGATCATCGATTCGACCCAGATCCTGCCCTGATGATTGTCGACGATCGATTTGACGATCGCCAGGCCCAGTCCGGACCCGCCGATGCCCTTCGGGACGTTGCTGGCCCGGTAGAACTTTTCGAAGACATGCGGCTGGTCAGCAGGCGGGATGCCGGGGCCGTTGTCCGAGATGCGCAGGATGACCTGGTCGTTCTGCGCTTCCAGCTCGATGGTCACGTCGCCGCCTTCCGGCGTATATTTGATCGCGTTGCTGATCAGGTTGTCCAGCATCTGGCGCAGACGGATCGGGTTGCCGCGGATCTGAGGGATGTCCGTGGGAAGTTCCAAGTGCAGGTTGAGTCGTTTGTCGGCGATCTGCATCCCGACCGTTTCGAGCGTGTAGCGCACGATCCCTTCCAGCGGGACAAGTTCCTTCTGCGTATCGAAACCGGCTTCGATCCGCCCGAGTTCGAGCAGATCGTTAACCAGGGCGGTGATGCTCTGCACGCTGGTCTGTACCCGGTTGATGAATTCCCGCTGCTGGTCATTGATCGGGCCGACCCGTTCCAGCAGGTCGATATACCCGAGAATGGCGGTCAGCGGGGAGCGCAGGTCGTGCGAAACCGTATGGACGAACTCGTTCTTCAAGCGGTCGATCTGCTTGAGGTAGGTGATGTCCTGCATCGTGACAGCGATGCCGATCTTGTTGATCGGGGTGTACTGCGCGGAGAGGACCCGTCCATCTTCGAAGGTGATCTCGTTGTGCGGCAGCGCATTGGTCTTGCCCGCATTCAGCAGCGCAATCAGTTCGGGATGACGCAGGATCTCGCCGACCGGCTTGCCGGTGACATCATCGTCCTGCCAGAGGCCGAAAGCCCGCCGGGCTGCCGGGTTGATCAGCAGGATGTTCTGGTTGTCGTCCAGGATGATGACGCCATCATCGATGTTGTTGATGATGGTATCCATTTTTTGCAGTTCGTTGATCCGCTGCTGCAGCGAGGCGGTGGTCTTCTTGACCTCGCGCCGGGTCCAGTCGCCGATCCGGTCGGCGCGCTTCAGGCTGTTCTCGACGGCCCGGGTGATGTCATCCATGCGCAGCGGGGCGGACAGGCAATTGCTGACGCCGACTGCGATCGCCTTTTTATAAATATCCAGCGAGTCGTTGCCTACGAAGAGCAGCACCGCCATGGTCGGGAAACGTTCCAGCGTGTTGGCCGCGAGGGCGAGCCCGTCCTCCCCCGAAAAGTTCAGGCTGAGGATGATCAGAGCAGGATAGGATTCCTGCAATGCAAGATCCAGTTCGGCCTTGTCGTGGGCAAGTGCCACCTTGTAGGAAGTGGCGTACAGCGCCCGTTCGAACAGGGCGCGTATCTCTTCGTCTTCGATTGCCAGCAGGATCAGGTCAGATTTAGGCATATTATTCCGTATTCGGCGTTTTCCCGGCCTCGTCGCTTCGCTGGGAGATGACCCGCTGGAGGACCTTTTGCAGCGCAGCCTGGGTGGTCTTCAACGCCTGTTCCTGTTCGGAAGTTAGTGCACCCATTTTACCAGTAAGCAGCAGGTCGATGGGATAGGTCACCGGTAGGATGTCCGCCTCGACTGCCTGGCGGATCTCCTCCAATTGCGACAGGCTTTTCTGTTCGCCACTGCGAGCCTGTTCAGCCGCATCCTCCAGCGCCCGGAAAAGATGAGCGTTGACCAGGGAAATGGAGGCGTAGTCGGCGATCGCTTCGAGCAAAGACTGGGTCCCCTTTTCCACCGGGCGGTCTGCCTTGCGGACCGTGACCAGCAGGCCGATCACCTCCTGCTGGACCTTCACCGGAACGACCACGGCCGAATGGCCCAGGCTGGCGACCTTGAAGCGTTTCAGCGGTTCGCCGTTGATCGCCAGGCTTTCCCCGGAAAGACCGACCAGGGAGCTGATGCCGTCGTCGAGGGTCTGGCCCATCTTGCGCGACCAGGTCTCGGGCAGGTTGTGGTGGGCGGTCAGCAGGAAGGTGCGCGAGCGCTCATGGCGCAGCAGCAGCCAGCCGTAATCGGCCTCGGCGACATCCACCATGCTCTCGACGATCTTGTCGAACAGCACCTGCTGATCGGTGACCGAAATGACCGCCTTGCCGATGGCGAAGATGGTGGTCAGCTCGTGCAGGCGCTGTTTCAATTCCTGATTGGTGTCCTTCAGCTGCTGGTCCAGGCGCTGCCGGTCGCGGCGGTCGCGCACCTGTTTCAGAGCCCGCTCCACCGCGGTGACCAGTTCCGCTTCCCGCACCGGGGACAGCAGGTAATCGCTTGCCCCCAGGCGGAAGGCCTGGATCACGTCGTTCTCCTCGCCCTGACGGGCAAGGACGATCACCGGCACCTGCATGCCCTGGGAATTGAACGCCACCAGCAGGTCCTTGCCGCTCAAGCCCGGAAGGTTCAGGTCGGCGATGACCAGGTCGGGCGTCAGCTGGACCGCCTGCAGGATGGCCGAATTCACATCCGTGACCGCCTTGACCTGATAGCCAAGCGGCTGCAGGGCCTGCCGGCCGACCAGGTCGGTGACATCGGGATCGTTGATGACCAGGAGGATCTTTTCAGAAGTAGCGTTCATCTTGATTTATCCGGTTAATGATAGCACGATTGACCGAAATTCGGGAATCTTTGCACGCTCGATTTCACGCTCCGCCAGCCGCCCCGGGCGCAGGTATTTCATGTACAATCCGATCAATCCCAGCTCGCGGAGCATCGCATGGAAAACCATACTTGGTGGCGTGACGGCATCGTGTATCAGATCTACCCGCGTTCGTTCCAGGACAGCGACGGTGACGGGCTCGGCGACCTGCCCGGGATCATCGCCCGACTGGACCACCTGGCCGGCATGGGCGTCGACGCCCTGTGGCTGTCCCCGATCTACCCATCCCCGGACAAGGACTTCGGCTACGATATCAGTGACTACTGCGCCATCGACCCGCGCTTTGGCTCGCTGCAGGATTTCGATACTCTCGTTACCCAAGCCCATCGCCGCGGTCTGCGGATCGTCCTGGACCTGGTCCTGAATCACACTTCGGACCAGCATCCCTGGTTCCAGGAATCGCGCGCCAGCCGCGAAAACCCCAAACGCGACTGGTACCTCTGGGCGGACAGACCCAACAACTGGCAGTCCGTCTTCGGCGGTCCGGCCTGGCAGCTGGACCCGGTCAGCGGACAGTACTACCTGCACATGTTCGTCAAGGAACAGCCCGACCTGAACTGGCGCAACCCGGAGGTGCGCCAGGCGCTGCTGGACGTCTTCCGCTTCTGGCTCGAGCGCGGCGTGGATGGTTTTCGCCTGGACGTCTTCAACATGTATTTCAAGGACCGGGAGCTGCGCAGCAACCCGCGAAAATTCGGCCTGCGCGGCTTCGACCGGCTCGTGCACCGCTACGACCACAGCCAGCCGGAGATGATCCCGCTGCTCGCCGAGATCCGCAGCCTGCTCGATTCCTATCCCGGGCGCTACGCGGTCGGCGAGACCTTCGGGGCGGCGCCCTCCTCGGCCGTCGGCTACACCGGACCGAACCGGCTGCACGCCGCCTTCAGCTTCGATTTCACCGCGATGGAGATCGTCTTCCCCTGGAGCGCGGCATGGGTGCGCGGACAGGTCGCGAAGCGGGAAAGCCTCTTCGGAACGGACCGCTGGCCGACCACCGTGATGAGCAACCATGACCTGCCGCGCGCTGCCAGCCGCTACAGCCGCGGCGAACAGGACGCCCAGACGCGCATCGCCATGGCCCTTCTGTTGACCCTGCGCGGCACGCCGTTCCTGTACTATGGCGAGGAGATCGGCATGCGCGACATCCACCTGCGCCGCGACCAGATCCTGGATCCGGCCGGCCTGCCCTATTGGCCTTTCTACCAGGGACGCGATGGCTGCCGCTCCCCGATGCAGTGGGACGGGTCGCCCGGTGCGGGCTTTTCCACCGGCAGGCCCTGGCTGCCGGTCCATCCCAACGCCGCAAAGCGGAACGTGGCCGCCCAGGAAAAGGACCCCGGCTCCATGCTGCACTTCACGCGCAGCCTGATCCGCCTGCGCCGTACGCACGCCGCCCTGCGCTCCGGCAGCTTCGCCTTCCTGGAAAAGCAGCCGCGGGATGTCATTGCCTACCTGCGCATGACCCAGGACCAGACGGTTCTTGTGGCGATGAACTTTGCGAGCGGCAGTCGCCGCCTGCCCCTGCCTGCCGGCGACTGGCAGGCCATCTTCCCCGAAACGGCCGGCGAGCCTGCCCGCTGCAATGGTCAGCTTGAACTGGGCGCGCAGGAGATCCGCCTGCTGCTGAAAACCTAGACGCGTCTGACGGCTTGTTTTTTACCCCCAAACCGGTATACTGAAACCAATGGACGGTTTCAGCTACATTCCAGGAACGGCCAGGGAGGAGACGAGTCCGCTGACGCGTTTTCTTCCACCCATCCCGGAGGGGATCGCCGCCGCCTTCCTGTCGGTGCACGCCGCACCGGGCAGCTGGGTGCTCGATCCCTTCGGTGCCTCGCCGCGCCTGGTCCTGGAGATGGCGCGTGCCGGCTACCGCGTCCTGGTGGCGGTCAACAATCCCGTCACGCGCTTCCTGCTCGAAATGGCCGCCGATCCGATCCCGCCGGCGGAGTTCAAGGCGGCCCTTTCGACCCTGGCGGCGGCGCGCAAGGGCCAGGAACGCCTGGAAGCCCACATCCGCTCCCTGTACAGCACGCAATGCCGGAAATGCCAGCAGGAGGTGCAGGTCGAGGCCTACGTCTGGGAGCGCGGCGCGGAATTGCCCGTGGCGCGCATCTATACCTGTTCCTGCGGCGAGTCCGGCGAATTCCCGGTCGAGGCGGCGGACCTGGACCGGGTCCGGCAGGTCGCGGCCAGCGACGGCCTGCATCGATCCCGGGCGCTGGAGCGCGTCGCCGCCCCGGACGATCCGGACCGTCCGCATGCCGTCGAAGCGCTCGCATGCTACCTGCCGCGCGCCGTGTATGTGCTGACCACGCTGATCAACAAGCTCGACGGGCTGGACCTGCCGCCGCTGCGCCGGCGCGCCCTGTTCGCCATCCTGCTGGCCGCCTTCGACGACGCCAGCACGCTCTGGCCGACCCCCTCCGAACGGCCGCGGCCCAAGCAGCTGACCACCCCGCCGCGCTTCCTGGAGAAGAACATCTGGACGGCGCTCGAACAGGCCGAGAACGAATGGGGCTGCTGTGATCCGGTGCCCAAGGTCAACTGGCCGGAGCTGCCTCCCGAAGGCGGGGGCATCTGCATCTTCGAGGGGCCGCTGCGCCACCTGGGGACCCGGATGGAAGCGGTCACCCTGGGCGCGGTCGCCTCCGTCCTGCCGCGCCCGAACCAGGCCTTCTGGACGCTTTCCGCCCTCTGGGCGGGCTGGCTGTGGGGCCGCGAAGCGATCGCCCAGTTCAAGTCCGTGCTCCGCCGCCGGCGTTACGACTGGAACTGGCACGCGGGTGCCATGTACGCGGCAATGAAGAACCTGTATGCTCTGGTGCCGATGAAGGCGCCGGTCTTCGCCCTGCTGCCGGAGGCGGAGCCGTCCTTCCTCTCGGCCGCCATGCTGGCCGGGGCAGGCGCTGGCTTCGACCTGAGCGGCCTGGCGCTGCGCACCCGCCACGATCCGATCGAGATCGTCTGGCACCGGCGCGCCTTCAGCCACGAAGAAAGATCCGACAAGGAGATCGAGATCGACCCGCAGGCGGTCGCACAGGCCATGCAGGCAGCCGCACAGGCACGCGGCGAACCCCAGACCTACCTGCACCTGCATGCCGCCGGCCTGGCGGCCATGGCCGGCGACCGGTCCCTGCACTGGCGCGAGGAGGCGCTGGCGCGCGTCCATGCCCCGATCCAGGCAGCCCTGGGCAGCCCGGGATTCATCCATTACAGTGAAAGTCAGAATCTGGAGGTCGGCCTGTGGGGGCTGGAGGCTGGCGAAGGGACGCAGGATCCCCTGCCGGACCGGGTCGAGGTAACCGTGGTCCGCCACCTGCAGAAGCATCCCGGGGCAAGCCTGAGGGAGATCGAGATTGCCGTCAATGCCGAATTCCCGGGCCTGCTGACCCCCTCGCTGGGCTTGCTGCGCGCCATCCTCGACTCGTATGCGCTCGAAAGCGGGGGGACCTGGTCCCTGCGCAGCGAGGATTCACCCGCTGGACGCCGGGAGGACCTGGAATCGGCCGAAGCCGCCCTGACCACGCTGGCAGCCCGCCTCGGGTACGCTGTCGTCAGGCAGGAAGCACCCCATCGCTATTTCCACTGGCAGGAGCCCGGCCGGCCTGTCTACCGGATTCATCTGATCGCTTCGGTGGTCGTGGGCCGCATCCTGCGCATGGAAGGCGAGGGACCCGGACAGGCGCTGCTGGTCCTGCCGGGCGGCCGTTCCAGCCTGCTGGCCTACAAGATCGAACGCGATCCGTCCCTGCGCCTGCTGGCCCAGGCATGGAAGGTCCTGAAATTCCGCCATCTGCGCGAACTGGCAGGCACGATCGACATGGACCGGGAAGGATGGGGCAAGGAACTCTCCCGGGACCCGGTCGAACCGCCGGAACAGATGAAACTGTTCTGACGCTGTTCCGTATATTTCGGTGGATGTGCCCGGATTGCTTGCATTTCGGACAAGATAAATCTATAATGGCTCATCATGTCCATGCCATCTCCACGCCTGCTTACCGCCCGCAAGGTCCTTGTCCTTGCCGCCGCTCTGTTGATCACTGCCGGCTGGCTGCTCAACACGCCGCATGGATTCTTCGGAAAACTGGATGCGATCGGTTACGCGGTCTGTCACCAGATCCCAGAACGATCCTTCCACGTCGGCGCTTTCGTCCTGCCGCTCTGCACCCGCTGCTCGGGCATGTACCTGGGCGCCATCACCGGGCTGGTCTTCCAGTCGCTGACCGGCTGGAAGCGCGCCAGGCTGCCGCACTGGAGCATCCTGGCTTTCCTGGGGCTCTTCGTGGCAGCCTTCGGGATCGATGGCTCGAACTCGTACCTGACCCTGTTGAAGCAGGTCAATCCGGGCATCCTGCCGGGCATCGCGCCGCTCTATGCACCGAACAATACCCTGCGACTGCTGACCGGCAGCGGCATGGGGATCGGAATCGCCAGCCTGATCTTTCCCGCCTTCAACCAGACCATCTGGGCGGATGGCGACGACAAACGCCGGGCGCTGGATTGGAAACGCTTCGGCCTGTTGCTCCTCATCCAGATCGTCCTGAACCTGCTCGTCCTGACCGAAAGTCCGTTCGTGCTCTATCCGCTGGCGGTCATCAGCGGCCTGGGTGTCTGGCTCCTGCTGACCATGGTCTACACCATCGTCTGGGTCATGCTGATGGGCGAGGACAACCGCTTCACCCGCCTGCCGCAGTTGTGGCTGGCGATCATGGCCGGGTTCACCCTGGCGATGATCCAGACCGCGGCCATCGACCTGGTCCGTCTGTGGTTGACCGGGACCTGGGGATCGTTTCCCCTGGCCGGTTAAGCAAGAATCGATTTCGGAGGTAAGTATGACTTCACTTTTTGGCATCCTGTCGGCGTTCGGCCTGTCGGCCAGCGCGGGGTTGAACGCTTACATCCCGCTGCTGATCGTCGGTGTAGTCGCCCATTACACGGACTGGATCCAGCTCGAGGCGCCGTTCGACACGCTCGCCAACCCCTGGGTCCTGATCGTGGTCGGCGTGCTGCTGATCGTGGAAATGCTGGCCGACAAGATCCCGGCGGTCAACCACGTGAATGACATCATCCAGACCGCCATTCGCCCGGCGGCCGGGGCGGTGCTCTTCGCGGCCAGCGCCAACGTGGTCACGGACGTCCACCCGGTGCTGGCGATCCTCTGCGGCCTGCTGGTGGCCGGCGGTGTCCACGGGGTCAAGGCGGTCGCCGTACGCCCGGCCGTGACCGCCACGACCGGCGGGACGGCCAACGTGCCGGTCAGCATCCTCGAGGACGTGATCGCCACCGCGCTCTCGATCCTCTCCATCGTCATCCCCGTGCTGATCGCCATCCTGCTGATCCTGTTCGTCATCCTGGTCACCTGGTGGATCATGGCCCGCGGCGCCCGCAAGCACGGCAAGAGCGAATGACAAGGTAACCCACCCTCGGAGTGTCCTTGGTCTCAGGAAAATCGAGAAACCAAGTCCAGGGTTATAATTAGCCAAACAACAAAAGGAGAAACAAATGTCTGACTTCACCCCTCAACCGCCCGTCAAGACCACCAAGACCAGCATCATGGCCATCATCAGCCTCGTCACCGGCATCCTTGGTTTCATCCAGGTCCTGCCGGCCATCGGCCCCCTGGCTGCCGTGATCACCGGCCACATCGCCAAGAACGAGATCAAGAAGAGCAACGGCATGGTCACCGGCAACGGCATGGCCACCACCGGCCTGATCCTCGGCTACATCATGGTCGCCGTCGGCCTTTGCGTGACCTGCATCTTCGTCCTGACCTTCGCCGGGCTGATCACCCTGCCCTTCGCCCTGCCCTGGGACAGCTACACCTACAGCTACTAGCTCATGGTGCAATCTGCAGACCCCGGAAACCAGCCCCCGCCCCCACCCGGTAACCGCAAGCCCTGGGTGATCGTCACGGCGGTGGTCGTGGTGCTGTGCTGCGCCTGTTTCGGCGCGGCCGGCCTGATCTTCGCCTTCTGGGACAGCATCGCCAGGGAACTCGGCATGCTCGTTTGAACTTTCCCCTCGTGGGAATCAACGCCCCCGGTTCAATAACCGGGGGCGATTTTTCGTGCAAACATATTCCTTAGCTCCGCCAGGCCGGCCAGTGCCTGAGCTCGCGTATCATCGTCCAGGTCCAAAGCAAGGAACTCCTCCTCGTCCACGACCGTCTGGCTGCCATCCGGCGCCACCCAGAGGTCGAGGGCCAGGTCGATGTATGAGAGGGTGGCATCCTCCTCCCAGACCGCCGGGCGTCCGATGTTGCAGTACCAGCCCTTCAGGCGGTCGTCCTCCCGGTCATGGATCTCGAAGATGTTGTACCAGCGGTCGGTGAAGTACGTCTCCATGAAACGGTCACCGGTGCGGATCAGGATGCCCATGAAGGGGGTATCCGACGCGTTGAAGGGGGCTTCGAGCAGCAAGCGTCCGCCGCTTTGTTCGAGCAGCGTGGCGGAATAGCGCCAGACCTCCCGTCCGGTTGGGATGCGCTTAATGACCGTGATCGTCTTCATTTCCAAGACAGGTAAAGGCGTGATCCGGAAGCTGCAGCCGCAGCCGGTCCCCGGTCCGGGGGCGCTCGGCGAGATGGAATTCCAGCCCGCTCTCGAAACGGACCTGGTAGTGGTCCTTCTGGAAGGTGACGTCAGCCACGACCCCTTCCAGTTCCCCGCCGGGATCCAGGCGGACCCGTTCCCTGCGCAGGAGCAGCTGAAGGCGCTCCCCGGCGGCATGGGCGTGGCTGCAGACAAGTGGAAACCGGCCCCAGGCGGTTTCCACCGCGCCGTCGCGGGCGATGCCTTCGACGAGATTGCCGGCGCCCAGGAACCTGGCGGCCCAGACCGATCCCGGGTCCTGCCAGATCTGGTCAGGACTGCCCATGCGAACGATGCAGCCGGCATGCAGCAGGGCCACCCGGTCGGCCAGGGCGAAGGCTTCCTCCTGGTCGTGGGTCACATAGATGGCCGGCACCCGGCTCTTTTGCAGGATGGCGCGCAGTTCGGCCAGGAGACGCTCGCGCAGGCTGCGATCCAGCGCGCCGAGCGGTTCGTCGAAGAGCAGGAGTTTCGGCTCGATGGCCAGCGCACGCGCCAGCGCCACCCGCTGCTGCTCCCCGCCTGAGAGCTCGCTGATCCGCCGGGCGGCGAAACCGGACAGTCCGACCAGAGCGAGCAGATCGGCGACCCGCTGGTGGATGCGATCCGGGCTCTCCCGGCGCAAGCGCAGTCCGTAGCCGATGTTGGCGGCGACGTTCAAATGCGGAAAGAGGGCGTAATCCTGGAAGACCAGACCGATCCCGCGCGCATGCACGGGGACCGGAGCCAGGTCCCGGCCTTCCCACAGCACGCGGCCCGCCTCAGGCGTTTCCAATCCGGCAATGATGCGCAGCAGGGTGGACTTGCCGCTCCCGGACGCGCCGAGCAGGCCGAGGATCTCGCCGCTGCCGACCTGGAAGGACACCCCGGTGAGCAGCGGGGAACCTTCGTAGCTTTTGTGGATCGCGTGGACTTCGAGCATCATTTAGAATTCTCCAGTCCCGGGCAGGCGCAGTTTTTCGAGCAGCAGGATCCCCGTGCCGCAGACCAGCATCAGCAGGGTCGCCATGGCCATCGCCTGTCCGTAGTTCATCCCGCCGGGCAGGTCCAGGAAACGGGCGATGGCCACGGGCAGCGTCGGGTACTCGGGCCGCACGACCAGGGAGGTGGCCCCGAACTCACCCAGGGAGACCGTGAAGGCGAAAACGCCCGCCGCCAGGGTGGCACGCGAGACGACCGGCCAGTCGACCGTCCACCAGACCTGGCGCGGGGAGGCGCCCAGCGTCGCGCCGGCCTCCCGCAGCCGCCTCGGGATGGCCGCCAGGGCGGGCTGCAGGGTGCGGATGACGAACGGCAGGGCGATCAGGGTATGGGCGATGGGCACGAAGAAGGGGGAGACCATCCAGCGGCCGAAGGAGACGATGAAACCCAGTCCGAGCGTTACGGCCGAAGCGCCCAGCGGCAACATCAGGAACGGATCCAGGGCCCGCTCCAGCGGACCGGGCCGGGCCAGCGCGGCAGCAGCCGGAAAACCGAGCGCCAGGGACAGGATCACGGTGGCGGCCGCGTAGGCCAGGGAATTGCCAAGGGCCTGGACAGGCGGCACGTAAAACACGGATGCACGCTGGTTAACGAACAGGCCGGTGTAGTAGTCCGCGGTCAGGCCGTATTGCACACCGCCCCGCTCGCCGCGATCCGCCTCGAGGCGTGTGAAAGAGCGCAGCGGCAGCGATAGCAGAGGCAGGAGAAAAAAGGTCCCCAGCAGCAGGATCATGCCGGTCTGGAAACATTTCTGACCCAGGGAACGGGCCGGCTGGGCAGGCCGGGAAGAGGAGCGGGTCGCGGCGGCCGCGGCCGGCCCGGAGATCAGCCGGCTGTAGATGACCGAGAATGCCAGGGTGCAGGCTAATTGGATGAAGGACAACAGCGCCGCCAGCGGCAGATCGGAGAACTGCAGGGCCTGGCGGTAGATCTCCACCTCCAGCGTGGCGAAGCGCCCGGCCCCCATCAACAGGACGACGCCGAAGGAGGTGAAATCGAACAGGAAGACCAGCAGGGTCGCAGACAGCAGGGCCGGCCGCAGGGCAGGGAAGACGACATCCCGCAGCACATGCAGCGGCCGGGCGCCCAGGGAGCGGGCAGCCTGCTCGAGGTGCGGGTCGACCCGCTCGAGCGCCGTTCCCACCAGCCGGATCAGAATGGTGGTGTTATAGAAGACATGCGCGGCCAGGATGGCAGCCAGGGTACCCAGGAAGGGGATCGGATCCTGGACCAGATGGAACGTGTCCATCAGGAGGATGTTCATCCAGCCGCGCCCACCCAGCAGGGCATTGAAGCCGGCTGCCACTACGACCGTCGGAAGCATGAAAGGGATGGCCGTGATCGCCCGCAGGAAGACCTTGCCGCGAAACGCGTAGCGGGCGAACAGGTAGGCGGCCGGAAGGCCCAGCACCAGGGTCAGCCCGGTCGACAGACCGGCCTGGAAAAAGGTGAATCCCAGTACGCGCCACACCAGCCTGGGGGAAGCGGAGGAATCCCCGAAATGCAAGCCGGGATCCAGTCCCAGGAACAGGATCCGCCCGAGCGGGTAAAAGAAAAAGGCGATCAGGAACAGCGAGATCCCGAGCCAGGGAGCGGCCTGTTTCAGCCGGAGGCGGGTCAGGGGAACATCACCTCCGACCAGGCCTGGATCCAGCGATCCCGGTTGACGCGGATCGTCTCAGCGTCCAGGCTGGCAGGTTGTTCGGGTTGACCGGCCCACTGGCTGAAGACATCCGGCACGACCGCATCCGGATTGACCGGGTAAACGAACATTTGCAGCGGCATGTCCTGCTGGAACTGGACACTGAGCAGGAAATCGATGAAGCGTTCCGCCAGGCGGCGATTCTGTGTCCCGCGCAGGATGCCGGCGAACTCGACCTGCCGGAAGCAGGTGCCGGGCGCGAGGATGGAGGCGGTGGGCGATTCCGTCGCCGGTGGATCGGCGAAGACCACTTCCGCCGCCGGGCTGCTGGCATAGGAGACGACCATCGGCTGGGGGCCGCGTCCGGAGGAGGCGCTGAAGTTGGTGTAATAGGCCGTATCCCAGCCATCGACGACCACCACACCGTTGTCGCGCAGCGCGGACCAGAAATCCAGGTAACCCGGATCCCCAAAGGTATCCACGCTGGCCAGCAGGAAGGCCAGCCCCGGGGAGGAGGTGGACGGGTTCTCGACCACCAGCAGGCCGTTGTATTCGGGACGCAGCAGATCCGCCAGGGAGGCGGGAACCTCCAGCCCATTTTCGCTGAAATATGCCCGGTCGTAATTGATGCAGACATCGGCGTAATCCACCGGCAGGGCCCGGTGTTCGGCGTCGAGCTGGAACTGCTCCGGGATCCTGTCCAGCAGCGGGGAGTCAGACGGCTCGAACAGGTCCGCTTCCAGGGCCCGCGACAGGAAGGTATTGTCCAGTCCATAGAGCACGTCCGCAAGCGGCGCGGAACGGGTCAGGATGGCCTTGTTCAGGACCGCGCCCGCATCCCCGGCAGCCAGGAATTCCACCCGGGCCTGATGCTCTTCCTCAAATGCAGCAATGACCGCTTCGCTGACCGCGAAGGAATCGTGGGTCATCACGGTCAGTTTGGTCTCCTGTGCAGGCCGGCAGGCAGCCAGCAGCAGGCAGAGCGTCAGTAAGGAAATCACAGCTCGTTTACTCATCGTTCCTGTTCTCCTGTTTCATACGCCGGTGTACGACCAGCAGCAAACCCTGTTCGATGGCGACAGTTGCCTGGGGAAGGATCATTTCATTGCTGATCCCGCGGGTCTTCTCCGGGAAAAGCGTTTCCCGGTTCAACGGCCAGCGCAGACCCTCGGTGCTGACCCCGGCGACCGGACCGCCCCAGGGGAGCAGGGAGACAAGTTCCCCCACCTGACCGTGGATGGTAAGCCTCGAACGGACCAGGCACACCTCCTCCAGGCCGTCGTCCAGGCGCAGGTCGATGCCGGCGAAGCGTTCTGCAGACAGCAGGGCGAGATTGCCCAGGGTCTGATCCAGGCGGCCTCCCAAAGCCCCGACAACGACAATGGCCGTGCATCCGGCCCCGATGGCATAAGCCAGGGCCAGTTCCAGATCGGTGGCATCCTTGTCGCGCGGATATTCGACCAGTTCGGTGCCGGAGAGGCGTAGATGCTCCCGCTCTTCGGAGGTGAGGGAATCCAGGTCACCGATCACGGCTGCGGGGGCAAGGCCGAGCTGCAACACATGGCGGCTGCCCCCATCCGCGGCAAGGATGCGGTCCCCCGGCTGGATCAAGCCCTGCACCGCCTGGGGGTCGGGGATCCGGCCGTTGGCAAAGATCAGTGCACGGGAATTGAAAGACATTCGCTCATTCGCCATAAAAAACATCCTCCGGGGGAGGATGCATGGATGAAGTCAGGATTCCCTCCGCCGGTATGATCCGGATCAGGTTCTACGGGTCGAGGCACTCGGCCTCCTCTCAGCCCGAAAGTGGGCTCCCCGGTCAGTTGTTGAAAATGAGTATACGGCAGCCGATGGCGGCTGTCAAGATGAGCCCACCGGGCCGCCTGCCGGTCCGCGCCGGCTGTCGGTCCGATGGAAACCGGATCCCGTCAAGATGACCGCAGCCGGCGAGAAAATCCGCTGCACTCTGCGGTGACCGACGGGGCAGCGTACTTCTTGCCGGCTGGCTCCAAGCGGCAGGCTGGTTTCGAATTTCCTGCCACAGGTGTGGCAGGCAAAATCATAACGGGGCATGTCCTGCTGTTCGCGGATCTGGTACGAACGTTCGGTTTCCTCCGCCTGGCTGTACTCGCCTTTGATGCTGAGCAGCTCACCGGTCACGGAGATCTGGACATCCTCCGCTTTCATCCCGGGCAGGACGGCTTTCACCACGACATCCTCCTCGGTCTGGTACATGTCGATGGGAGGCACCAGACTGCCTGCCGCCACACCGAACGGTCGGGTGAACGCGTCATCGAACAGACGGTCCATGGCTTCGCGCAGCGTGATCATCTCGCGCCTCGGTTCCCAACGGATTAGATTGGACTTTTTTTCTCCTTTCTGTTCCTTCGACATTAGGGTTTCTACGCTTGAAATAATAAAGGGTCTGCATTAGAAAAATGCAAACCCTGGGTTTATAAAAATGTATGAAAACCGGATTATTCTGTTTTATCCCGGCGAAAGTCCATGAAGCGGTAGCCAACGCCGCGTTCCGTCAGGATGTATTTCGGATCGGCGGGGTCCTGCTCCAGCTTCTGGCGCAGGTAATTGATGTACAGACGGACGTAGTGCGGTTCGTCGCGGTATTCATAGCCCCAGACCTTCGCCAGCAGCTGGTCGTGCGAAATGACCCAGCCGGCGTTCTGGACCAGGTGATAGAGAAGGCGATACTCCGTGGGGCGCAGCTTGACGATCTTGCCCTCCAGCCAGATCTCGCGCCGGTCGAAATCGATCTTTAAGCGCTCGTCGATCTCGATCAGGCCGTGCATGCCTCCGCTGGCACCTTCGGTGCGGCGCAGGACGGCCTTGATCCGGCTGACCAGTTCACGCGGGCTGAATGGTTTCGAAACGTAGTCGTCCGCACCTTTCTCCAGGCCGCGGACGCGATCGTCCTCCTCCCCCTTGGCAGTCAACATGATGACCGGTACGCTGCTGATCTCCCTGACCATCTCCAGGACCTCGAAGCCGTCCAGGTCCGGCATCATCACATCCAGCAGGATCAGGTCAGGGGTCACATCGCGCAACTTCTGTAGAGCCTGTTTTCCGTTGAACGCTTCGGCGACGATGAAACCATCGTGCTCCAGGTTCAAACGGATGAACCGCACCATGCGTTCTTCGTCGTCGACCACAAGGATCTTGCGACGCTTCGATTGAGCTTCGACCATGCTTACTCTCTGACGAACCCGATGACCTTTTCCTCGCCTTCGCTCGGCATGATCTCGATGAAAGAAATCATATTGATCGGCCAGATGACGGTCAGGACATCGTTTGAAAGATAGTGGACATCCTTGCCGTCACGGCGGCGCGGATTCTGGACCATCACAACGGTGTCGTTGGCTGTCGGCAGGGCTTCGATCTCCCCCACAATTGGATCATCATTGGCAATATGAATAATAACTGTATGAGCCATAACGCCTCTAGTTGATCAGGACCTGCAAGCGGAGTTTCCCAAGATAGACCACGTCGCCATGTGCCACCGGGACCTCGACATACGGAGACAGGCGGGTGCCATTCAGGTAGGTGCCATTGGAAGAGCCCAGATCCACTAGCACGATCTGGTTCTTTACCAGCTTCAGGGCAGCATGCAGCCGGGAGACGCCATTGGCATACGCATTGTAAGGAGAGAGGTCGACATCCGGTACGATCGGCTGGCCTTCCGCGGAACGTCCCAGGGTGAATTCGGTGCGATCGGCGAGCGGCAGGATCTGGCCACTCTCGATCACATGCAACGAGATCCAGGATTGCAAAGCGGATGGCGGCGGTTGGATCCGGTCAGTTTGCCGATCCGTGGTCACACGTCGGGTCTCTGCCGTATGGATTTTATGCGTGGCGATGGTGGAATCCACCAGTTGGGCACCGCACTTGCTGCAATAAACTGCGCCACTCATTTCCTTATGTTGGCAGTTGGGACAGATGATCATTCCTTACTTGTCCTTTCCTTCTCCTGACATGAGCAGGGCTCGGGTACCATATTTTATCTCTTTCCCGCCTTGTTGGGTAAATGACTTTTTCTGTTGGATGTTTTCTGCTTCCATCAAGGCAGTCTTCGCTAGCCCTCGTTCCCCTCTTGCCAGGAGATGGGTTGCCAGTCGGGTCAGGTGTTCTGCCGCCTGGTCATAGTTGCCGGCGGTTAGTTCGATCCGCGCCTGTTCCTGCAAACGATAAAGCTTTAGCCGTGATAATGCCTCCACAATCTCGATCGGCGGAGGATCGGCCGGCGCTTCGTTCATCACCGGGCGCATCATCCGCAGCGGGATCGAAAAGAACGGGGAAGTCTGGGCGGAGAGCGTGGCATTCAGCTTGCCTTCCAGCAAGGAAACGACATTTTTCTGCAGTGCAGCCGGTTGAACGACGAACTCCATTAAGATCCGCAGACTGGACTCCCGCACCACCGGCCCCATCAGCATCGGGCTCCGGTAAGGAAGCAGACCCGCATCCGGCTGCAGGCGGAACGCGTAGCGGAACTCAATCCCCTCCGGGACGCGGAACTCCAGCCGGGTTTCATCGGCGAAGGCACGCGAGAGGCGATTGAACTTCTCCATCAGCGCCCGCTGAATGTCCTGCGAACGCGAAATATACATGCTGCTGCCGCCGGTGCGTGTGGCCAGTTCATCCAGGAAATTGTCGTTCCATTCCGACCCGATGCCCAGCCCGCTGATCCCGATCCCCCGTTCGGACGCGTTGCGGGCCAGTTCAAGGCACTTGTCCTCATCGCCGTAAGTCCGGCCATCCGTCAGCAGGATGATGTGATTGACCTGAGAGCGGCTGAGATTGCGCAGGATCTCGTTATAACCCAGTTCGAGACCGGAGAAGATCTCCGTTCCGCCGAAACACTGGATCATCTGGATGCGGGCCTCCAGCTTGGGCAGGTCCTCGCTGCGCGTGGCCGGAATGAGCACCTCGGCCTTGTCGCTGAAGGCGATCACCGAGAAAATGTCCTGCGGTTTCAACTTGCGCATGATCTGGATGGCCGTGTCCTTGAGCACATCCAAACCGCTGCCCTGCATGGAGGTCGACCGGTCGAGCACCAGGCAGATGTTCAACGGTGGCGCTGGCGGTTCCTGCATGTCGACCGGGACGCTCAGATCGAGCAGTACATAGACCAGCTGCGGCTCGTCCATCGCCAGGAAGTTTTCCCGGCTGTAAATGATCGTCTGTTCCAGGGAAAAATCCGGTTCCGTTTCCGGAGGCAGGGTGGCATCGTACTGTTCGCGTTTTTTCGGGTTCGACAGGACCTCGTACGCCTGCTGGGCATCCAGGAACATTTCGGTCTCCCCTGGAGCCACATTCTTATCCGGGTGCAGCCGGCGCGCGGCATCGAAGTATGCCTGGCGGATCTCTTCCGCTGACGCAGACCGGCGTATTCCCAGAAGTGCGTAATAATCCTGCTTGCCTGCCATTAACCTACCAATTGAACCAGGATGGCACTGATGTTATCGGGTCCACCGGCTTCATTCGCAGCCGCGACCAGATCCTGGCAGGCTGTGTGCAGCGAGGTGGAGGTTTGAATGATCTTGGACAGCTTCTCGTCCGTCAGCACGCTCCACAATCCGTCGGAACAGAGCAGCAAGTAGCCGGATTGCGGGAAGGGGGCGGTGAAGATATCCGGCTCCAGGACATCCCCCTGACCGAGGGCCCGATAGAGTACGTTCCGTTGCGGGTGCGTGGCTGCCTCGTCCGAGGAGATCTGTCCCAATTCTTCCAGGCGCTTGACCAGCGAATGGTCCCGGGTAATGACATCGGTACGGCCGTCCGTCCGGATGGCGTATGCCCGGCTGTCTCCGACATGGCCGATGGTCATCTGCTGCCCGAGGACGAGAGCCGCGGTCAACGTCGTTCCGGAGCCCGGTGCCGCCTGGGTGACCGCGCGCTGGGCATCGTTGATCGCAACGCGCATCAGGTCCTGGAGCGGTTCGTCAAAGCCGCCGCTGGGGTTCAACAGGTAGGGTTGGAAACGTTTGAGCAGGTTGCCAGCCAGATTACGTACCGCCGCGGAGCTGGCTACTTCGCCAAACTGGTGCCCGCCCATTCCATCCGCGACGATGAACAGGCCAAGCGGAAAGCTGTTCGCCTCTCCACCGATGGTGATCGACAGGGTGAACAGGCAATCCTCGTTATGATCGCGTTGTTTCCCGATGGACTGGCCACAGCCGAAAATCAATTGGGATGGTTCAATCCTCGGTCCCTGCGCCACAACGTTGGCCAGCTGCTGGTCAGACAAAGGCACGGTGCTGATGTCGCTTTTGGTCTGCAATGGTTTTGTCTTCTTGCCACGCAGGCGCTCGAAAAAGAATTTCACAGTGACTCTCCTTGTCGATTCACTTATGCAAGCAAAGCATAGAGGAAATGGTCCGTCGAACCGATATAAACAATATCATCATACACCAGAGGCGAGCCGATGATCGGGCTCTTCGTGGCGAACTTCCAGCGAAGCCGGCCGGTCTTGTATTCCAGGCAGTACAAACTCCCATCCGCGGAACCACAGTAGATGGCATCCTTGTAAATCACCGGCGAACTTCCGACCTGGTGATCCGTTTTATACCGCCAGATCTCCTTGGCGTTCTGGGTCTCAATGGCGTACAAATTCCCGTCGGCCGACCCGGTGAAGAGCAATCCATCCGCGACGTATGGCGAAGCGATCGAGCCCTTGCCCATCCTGAAACGCCAGATCACCCAGCCCTGACGGGCATCCAGCGCGTACACGCTTCCATCGAGAGAGCCGAAGAAGACCATCCCGTCGGTCACGAAGGGGGACGAGGTGATGGCCATCTTGGCCTTGAAATGCCATTTCATCTCGCCGCGAAAATCGATGGCGTAGAAATCACCGTTTTCATTCCCGGCATAAACGAGATCCGATGAGACGAATGGGGTGGAACGGACCGGTGCGGCGGCTTCGAATCGCCAGGCAGCCCGCCGGCTGGAGAGGTTGACCGCGTGGATCTTGGCATCGTCGGATCCGACGAAAACGTGACCCTCGGCGATGCGCGGCGAGGAGCGGACCCGACCCTCGGTGAAATAGGTCCAGTCGATCTTGCCGGTGCGGGAATTGACAACGTGCAAGCCCTTGTCTTCCGAGCCAATGAAGATGCTTCCCTCAATGACCGCCGGCCGGCTGACGACCCCGCCATCCGTGGCGTATTTCCATTTGAGTGTCCCATCCGCTGCATTGAGCGCATACAAATTATGATCGTACGACCCGATGTATACACTACCTTCGTGATACATTGGGGCACTGCGGATCTCGTCTTCGCACTGGAAGGTCCAGAGCGGCTTGATGCCCGACTGCGCCTGAATGGCAGCTGTCGGATTGCTGACACGGTGCAGCAGGCCGGTCTTCCGTCCCGCTGCGACGAGAGCCTCTTTCATGGACTCAGCACTTTGGAAGCGGTCCTCCGGATTGTATTGAAGGGCCGTATTGACCACCGCCTCCAGTTCCACGGAGACCGCAGGATTGATCTTGCGCAACGGACGTTCGCCGAACGAGAACGGCGGCTCAAGCCTTGGATCGCGGCGGGAGAGCGCATGATGAATGGTCGCGCCGAGGGCATAGATATCCGCCAGAAGACCGGCCTCGCCGCGGTACTGTTCCGGCGGCGAATAGCCTTCCGTGCCGATCATGGTCCCCTTCTGACCGGTCTGAAAGGACTTGGCGATCCCGAAGTCGACTAGCACGATGCTGTCCTGCTGGTTGACCATCACATTCGAAGGCTTCATATCCCGGAAGATGATCGGATCCGGTTTATGTTTATGGAGGAAATCGAGAACATCACACAGGTCGATCGCCCAGCCGAGAACACGTTCTTCGGCCAGGAAACCCGGCGTTTCATTGATGATCGCTTCCAGGTCCTTGCCATTGATGAATTCAATGACCAGGTAGGAACGCGTTCCCTCGGTGAAATAATCGAAAATGCGGGGAATGGAGGAATGGTTCAACGCGGCGAGGATGTTCGCTTCGCGTTCGAAGTTCTGAATGATCGTTTTACGGACCAGGGGGTCCGGTGCCCGGTTGATCATCTCCTTGACGGCAACCAGCTTGACGACGTTCGGAAAATGCAGATCGCGTGCCCGGTAGACCGAACCCATCCCACCCACACCAACCACATCCTGGATCACGTAGCGATTGACCAGCGTCGACCCTGGGGTCAGTTGAACGGTTTGCTCACCCTCTGCCGCGCCTTTCCCGATGGGTGACGTAATCTTATGGGTTTCCAGAGTTTCCTCCTGCAGAAGTACCCGAATTCATTGAATTATAGCCATGCAGAGCATGAATTGCAACCGCATCGAACCTTACATATCAGTGAGGTCGCCAGACTGCTCTTCCGTTTCTCCCGTAACTGGCCGGCTGGCACACAAAATATGGAATCATTGTATTACAAAAATCGCAATGGCTGATTACACTTACATTGTAACGCGAAAAATGAAATTCTCTACCTTGCACAGGCAGTCGAAATAGGGCAAAATACATCCAGGAGTTCGATCCTTGAAGATACTTGCCGTCAGTGACATGGTGGTTGACACCCTTTACTCGCCAAAAGTGGCCGAGTATATTCAAGGGATCGATTGCGTCCTGGGATGCGGGGATCTGCCATATGAATATCTTGAATTCCTGATCTCAGCTTTGAACATCCCCCTCTTCTATGTCCCTGGAAACCACGACCCGGCGTACGACGAAGCCAACCCATCCTCCCGGGTCAATGGCGGCACCAACCTCGACTGCATGGTGCTCAAACATAAAGGCCTGAACATCGCCGGGATCGGTGGAAGCATACGTTACAAACCGGGGCATGCAAACCAGTATGAGCAGGCTCAAATGCGCCGCCGTCTGGCCCTTTTCTACCCCCATCTGGCCTGGCATCTTTTCCAAAACGGCAGGATCCTGGACCTGGTCATTGCGCATTCTCCGCCAATGGGCATCCACGACGACAATGATCCGGCGCATGTCGGCTTTTCCAGTTTTAATGATTTCATCCGCATCACGCAACCACGGTATTTTTTGCACGGCCATAAAGCCAACTACAAGAGCAATCTGGAAGCGACGACCACGCAGGTGGGCGCCACGACCGTCATCAATATCTGTCCCTATCGAATTCTTGAGGTGTGAATCGCATGTTTGACGATATCGCCGGCCGGGTGAGATCCGACTTTGCCCGGGCCCGATTCAAGGCGTTCCGGAACCGGATCCTGCACATTCTCGGCGGCCAGCCGCTCAACCTGCTCTCCTACGACGTGGTCAAGGAAAAACTGCGCATCGGGGGACCGATCTACCGCGGCGTGCGGACGGTCGATGTGAATCAGATCGTCGGCAGTCTGAACCGCTATCACCAGTTCGACCGCGCCTTCCTCCCGCTGGAAGACCAGGTGGCTAATCGCTGGCAGAACATCGACCGGGCCTTCTACCAGGAGATCAGCCTGCCGCCTGTCGTCCTTTACCAGGTCGGGGAAATCTATTTTGTGGTCGACGGCCATCACCGCGTCTCGGTGGCGCGCGAGCAGGGACAGATGTTCATCGATGCAGAGGTACGCGAGTGCGCCACCAAAGTGAACATCACCCCCGACCTGAAAGCAGAGGATCTGGAGATGCTCGGACAGGAAGTGATCTTCCTGGAACGGACCGCCATCGACCGGCTGCGGCCCAGGTCTGCGATCCGCACGACCATCCCGGATGGATATGAACGCATGCTCGAACATATCGCCGTCCACCGCTACTTCATGGGCCTGGATTGGAAACGGGACATCTCCGAGCAGGAGGCTGTCGTCCACTGGTACGACAAGGTCTATCAGCCGATCGTCCGCGCCATCCGCCGCAGCGGGATGTTGAAAGAGTTCCCCGGTAAGACCGAAACCGACCTGTATCTCTGGGTCCTGGACCGGCAGCGCTACCTGAATGCCGAGGGGCACGCCCTGGTCTCACCGGCAAAGGCGGCCAGGGATTTCCTCGAGGAGGTCAAATGATGCATCCCCTTTCCGGTGTTTTCGCAGCCGCGGTGACCCCCCTGGATGCGGATTTTTCTCCCGACCCGGAGGCCCTGTCCACACTGTTGAACTTCCTGGCCGGTCGCGGCTGTCACGGTCTCCTGCTGCTCGGCACGACCGGCGAGGGACCTTCGTTCTCGGCGCGTGAACGCATCGAGATCTACCGCAACGCGGCGCGGATCCGGGAGAATCATCCCGGGATCAGGCTCCTGGCGGGCACCGGGACACCCAGCCTGGACGAGACGATCCAGCTGACGCGGGCGGCCTTCGAACAGGGATTCGATGGGGTGGTCGTGCTGCCGCCCTACTACTACCGCAATGCCAGCGAGGATGGCCTGTTTCTCTATTTCGAGACCCTGATCCGGAAAGCCGTTCCCGCGGACGGAACGCTGCTGGGCTACCACTTCCCGACCGTTGCCGGGATCGGGTTTTCCATCGACCTGCTTCAACGTCTGCGCGCGGCCTTCCCGCGGCAGTTCGCCGGCATCAAGGACTCTTCCCACGACGCCGGATATTCCCATGCCCTGACCGAACGCTTCGGCAGGGATCTGCTCGTCCTGACCGGCACGGACTCGCTCTTTCTGGACGCGCTGCAGCACCAGGCCGCTGGCTGCATCACCGCCCCGGCCAACCTGATCTCCCCACAGTTGCGCGCCATCTGGGACGCCTTCCAGGCCGGCCAGGATGCCGGTCCGCTGCAGGAGGCGGTCACGCACGCCAGGCATGTCCTGGAACAGGCAGCGCCCTTCCCTTCGATCCTGAAAGCCCTGCTTCACCAGCTGCATGGCTTCCCGCTCTGGCCGGTTCGGCCACCCCTGCTTCCATCCCCGTCCGGGCAGGTTGAGCTTGCCCTGAAAGGTCTGGCGGAATGGAAGCACTGATCCCGGCCCGCTGGCGGCTGCTGGTCACCCCGCCGGCGCGCGGCGCCTGGAACATGGCCCTGGACGAGGCCATCCTGGAAGCCTGCGGCCGCGGCGACTCGCCTGCCACCCTGCGCCTGTATGCCTGGCAGCCGGCCTGTCTATCCCTGGGGTACGCCCAGCCGGTCACCGACGTGGACCTGGAACGCCTGCAGGCGCGCGGCTGGGACCTGGTCCGCCGGCCGACCGGAGGACGGGCGGTGCTGCATACGGACGAGATCACCTATTCCGTGATCGCCCCGCCGGGCGAAGCGCGCATCAGCGGGACGGTGCTCGAAGCCTACAACCGTCTTGCCGTCGCGCTGGTGGAGACGCTGCGCCTGCTCGACCTGCCGGTCGAGATCCAGGAGCGGCCGCAGCCCGGGAACAAGGATCCCAACCCGGTCTGCTTCGAGGTGCCTTCCACCTACGAGATCACGGTCAGGGGGAAGAAACTGGTCGGTTCGGCCCAGGCGCGCCGCAGGGACGGCGTCCTGCAGCACGGTTCGCTGCCCCTCACCGGCGACCTGACCCGCATTCTCCAGGTGCTGGTCTTCGCCGAGGAGCCCGCCCGCTTCGCCGCAGCCCGGCGGCTGCTCGAAAGGGCCACCACGGTGGAGGGCGTCCTCGGCCGGGGTATCGCCTGGGATGCCGCCGCCGAGGCCTTCGAGACCGCCTTCCAGTCCCAATTGAACCTGGAACTGCTCTCCGCCCCTGCAACGCAAACAGAACTGGATCGGGCGCAGGAACTGGTCGAGCGGAAATACGCCCATCCCGACTGGACTCAAAAACCAAAGTGAATTACCGCCGCCAAAGGCGGCGGCTTCGGCAGATAGCGCCTGGAAGGCGCGCTAGCACTTTGAGTCCTAATCGAACAGCTTGCCTTGCACAAC
>Ga0233425_10001619_pt1 | contig 49309 bp, 43 predicted proteins | sample Watercolumn_Towu_2_FD_181712 | JGI IMG/M metagenome (GOLD analysis project Ga0233425, IMG submission 181712) | Freshwater microbial communities from Lake Towuti, South Sulawesi, Indonesia - Watercolumn_Towuti2014_140_MG | ecosystem: Environmental > Aquatic > Freshwater > Lake | place...
ACGGCGTGTTGCTGATCAGCGGCGTGGTGAGGAATGACGGGGTCACCGTGACCAGGAAGTAGGGGTCCTTCCGTTTGCCGGCGACATAACCATAGCCGATCCCGCCGCTTCCGCCCGGCTTGTTTTCAACGACGAGCGGCTTGGGGAGCAGTTTGTCCTTCTCCACCGAAGAGGCCAGCATGCGCGCGAAGATGTCGCTACCGCCGCCTGCGCTGTACGCGACGACCACGGTGATGGGTTTCTCCGGGTAGCTGCCTGCGCCGTAGGCGCTCCCGGCCCCGATGGCGATAAACAAGACGACCGGAAACAATACGAATGACCTGCAGAAGTTCCTCATATTCCCTCCTCTTATCACGATTCCAACGGTTTTTTGGAGCTTGTCACTTCTCCCTTTCGGATATTCTCCAGCAGCTTCTCCGCCCGGACGGGATTGAAGGCGCCGCATTCGCAGGACTTGGCCATGATCCGCGCCGCTTTTTTGGGGGTCAGACGCCGGAGCTTCACGTATTCGACCATCTTCCGGATGAAGTTGAAGGAGATCATGCCGTGGCCGCAGAGGGTGTTGATCTCCAGGATCTCCCGTTCGGGCAGGCGCTCCCTGGCCCCCCAGAATCCCAGGGAGTGCTCGGCGCTGTGGCGGGTGATGCCGGCAGTGCGGCAGCACTGCTGAACCTCATCGAGAAGGCCGCTGATGTTGATGGAAATTCCCAGGTCGGCCCGGATCAGCTCCTCGATAACCCTCTGCACCGTATCGAGATCGGTGAAGACCGCCGTGACCCCCGCGCCTTCGGTGAGCGAGGCGATAAACTTCTCGGTCTCGACGCCATCCTGGTGGATGTTCCCCTGTTTTACGTTTCCCATGTTGACCGGGTGATGTTTTTCACAGATGCGCATGAACGCCTGGAGCTTGGGCGCTGACCCCTCGCGGTTGATCCCCGGCGCTGCCGTCATGAAGACAATGAAATCTTCCTTGAGGTCAGTCGTTTTCCCTTGGCGGTGCAGGGTGTTGGTCATGCCTCCACCTCCTTGAACAGGGGCCGTCCCAGGCCCAGGTTGGTTTTCCCGTTTTTCGACGGGGTATGGCCGGATCGTTTGACCCATTCTTCATGGGGTATGGTCCCATCGGGAAGGCATCGCGAGGCGACACCCACAGCGATCACGGTATCGACCTCTTTCTGGACCTTTTCCAGGGTCCGGAGAAAGTCCGGGATTCTATCCAGTGAGATCTTGAGCTCGATGATCGCCGAGAGGACCTTTTCTCCGAGAACCTCGTCCTTGATCTTCCCGGTCGCGGTATCTGCCATCAACTGGGTCACCGGGTTTTTGGCCTCGAATCTGGGATCGAGGCGGGCCAGCGCCATGGTCACCTTTTCGATATCCCAGAAAAACGCCCCAATTCCCGGTCGCCCCATCTCCACGACCAGCCCTGCCTCTCCCTTGCGGAGCCTTCCGGTGACGTCGTTGCTCTTGATCTCCTCGGTGCCCCGGCCGTAGATGCCCGTTCCCGGGTGGACGATGGTCGGGTCGCTGAACATCCCCCGGAGCGACCGCGGCCACTCCAGGACCGGGGGCGTCAAAGCGCCGGTGGGACAGACGTCCACGTCGGCCAGATAACCGAGGCGGAAAAAGGACAGGGACGAGCGAATCCCCCTGACAATCCAGGGCCAGTACCCTTCGCTCCTGAGAAAACGGTAACAGACCGAACACTCCACGCACTGGTCCTGGTTGACGATCGACTTTCCGTCCTCATCCAGGCTGATCGCCCCCATGGTGCAGACAGGGTGACAGTTTCCGCACCCGACACATTTCTTCTTGTCGATCTCCATTGCACCTCTTCCTGCATGATATTGGGATTCCATCCAAATCGATACGAATGGATGATCACTTCTTTTTTGCAGGGCGAGAATAAGGAATGGGGCACGGCATGTCAAGAAGTTTTACCGGACGTTATACAGGACAGTATACCGATGCCCCATTTGTCACCGTATCCTTTTATAAACACCAGCTTGTCAGGCCCGTTTATCATTGACAAACCTCCTGCCCCGCGTTAAGGTTCGATAAACTTCGATCAGGATCACGTTTTTCGCCCATCGTCAAAAATACGAAATTGAGAGGAAAAGGATGAACCCTCTCGACCGGCATGTGGTCGTCGATCTCGAAACCACCGGGCTGTCACCCCGCCACGGTCATCGGGTCATCGAGATCGGCGCGGTTGCCGTCGAAAACGGCGCCATCGTGGAGGAGTTTTCGACGCTCATCGATGCCGGATTCCAGGTCCCGCCTGCGGTGCAGGCGATCCACGGGATCACCGACGAGATGCTCGAAGGAAAGCCCCCGCCGCAAGAGGTCTTCCCGCGCTTTCACGCCTTCATCGCCGACAGCGTCCTTGTCGCCCACAACGCCGCCTTCGACATTCGCTTCCTCCGCCACGAATTCGCAAGACTGAATCTGAACCTTCCCCTCCAGCATCTCTGCACGCTGGAGATGAGCCGCCTCCATCTCCCGCGCCTTCCCGACCACACCCTGGAAACCGTTTACCTCCACCTGTTCCCCGACGCAGACTTCCTTCGGCAGAACCACCGCGCCCTGGACGACGCCCGGATGACGGCGAGGATTTGGATGAAGATGATGGGAGGATGAGTAATGACAGCCACACTACTGTCCAAAAAAAAACTTTTCATGACTGACAACGAGATGAATCCTCTTGATAATTACCGTTTTTCGATTGGGAACGATTTGAAATTCCGAACGGGCTATACTCACGGCAACAGGGAGGTAGGCCGTGAACCATGGACCAGTATCTGAGCATGGCCTTTGCGCAGCTCACTTACCGGGAAGGATTGCGGGACATCGAATGCTGCCTGCGGGCTCATCAGGCTAAACTTTATCACATGGGGATGCGCACTGCGATTTCTCGCAGCACCCTGGCCCATGCCAACGAGCACCGAGACTGGCGTATCTGGGCAGATTTTGCCCAAGTGTTGATTTGCGAAGCCCGAAAGTTGTACCACACCGACAGCTTCGGAGTGGATTTGGCGCAAAGGGCCTATGCTTTCAACTCCACTACTATCAGTCTGTGCCTGATTGATTCAAAATCGTTTCCCAGACAGTTCTTTGAAAATTGAATATTTGATCGGTTTATTCAGGACATATACGCGAAAGGCACGAAAATTTATTCGCTGGAGCAAGAAGTTACCATTTGTAAGTCGCCCCCCGCGCTCTCCTTCCTCTTGACGCTTCAGGCGGCGCCATGTATGATCGCTGCCGTTGGTTCTGAGCGGAGGCCGCCGAGCCATTCCCGAAAAAGGATCTATAGATCCGCTGTTTTCGATAAGAGGAGTCAGCCATGGATTACATCAGGATCAAATTCGTGGACCATTCGGACAGCGCCGAGTCCGAGTTCCACCGAACCCTCGAAGAGATGCTCCGCGTGGCCAATCCGCGCTTCACCCTCTCCAGACATCGGTGGCGCCCCCAGGTCGACATTTATGAAACCGATGAAGAGGTGATTATCCAGGCGGAGGTTGCCGGCGTTCGTCAGGAGGAGATTCTCCTGGAGATCGCTCCCGGCGCCGTCAAGATTTCCGGCACCAGGGAAGGGGGTGCTCGGGAGGAAGATGCCCGTTACCGTCTGGCCGAAATCCCCTGCGGTTATTTCGAGCGGGTCTTGTCCCTGCCGGCCCTGATTAAAACGGAAACGGCCGCGGCTGCATATCGGGACGGTCTCCTGGAGATCCGTCTTGCCAAGCGTCCCCCCGAGCGAATTCATAAAATCAGCATTCAACTGGACTAACCCCGCTGCCTGCATGTGTGGAGGACCCCATGTCAGAAAAACCACCTGAAGAATTTAACATTTCTCAAATCCCGGAAATTCTCCCGGTGTTGCCGCTTACTGGCGCCTTTGTCTTTCCCAAGATGCTCTTTCCGCTGGAGATTTCCGGCACTCCCTCCATCACGCTCATCGACGAGGCGATGGCCGGCGACCGCCTGATCGGCGTCGTGATGTTGAAACAGACCCCCTCCTGCGAATGTTCGCGCCAGCTCGAGGATTACTACGGCATCGGCACCAGCGTCATGATCCTCCGGATGGCGAAGACCGCCGACAACAAGGCCCAGCTCCTCCTCCAGGGGATCAGCCGTTTCCGGATCATCGAATTCGTCGATGGAAAAACGTACCTCCGGGCTCGCGTGAAACACCTGGAGGAGCAGGAAGTGAAGGATATCGAGGTCGAGGCGCTGATGGCAAACCTGATCAGCCTCTTCGAGCGGATCGTCAAACTCTCCCCCTTCCTCCCCCAGGAATTCGGGGCGATGGCCAAAACGATCACCGACCCCGGCGTCCTTGCCGACCTGATCGCCTCGGTGATCAATGCCCCGACCGAAGACAAGCAGAAGATCATCGAGATCCTCGATGTGAAAGAGCGCCTCCGCGAGGTGACCCGACTCGTCAACCATCAGGTGGAAGTCCTCGAACTGGGCAGCAAGATCCAGTCCCAGGTGAAGGACGACATGGACAAGTCCCAGAGGGAATACTACCTCCGTCAGCAGCTCGCCGCGATCAAGAAGGAGTTGGGGGAGACCGACGATACGAAGGTCGAGATCGAGGAGTACCGGGCGAAGATCGAGAAGAGGAACCTTCCTGAAGAGGCAAAAAAAGAGGCGGAGCGGGAGCTTGCCCGTCTCGAAAAGATGCACCCCTCCTCGGCGGAATACACCGTCTCGGCGACCTACCTGGATTGGATGACCGCCCTCCCCTGGCATGAGACCACCGAGGACAACCTCGACATCAAAAAGGCGCGCCGTATCCTCGACGACGACCATTTCGGCCTGGAGAAGGCCAAGAAGAGGATCATCGAATATCTGGCCGTCCGCAAGCTGAAGCCGGAAACGAAGGGGCCGATTCTCTGTTTCGCCGGTCCTCCGGGGACGGGAAAGACCTCGCTCGGTCATTCCATCGGCCGCGCCCTGGGGAGGAAGTTCATCCGCATCTCGCTGGGCGGCGTCCGCGACGAAGCGGAGATCCGAGGCCACCGCCGCACTTACGTGGGTGCGCTGCCCGGCCGGATCATCCAGGGGATCCGCCGCGCGGAGTCGGGCAATCCCGTTTTCATGCTCGACGAGATCGACAAGCTGGGCAGCGATTTCCGCGGCGATCCCTCTTCGGCGCTACTGGAGGTCCTCGACCCGGAACAGAACTTTTCCTTTGTCGACCATTATCTCGACGTCCCCTTCGACCTGTCGCACGTGATGTTCATCACGACCGCGAACATGCTCGAGACGATCCCGCCGGCGCTGCGCGACCGCCTGGAGGTGATCGAACTGGCCGGTTACACGATCGATGAAAAGATCCGGATCGCTCAACGTTACCTGGTCCCGCGACAGACGGAGGGAAACGGCCTCAAACCCGGACAGCTCACCATCACAAAGAGCGCCATCGGCTCCATCGTGACCGGGTATACGCGGGAGGCGGGGGTTCGGAACCTGGAACGAGAGATCGCCGCGATCTGCCGTGGGGTCGCGAGCCAGATCGCCGAGGGGGTTGTCGAGAAGACGACCATTACCGCCCGGGACATCCATAAATTCCTCGGTCCCGTCAAGATCACCCAGGAGGCGGCCGCCCGGACCGCCAAACCGGGCGTCGTGATGGGGCTCGCCTGGACGCCGACCGGAGGCGATCTGCTCTTCATCGAAGCCACGGCAATGAAGGGCAAGGGCGGGCTCACGCTGACCGGTCAGCTTGGCGACGTGATGAAGGAATCGGCTACCGCCGCGCTCAGCTTTATCCGTGCCAACGCCGAAGAACTGAAGATTGCAAAGGATTTCTTCGAAGGTGTGGACATCCATGTCCATGTCCCCTCGGGCGCCATCCCCAAAGACGGGCCGTCGGCGGGGGTGACGATGCTCACCGCCCTGGTATCGCTGCTCACAAACCGCACGGCAAAGAAGGATCTCGCCATGACGGGCGAGATCACGCTTCGAGGCCTGGTCCTCCCGGTGGGCGGGATCAAGGAAAAGGTCCTCGCGGCGCACCGCGCCGGGGTCAAGACGATCATCCTGCCGAAGTGGAACCGAAAGGACCTGGAGGACGTGCCAGCCAAGGTGAGGAAGGAGATCGCCTTCCATTTCACAGACGAGATGCTCGATGTCCTTAGGCTGGCATTGGCGAAGGCGCCGGAGTGAAGCCGCCTGGTTGCAGTATGGTTGTTTTGAAAAACCTGTTCACTGCGCACGCTTGACAGGGAGCGCACCCTATCAGGCCCCGCTTGGGTCCTTCCCGACCTCCATCTCGACATCGCGATCGAAGTCCGCCTTGTCCCAGTATGGGTCCACGAGGTATTCCCGGCGGAACGTCGCCTCGATCTGCGCAATGGGAACATCGGCGAATTCTCCGCGATAGGCAAGGTATTCCATGTGCTGTTTCCCCTCGAGATCGAACGGGTGGTAAATCGAATCGCTCCTCCCGTCGAAATCGAGCGGGCGGAGACGGAACCGCTCGCAGAGCCCGATATTGAAGGCGGGCGTCGCCTTCACCCAGGCGTTGTTGAGGTGGATGGACGTATACCCGTGCCAGAAAAAGATGTCGGTTTTCATCAGCTCGCGCATGCGCCGGGTGGTCAGATGGTTCCGCACGTCGGCAAACCCCAGCCGGGCGGGGATCTCCATGGCCCGGCAGCAGGCCGCCAGGAGGACCGCCTTGGCCACGCACCAGCCGCGGCCGGTTTGCAGCGTCGTACTCGCCCGCAACCCTTCGGTTGACAGGTTGATGCTGTAAGGATCATACCGGATGCCGTCCCGAACGGCATAGTAGAGCCTTACCGCCCTCTCGCACCGATCGGCTGAATCACCGGCATTCCTCTTGGCAAATTCTGTTACCTCCCTGTTGTCATAATCGACAACCGGAGAGGGTCGAAGATACGGCTGCAACTCTGAATCCATGGCGCTGCCTCCTCATTACCCCTGTACCTTTACTCTTATAAAGGCCGTTGGTCAACCCCGAATGACCCGGAACAGGTCCCGCCCTGTGGGCGGGGAGCCCGGGTGTGGCGACATGGTTGAATTATCTTGACACGTACAGGCCGTCTTCATATACTCATGCAGTACTTTTGGAAGGGGTTTCAGAAAATATCGTGCCTTCATTGCGGGAGGGGCCATGTTCAAGACAAGAGTCACCGAGCTGTTAGGGGTTAAGTATCCTATAATCGGCGGGACCATGATGGACCTTACATTGGCCCCGTTCGTCGCCGCGATTTCCAATGCCGGGGCGCTCGGCATCATTGCCTCGGCCGTCTTCAAGGACCCGGAAAAGCTGCGCGCAGAGATCAGGAAAACCAGAGAGCTGACCGACAAACCCTTCGCCGTGAACATTAATCTCTTCCCGCAGTTGATGCCCCCCGATAATCGTGCCTTCCTCGATGTCCTCGCCGCGGAGGGAGTCAAAATCGTCGAGACGTCCGGGCAGCAGGCGCCGGTGGACTTGGTCGCGCTCTTCAAGCAGTATGGCATGACCTGGATTCACAAGTGTGTCGGTGTGCGCTACGCCAGGAAGGTGGCGTCCCTCGGCGCGGACGCCGTGACCGTCGTCGGTTATGAAAACGGGGGGGCCACGGGGATATTGAACGTCACCACCATGGTGCTGGTGCCCTCGACGGTCGACGCCGTCGGGATCCCGGTGATAGGGGGCGGGGGGGTGGCCGACGGGCGCGGGTTCTACGCGGTCCTTTCGCTCGGCGCCGAAGCGGCTATCGTCGGTTCGCGCTTCGTTCTTTCCGATGAATGCCCCATTCATCCGAATCTGAAGCAGGCGCTTTGCGAGGCCAACGAGCTGAGCACCGATCTGATCATGTTCTCGGTCGGCTTCACCCATCGTGTGTGGATGAACGAGCCGGCCCGAAAGACCCTTGAAATTGAAAAGAGAGGAGGTTCGCTGGAGGAGATACTCCCCTACGTCTCGGGAGAATCGGCCAGGAAAATGTACACGACCGGGGATCTGAACGCGGGAACGATTTCAATCTCGCAGGGGATAGGCATCCCCAAGAAAATCATGCCGGTCAAGGATATCGTTGCGGAGATGGTCGAAGCGGCGCAAGCGATACACAAACGGATGGGCTCGGTGGGAATGGCGGGATAACAAGGAGAAAAGGATATGGGCAGGGAATCTGGGTTGGAGGCGGGCGCCAATCGGTACCGGTTCCGGCGATTTCGGGGACGATCCCTTGTCAGTATCATCTATTCGCATCGCGAATTCCGGGAGATCATTCACCGTGAGTGCATTCGGGCCGTCCGCTATCACAGCCGGTTTTCTCTCGCGGTATTTGAGGTGGGCACGCGGGACGAGAACAGCGTCCTGATCCGCCAATTTGTCCGCACGATGCACCGCCGCTTCCGCGACACCGACGAAATCGGCTGGTATCGCCGAGGTCAGATCGGGGTGATGATGCCCTTCACGCCGTTGGAGGGGGCCCGGCAACTGGCCGAGCACGTTTCTGAGATCATCTCCTCGCTCGTATCACCGCCTCCTTTCACCATCTACTCCTATCCGTCGGACAACTGGCCGAAGCGCCATCGCCTGGAGAAGTTTCTCACCTATCTGAACGTCTTTGCCAATGCCGGTCGGCCGTTTGCCCTGTCCACACCGAAATCGAACGAATTCCACTCGCTGATGGCTCGGGAGCGGGGTCGCGCCGACCGAAACGGCAACATCTTCTCGCTCATTATCTTCAGGATGGCCAACCTGCCTCCGGGGATTTCGGTTCAGCGACGGTTATTGGTGTCATTGGGCAGCCGGCTGAGGGATATCGATGAATACGGCTGGTATGACGACAGGCACCTCGGGGCGATCATCCCTTACGCGAGCGGCAAAAACGCACAGCGTATCGCCGAAGGCATCTGTCGCGATCTCGCTTTGCCGGCTACCGACGAGACCTTCATCGTCTATACCTATCCCGAGAGCTGGTTCTCGGATCAGCTCGCGGATCTTTCCCTCAAACCCGCCCCGGTGTTGCAGCAGGAACCTTTGGTCTCGACAACACCGGCGGGGCCGCCATCGGTCTGCCCATCGAACGATACCTCCTTTCTCTACCGTCCGCTCCCCATCTGGAAGCGGATGCTGGATTTAACGGTTTCGCTGACTGCCCTTATCACTCTGTCCCCTTTTTTCTTGTTCGCCCTGATATTGATCAAGTTGGTGTCTCCGGGGCCGGTCATTTTCAGGCAGGAGCGCATCGGCCATATGCGCCGCGCCTTCACACTCTTCAAGTTTCGAACGATGGAAGTCGGTACGGATGTCGACGCCCACGCCCGGCACATGCGGAAACTGATCGTAAAGGACAGCGAAAGCCGGCCGCTGAGCAAGCTGGAGGACAGCATGCGGATTATCCCTTACGGCCGCCTGCTCCGCGCTACCTGTATCGACGAACTGCCGCAGTTCTTTAATGTGCTGCGCGGAGAGATGAGTATGGTCGGGCCTCGCCCCTGCCTGGCCTATGAAGCCGATGAGTACCAGCGCTGGCATGCCAGGCGCTTCGACTCCGTTCCCGGCATGACCGGGCTATGGCAGGTGAGGGGAAAGAACAGGACGACTTTCAAGGAGATGATACGCCTCGACATCAGCTACACCCAGAACCTCTCCCTGTGGCTGGATCTCAAAATCATCTTTCTGACGCCGGTTGCGATCATCCGCCAGATTGTCGAAAAGCCCGATCTCGAGGAGGTTGGGGCGAATCAGCCGGCGACATCCTGACGGCTGGGCTGATCGGAACACGGAGGTACTGCCCTGAAAAAACGCATCGTCGCCATTTTTCTGATCCTGCTCGCCGGGGTGGGGCTTCTGGTCTACTATGGCCAGTGGAATGTCCGCCGGGGCGAGCTCTATTACTCCGGAACCGTGGAGGCCACACAGTCCCGTCTCGCCTTCCAGACCGGCGGCCGCGTGCTCACGGTGGAGGTCCGCGAGGGGCAGGCCGTTGCGAAGGATCAGCTCCTGGCCGAATTGGACCCGGCCGAGCTGCGTTCCCGTCTTGAGCAGGCAAAGGCCAATCTTCAAAAATCGCTGAAATATCAGGAACAGGCGGAAGCACTCCTGCAGGTCTACGAACGGACGCTTCCCGCCGAGGAGATCCGCGCCGCGGCGGGTGTCCGTGCCTTGAAATCCCAGTTGGACGATCTCAAGGCCGGAAGCCGGACGCAGGAAATCGCCAGGGCGGACCAGGCGATGCGGGGTGCCGAGTCCGTCATGGAGGACGCGAAAAAAAACGCCGCCCGGTATGAGAGCCTGTTTCAGAAAGGGATCGTCTCGGAGAAGGAACGGGACTCCGTCCGCCTCCGTTACGACACGGCGCTTCGGGAGTACGAGCGGAGCCGTGAGGGTTTCGATCTCGCCCGGGAAGGAAACCGGATCGAGACGATCCGCACGGCTGAAGCGAGGCTGGCCGAGGGCGAGGCCCTCCTGAAGCAGGTCCAGAGCAACCTTGTCCGGATCGATGCGGCGAAGAAAGACGTAGAGGCCGCCCGCTCGGTCGTTGCCGCGGCCCGCGCCGCCCTCGACCAGACGGCCATCCAGCTCGACTATGCGCGACTCAAGGCGCCCCGGGCGGGGATCATCACCAGCCGCAACATCGAACCGGGAGAAGTGGTGACCCCGGGAAGAGAGGCGCTGACCCTCTCCGACCTTGCAACGGTCGATCTGAAGATCTTCGTCGACGAAACCCAGATCGGCAAGGTGAAACCGGGACAAAAGGCGGAGGTCCGGGTGGACAGCTTCCCGGATAAGGCCTTTGCGGGAACGGTGACCTTCATCTCCCCCGAGGGGGAATTCACGCCCAAACTCATCCAGACCCGGAAGGAACGGGTCAAGCTGGTCTATCTCGTCAAGGTGTCCATCCCCAATCCGGCGCTCGAGCTCAAATCAGGGATGCCTGCCGATGCCTGGTTACGATAAAGGGGAGGCCTTCCTCCGCATCGAGCGGGTTTCCTGCCGCTTCGGCGAGACCGAGGCGGTCCGCGACGTCACGCTTTCGATCGAGGCGGGGACGATCTTCGGTCTCGTCGGCTCCGACGGCGCCGGAAAGTCCACCCTGCTTAGGATGACGGCGACGATGCTCCGCCCCGCCACCGGCTCGATCCGGATCGGCGGTCTGGACGTGGTGACCCAGAAGGGACAGGCCAAGGCCCTCATCGGCTATATGCCCCAGCGCTTCGGCCTCTATCAAGACCTGACGGTCGAGGAGAACATCGATTTTTTCATGGACATCTTCGGGATTCGCGGCACGGAGCGAAAGGCGCGCAAGGCCCTCTACCTCGGTTTCTCCAATCTGCTGCCCTTCCTGGACCGACCGGCGGGAAAGCTATCCGGGGGGATGAAGCAGAAACTCGGTTTGGCCTGCGTCCTCGTCCATGAGCCGAAGCTCCTGATCCTCGACGAGCCGACCAACGGCGTTGATCCCGTCTCCCGCCAGGAATTCTGGGAAATTCTGGGAAAAATGCGCGCAGAGGGGATGACCATCTTCGTTTCCACCGCCTATCTCGACGAAGGCGAGCGGTGCGACCGGCTGGGGCTGATGCACCGGGCGGCGCTTCTGGAGACGGCCTCCCCGACCGAGATCCGCGCCCGCTTCGAGAATCTGGAGGAGGCGATCATCCACCGCATCAGGCAGGCGGATGAGGAGTTGGCGAATGACACCTTCAAACTCTGATCATCATAATGGCGATGCCGTCGTCGTTCGCGAGCTCGAAAAGCGTTTCGGCACGTTCACAGCGGTCGACAAAATCTCCTTCACGGTCCGCCCGGGCGAGATTTTCGGTTTTCTCGGCTCCAACGGTTCGGGGAAATCGACGACGATCCGGATGCTCTGCGGCATCCTCACGCCGACCTCCGGCATGGGAAAGGTCGCCGGGTTCGACATCGTCGCCGAGACGGAGAAGGTCAAGCACGCGATCGGATACATGTCGCAAAAGTTCTCGCTCTACGAGGACCTCACCCCGGTCGAAAATCTCCGCTTCTATCTGGGGATCTATGGCGTCCCGGAGGAGCAATGGGCCGAGCGGCGCGACTGGGTCTTGGACATGACCCGCCTGACCGATGCCAAAAACCGCATGACGAAGGACCTACCGCCGGGCTGGCGACAGCGCCTCGCCCTGGGCTGCGCCCTCCTCCACCGTCCCCGGATCCTCTTTCTCGATGAGCCGACCTCCGGCGTCGATCCGATCACCCGGCGCCATTTCTGGCATTTCATCGGCCAACTCGCCGGCGAAGGGATCACCATCTTTGTGACGACCCACTACATGGACGAGGCAAACCACTGCGGGCGCATCGTGATGATCAACGAGGGGAGGATCGTCGCCTCGGGTTCGCCGGAAGAGATCATCCGTAAGACCTGCCCCGGCCGACCCAACACGGACCTGAACGATGCCTTCGTTGCCCTCATGTCCGGGAGAAAAGGGGTGTGAGGGGACGAAGGGGAGGGGAAGGGAAAGCGCTTATGCCGGAGATGATTTCCATTCCGAGAAAACCGCGGATCGTCGGCCTGATGGGGAGCCACGCCGAGGAACGGGAGGCGTGGGAGCAGGCTCGCCTCCTCGGGGAGGCCATCGCCCGGCGGGGCCATGTCCTACTCACCGGCGGCGGCACGGGCCTCATGCGGGCGGCCTCCGAGGGCGCCCATGTGGCAGGGGGGCTGGTCATCGGGATCCTCCCCAACGACCGGCAGCGGCCGATGGAAGGCTATCCCAACGAGTTCGTCGACATCGCCGTCTACACGGGGATGTACGAGGGACGGAACGTCATCAACGCCAAGACGCCGCACTGCCTGATCGCCCTCGCCGGGGGTGCGGGTACGCTCTCGGAGATCGCCCTGGCCCTCCGCGCGGGCACGCCGGTGATCGCTCTGAACGCCCCGGAAGTGCCGCTTGCCGGAGCGGAGAGGATCGTCCGTGTCGCCACCGTCGATGCGGCGCTCCGGGCGATGGACCGAATCCTTGCCGGCTAAATCCGTCGCAAGAGCATCCGCCACCGTTTGCCGCGGGGAAAGCGAGCAATCACTGCAGGTTTTGTTCCACGTATTTCCGCAGCTTTCTGCGGAGATCTTCGATAGGACCGTTCTGTAAGCCGTTAAGGTTTCGGCGGCCGCTGACCCTTGGGGATGAAACCGCCGAACCCCATTACCTCCTGCACGCTGTTGACTTTCTTGAAATCCCGCGGCACCTCAAACATCGAGGCATTGGCCGCACCCAGTTTGATGTCTTTGAACTTCATGACCACGGTCCCCCCGGATCCGGGATACTTCGGATTCGGCGGGACGGTAATTTCGCTCTGAATATTGAATCCTTTGAGATCCTGGGCTTCCCAGACAACGGCCTTGTACTTCTCCTCGGGCTGGCTCTTCCGGTAAAAGACCGCATCGTATTTGATACAGGGGTGGCCGTCGATCGTCTCGGTTCCCACCTTTTTCTTGTCGAACACCATATCCGCGTCGTGCATATCCGGAGTCCTCTCCCGGTCCTGGATCGGCAGCTCGACATAGGTCTTGTCGGCAACGTTGACCATGATCATCTTTTTTGCGTCGGCAAGCGTGATGGTGACCATGCCTTTCATCGCCGGGTTTTCCACCCGACTCTTGGTTCCCATCTTTGCCATGGGCATCTCCATTCCCGACGAGACCATGGTCGCGGTGAAATTGTCCGGTTGGGCTGCAAAAGCCGATAAACCGGTGAATAAAACGCTTGCCGTGAAGAAAAACGATACCAGATACCGAATACACATCTTTGACATGACGTCCTCCTTATTCTTCCTATAGGCTGCCTACTTCTGTATACGACTTGGAAATCGGATCCCGGAAGCGCACGGATGGATCATGATTTTCAAGATGCTTTTATATCACAATGATCGAAGAAACAAAATGGATGCCCCTTACTGCTAAAGGCCCCGAGAAAGTGGGCCGGATGATGGCCCTCGAACGAAAAGTCCGGTGTTATCGCTTTCCGCCTGCCATACAGCGGGCCTCCGGTGTGCGCCGCAGCCTGAGCGTCATCAGCGGTCCGAGAAGGGCACCGATGCCGAGCGATGTCCAGGCGAGTCCCCATGCCATGGCCTCCGAACGCAGAGGCTCGCCGCGCGCCCAGTCGAAAACGAGCCCGAACACCCAGGGGCTGACGATCCCGGCGCCGAAGCCGAGCACCGAACGCAGCGCATAAGCGGCACCCAGATATTGCGGCGGCACGAGTTCGGTGAGCGCCGTCGAATACACCGACGAGTCGGCGATCGCGGTGACATTATAGAACGCCGCGACCGCAACCAGCAGCCACAGCGGCAGCGAGATCATCCAGCCAAACGCAAAAGAGCATGCCAGGCTCAGACACGATCCCCATTGAATGATCATGGTACGTCCCCAGCGATCCGACAGTTTGCCGCCGTAGATACTGCCGCTCATGCTGGTGATGTAAGTGAGGGCGGTGAAGAGCGCGCCGATGCCGGCGGCCTGCACCGTCATCCCGCCAACCTGCGCGATCGACGCGGCCAGGTAGGCCGGGAGCCATGCCCATAAGCCTAGCAGTTCCCACCCATGGAATACATAGGCCCAGATCAGCAGCATCGCCGGTTTGTTCCGCCAAACCGTGAGCAGCGACAAGCCGAGCGCCTTGTCGGCGCTGCGCGGGTGGACCACATTCGGCGTCGCGCGGAGCGTCCTGAACGCGATCAGGGTTGCGATGAGCGGTCCGCAGGCGGCGGCGATGAATGCGCCGCGCCACCCGACCCTGGGCATCAGGAGCCCGCTGAGGATCAGCGATGCACCGTATCCGAATGAAGCGGAGGCGAGAAACCACCCCATGGCGCGGCCGCGTTGATGTGCGCCGAAGCGCTCCGCCACGAGTGTCAGTCCAGGCGTATACGACGCCCCCGAACACAAGCCGGTGAGTCCATAGAGCACCATGCCGGAAATAGCGCGGTCGGCGTAAAACGCGAACAGCATCGCGCTTACGCAAGCGAAGACGCTGCCGGCAAGAAAAACCATTTTTGCGCCGCGACGGTCGGTGGCAAAGCCGACGGCGAACAGCGAGATCAGGTAGCCGGCGTGCCACGCGGATTGCACCAAACCGGCTTCGCTTGCCGACATGTTCCAGTCGGTTCTCAGCAGCGGCAGCGCCGCCGCGTAGATGGTAAAAACAAGACTGAATCCGCTTCGGCTCAGACACAGCCAAAGGAGCCAGATAGCGTCGCTTTGTTTCCTTTCTTGCATTTGCCTGTTCCGATAGGTCACGGTGCGCGCCGCCTGCCGGCCCCGCCCTGCGGGCAGGGCGCCGCACTGCGGTTTATCCTTTTTCCCGGTCAAAGTTCGGGTTTTTCCCCGTGGCGGTAAGCGGAATCCCGATGATGACGCTCGCCTCCGGCATGTAACGGAGCCGCCGGGTCACCGCACCGATGCGATAGTAAAGGCGGTTATCGGCGTTGAGGATACTGGCGATCTTTGCCGCAGAGCATAAGGCGACTCCCAGATCGAGGGTCTTGAAGATGCAGTTGGGTCCTTCAAAATCCTGCCCCGGCCGCTTCGCGATTTTTGTGAAATCATCGCAGGATTTGCAGCCGCAGGCACCGCAGTTGGTGACGTAGCTCTTCGTCCCCCTTACTCCGATAAGAACGATGGCCTCCGCGTCTTTGATTATTTTTGCATGCCGCGCCCAGGCAGGGTCGTTGCGCTCGGCTGCAATTTCTCCCATGCCGGCGGCGATGGCCCCGATCTCGGACCCGTGGACGATCGCCGTTACGATGTCATCCCTTCCTCCGCTTTTGGGAGCCGTCCTGGCGGCTACAACCATGAGATTGGCGATCTCCAGTATCCCTTGCCTTTCCTGCTTTCTCCCGTCAAGAATCGGCATTATCTGCACCCCCATTTCATTCATTGCACCCTTGAAAGAAGCAAATTCCCCCTCCCTTTGCGGAAGGGCAGTAAGGGAAAGGGCTTTTTTTATGTGGGGTGAGGATAAGAGCAACGTCCCTGCAAGTCAAGGAGATTTGCTGGCGAGTCGACTAAGGGCGTGATATACGTATCCGATGAATTCAATTTTTCTTTTCGATTTTGACGGTGTCCTGGTTGATTCGCTGGACCTCTATGCGGACGCCGTGGCCCGGAGTCTCGAGCGCATTGGGATGCCGATCATCAAATGCCGGGAGGACTATCTCGCCCTTTTCGACGGCAATTATTACGAATCGATGGTTGCCCGCGGGGTCGATCTTGTCGCTTTCGCCCAGGCCACAAAAGAGATCTTCCCTGCGATCGACTATGACACCATGAAGCCGTTTCCCGGCCTCATCCCGGTATTGGCCGCTCTGGAGAAGGACCATATCCTCGCCGTGGTCTCCTCAAACGGTTCCCGGACCATCGGGAAGATGCTCGCCCGGTTCGGCTTTGCCCCCTATTTCCAGGAGATCTTCGGCTTCGATTTCCTCTTCAGCAAGAAGGAGAAGATCGACTATGCCTTAAAGAAATACGGGATTCCCCGGGAGATGGCCTTCTATATCGGCGATACCGGCGGGGATATCCTGGAGGCACGGGCCGCCGGTGTCCGGTCCGTCGCCGTCACCTGGGGCTGGCACGATCGGGAAAGACTGCTCGCGGTCCGTCCCGATTTCCTGATCGACACTCCCGAAGGGCTGCTAACCATCGACGCCGCCGGAGAAGGGCAATAGCGGAAACACGGTTATAGGTCGTAGAGGGTTTCGTCCACGCGGGGTTTCGGCTTCCGGCTGCCCTTCGATCCCTTTCCTTCCAAGACGAAGGGTTCTCCCTCTTCCAGGAGGTCGCCCATCTCCGCCTCGATCTGATCGGGGTCCTCGCCCTTTTCCAGGCGGTTCAAGGCTTCTTCCATGCCGGCACCCAGGCTAAGCCCGGTCGCGTCGGTGAGTTTCCGCATGAGCTGCGCGGCCTGGCGCGGATCGTCCTCGTTCATCTTTTCCGCTTCCCCCGCCAGCATGGCCATTGCCTTCTCCATCTTGGCCTCGTCGAGCGGGGGCATGCCGTCTTCGGAAGGCTCTTCCTTTCCGCGGTTCACTTTGGCGAAGAGCGACATCTGTCGCCGCAGCGACCTTCGGCACTTCGGGCAGTCGGGGACTTTTGTCGTGTTGACGCCCCGGGAAAAAAAATTGAAGACGGTGTTGCACGTTTCGCAGTAAAACTCGTAGATAGGCATAATTTCCTCTTACCCTTTTACTGAGTATGTCGATGGGTTGATAACATATCATCGAGGAAAAATCAAACGGTCAAAGTCTTGCAAGGAGGCAAATTTCTTGACAAAAGGTTAATCGCGGCGTAAGTTCCATCGCGAATCGCATCATGAAAGTCTTTGTAGTGTTGGATATTGGAAGAGAGGCGACATGGAAGAGGAGCGCAGTATGGAGGGGCAGGCCGGATCGGAACCGCAACCGTTAAGCGAGGGAACGGGCCCGCCGAAGTTGGACGAGGAGCGGGTGATCGAACCGGAGAATGCCCTTCCGGAGGTGACCCTGCAGGAGTTACCGGAGTCGCTGCAGGCGGCATGCGGCCGGGCGGGATGGACAAAGCTTTTGCCGGTGCAGACACGGACGATCCCGTATATCCTGGCGGGGCGGAATCTGATGGTCCAGTCGCACACGGGAAGCGGAAAGACCGGTGCCTTCGTTTTGCCGATCCTCGAGCGGATCGACGCGGTAAAAACCGCCTGCCAGGCCCTGATCCTCGTCCCCACCCGCGAGTTGGCCCAGCAGGTCGCCCGCGAGACGGAGCTTCTCCGCGGCGACCGCGGGGTGCGGACGGCCGTGGTTTACGGCGGCGTGAAGTACGGACCCCAGCTCGACGCCTTCCGCGACGGGGCGCAGATTGTGGTGGGGACTCCGGGGCGGATACTCGACCACCTCCTCAAGGGGACGCTCAATCTCGACGCCTTGCAGATCCTCGTTTTCGACGAGGCGGACCGGATGCTCTCGATGGGGTTCTACCCTGACATGAAACGGGTCCAGCAGTTTCTGCCCCGCCGGGCGATCAACGGGTATATGTTCTCGGCCACCTTCCCCCCATACGTGATGCGGCTTGCCGGTGAGTTCCTCCGCAATCCCGAGTTCCTGAGCTTGAGCAAGGATCAGGTCCATGTGGCGGGGACCGATCATGTCTTTTATCTCGTCCCGGGGTTGCAGCGGGAGCGCTCGCTCGTCCGGATCATCGAGATGGAAAATCCCGTCTCGGCGATCATCTTCTGCAACATGAAATCGACCGTGCACTACGTGACGGTAGTCCTCAAGCGGTTCGGCTACGACGCGGACGAACTCAGCTCGGATCTTGCCCAGGGGGCGCGGGAGCGGGTGATGGGACGGGTGCGCAAAGGGGCGCTGCGCTTCCTCGTCGCGACCGACGTGGCGGCCCGCGGGATCGATATCCCCGATCTGTCGCACGTGATCCAGTATGAACCGCCGGAGGACCCCGAGCTCTATATCCACCGGGCAGGGCGAACGGGACGCGTCGGGGCGAGCGGCACCGCCATCACGCTGGCGGCCGGCATGGAGCAGTTCAATCTCCGTTCGATCGCCCGGAACTTCAATATCACCCTACTCGAAAAAACGATGCCCACCGACGAGGATGTCGAGGCGATCGTCGCCCAGCGGATCATCGCCTCGCTGGAGGCGAAGCTCCGGTCGCGCGACGGTCTGGAGAACGAGCGGATGCGGCGGTTCATCCCGCTCGGTCGGAGTCTGGCCGAGGCCGAAGAGGACTCCCCCCTGATCGCCATGCTTTTGGATGACTATTACCAGCGGACCCTTCAGGCAGCCCCCCAGTCGCCGACGGGCGTACCGGTCGAAGAGGCGCAGGACCCGGTGGAGGAGCGGGAGGAAATGCCCCCCGGCGACAAGGGCAAGAAGCGGAAGCGCCCCCGGAAGCGGGGCCCCCGTCGCCGCGGCGAGAAGGGTTCCGGCGGTCCGCCCGCCGCCGCATCCTGATGGACAGGTCAGGAAACCCGATGCGAAAAACAAACATAAGAAATATCGCCATCATTTCTCATGTCGACCACGGCAAGACAACGCTCGTGGACGGCATGCTCAAACAGACCGGGACCTTCGGCGAACATCAGGTCGTCGAGGAGCGCGTGATGGATTCGCTCGATCTTGAGAAGGAGCGGGGGATCACGATCATGGCCAAGAACACAGCTATCCGTTACGGGGAGGTGAAGATCAATATCGTGGACACCCCGGGCCACGCCGATTTCGGCGGGGAGGTCGAGCGGAGCCTGAATATGGTGGACGGGGCGATGCTCCTCGTCGATGCGAGCGAAGGGCCGCTCCCCCAGACGCGTTTCGTCCTGAAAAAGGCGCTCGCCCGGCGGATCCCCATCGTCCTGGTCATCAACAAGATCGACCGGGCCGATGCAAGGATAGAGGAGGTGATCAACGAGGTGTACGACCTCTTCATCGACCTCGATGCGACCGAGGAGCAGATCGAGTTTCCCATTCTCTACACCAACGCCAAACGCGGCGTTGCCCACCGGCAGCAGGGGGATGCATCGGCGGACCTGGGGCCGCTCTTCGAGACGATCCTCACCGCGATTCCCGGTCCCGAAGGGGACGACGGGGCGGTCCCGCAATTCCTCGTGACGAATCTCGACTACGATCCCTACGTGGGCCAGATCGCCGTCGGGCGCCTGATCAACGGCGTCCTGGAGATGCGCCAGACATACAACCTCTGCGGCGAGAACGCCCTCACACCGGGGATCCGGTTTTCTTCCCTTTACACCTTCGCGGGCCTCAAGAAGGTCCCGGTGGAGCGGGTCGAGGCGGGCGATATCGTCGCCTTTGCCGGCGTCCCGAACTTGAACATCGGCGATACCATTTCCTCGCTGGAAGATCCCAAGCCCCTGCCGCGGATTCGCGTGGACGAACCGACCGTATCGATGCTTTTTTTTGTGAACAGCGGCCCGCTGGCGGGTCGGGAGGGCAAGTATCTCACCTCCCGCCACATCCGCGACCGCCTGGAACGCGAGATCCTCCGCAACGTGGCGCTGCGGGTGAAGCCGACGGAGCGGGCCGATGCCTTTGAAGTCTGCGGCCGGGGGGAGCTGCAGATGGCGGTCCTCATCGAGACGATGCGCCGGGAGGGGTTTGAGTTCATGGTGTCGAAGCCCCAGGTCATCACAAAAACCGAGGGGGAGAAAATTCTCGAACCGGTCGAGCGGCTGTTCCTCGATATCCCCGAGCTGTTCGTAGGGGTGATGACCGAGAAGCTCGCCGCGAGAAAAGGGCGCATGCTCAACCTCGTGAACAAAGGGAGCGGCCGGGTGAACATGGAGTTTATCATCCCGGCGCGCGGCTTGATCGGCTTTCGAAGCCATTTCCTTACGGACACAAAGGGTTCCGGTGTGATGAACACGCTCTTCGAGGGGTACGAACCCTGGTTCGGCGCGATCCCGCAGCGGGTCACCGGGGCGCTCGTGGCGGACCGGCCGGGGAAGGTCACCGCCTATGCCGCCCATGCGATGGCGGACCGGGGCGAACTGATCGTCGCGCCGGGGACCGAAGTGTACGGGGGGATGGTTGTCGGCGAACGGAACCGCTCCGTCGATCTGAACGTGAATATCGTCAAGGAAAAAAAACTGACCAATATGCGAAGCTCCACCTCGGACCAGACGGTGATCCTGAGACCCGCGCGTCCCATGTCGCTCGACCAGTGCATCGAGTTTATCGCCGAGGACGAGTTGGTCGAAGTAACCCCGGAGAGTGTCCGCCTCAGGAAGCGCGAACTGGACCCTCAGGTCCGGATGGCGCACTATCGCGAAGAGAAGTACGCATAACCAACCCTCAAAGGAGATGAAATGGACGATGAGAGCGGGAGGATTCCCAAGACCATGAAAGCGCTGATGCTCACGGCGATCAACACGTTTGAAATGCGCGAACTGCCTGTTCCCATGCCTGTGGCGGGAGAAGTCCTGTGCAGGATAAGAGCCGTCGCCATTTGCGGCACCGATCCCGAGATCATCAAGGGGAAGTATGTGTCGAAGGGGTGGCCCCCGAGCTACCCTTTTGTCATGGGACACGAGTGGTCGGGCGAGGTGGTTCGTCTCGGAGCAGGCGTCACCGAGTTCAAGGAGGGGGACAGGGTTGCGGGGGATGCCCATCGTGGATGCGGCTCCTGCCGGAACTGCATGGAAGGGAACTATACCATCTGCCTCAACTACGGAAGGCCCGAAACGGGGCATCGGCATTACGGGTTTGTCTCACCGGGTGCAAATTGTCAATACAATGCGTACTCCGTGAAGGCGATCAACAAGATTCCTGACGCCTTGAGTTTTGTCCACGCCAGCCTCGTGGATACCGCAGGCGTGGCCCTCCACGCGATCAAGCTGATCGGCATCACCCCGGGCGGAGCGGTGGCCCTTTACGGCCCCGGGCCCATCGGCCTGTGTGCCATGCAGATCGTCAAGGGGATGGGGGCCGGCACGGTGATCATGGTGGGTCGCGGCCGCCGGCTGGAAGTCGCCGGCAAGATCGGGGCCGACGTGCGGGTCGACTTCGAGAACGAAGATCCGCCCGCCAGGATCATGGAGGTCACCGGCGGCCGCGGCGCCGACGAGGTGATCGTTTGCTCAGGGGCCGCAATGACGCTCCGGCAGGCTGTGCACAGCGTCAAGAAGGGCGGAAAGATTGCGCTGACCGGGTTCTACGAGGACCACGAGGTTTCCTTTTCGTCGTGGACCAAGCTTGTCCTCGACGAGATCCTGATCAAGGGGTCGAGGGCCAACCCGAATGTGTCGGAGGCGGTGATTCGTCTCTTCGGGAAGGGGATCCTCAACGGGGAGCACGTGGTGACGCACCGGTTCCCGCTGGAGAAATACGGGGAAGCCGTCGATACCTTTATCAATCGGAAGGATGGCGCGATCAAGGTGGTCGTGGAACCCTGACGGAGAGAGAACGCTGGGAGTCATGTCCCGGAGGGCACATGATTCCCAGGGTACGTAAAGGCCTCAAGCCGTAAAGCGCGACGGCCGCATAAAATACGAATAAGGAGAGGGAGTATGACGGAAAACGATATGGGCAGGGGGGATGGCCGCGGGATCCTGCGGGGAGACTACCTGAACGAAGACCGTACATTGACGCGGCAGGACTGGCTGGAAGAGGTATTCCCCGAGTGGGGCACCCTCCTGAACCGGCAGATCGAAAACGCAATCGTGGCGCCGGGCACGGTGGCGCTCTGGTGGCTGAGCGGCCCGTCGTGGTGCCTCAAGACCTCGGCCGGCGGGGTGTTCCTGATCGACTGCTACTCCGGCCCGTCGATGTACACCAGCTATGACTACTGCGGGGTCTGCCGTATCGGCGGCGCGCAAACGATCAACTGGATCCGCCTCTCCCCCATGGTACACGATCCCTGGAAGTTCAAGACCCTTGATGCCTCCTTCATGACGCATTTGCACCAGGACCACTGCGACATCTACACCATCAAGGCCACCCTGGCAACCACCCGCTGCAAGTATGTAGGACCGCTGTCCACCATCCTCAAGACGCGGAAGTTCCAGGTCCCGGAGGAGCGGATCATCCAGGTCAAGCCGGGGGACGAGCTGCCCGTCCGGGGTGCCACGGTGAAGGTGCTGGCCAACTACGACGACATTGCCCGCCGCACCGGCGTCCCCGTCGACCAGCCCCGCGCTTATGGTGAGGCGGCGGTAAGCTACCTGTTCGAAACCGATGGCGGGAACATCCTTTTTCTGGGCGACTCGCTCTACCATAACGGCTACAAGGCGATTGGCGACCAATATACCATCGACGTCACGATCGCTGACATGGGGCACAATGCGCCGGGCGCAACCGACAAGATGACCCCCTGGGACCTCTTCCGGGTAGGCCAGGCCCTGAGAACCAAGGTGTTGATCCCGGACCATTACGACAACTGGGCCAACACGCAGCTTGACCCCGCCCAGCTCGAGCGCATCGTCCGCGAGAACTCACCGGGTATGAAGACGGTGATCATGCAGGCCGGCGGCATGTTCGTCTATCCAAACGACCGGGACATCGGCCGGTACACCTATCCCGACTACCGGGAATGCTATCGGCCCGAAGACTCCTGGCAGTACGGGAAGCCCGCCGAGGACGCCGGGTTGCTGTAGTGAACGGAAACATCAACTCAGACACGCGGATGAAGACTTCAGTGGCGGCGGGCCTTCTCTGCTTGGGGTTGCTCGGCCCCGTGCAGGGGCTTGTCCGCCCCCCCATGCTGATTGCCGAAAGGTTTGTGCCCGGTACGGGGTGGGTCGAGGTGGCGCTCCTGGCCGTCTATGCCGCCCTGGTCTGCCGGGCCATGCTCGACCCCGCCCTCCAGCCGCGGTGGCGGCGGGTTACCTGGCGGCTGTTTTCCGTGGTGTTCTACAGCCAGCTCCTGCTTGGCCTTGCCGGCATCGAGAAGTGCCTCATGACGGGGAGACTCCACCTGCCGGTGCCCGCGGTCATAGCGGCAGGACCGGCCTGGCGTGGGGAGGGGTTCTTCATGCTCGGCCTGTTCCTGTCCGCCGCGCTGCTGGCGGGACCCGCGTGGTGCAGCCACCTGTGCTACCTGGGGGCCTGGGACGACCTCGCGGCGACGCGGCGCCGCGGCGCCGAACCACTTCCCCGCTGGATGCGAACGGGAAAGACCATCTTCGCTTTGGCCGTTATCATAGCCGCGTTTCTGATGGGATTTGCCGGCGTCCCCGGCCCTGCGGCCGCCCTGACCGGCGGGGTGTTCGGAATCCTGGGTGTCGCCGTGATGGTCTTGTTCTCCCCGCGGTCGGGCGCTATGGTCCACTGCCTCTTCTGGTGCCCCATCGGGGTGCTCGCCACGCGGCTCGGCCGTCTCTCCCCCTTCCGCCTGATCATCGACCCCTCCTGCACCCGCTGCAAGGCTTGCTTCCGCGCCTGCCGGTACGATGCGCTCGGCGAGGAGGATCTGGAACGGGGCCGCCCCGCCGTCTCCTGCACCCTGTGCGGGGACTGCATATCAAGCTGCCGCCATGCATCGATCCGCTACCGCTTCGCCGCGCTTTCCGGGGACCATGCCAGGGCGCTCTTCATCGTCCTGGTATCGGCGCTGCACTCCGCTTTTCTGGGTCTGGCACGGATCTGAATGACACTCCGCAAGCCCCGCCTTTCCCGACGCCGAGTTCACCGGCTTTCCGGACGTCGTCTCCGGCGAGGAGTATTCCATCAGGCTGTTTTCTCTCTTCTTGACACATCCCACCCTTTCCATTATACATCAGGTCTCGAAAACGGGTATTGATCAACCCAAGGAGCGAACGCGACGAATGCCGTTTAATGCCATTCCCGCAGAAGACTACTTCAACAGGGAAAACGAGCTGCACTACCTCAAAGGCCTCTCCGAATTAAAGAAGAACGCTTTGGGCGGGGACGTGTTCCTCGAAGGCGCAAGGGGCATGGGCAAGACGGAACTTCTCAAGCAGCTCCACCGCCTGCTTTTCTGGGAAGACGAAGTCGTGCCGTTTTATTACTCCTTCAAAACGGCGAATCTCAAAGGGGCCTATTTCGCGAAGGACTACTTCGCCGGATTTGTCAGACAATATCTCTCCTTCGCAAAAAAGGAACCTTCGCTTGCGCAGAGCGCCGCCGAGCCTTTTGAGCGTCTGATGCCGGCGATATCGGCGCTCGGCTTGTACTGGCTCATCGACTGCATTGAAGACTTTCAAACCCATGTGAATAGAAACGATTTTTATTGGCAGATCGTCGCCGCCATATCGGCCCCGGTCATTGCGGCTAAGAAAACCGGAAAGCCGGTGCTCCTGATGCTCGACGACTTCGATGCCGCCGGATCGCTTTACGAATCCAGCTTCGGCGATACGGCGGGTCTTATCAGCCTCTTTCGGGAATCGATGCAAAACAGCCTCTGTCCGCACGTGATGACCGGTTCGGCGGGAGCGCTCGAGGCGATTTTTACGGACCACTCCCTCATCGGGATGACCGAACAGATGCGGTTGGGTCCGCTTCCGGAAGACGTGGCCGCCGAACTTTTCGGTGCCCACCTTGCAAACCTGAAGATCACCCCCCCCTCCGCTGGAGAAACGAGGTTTCTTGCGCTATTGAAAGGGAATCCCCTTTATATCAGGAACCTTGCAAAAGCGGCCTGGAAAATGCAAAAAAAGGAGCTTCGTGAAAGGGACCTGATCGAGTGTTACAGCTATGAAGTTTCCGGCGGGGAAACGGCGTTCTACTGGTCGTCGGTATTGAGTCGTTATACGCAGACCCCAACACAACGAAGAGCCATGCTGAAGATTCTGATGCACTCGGTTGAAAACGGGGTATGCGAGGAGATAAACAGGCTCTCGATCCTGTCCGGTGTCGGCGCGACCGAAACAGCCGCCATCATGGCCGCAATGAACGCGTCGGGCATTGTTCGGGACAGGGAAGCGGTGCTCCAGGATGTGATACGCTGCCTTTACATGAAGGAAATAGAAGGCAGAGATGCCGTCTATGCAAAGGAGAAGATCGAAGCAAAATATCTTTCTGAAAAAGAAGAATCCTGCTTTGAGCTGGTGATCCCGATGAGTTCGAACGCGGAGCTCGTGGTGGCGAAGGCGGTCGAGCAGATCGGCAAAAACAGCAATCTCGACGCCGAGTTCCTCAATTATCTGCAACTGGCGCTGATCGAGGTCTGCATCAACGCGATCGAGCACAGCGGGAGTTACGAAAAAAAGGTCTTCCTTAAATTCATCACCCGGCCGGATACGCTCGAGATCGTCGTGGAGAACTCGGGCAAACCGTTCTCGCCGGAAACGCGAAAAGAGATCCCCGTGGAAGAGAAACTTAGGATGGGCATCAAGCGGGGTTGGGGGTTCAAGCTCGTTTACGCGATCATGGACAATGTGAAGGTCGAGAGGGTAAACGATAGGACGAGGGTGATCATGACGAAAAATATTAAAGACAAAGAGGTGCGTGAATGAAACAGGCCCAATTCAGCGTGGCCTCGAAGCTCGTTGGAGACGCTGCGGTTATTTACCCGAAAGGATATCTGAACAATCTCTCCGGAGAGAGTCTTGTTAAGGAATGCGGCATTTACATCCGCAGGGGCATAACGAAGATCGTGGTAAATTTCAGCGAAACCGACTTGATCAATTCCATTGGCATCTCCATGCTTCTTCAGATCATGGAGGATCTCCGGAATATCAAAGGCACGATCTGCTGCACAAACATGTCTAAGTTCCTCCACGACACCTTTGAGATGCTCGGCCTTATTCAACATATGACCGTTTTCCCGGCGGAAAGCGATGCGATCGATTACCTGAAGGTCAGAACGACATGAGCACGGAACTCAAAAAGGCATTGTATAACATATCGGCCCTCGCCGACCTCGGGCAGGCGATCACCTCCGAAAGTGCCTTTCATGAAAAGATACAGGCGGTGTTTTACGTTATCACCGGCACATTCCTGGCAAACAAGGGGGCGATCCTCGCTTATGACACCTCGTCAAAAAAACTGGAAACGTTGACAAAGAAAGGCTTTGCCTCAACCGACCTGGATCCCCTCGCTCCCGAAGAGCTCCTGCCGCTGGGAAAAAACGAGCCATGTCTCCTCAAAGACGCCCCTTTCCTTGCGGTTCTCGGAGCGGAGGTGCTGGTTCCGCTGTGGGTGAGGGACCAGTTTATCGGAGCCTTGCTGCTTGGCGACAAGGTGACGGCCGGCCCCTATACGCCGGAAGACCTTGAACTTCTGAAGATCATCGCAACGCAGATCGCGATCACCCTCAACCATCATTCCCTCTTCGTGGACCTCTCGGACAAGCTCGAAGAAAACCACAGGCTCTATGAAGAGATGCGGCGCATCTACCACGGGACGATCCAGGCCTTTGCCGCGGCGATCGATGCAAAAGACGCCTACACCCAGAACCATTCCCACAGGGTTGCGAAATATTCGTCCGCCATCGCCCGCGAGCTCGGATGGAACGACCACGACATCGAAGGCATCTATGTGGCGGGGTATCTCCACGACGTGGGAAAACTGGCGATAAGCAACGATCTGCTGAATAAGGTCGCGCCTTTTACGCCGGAGGAGATAGCGGAAATAAGAAAGCATTCGACGCTGTCCCACAATATCGCGGCGAAGATCAAATTCCCCTGGAAAAACGTGGAGGATATGGTCTGGCACCACCACGAGCGCCTCGACGGACACGGGTACCCCGACTCGCTGATGCGCGAAGACCTCAGCGACGGGGTCCGGATCATCACCCTTGCCGACTCGTTCGATGCGATGACCTCCAAGCGGCCGTACAGGGAAAAGATGGATGTGCAGACCGCGCTCACCGAGTTGCGAAAATGCCTGAACAGCCAGTTCGACAACAAAATCATGCTCGTCCTCTGCCGGGTTCTCGACAAGGAAATAAAGGGCGAGCTGCCGGAGCCCGAAATACTGCCCAACCTCGATAAGAACTCGGACCTCACCATCATCTCCTCGCTGCTGGAGGGGATCATCGCGGAACTCTCTGCGCCCCCAAGCGCCGCATGATTCTTGTCCGCGGACGGGTTCTTGTCACCTTCCGGTCGATCACAGTTTGAGATCCATGGTTTGAAAATGGCTTCCGACACCCTTGCGGACCTTCGCGGACAGATCGAACGAATCACTTACACCAACGAAGAAAATGGATATACGATCGCCCGGGTCAAGGTCCAGGGTCGCAAGGAACTGGTCACCGTCATCGGAAGCATTGTCAATCCCACCCCGGGTGAAATCCTCTCCATGAAGGGCGAATGGGGGCATCATCCGAAATACGGCGAGCAGTTCAAGATCGCCTCTTGTGAATGCGCGGTTCCCGCTACGGTCCACGGGATCGAGAAATACCTCGGTTCGGGCCTGGTCAGGGGGATCGGCCCGGTCATGGCCAGGCGCGTGGTCAGGCGGTTCAAAGAAGAAACCCTTCACGTGATCGAAAACCACATCGAAAGGCTGGCCGCGATCGATGGGATCGGCGTCAAGCGGATCGCCATGATCAAAAAGGCGTGGGACGAACAGAAGGAGATCAGATCCATCATGATTTTCCTTCAATCCCACGGCGTCGGTCCGGGTTATTCGGCGAGGATCTATAAGCATTACGGGAATGCCTCGATCGCCATCGTCAAGGAGAATCCCTACCGTCTGGCCACGGATGTCTTCGGCATCGGATTTGTCACCGCCGACAGGATCGCCCAACAGCTTGGATTTGCCAAAGAGTCGCAGCTCCGCGCCGAAGCGGGGATTCTCTATGTCCTCCACGAGTTGACCGATGAAGGGCATGTCTATTACCCCTACGAACCCTTGATCGTCAAATGCCGGGAGATCCTCGAGATCGACCGCGAGATCGTCGTCAAGGCAATCGGAACCATCGCTGCGGACAAACGGATCGTCATCGAAGCGCTTTGCGGGGAGGCCGATGCTTCTCCGGACGACGGCAAGGCGGTTTACCTGGCCGGTTATCATACCGCGGAGGCGCAGCTTGCCGCCCGCCTAAGAACCCTGATCCGGACGCCGCAGGCGCTCCGCCGGATCGACGCGGAAAAGGCGATTCAATGGATCCAGGAGAAGCTCGCCATTACCCTGGCCGATCGACAAATCGAAGCCGTCCGCTGTATGACCGGAAACAAGGTCATGGTGATCACGGGGGGTCCGGGGACGGGCAAAACGACCCTCATCAACGCCATCATCCGGATCTGCTCCGTCATCGGGTCGCGGATCATGCTCGCCGCCCCGACGGGGCGGGCTGCCAAACGGATGACGGAAGCCACGGGTCACGAGGCGAAAACGATCCATCGGCTGCTCGAATACAGCCGGCAGAGGGGCGGATTCCAGAAAAACGAGGATGCGCCGCTCGATTGCGACCTTCTGATCGTCGATGAAACCTCCATGATCGACACCCTTTTGATGCATCACCTGTTGAAGGCCGTTCCCCCAAGCGCCGCCTTCGTCATGGTGGGCGACGTCAATCAACTGCCCTCGGTCGGGGCAGGGAACATCCTGAGAGACATCATCGAATCGCGGACCGTCCCGGTGGTCGAACTGAACGAGATTTTCAGGCAGGCAAAGGAGAGCTCGATCATCGTCAACGCCCACCTGATCAACGAAGGGGCGATGCCGAACCTCAAGAACTCACAGGATAGACTCGACGATTTTTATTTCATCGAGCAGGAAGATCCCGAGAAAGTGATGGAGCTGATCATCGCCCTGGTCCGGGAGAGGATTCCCCGGCGGTTCGGATTCGACCCGCTCGACGATATCCAGGTGCTCACCCCCATGCATCGCGGCGTCGTCGGAGGGACCAATCTGAACAGCGAGCTTCAGAAGGCGCTCAACCCAGGCGCTGAAGGCGTGACCCGAATGGGGAGGATCTACAAAGTCAACGACAAGGTGATGCAGATCACGAACAACTACGACAAGGAGGTCTATAACGGGGACATCGGCCGGATACGCTCGATCGATGCGGAGGCGCAGGAGATCATCGTTTCGATCGATAATCGGGAGATCCCTTACGGCTATCCGGAGCTGGACGAACTCGTCCATGCCTACGCGGTCTCCATCCACAAATCCCAGGGATCCGAATATCCGGCCGTGGTCATCCCGATCCTGACACAGCACTATATCCTGCTGCAAAGGAATCTGCTCTATACCGGAGTCACCAGGGGGAAAAAACTGGTCGTCATCATCGGGACAAAAAAGGCAATGGCAATCGCCATCAGGAACAACAAAACCCTGAAGCGATACACATTATTGAGCAAGCGGATGGCCGTCTGAAGAAAAATCCGGCCACGATATCCCTTTATCGGGAACCTTGGGTTTGCTCGGGCTGATTCCCTCTTGCCAGGGAGACGAATATCCCCAAAAAGCACAGGGTGGTGCAGATCATAAATACCGTGCGGATGCTGTCGAGCAGTGCTGGGTATTGAACCGGTGTGATCGGGACGTTGCCGATCAGCAGAGCGAACATGATAAGCGATAGGCCCATGCTGAGCATCTGCCCCAAAAGGCGCATGGTGCTCACCATCGCCGATGCCACCCCGTAAAACCGTTTTTCGACGGACCCCATGATGGCGCTGGTGTTGGGGGACGAGAAAAAGCCGAACCCCATCCCAAGAACGACCAGGCCACCGCTGACCACGGCGATATCGGTTTGGGCCGTGATACGTGTCAGGATGAAAAGACCTATCGTGCTCAGGGCCATCCCCAGGGAGGCCAGCTTTTGGGCGGGAAACCTGTCCGAAAGCCTGCCTGCAACGGGTGCGAAGACGGCCATGACGACAGGCTGCGCCACAAGGATGAGACCCGCGGATCGCGGGTCGAGCCCCTTGATGTACTGGAGGTATAAACTCAGCAGAAAGCCGACGGTAAAGTTTGCGCTGTAGTTGATCAAGGCCGCCAAATTGGAAAAGGCAAAGGTCCGGTTGCTAAAAAGCCGGATATCGAGCAGGGGGCTGTCCGCCCTCGCTTCAAACAACACGAATCCCGCAAATCCCACAACCCCGAAACCCACCAGAACGATCCCTTCGAGGCCGGGGAGGCGGGAAAATCCATACATCAGCGTAACCAGGCAGGAGCTGTAAAGCAGCGATCCCTTCGAGTCGAACTTCTCCCCCCTGCCGGCCGCCCATTCGTTGTCCAGCTTCCACCAGGTGATGACCATAATGGTGATACCGATGGGGATCATGGCGAAAAACAGGCTCCTCCATCCTAAGAACTGGGTCATGATGCCCCCCAGGACGGGTCCGAGCGAGAGCGCGATGTAGACGGTGGCGATAGTGATGCCGATGGCCCGGCCTCGCTCGGGCTGCGGGTAGACCGAGGTGATGATGGCCAGGCTCGTGACAAAGATGATTCCGCCGGCGATCCCCTGCAAGAACCTGAAGACGATGAGCGAAAAGGCGGAGGGTGCGAGGGCGGACAGCAGCGACGCTACGGTGAACAGGATGATCCCGTAGCCGAAGGTCTTCTTCATCCCGAAGATATCGGCGATCCTGCCGAACGGAACGGCACACATGGCGGCAGCAAGCATGAACGCAGTCGGGATCCAGCCCAGGACGATCGCATCGGCGGAAAATTCCGCGCCGATCGCAGGGAGCGCGATATTTACCGATGAACCCGTGAAAGGTGTTAAAAAGTTGGCCAACGTGGCCACGAGGAGCGCCGGGATCCTCATCGAGCGGTCAATACGATCCTGTCTCAATAAAACCCTCTCGTCGGTCTGCACGCCGGAGCCCTGTTCCTTCTGTGATCCGACTTGAAATAGGGGCGTTTATCCGGCTGAGTCGAGGTCAGGTTGCTTTTTACAGGGGATGATAAAGACCGGGATCGGGCTGCGTCTGACGATGTTTTCGGCTACGCTTCCAACAAGCACGTGTTGTATTCCCGTTCTCCCGTGTGTGCCTATCACAATAATATCGATATGTTCCTCGCGAATGAACTTGAGGATTTCTTCAACTTCCCGGCCTGATTTGGTCACCGTTTTGACCTTGGTCTTGTCTTTGATCTGGCTCAAATACTGGGAGTCATATTTTTTTTCGATATCTTCCAGCATGGTAACCTTTAATTTGTCCCAATACTCCTTGGTCATGTAATTGTCTATATAGCTCGCGCGGGGATTGGCGGAAAAGATATGAAGGATATAGAGGAGAGCCTCGTCGCGCTTAGCGATGCCGAAAGCGTAATCGAACGCACAATCCGAATTTTCAGAAAAATCTGTACAGAAAAGCACCTTCTTGTACTTCGGATACTCGATCATGGGTCGTGCCTCCTTTCATCGTTTGCCATGTATCATTTCGTCGTAAAACCCTTGCTATGTGAAACATGATAAGACGAACCGTCATGAGTGTCAATGAAAAAGGATAAGAAAAATGAGAAGAAAAAGGATGGACAGAAAGAGGATTGCTCCCCGGCTGCGGAGTGTGATAATGATATCGCGCAACAGGTGCAGGTGAAAGGAGACGGTGTGATCCAAGAACTCAAACCATTTTTTGAACCGCGCGGTGTTGCGGTCGTCGGCGCGACCGCGGTCCGCCACAAACCGGGCAACGATATCCTTCTGAATATCATCGCCAACGACTATTCGGGCGAACTCTACCTCGTCAATCCCAAAGGCGGCCAGATTTTGGGGAAGACGGTCTATCGCTCGATCGGGGAACTCCCCGAGGGGATCGACCTGGCGGTGATCATCCTTCCTGCAAAGCTCAATCCGCAGGCGATCCGGGAATGCGCGGCCCGGGGAATCAGGGCCATCGTCCTGGCGGCCGGGGGGTTCTCCGAGGTGGATGAAGAGGGGCGGCGCCTGCAGGAGGAGTTGGAGAGGGCCGTACGGGAAACCGGTGTCCGGGTGATCGGGCCGAACACCTCCGGCTTGACATCGACCCCGTCCGATTTCACGTCGAGCTTCTTCCCGCTGGGCAGGATCCCCCGGGGCCGTATTTCCTATATCGCCCAGACCGGAAATTTTGCCACGCATACCATGCGCTATATCGCCACCGCCGAAAACTACGGTGTGGCCCGCGTGGTCGGCGTGGGCAACAAGATCGACGTCGACGAGAGCGATGTCCTGGAGTATTACGCCGCCGACCCGGAGACCGAGGCGATCTTCGTCTATCTGGAGAGCTTTAAAAGTCCGCGACGCTTTCTCAGGATTGCCGGGGAGACAACCCGGCATAAGCCGATCGTCCTTCTGAAAGGAGGAAGCACCGAGGGCGGCTCGCACGCCGCCGGGGCGCACACCGCAGCCCTGGCCTCCGACGACCGGATCATCGATGGGGCGTTGAAGCAAGCCGGGATCGCCAGGGTGTACAAATACTCCCATCTGGTTCTTGCGGCAAAGGCCCTGTCCGTTATGCCGCTCCCGAAGGGAAACCGGGTGAGCTACCTGGCGCCCTCGGGGGCGATGCTTGTGGCGATGACCGATATGTGTCAGAAGTTCCTGAACCTCGAGGTGCCGGATCTTATGGAACCCAACCGCCGGCGTCTTCAGGAGATCAGCCCTCCGTACATCCGGATGCGCAACCCCGTGGACATCTGGCCGTCGGCCATCGTTCACGGGATCGAGTTCGCATACCGGGAGGGGATGGAGGCGGTCCTGAAAGATCCCCGCATCGACGCCGTGGTGCCGATCCTGATGATCACCGATGAGACAGGGGTTCCGGATCTGCAGTTTGTCGTGGACCTCGCCCGGAAATATCGGGAGAAACCGATTTATGTCACCTTCAGCGGCGAGAAAAAACATATGGATGCGGCCAAGGCGTTTCTGGAACCAAAGGGGGTGCCGACCTTCCCGATGATCGAGGAGCCGTTCGAGGTGCTTTCCATTCTGGCACAGTGCCGCAGATACATGGAGCGCGGTTTGAAAAGAGGGGTAAAGAATGACTGAAATAGACGCACTCATCGGCTCAGCCCTTAAACAAAACCGCAGGAACCTTTCCGAATGGGAAAGTGCGCGTCTTCTGACCGGCTATGGGATCCCGATGGCCAAGGGGATCCTCGCGCGGAGTTGGAATGAGGTAAGAGAGGCAGCCAAAGGCATCGGGTATCCGGTGGTGTTCAAGGCCTGCTCGCCGGAGGTGAGCCACAAGACCGAAGGCGGCCTGGTGGCGGTGGATCTGCGCAGCGAGGCGGAACTGGATGCGGCCTTCAACCGGATAAGCGCAGCGATGCCCGTCAGGGACGCGGCCTACCTGGTCCAGGAACTGGTCACGGGGAGACGCGAACTCGTCGTGGGGATGAGCCGCGATCCCCAGTTCGGTCCCTGCGTCATGTTCGGCCTGGGCGGGATATTGACCGAGATCCTGGGCGATGTCACATTCCGGCCGGCGCCGCTGAGCGAGGCGGACGCGATGGAAATGATCGGAGAGATCAAAGGGCATCGAATCCTCGATGCGGTCCGGGGGATGGCGGCGGTGGACGCCGAAGCCCTGGCCGCCTGCCTGATGGCCGTGGGCCGGATCGGCGTCGAGCGCGATCGGATCCAGGCGATCGATATCAATCCGCTGATCATTCAGGACGGCCGGCCGGAAGGAGGACAGGCCGGCCGACCTGTAGCGGTCGATGCCCTGGTGATCCTGAAGGGGGAGGACGATGAATAAGGCCTTGCGCTTTCCTCGCGCCGATGACTGTTTTGTCGACGGGAGAAATCAGGCGGAGGGCAGGACGTCGCGGAGAAGCTGGAGCGGGTGGAGGACCTTGATGCCCGTCAGTTGGCGAATCTGCATCCGGCAGCCTTCGCAGTCGGTGAGGATGACCTCGGGCTTTATCCGGCTAACCTCCTGTGCCAGGTCCTTCCCGATCTCTTCGGCGATCGCGTATTTCTCTGTCTTGAAACCGTAAAGCCCCCCCAGACCGCAGCACTCCGCCTCGATCGTGCGGATATCGAGCCCCGGAACCAGGCGGAGTAGTTCGAGGGCCGGTAGGCCGCTGTTGAGCGATCGTAGGTGGCAGGGGGTGAAATAGGCGGCCTTCGCGACGAGCCCTTTGAACCGTACGGCTGTGGTTTCCTCCTCGTGCAGGCGCAACAGAAACCCGCAGATATCGAAGAGGTGTGTGGCCAGCTCTTCCGCTCCGGAAAGGTCGAGGAGCGGGCCGTATTCGTGACGGAACATCAGCCCGCAGCTCGTCGAGGAAAAGACGATGTCGGTTCCTTCCCGCACCGTGGGCAGGAGAAGGGAGAGGTTCCGGCGTCCCATCTCCCTGGCGCCCCGCAGGTCGCCGAGCCCGAGGCGGGGAAGCCCGCAACACCGCTGAGGCGGGAGGGTTACCGAAAATCCGTATGCCTCCAGGCAGGCCACGGCCGCCTTTCCGACGTCCACTTCGTTTGTATTGGTGAAGCACCCGTAGAAATAGGCGATTTTCCGGCGGCCGGAAATGTCGGTCGCGACGGGACGGTTCCGGAACCATTGACGGAAGGTAGGGGACTCAAAGGCGGGCAGGTCGCGCCTCCGGTCGATTCCAAGCAGTTTGTCGAGGAGCCAACGAACGGCACGCCACTTCATCAGGGGGTTGACGATGACCGAGAAACGGGAAAACAGCTCGCCGAAGCGGTCGCTCCGTACGAGGAGCCAGTCCCGTACCCTTTGCCCCCGCTCGCCCAGGTACTTCGCTTTTGCCATCAGGTTCAGCTCGGAAATCGGAACCCCGGCCGGACAGGCGGTATCGCAAAGACGACAGGCGGTGCAGAGCTCGATCCAGTCGTCGACCGAATCCTGGGAGGCCAGCCGGAATCGCTGGGCCCCCGGGCCTGCCTGTTTCGGACCCGGGAAAAGAGGCGTCACGCGGGATACCGGGCAGACGGCCATGCAGGTGGCGCAGCGCACGCAGAGATCCGGGACGTGCCGGGAAGGGATCGTGATTTGTTCAAGCTGCGTCATGAGGCGAGCGCCCTCCTGGCGGCGAGATAACCGGTCGCGATCGCGATCCCTTCGTGCGAATGTTCCTCGATCATCGAGTGGTGGGCGAGGATAGAGCCCGCCACCCGGACGTTTTTCAGGATGATCCTTCCCCGGGTATCGATCGGTCGGAGCTCCTGGTCGGTGACGATTCCCGCGCGGTGAACCGGGTGCGCTTCGGGCTGGAAGAACCTCTCCCGGAACCACTGCCCGCGTGATTCGGGCTGCGAGACCGGGAGCCGAAAGAGCGGCTCGGAGATCTTTTCCGTGTCGGCCTGGAGTCCCCCGCCGAGGAAGCGCCCGGTTGCCAGGATGTAGCGCTCCGCGCGGTAGGGCGTCAAAAGCGGCGGGTTCTGGAGGGTGATCCCTTCGCAGAGGCCCCCCTTCAGATCGGCGCTGATTGCGGGATTCCCGAGCAGAAAGGTTGCCCCTTTTTCGATAAGGAACTCACGGAAACGATGGAAAACCCGCGTGCCGGGGATCGACGGCGGGAGCATCGGGATTTCGAAAACCTTTGCCCTGGTGATCGTCTCGAGCGTCCCCAGGACATCCGCGGGTGCCTTCAGACCGAGGACGGCCGGCAGACCGATCCGCCTTTCCCCGGCCATCTGGCTCCGGATCGCTTCGCCAAGGCCTTCTCGGAAGGGTGCCTCATCCATCAGCCGGGCAAGGGCGAGCGCGCTCAGGCCCTCGAGGCCGTACCGGGGAAGCGAGAGATTAACGCCGCGACACTGCAAATGGAGCGAAACCGTGTCGCCTTGAAAATCCTTGAAACCCCGAAGACCGATGATCAACGTATCCGCGGCGGACGCCCCCGCGCCGGCGGTCATGGTGACGGGGAGTAGATAGGTCGGGCGCATTGTCCCGGCGCCCGTGGGGATGAGGCTATTTCCCTTGCCCGCGGGAGCGAAGGTGTAAGGGGGGGAAAACAGCTCTCTGAAGGCGCCCAGCGCCTCCGATATCCCCGGCCAGCCCATTCGGGCGTAAGGGTGATCCGGGTGCGCCGCAATCCAGTCGGCGACCCCGGTCTCCATGTCCGCTCCGGGTGGTATCGCGCCCAGGACATCGATGCTGTTTCCGAATAGGGCGAGCGATCCCATCCCCCGGCCGATGACCAGGACCTTTGCCCCCATTTCAACCGCTGTCCGCGCGGCGGTGAGCCCGGCGAGCCCGGTTCCGATGACGATCAGGTCCCAGCGCTTCACGGGATGCCTCCCTCGTTCGGGGCGGTTGCTTCGGGGGCGAGATTGAAGAGCCCCTTATAAATGGATTCGATCAGCTCCTCCTCTTTCAGCGAGGTTCCCCAGAGAACGGGGCGGATCCCTTTCCATCGCTCCTCGAGAAATCCCGTGAGGATGCGGTTGGAGCTGCCGAGCCCCTCTTCTTTCCTCCGTTCGTTCAGGACGCCCAGGAGTCGATAGACGCAAAACCCTCCCTGACAGGTCCCTTTGGCAAGCCGCGTGCGATGAAGAATGTCTTGAAGCTCCCTGACCTTTCCCTCCCGCAGGATTGCATCGACGGTCTCCCGCGGGACGAGCTCGCAGTCGCAGAGGAGTTCCCTCCGGAAGGCGGGGGTCTGGTGCCGCAACCGAAGGAGGCGGTCCTGAAAGGTATGGCCGCGTCCGGCGCCGGGCAGCGGCTGGAGGTGGGTGAGACAGGGGACGTCGAGGCCCATCCGCTCGCAGATGAAGTCCACGGTCTTTTCCGCCATGAGGCGATAAGTGATGAGCTTCCCCCCGGTGATCGTGATCAGTCCCTCCAGGCCGTCGCGGCTTTGGTGGTCGATGAGCGTGAAGCCGCGGCTGATATCGCGGTCGTCATGGGTCTGTTCCGACTGCACGAGGGGTCGGATGCCGGCGTAGGCCCTGGTGAAGCGCTCCCCTTTGATGGCGGGGATCATCCGCGAGAGTTCGTCGACCAGAAAGGAGACCTCCTCCGGGGTCACTTCGTGGCTTTCCAGATCCTCCGCGCGGAGCGAAGTCGTGCCGAGAATGGAAACCGTGTCGTTGGGGACAATGATGTCGCCGCTCGCGGGGGGGCGGCAGCGGTTGATGACCCGCTCGCTCAGGCGTGTATTGGTGATCAGCATGGAGCCTTTGGAGAGGGCAATACCCATCGAAAGGCCCGCAAGGCCGAGGATCTCGTTCGCCCACGCGCCGGTCGCGTTGATGATGCGGGAGGCCGTAATCGCAAACTCTTCACCGGTGACCCGGTCTCTGACCCGCGCCCCAGAGATCCGCTGGTCTTTGCAGATGAGGTCCGTGACCTCGGTGTGGAGGAGGAATCGCGCCCCGCGGGCCTCGGCATCCCGTACGTTTTCCACCACGAGGGTAAAGGGATCGATCGCCCCGTCGGGGACCCCGACGGCGCCGATGACCAGGGGGTTGAGTTTCGGCTCCATCGCCAGGGCCTCGCCGGGGGAGAGAGGCGTGGTGTCGATCCCCGCCGCCGCGCAGGCGCGAATGAAATCCGCGCGGTACTCATGGCCGTCTTCGGGCAGCGAAACGAACAGCCCTCCCGTATCCTCGATGCAGTGGGGGGCGATCCGTCTGAGGATCCGGTTTTCGGAGATGCACTCCCTGGCCGCTTCGGGATCGTTGACGGCATAACGCGCGCCGCTGTGGAGGAGACCCTGGTTTCGTCCGGAGGCGCCGGAGGTGAAATCACCCTTTTCCACAAGAAGGGAGGGAATGCCGCGCAGCGCGAGATCGCGCGAGATTCCGGCCCCGGTTGCGCCGCCGCCGATGATCAGGACTTCCGTTTGCAGATCCATCGCTTCCCGCTGTGTGTATTGATAAGCCGGCTATTACTTAAACCCACGACATTTTTATGCTTTACGAGAATTTGCTAACAGGATTCCCAGGGATTGTCAAGGCAAATGAGAGGGGATAAAATCCGCTTGACATACAAGACTCGCCTTCGTATCCTCTCGGCTATTGAAACGCACTCCTGTCATACGGCTTTCCGTCATGCGTCAGAAGGTGCAGCGCCCTCAATGGATCGAAGACCGGGCCAGGGAATCGCTCTACGCCGGCAGAGCCCGACCAGGAGGGCCGGTCGGCTCCCTCCGGAGGGAGATCAAAAAGATTGGAACAGGTCATGGGCGGCAAAACCGCTGTGATGGAACAGAGCAGGAAAATCGGCGATATGATCGAGCTGAACGACCTGCTCGAGCTTATCCTGAACAACGTCTATTCGGGAATCATTTTTTGCGACGGCGAGGCCAGAATCCTTTACATGAATCAGGTCTACGCTGACCTTCTTAGAACAGACCGGGAAAAGGCCGTCGGTAAGCATATCACCGATTTCTTCCCCTCCTCAAGGCTTCCGGGAGTGCTCAAAAAAGGCCAGGCCGAACTGGGGGAACGCTGCGCACTTAAAACCGAAGCCACCCTGCTGGTCAACCGCATTCCCATCAAGCGCAATGGCGTGACCAAAGGGGTTATCCTCCAGACAATCTTCAAAGACTACCAGGCTTTTACGGATCTGGTGAGCAAGCTGAACCTGCTGGAGCGAGAGGTGCGATACCAGAAGAGCGCCCTCCACAGCGTTCTTTCGGCCCGGCATACCTTCGACTCCATCATCGGCTCCGGCAGCGCCATGGAGGAGGTGAAGGCCGTTTGCAGGAAGTACGCCCAAACGGATGCACCGATCCTGCTCCTTGGCGCCACGGGAACCGGCAAGGAACTGTTCGCTCACGCGGTCCACACGGGAAGCCGTCGCTCCGCAGGCCCCTTTGTGTCCGTCAATTGCGCGGCCCTTCCCCGGGAGCTCCTGGAGTCAGAGCTTTTCGGATACGAGACCGGCGCCTTCACCGGCGCCGCCAGAGGCGGGAAGACCGGCCGGATCGAGCTGTCTCAACGGGGCACGCTTTACCTTGACGAGATCGCCGAGCTGCCCTTGAACGCCCAAGCCAAGCTTTTGAGGGTCTTGGAAGACAAGGTTCTGGACAAGCTGGGTGGCGTCAAACCCTTTCGGGTTGACTTCCGTCTCGTGGCCTCCACGAATCGAGATTTTCGACAGATGATCGGTCGGGGGGAATTCCGGGAGGATCTTTACTACCGGCTGAACACCATGACCGTGCGGATTCCCACCCTCGGGCAGCGCATCGAGGATATCCCGGTGCTTGTGGACCACTTTCTGGCCCACCTGGAGAAACCCGATGTACGTCTCTCGCAGGAGACTTTGAAAGTCCTGCGGGACTATCCCTGGCCGGGGAACCTACGCGAGTTGAGAAACGTCATCGAGCGAGCCGTCAGTGTGGCGGAAGGAAAGGTGATCCGGACGGAGCATTTGCCTCCGGAAGTCCTCCGGTTGAGCTGCGACATGGGAGGATTGTCGGGATCATCGGAGGGTTTGCTGGCAGAGGAAATGGCCCGTTGGGAAAGATCCTTTCTGAGCCGGGCCGTGGGATTGCACCAGGGAAATATGTCCAAAGCATCTAAAATGCTTGGGATATCTCGCTCAACCCTGTATGAGAAGTGCCGGAAATATGGCGTTCGCCACATCCCCGGCTGATCGGGAATCACAGAGGGAATCTGTCCGGATTTCCGGACGAATCCGGATATCCGGACGGATCTGGGCTCTTGGCATCAATGCCGTAGGGGCATCGTATCACGACCCGGAAGCTCGTATCTGTTTCAATTGGGTAGCCAGATCGGCAGGTTGTGTTCAGCCGAGCCATCCGATGGCCGTCCTGATTCTGCATGGCATTGTTGTTGCACTTTGTCGATGATCTGTGGATGTTGACATCAATGCTCCAGACTGGGGGCGTGCCTCCGGGCTGGTTAATGACAGTAAGGAGCCGAACGTCATGAGCACCATTCGGGTTCGCAAAGAGGAGTTTGTTGTCCCGCTTTGTACCACAGCCTGTCCTGCCGGCGTGGATGTACCCCGTTACATCCGTGCGGTGAAGGATGGGCAGTATGACCAAGCCGTGTCTGTGCTGCGCGAGAAACTTCCCCTTCCCACCGTCTGCGCCGATGCCTGCTTCGCCCCATGCGAAGACGTCTGCGCGTACAGGCAATTCGGAGACCCCATCGCCATCCGTGCGATCAAGCGCGCCGCCGTGGACCGGGGCGGGGATGCTTGGAGGAAACGCAAGAGGTCCCCGCAGAAGACGGGCAAGAGCGTCGCTATTGTGGGAGCGGGACCGGCGGGGCTAACCGCCGCGTATTATCTGGGTTCCAAGGGACACGGAGTGACTCTCTTCGACCCCTTTCCGAAACCGGGTGGGACACTGCGTTACGGCATCCCGAGATACCGACTGCCCGAAGAGAGACTGGAAAAGGATATTCAGGTCATCCTGGAGACGGGAGTGACCTTCCGCGGTGGGTGTTTGGTCGGAAAGGAGATCAGCCTGGCCTCTCTGAGGAGGGATCATGACGCCGTGTTCATCGCTTCCGGCGCCAATTCCTCAACCCGTATTCCACTGGAGGGATCTGGAACGAAGGGCGTCTTCTGGGGGCTCGAATTCCTTCTGGATGTTTCTCTGGGTCGGAAAATCGAACTGGGCAAGAACATCGTGGTGGTGGGAGGAGGCAATGTGGCCATCGATGTGGCCCTCACCGCCAAACGCCTGGGCGGGAAGAACGTCCAGATGTTCTGCCTGGAGAGACGGGAGGAGATGCCCGCCCACCCGTGGGAGATCGCCCTGGCCGAGGAGGAAGGCGTTTTCATCCACAACTCCTGGGCGCCCAAGCGAGTCCTCGGAGCGGATCGAGTCACCGGGTTGGGCTTCATGCGCTGCAGTTCCGTTTTTGACGGAGCCTGCAATTTCAACCCGGTCTACGATGAGGAGATCACCCACCGGCTGGAGGCCGATAGCATCATCTTGGCCGTGGGACAGCGGCCGTCCTTGGCCTTCCAGGACGGGGAGACGGGGCTCCGTGTAGACAAGGACCGGGTTGTGGTGCGGAAGGAAGATCTCTCGGCCGATGGAAACGGGATCTTCGCCGGCGGAGACGTGGTGACGGGTCCGGCTTCCATCATCAGTGCCATCGCTCAGGGACGGGCGGCCGCCGAGATGATCGATCGTTTCCTGGGGGGGTCGGGGGATATCTCCGAGACCCTGGCTGAGCCCGAAGAGGCCTTGACCCTGCCCGAATTCAGGATCGACGTGAAGCCCCGCACCGACATGGCCCGTCTCAAGCCCTGGGAGCGGGCTGCCGGTTTCGATCAGGTGGAACTTGGACTGGGGGAGGCACAGGCCGGAGCCGAGGCCTCCCGCTGTCTCAACTGTGACGCCCGGAAGTTCGAAGTCGTCCTGATGACCGAATATTGCAAGGAATGCGGATACTGTGCAGAGGTCTGCAAGGTGGGGACCTTCGTCCCGGCTTCGGGATTCAACGCCAAGGGGCACAAACCCATGGAGGTCAAGACGTCCGACCATTGCGTGGGGTGTCTTAAGTGTTTCTTCTCCTGTCCCGATTTTGCCATCGACGTCAGAGGGAAATGACAATGCCAATGAGGGAGATCTTGAGATGAAAAGATTCTTGGAAACAGGGAACTTCGCCATTACCGAGGGGGCGATTCTGGCCGGATGCCGCTTCTTCTGCGGATATCCTATCACCCCGGCCACCGAGCTCGCGGAGGCCATGAGCACCCGACTGCCCCAGGTTGGCGGCGTGTACTTGCAGGGCGAGGACGAATGCGCCGCACTTCACCTGTGCATAGGGGCATCCCTTGGCGGCATGAAGGCCATGACCGCCACCTCCGGCCCCGGTTTCATCCTGTACGCGGATCCCTATGGCTGGGCCCTGGGTTGCGAAATGCCCCTGGTGGTCGTCAACTCGGGACGGGTAGGTCCGGTCTCGGGCATCACCGGAGCGCCCGGCCAAGGGGAGTTCTATTTGACTCGCTACCCGACCCAGGGAGGCAACTTCGAGTGCATTACCCTTGCCCCGAACTCGGCGCAGGAGGCCATGGCTATGGTCGTGGAGGCATTCTATCTTTCCGAGCGGCTCCGCATGCCTGTCACGGTGCTGGCCGACCAGCTGATCACCGATGGATTCGAGGATATCAGCGTCCCTGAAACCGAGAGCGAGATGAAGGAGATGGGATTCCGCTTCTGGCCCAGGGAGCATCATAAAGGACCGGATTTCTATCCCACCACCGACGCCCTCGACGTGCCGCCGGTGCAGATGGGACACGGCACGGGAGCCATATGTTCGGACTGGACCCCCACGGAGGAAGGGTATGACACCGAAGAGGTGGAGGCGCACCACAGGCACGCATACCGCCTCATCTACAAGGTCCGCAACAACCGCCGGCTCTTCCAGTTTCAAGAAAAGAAGTTCATGGACGACGATCCGGACCTGGTTGTCGTCTCCTACGGCACTCCGGCGAGAGTGGTCAACACAGCCGTGGAGCGGGCGAGGGAAAAAGGCCTCAAGGTCGGGGCTCTGCGACTCATCACCCTATGGCCCTTTCCGGATGAACTGTTCTCCCGACAAGCCAAATACCTGGTCGTTGAGCTGAACTGGGATGGTCAACTGGTTCGCGAGGTGCAGCGGGCCGCTTCCAAGGATTCCAAGGTCCACTTCCTGGGGGTCTGCGGGGATCTTCCCACCGCCGTCGAACTCAACGAGACATTCGAGTCTATCCTCATGAACAAGCCCCTTACGAGAAAGGGCTGGCAACTGGAGGTGTGGTGATGGAGTACCGTTCCAGCGCTTTGAAAGACAAGTACCTGAGGTCCAGGAAAATACCCAGCACCGCCTGCTCCGGGTGCGGTCTTGGGATCAACCATAAGATAATCGTCCAGGCCGTGGATGAGTTGGGTCTTCGGGTGGACGATGTGATCTGGGGCACTTCCATAGGCTGCGCCGGCAGGCAGACGTTTGCCACATGGAAGGGAGACGGTTTCGCCGGGACCCACGGCAGGGTCTACGCCATCGCCCGGGGGTTGCGTATGGCGCTTCCCCGGGAGAAGCAGATCATCCTCACGGTGGGCGATGGGGATGCATTCGGAATCGGGCTCCTGCACCTGATCCACTGCGCCCGCACCAACGCGGACATGACCGTGATCGTGAGCGACAACCTGGGGTATCAGTCCACGGGCGGGCAGTTCGGCTTCACCACCCCCCAGGGTGCAAAAACGGACTCCAGCCCATATGGAATGTTCGAGCCGAACCTCATGAGCCAGGGGATCGACGTGATGGACATCCTCAAGGGGGCCGGCGCCACCTTTCTGGCCCGTCACGTATCCATGGACGGGCTCAGAGCCGTGGAGTCGATCAAGAAAGCCATCCTCAACCGGGGCTTCTCTCTGATCCACATGCCCTATCCCTGCCCCACCAACTTCGCGTCCAGGCATCTGGGCTCAAGGAATCAGGTAGACATCTATCGCTGGATGCAGTCGCACTCCGCCCCGTTGGGGCAGGAAAAAGCGGACACCATCTGGGCCACGGGGGTCTATCGCGACATCAGCAACTCCCGGCCCGAGTTCTCGGAGTTGGTCTGGGGTTCCGTGGAGAAGATCAGGAGGACGGGTGCGTTATGAAAGACAGAATCGAGATCGTCGCCAGTGGGTTTGGAGGGCAGGGGGTGGTGCGCCTGGGGCAGGTAATCGGCGAGGCCGCCATGCTCAATGGGTTGCACGTGACCATGCTCAAGAGCCATGGGACGGAGATGCGGGGCGGGTACGTTCGCTCCCAGGTGGTGCTCTCTCCCAAGATTATCGACAGTCCCATGTGCGAGAACCCAGACTATTTCCTTGCCTTATCCAGCGCTGCGTACAGTCGTTTCAAACAAACGGTGCCGGAATACGGCGTTATCGTGTACGATCCGGCCTTCGTGGGTGATGTGGATACATCGCTCCCATGCAAGCAGAGGGACCTGGCGGCTAAGCAGATATCCCAGGAGAAATTCGGAAGGCCGCTCTTTTCCAATGCGGTGGTGCTGGGGGCCATGGCGAAACTCCTGGAAAAAGACCTGGAGCCCAAGCTTGTCCTGGAGAGTTTGCTGGCCATCATACCCAAGCATCACCCGGAAAACAGGGAAGCTTTTCAAATGGGATTCGATTTGATCTAGCCAAGGCAGGCAAACGAAAGATCCGGAGCGGTGAAAGGCCGAGCGCCGAGTGATTGGTGACCTGGGCAGAGACCTGGTATCTATGAGGGCTGAAAACCGCTACATGATTTGTTATTCGTTTCCATAACGGGTAAACCGTGTCCGCAGAGGGGGCGCCGAATTTCCTATGCATGAGAACGGCCCAACGGCGATGCAAGACCGGCCTTGGTTTAAGGCGTGGCCCGGACATTTACCAAAAAGCATGCATTACCCCGATGTCCCCGCGTGGTGGATTCTGGAACGCAACATCAGCCGGTTTGCCGACAAAACCGCCATCCTGTTTCTCAATTACGAAGATTTAAGTGAAATCGAGCGCCTTTCCTATCGTGATCTGTGGCAAAGGTCGGGCACCCTTGCCGCCGGGCTTCGGGAACTCGGAGTAAAGAAGGGGGACAGGGTCGCAACCCTTCTGCCCAACTGTCCCGCCATCATCATCAGCTACTACGGAATCTGGATGGCCGGCGCCGCGATCACGCCCTGCAACGCCCTTGCCTCGGAAAAGGAGTTCACCCATCAACTCCGGGACGCCGGCGCCAGTATCCTGATCGCCGCCGAGACCACGGCCGATATGGCCCTGTCTGCAGCCCGGAGCCTTGGGATCCCGGTTGTCCTCGCCCCCGTGGGCGAGGACGCAGCAACGCCCGCATCCGGCTTTATCCCTTTCGCGGACCTGATCCATGGGGGTCGAACAGGGCCGTCAGACGCGGTGATCGATCCCCGGGAAGATATGGCGGTCCTGCTGTACACGGGAGGAACGACGGGCGATCCGAAGGGCGCCGTCCTCACCCACCGCAACATCGTGGCCAACACCGTGCAATTCGCCGAGTGGTACGCTCTGGATCCCGGAAAGGAAATCTTTGTCTGCACCATCCCCATGTCCCATAGCGGCGGCATGAGCGGGGTGATGAACGTCCCCCTTTATGGCGGCGCGACCCTGATCGTCCTGCGGCGTTTTCTTCCGGAGTCGGTCGCTCGGATCATCGAGCAATACCGGGCCACCCGTTTCTTCGGCGTGCCGACCATGTTCGTCTCCCTCCTGGGGAACGAAAAAGCGAGATCCTGCGACATGACATCCCTCAAGTCCTGTCGGACCAACGCCTCTCCCCTGCCTGTGGCCCTCAAGGAGGAATTCGACCGCCTCATCGGCAAGGAGGTCCTTATCGAAGGCTATGGTTTAACGGAGACGAGCCCCCTGACCCACGCCAACCCCATCGAAAAGGCCAAGGCCGGGTCCATCGGGATCCCCTTGACGGACACGGATGCGAAGGTGATCGATCTGAAGACCGGCGACGATCTCAGCGTGGGTCAGGAAGGGGAACTGGTGCTGCGGGGGCCCCAGATCATGAAGGGATACTGGGGGAAACCCGAAGCCACGGAAAGGGCGTTTGCCGGGGGCTGGTTCCATACGGGCGATGTGGTCCGCATGGACGAGGACGGCTATTTCTTCATCGTAGATCGAGTCAAGGACATGATCAACAGCGCCGGTTACAAGGTCTGGCCCCGGGAGGTGGAGGAGATCCTTTACACCCATCCCAAAATCCGCATGGCAATGATCTTCGGGGTTCCCGACGATTACTACGGAGAAACCGTGAAGGCATGTATCGTGCCCAAGGACGAAGCGAAGGAAACGATCACAAAAGAGGAGATCACAGCCTTCTGCAAGAAAAAGATGGCATCCTACAAGGTGCCGAAGCACATCGAGTTCCGCGACAGCCTTCCCATCAGCGCCCAGGGCAAGATGCTCCGGAGAGCGATGCGGGAAGAAGCGAAACGCACTGAATTAATGATAGGCGATAGGGGTGAAGGAGGGGGGCGAATGAAGTACTTCCATAATGGGGATACTTTGGAAAAATCAATGATCTCTAAGGAATATTCCTCTGCATACGGATCTGTGATCGCGGGAGCGCGTATCCAGGTTGCTATGGTGCATAAGGAAAAAGGAACCGGGTCAAGGCTGCACTCCCATCCCAACGAACAGTTCAACTATGTACTCAAGGGCGAACTCAGGGCAAGGGTGGAGGACGAAGAAACGATGATGAAGCCAGGCGATCTTGTTCATATCCCGGCCAATGCCGCCCACTATCTTGTCGCTGTTTCGGAGGGGGGGGCGGACTATTTTGTTGCAAAAGACACGTCCTGGGGCATTTCAGGCGCCGCTGTGGACGGGGAAAAAACGGGCGCCCACTATGAGCCGGATTATAAGCCCAAACGTAAATAGGGGCGATGGCGGAACGCTTTATGTCTGAATATGGGGGAGCTGGAGGATAGCCGATGGAAAAGTCTCTTGAAAAGACAACGCTCGTAAAAGGGGCCCGGCTGATCGATGGACTGGGCGGCGAGGTTCTGAAAAATGCGGTGGTGATCATCGAAGCCGGGCGCATCAAGGCAATCGGAACGGAGGGTGAAATCACCCTGCCCGAGGATGCCGAGATCATCGATATAGGGGGTTGCACCCTGCTGCCGGGCCTTCTCGACATCCACCTCCACTGCTCGGCGCACAACGTTCTGACCTTTAAGAATTACCGGATTTCCCAGCTCGAGGTCACGCCTCCGCTGCAGACGCTCTACACACTTCTGCACCAGCAGATCATGCTCGAAATGGGATTCACCACGCTCCGGGATCACCCCTGGCCGAACGCTTACGGCGGCCATAATTCGGTGGAGTTGGTCGCGCTTCGCGATGCCGTCGAGGCGGGCATCTTTGCCGGACCGCGGCTTGTGGTGGGCGGATACGCCACCATGACCGGCTCGCACCTCGATCTGATCGTCCCCCGCGGATGCAGACGGGAGCCCGACGCCACGGCCGACGGACCCTGGGAGCTCCGGAAACTGGTCCGCCAGCAACTGCGGGTCGGGGTCGATTTCATCAAGACCTGCGCTTCCGGCGGCGGCGGGACGGACAAGGAGGCGCCGGATGTGAGGAACATGACCCAGGAGGAGCTCGACGCCGTCGTGGATGAAGCCCATGCCCTGGATAAGCATTGCGCCTGCCATTGCTTCACGCCGACGGCGCAGAAGATGGCGATCCGGGCGGGCGCCGACACCATTGACCACTGCGTGTTCACCGATGACGAGGCCATCGACATGCTCGTGTCGGAAAAGAAGTTTATTGTTCCCACACTGCTCCACCGGTCGGACCGCGCCATCGAGGTGAGAAAACGGGTGGGGACCTCGGAGTTCACCCTCAATAAGATGAAAATGCTCCAGCCGACGACCAGGGAGACCTTTCAGCGATTCCTCAAGGCCGGGGTGAAGATCGCCATGGGGACCGATACGCAGATCGATGCCGAGATGGGGGCCAATGCCCAGGAACTGGAAATCTATGTGGACTATGGGATGACGCCGATGGAGGCGATTCAGACGGCCACGAAGAATGCGGCCGAAGCGATCTGGCTGGGGAAGGAAACGGGAACACTGGAGCCGGGAAAGTCTGCAGATATCATCGCGGTCAAGGGCGATCCTCTCAGCGATATCCGCATCCTTCAGGAGAAGGAGAAGATCCTGATCGTCATGAAGGAGGGCAAGGTTTTTGTAGACAGGCGGCCTGGACACAAAAAGCTCGTCATCCACGACGAAGCGTGGGGGTGGAAGCGGGTGTAAGGAGAAAGGCCATGCCTTTTTACCGGTTTGATGAAATGGAAGGGCAGTATTTGACGCCGCGCCTTTCAACCGCGCACGGCCCGATCATCGAAGGGAAGACGATTTACTTCTGCCTGAACTGCAAAAAACCCGGCGAGGGATCGGTGATTCATTACCATCCCAACGAGCTGTTCATCTTCCCCACCTTGGGAAAAATCAACTCCCTTGTCGGCAGGGATCGCCGGATTGTCTCTCCCGGGACCTTCATTCACGTTCCCCCCTTAGGACAGCACCAGATGACGGCAACCGAGGACGGACCTTCGAATTACCTCTACATCAAGGACAAAACCTGGACCGTGGTCGGTTTGAGCGTGGAGGAGGCCCTGCCGGATCGGGCCGCTTCGCTGGAGGAGGCAACGGCGGAGTTTGAGAAGGCCGGATGGTCGGCAGGTCGGGGGGAAATCAGGAAGGATTCGGGCAAATCCTCTGTCCGTATCGATGGTCTTGGGAACTGCTATTACCCGATCATCGATGCCTTGGACGCGCCTCCTACGTCGGGCAACCGCCATTACACCTTCGAGGGTGAACGGATGGTGTTCCGATTCGCCGAGATCGTTCGCCCTTACGATCATCGGGTCGAGGAAAGCATCCATGAAGCGTTCCTCTATGTCCTTTGCGGATCGCTTCATGCCGACGTCGATGAAGCGAGGCAGGAAGTCTCGGCCGGCGGCATCGTTCATCTGCCGATCGGATCGCGGTATCGCATCCGGACCGACGGTACGATACCTGTCCGTTTTGTATCCGTGACTTCAACGGCGAAGCTCGAAGCCCGCCTGTAACTTCCCATTTCGATCACGCGCTCATCGCCCGGCGCCGGGGTTCGATCACATCGTCGGTACATTCAGCCGCTTGATGAGGCCTCCCCAAAAGTCGGTCTGTGTCTTCATGAAGGCCGCGAAATCCTCGGGCGACTTGTTGGCGATCATCACCGCGCTGACCTGGGCGAAGCGGTCGTTCACCCCCTTGTCTTCCAAAACCTTCATCAGGGCCGAATAGAGCTTGTTCACGATCGGCCTCGGCGTGCCTTTCGGCACGAAGATCCCCTGCCAGGAGGCGGTGGTCAGCTCAGGAAAACCCGATTCCACAAGGGTGGGAAGATTGGGATGGCTGGCCAGACGCTTCTCGGCCAGCACCCCCACCACTTTCAGTTTTCCGGTGCTGTGGTGCGTGGCGAAAGAGGCCATCGTCCCCACGGCGATCTTGACCTCGCCGCTCAAGGCGCCGATCGTCGCGGCGCCGGCGC
>Ga0233425_10001620_pt1 | contig 49268 bp, 38 predicted proteins | sample Watercolumn_Towu_2_FD_181712 | JGI IMG/M metagenome (GOLD analysis project Ga0233425, IMG submission 181712) | Freshwater microbial communities from Lake Towuti, South Sulawesi, Indonesia - Watercolumn_Towuti2014_140_MG | ecosystem: Environmental > Aquatic > Freshwater > Lake | place...
CCATTCTCTTGCCTGCCACGAGTCGGTCGTACGCATACTTGGTCATCGTGGCCACGTCATGCGTCAGAACAGCAACCGCGTTCTCGGCCGACCACTCCAGCACACGTGTGTCGGGCTCGCCGCGAAGGCCTACATCCTGCGCCCGCAGGATCACGATCCCCGGATGGCGTCGTCGCACCCCGCGGACGATGTCGTTGTTGAAGTTCTCATCGGCCAAAAACGACAGCATGACCGTCACGGGCGGCCTGGAGGACGGCGGGCCAACAGGCGATCACGGAGGCCTTGTGGCGGCCACGCCTTCTCGGTGGACGCACGGACATCAGCCGCGACCGCTGCTCGCCCGGAAAGGTACGCATCAACTTCGTGACGATGTCGGAGGTAATAGCCGATGACGGCGTAGGCGTGATCGAGTTTGATGGAGGGGTACTGATCCACGATTTCCTCCGGCGTAGCGCCGTCCTGATAGGCCGTGACAACCGTATCGAGCGTCACTCGCGTGCCAGCAATTCGGTAGACGCCATCGGCGTCTTCCGCCAAGGGGACGGGTTCTGCTTCAATGACGAGTGGCATGGGAAGCCTCGCGGAGATACCAGCAATCGACTGCGCGGACCTTGATTGTATCCGACAAACATCACGGGTTTGCGTCGGAGTCATATCGGTCTATATCCGCCATGCAGAGCGATCGTGCGTCGGTGGGAGCGGATGCGAAGGCCCGAAACCAGGCGGCCGTGCGGCGAATGGCTTCGGGGGCGTCGAGACGCGGACGCCACGGGAGATCCGCCACGGCCTTGTCGATCGCGAGCCGCAGAACGTGCGTCTCGAGCGGGGCTCGCGGATCATGAACGTCTTGCCACGATCCGGAGCCCCAGGCATCGATGAAGATCTCGGCAAGTTCGCGGACGGTCACGTCGGTCCCTGCCGCTGGTCCGAAGTTCCAGCCGGTACACCAGCGCGGGTCCGGCTGACGGAGCATCGCGTCGGCAAGCGCCAGGTAGCCCGAGAGCGGTTCGAGCACGTGCTGCCAGGGGCGGATCGCCGCAGGATTCCTTACTGGCACGGGTTTTCCGGCGACAAGATGCCGCACGATGTCGGTCACGATCCGGTCTTCGGCCCAGTCGCCGCCGCCGATCACGTTGCCGGCCCGCACCGTGGCCAACTGCACACCATGCTCGGCAAGCCTGTCGGGCGAGAAAAAACTGCGGCGATAAGCGGCCGCCACGAGCTCCGCGGCCCCCTTGCTCGCGCTATAGGGATCGCGGCCACCCATCGGATCAGACTCGTCGTGCGGCCGGCCGTCGTCGTGGGGCTCATAGCACTTATCGCTCGTCACAACGATGAGCACGCAGGGCTTGCCGGCATGACGCACCGCGTCGAGCACCGATGCCGTGCCGACCACGTTCGTCGAAAACGTCTCGAGCGGGTCGCGGTGCGAGAGCCGCACGAGCGGCTGGGCTGCCAAGTGCATGACGACGTCGGGCTGCGCTGCCTTCACGGCTGCCGCGAGGCGGGCCGTGTCGCGAATGTCGGCCTCGTGGTGGCTCTCGACGAGCTCCCGCACAGCCGCCGCGTCGAACAGCGAGGGATTCGTCGGCGGGGCGAGCGAATAGCCCGTGACATGTGCGCCCGCCCGCTGCAGGAGCATCACGAGCCACGAGCCCTTGAAGCCCGTGTGGCCCGTGACGAACACACGCTTTCCGCACAGGGGCCCTGCCGACGCCATCACCACACCTTCCAGGCGGCCTCGCCGTCTTTCCAGAGTTCGTTGACGTAGAGATAGTCGCGATAGGTGTCGACGGGGAAGAAGAACCCGTCGTGCTTGTAGGCCATGAGTTGGCGGTCGGCGGCGAGGCGTTCGAGTGGCTCGTTCTCGAGAATCTGCGCATCGCCTCCGTTCAGGTAGTCAAAGACCCGCCTGTCGAAGACGAAAAAGCCAGCACTCACCCAGCCTTCTACCTTCGGCTTCTCCGAAAAGCTCGTCACCTGCGACTTCCCGTCGATCTGAGTGATCCCGAACCGCGACACCGGCTGGACGGTCGTGACGGTCGCAAGTTTGCCATGGCTCTCATGAAACGCGACGAGTTTGCGAATGTCGACGTTCGAGAGTCCGTCGCCGTAGGTCACCAGAAAAGTGCTGCTCTTCACATGCTGCTCGACCCGCTTCACACGGCCGCCCGTGTTCACCTCAACGCCCGTGTCAGCGAGCGTCACTTCGAAGTCGAATGGCTCGGGGTTCCCGTGATACCAGACCTGCCTGCGGCCGCCGACCGCCACGGTGCAGTCCTGCGTCATCGCCTCGTAGTTGAGGAAGTAGTCCTTGATCATGCTCCCCTTGTAGCCGAGGCAGAGCACGAAGCGGTTCAGGCCGTGATGGCCGAACAGCCGCATGATGTGCCAGAGGAGCGGTCGCCCTCCCACCTCGACCATCGGCTTGGGGCGATACTCGGTCTCTTCGCGCATCCGCGCGCCCTGCCCGCCGCAGAGAATCACCACATCCATCATCATTACCTCGCGAACCGCGCCGAAAGACTCCACCCGAGCCGCCGCAATCTACCGCACAGACCGACCAAAAGGGTTGTCCCAAAACGACTTCCTATTGGACACGCCCATGTCCTACCACCCGGGCCGCGCATTCATTGGGAATTCACGCTAAACTCACGGATGGGATCGGGGACACCGGAGGGTGAGTCATGGGGTCGTTTGCCAAGGGCGTCGATCGTCGTGGGTTCCTGACCGTCGGCTCGATCGGAGGCCTCGGCCTCTCGCTCGGCGATTTCTTCCGGCTCCAGGCCGCGCGGGCCGACGCCAATCCCGGCAAGGCCCCACGCGAGGCTCCCGCGAAGTCGGTGATCTACATCTATCTCCCAGGCGGCTACGCCCACCAGGAGACGTTCGACCCCAAGCCCTTCGCGCCCGTCGAGTACCGCGGCCCGCTCGGCAGCATCGACACCGTGCTCCCCGGCGTCCGCTTCGGCGAGTTTCTGCCACACACCGCCAAGATCGCCGACAAGATCGCCGTCTGCCGCTCGATGACGCACGGTGAGGCGGCCCACGAGCGCGGCACCCACAACATGTTCACCGGCTACAAGCCGAGCCCGGCACTCCAGTACCCGAGCTTCGGCTCGGTGATCTCCCACGAGTTCGGCCCGCGCGAAAACCTGCCGGCCTACGTCTGCATTCCCAACGAGCCCAACGAGTTCGCCGGCTCCGGCTACCTCTCGAGCGCCCATTCGGGATTCAGCCTCGGGGCCGATCCGGTGGACGGCCGGTTCAAGGTTCGCGACCTGAATCTTCCCGATGGCATCGACACCGCGCGATTCGACAAGAGGCGCCGGATGCTCGACGTGGTCAACGACCACTTCCGCCAGAAGGAGAAGAGCGACTCGCTCGACGCCCTCGACACGTTCTACCAGCGGGCCTACGGCCTGATCAGCTCCGCGAAGGCCCAGGAAGCCTTCGACATGAAGCTCGAATCCGACGCCATCAAGGAAGAGTACGGCCGCAACCCCGCGGGACAGCGGATGCTCCTCGCGCGGCGGCTCGTCGAATCGGGTGTGCGGTTCGTGACGCTCACGTACGGAGGCTGGGATCACCACGAGGGCATCGAGAAGAACATACGGAACCAGCTCCCGGCCTTCGATCAGGGATTTGCGGCCCTGATCCGCGACCTCGACCGCCGCGGGCTGCTCGCGAGCACGCTCGTCTGCGTGGGCACGGAGTTCGGCCGCACGCCGAAGATCAACCCGACGGCAGGCCGTGACCACTGGCCGCGGGTGTTCTCGATCGTGATGGCCGGCGGCGGCATCAAACAGGGGATTGTGCACGGTTCGAGCAATGCCACGGCGAGCGAGCCAGACGACGACCCGCTGACCGTCGAGGACTGGGCCACCACGATCTATGACCGCCTCGGCATCGACGCCCGCAAGGAGCTGATGGCGCCTGGCGCCCGTCCGATCGAGATCGTGGACGGCGGCAAGGTCGTCTCCCAGCTCATCACCTGAGGCACCTCCTCCCCATGAGGCCCGCGTCATGCTGCGCGCTGTGATCGCGAGGGGCTGCCCGTGCCCCGGGAGCCGGGCTTCGTTTGCAAGCGGAGCCAGGATGGCGAAGCGCCGCAAACGGGCAGTGAGCGAAGCCCAGGATGGGCGAAGCGAACGTCCGGCGACGGGGCACGGGCAGCCCCGAGCAGACGTCGCCACTGTCTGCGTTCTCACGGTCGCCATGTCGCTCCTCGCGTCCGCGACCTTCGCATCATCGCCGAGCGTCTCGCTGATCCTGCCCCGCGGCGTGCAGCGTGGCGGCGACCGCGAACTCGAGTTCCGCGGTGAGCGGCTCGGCGACGCCGAGGAGGTGTTCTTCCACGGCAGCGATGGGATCACCGTGAAGTCGCTCCAGCCGGTCGATGAGAAGTCGTTCAAGGCCGTGGTGCACGTGCCCGAGACGTGTCCGGCGGGCGAGCAACTCGTGCAGGTCCGCACGAAATCGGGCATCAGCGAGTTCCGCTCGTTCTGGATCGGGCTCCTGCCGATCCTCGACGAGACCGAGCCCAACACGTTCGCGCAGCCGCAGGTGGTGCCGCTCGGGCACACGATCCACGGGATCGTCACGGCGGAAGACGTGGACTGCTTCGCGGTCGATCTCAAGAAGGGGCAGCGACTCGGCGTCGAGGTCGAAGGCCTCCGGCTCGGCAGTTACCGCTTCGATCCTCACGTGTCGATCATCGACGCCAAGAAGTTCCAACTGGCCGCCGCCGACGATTCCCCGGCCACGATGCAGGACGGCATTCTCTCGATCCTCGCGCCCGAGGATGGCCGCTATGTCGTGCAGGTTCGCGAGGCGTCGTACGGCGGCGACGACAGCTGCCGCTACCGGCTCCACGTGGGAACGTTCCCGCGGCCCACGGCCGTCTACCCGGCGGGGGGAAAGGCGGGCGAGAAGCTGAAGGTGACGTTCCTCGGCGACGCCGCCGGTCCGATCGAACGTGAGATCGAGGTTCCCGCGGGCCCGCTCGACGGCAACCACCGACTGTTCGTCACGGACGACGGCGGCACCTGCCCCACCGCCGTGCCGTTTCGCGTGTCGTCGCTCGGCAACGCGGTCGAAAAGGAGCCCAACGACGAGCCGGCCGCCGCCACGGCCGCCGACAGCGGGCTCTCGTTCAACGGCGTCATCGCCTCGCCGGGCGACGTCGATCACTACCGGTTCACGGCGAAGAAGGGGCAGACATTCGACGTGGAGTGCTTCGCCCGGAGGCTGCGGTCCGGCCTCGATCCGGTGGTGAACCTGCTCAACGCCAAGGGAGGCAACGTCGCTGGCAACGATGATGCCAAGGGCCCCGACTCGGCGTTCCGCGTCGAGATCCCGGAGGACGGCGAGTATCTGCTGCGGGTCAAGGACCATCTCGGCCGCGGCCAGCCCGACTTCACCTACCGCGTCGAGATGACGCCCCCCGCGCCGCGGCTCTCCCTCTCGATCCCGCGCATCGACCGCTACTCGCAGACACGGCAGACGGTGTTCGTGCCGCGCGGCGGCCGCTACGCCGTGCTCCTCAACGCGAACCGCAGCAACTTCGACGGCGACCTCGTGCTCGACGGCGGCGGACTGCCGGCGGGCGTCACGCTCGAGGCGCCGCCGTTCAAGGCGGGTCAGGGGCAGATCCCCGTCGTGTTCTCGGCGGCGGCCGACGCACCGCTCGGCGGGGCACTCGTCGCCCTCGAGGCGCGGCAGGTGTCGGAGCAGGATCCGGAGGGCAAGGCTGGCGTCCGCGGACACTTCGAGAACGTTTCTGACTTCGTGCTGAGTGATCCCAACAACGCGGTGCTCTACACGGCCCGCGTCGAGAAACTCGCGGTGGCGGTGATCGACGCGGTGCCCTTCTCGGTCGAACTCGCGGCCCCCGTGGCCCCGCTCGTGCGAAACGGCTCGCTCGACCTCCGCGTGACGGTCAAGCGCGAGGCCGGCTTCGACAAGCCGGTGACGGTGGAGTTTCCGTTCCGGCCGGCGGGCGTGTCGGCCAACCCGTCGATCACGATCCAGCCCGACAAGACGGAGGCGACCTACCAGTTGAGCGCCGACGGCAAGGCGGCCACCGGCACGTGGCGGGTGCACGTGGTCGCGGGGGGCGACGTGCACGGAACGGCGTGGGTGGCGTCGGCGCCGGTATCGCTCGAGGTCGCGGACCCGTTTACGAACGCCGCGCTCAAGCGGGCCTCGTGCGAGCAGGGCCAGTCGGCGCAGATGGCATGCGCCCTCGAGCAGGTGCGGCCCTTCGAGGGCGAAGCCGTCGCCCGGCTCCAGGGACTTCCGCCGGAGGCTTCGTCGCCGGAGTTGAAGTTCACGAAGGACACGAAGGAGCTCGTTTTTCCGGTCGCCACCACCGACAAGACGCCGCCCGGCAATCACAAGTCGGTGTTCGTGGAGGTGATCACGCCCGTCGCCGGTGCGCAGGCCCGCATGTCGGGCGGCAGCGCCGAACTGAAGGTCGTGAAGCCCTCGGGCGGCGCCCCCAAGCCACCGAAGGCCGACGCCTCGGCGCAGGCCTCAAAGCCCGTCTCCCGGCTCGAACAGCTCCGTCAGCAGGCCCAGCAAGCCCCGAAGTAGGATCGACCTCGTGAGGGCAACCAGCACCATGCCATCCACCACGTCGCACCGCGCCGTCCGCACCATCGTCGTGATCACGGCGGCGCTCGCCACCGGCTCCGCGATGGCCGCCGCGACCGTGCGGGTGTTTCCGCCCGCGGTGCACCTCTCCACGTCCCGCGACCGGCAGTCGCTCGTGGTGCAGCTGGTCGAGCCGAACGGGATCACCCGCGACGTCACCGCGAAGGCGACCGTCAGCATCGACGATTCCGGCAAGGCCAGGCTCGACGGCCGCACGCTCCGGCCGGTGGCCGATGGCGACACCGCGGTCACCGTGTCGTTCGCCGACGCGAAGGTGTCGGTCCCGGTGCACGTCGAGCGCTCCGGCGAGGATCCCGCGCTCAGCTTCCGCCTCGACGTGATGCCGGTCTTCATGCGGGCTGGCTGCAACGCCGGCAGCTGCCACGGATCGGCCCGCGGCAAGGACGGCTTCCGGCTCTCGCTCTTCGGCTTCGATCCCGAAGCCGACTACCACCGCCTCACGCGTGAGCAGCCGGGACGGCGGATCAACCTCGCGCTGCCGGCTGAGAGCCTGCTGCTCACCAAGGCGACGGCCGCCGTGCCGCACACGGGCGGCGCGAAACTCAAGCCAGACGACGAGCACTATGCGACGCTGAAGCGATGGCTGGAGGGTGGTGCGAAGAACGATCCCGGTTCCGTGCCCTCAGTGACGTCCGTCGAACTCCACCCGGCCGAGGCCGTGCTCGACGGTCCCGGCGCCACGCAGCAGTTCACGGTGCTCGCGAAGTATGCCGACGGCACCGATCGCGACGTCACCTCGCTCGCCGTGTTCCTGTCCAACAACGACAACGCCGCAAAGATCGACCCCTCGGGCCTCGTCACCGCGGGGAGCCGTGGCGAGGCCTTCGTGATGGCCCGCTTCGCCACACACACCGTCGGCTCCGACGTCATCACGCTCCCGAAGGGCCTCGACTTCCAGTGGGCCAACCCACCCGAGGCCGGGCCGATCGACCAGCTCGTCGACGCCAAACTCCACAAGCTGCGGATCAACCCCTCGGGGCCGTGCAGCGACGAGGAGTTCCTGCGTCGCGTGAGCCTCGACATCTGCGGTGTCCTTCCGACGTCCGACGAGTATCGGTCGTTCATGGCCAGCGCCGACCCGCAGAAGCGGGCCCATCTCGTCGACCAGCTCCTCGAGCGCAAGGAGTTCGTCGACCTGTGGGTGATGAAGTGGTCGGAACTCATGATGATCCGCACCGTGAACAACCAGGTCGGCTACAAGGCGATGCTGCTGTACTCCGGCTGGCTCCAGGAACGCATCGAGGCCAACACCCCGATCGACGCCCTTGTCCGCGAACTGCTCTCGGCGAAGGGGGGCACGTTCGCGAGCCCCGCGACGAACTACTTCCAGCACGAGCGCGACACGCTCAAGACGGCCGAGAACGTGGCCCAGGTGTTCATGGGCATGCGGATCCAGTGCGCCCAGTGCCACAACCATCCGTTCGACCGCTGGACGATGGACGACTACTACGGCTTCGCCAACTTCTTCGCCCAGATCGGCCGCAAGCAGGGAGAAGACCCCCGGGAGACGATCATCTTCAACTCGGGGGGCGGCGACGTGAAGCATCCCGTCGGCGGGCGGGTCGTGCCGCCCACATTCCTCGGCGGCGGCACGCCGGATCTCGCCGGCCGCGACCGTCGCGAGGTGCTCGCCGAATGGCTGGCCTCCCCCGACAACCCGCACTTCGGCCGGAATCTCGTCAACATCGTGTGGGCCCACTTCTTCGGCCGCGGCATCGTCGATGAGGTCGACGACGTCCGCGTGAGCAACCCGCCGGTGAACGAGGAGTTGCTCGACACGCTCGCGAAACGGTTCGTGGAATCGAAGTACGACTTCAAGAAGCTCGTCCGCGAGATCTGCACGTCGCAGACCTACCAGCGCTCGACCCGGCCCAACGAGACGAATGCCGAGGACGAACGCAACTTCTCCAAGGCCAGCCTGCGCCGCATCCGGGCCGAGGTGCTCCTCGACGTGGTGACGGCGGCGACGGCCACCCAGAACAAGTTCAAGGGGCTGCCGCTGGGCGCCCGGGCCGTGCAGATCGCCGACGGCAACACGACCACCTACTTCCTCACCACGTTCGGCCGGGCGACGCGGGCCACGGCCTGCTCGTGCGAGGTCAAGATGGAGCCCAACCTCTCACAGGCCCTCCACCTCCTCAACGGCGACACGCTCCAGCAGAAGATCCGCCAGGGGGGCGTGGTCAAGGGAATGCTCGACAAGGGGATGCCACCCGAGCAGGTGATCGAGGAACTCTACCTGCGAACACTCACCCGCAAGCCGACGGCCCGCGAGACGGACGGACTGATGGCGATCATCAAGGCGGATCCCGCGGCACAGAAGCCCGCGGGACTGCGCGAGACGCTGGAGGACGGATTCTGGGCGATCCTCAACTCCCGCGAGTTCGTTTTCAACCATTGATCGGCCGCGCGATGCACGCCACCTCCGCCCTCCTCCGCGCGGCCGTCATCGCCGCCCTCGTCGCCGCGGTGCCGGCCCGCGCCGCGGAAAAGGTGACGTACGTGGACAACGTGCTGCCCGTGCTGCGGCAGCGGTGCGGCTCCTGCCACAACCCCGACAAGAAGACCGGCGGTCTCGACATCACGAGCTACGCCGCGGTGATGCGTGGCGGCGGATCGGGCGAGGTGATCGCCGCGGGAAGCGCGAGCGGCAGTTATCTGTATCGCGTCGCCAATCACGACGACGAGCCGAAGATGCCACCGGACGCGCCCCCGATCCCGGAGGCCGAGCGGCAGCTCATCAAGGCCTGGATCGACGGCGGCGTGCTCGAGACGAAGGGAAGCGTGGCGGTCGCGCCGAAGAAGGTCGAGGTGGCGATGGCGGCCCCGGCCACCGAACGGCCGGCCGTGCAGCCGATGCCGGCCCACCTCCCGCTCGAGCCCGCGGTGCACACGAAGGCGGTGGACGCCTGCGCGGCGGTGGCGACGAGCCCGTGGTCACCGCTCGTCGCCGTCTGCGGCCAGAAACAGATCCTTCTCTACCGCACCGATTCGCTCGAACTCGCGGGCGTGCTCCCCTTCCCCGAAGGCCGGCCGCACGTGGTGCGGTTCAGCGCCGGCGGCGGCCTGGTCGTGGCAGGCGGGGGCGTGGGTGGGCAGAGTGGCCGCGCCGCGGTCTGGAGCGTTCGCAACGGTCGCCGCATCCGCACGGTGGGCGAAGAACTCGACGCCGTCCTCGCGGCCGACGTAAGCCCCGATCAGCGACTCGTGGCGATCGGTGGGCCGCAGAAGGTGGTCCGCGTCTACTCGCTCGAAACTGGGGAGAAGCTCCATGACCTCGGCAAGCACACCGACTGGATTCTCGCCGCGGCATTCAGCCCCGATGGCGCGCTGCTCGCCACGGCCGATCGCGGTGGCAACGTCATGGTCTGGGAGGCGGCGACGGGCCGCGACTTCCTGGCGCTGCAGGCGCATCCGGCGGCGGTGACGACTCTCGCCTGGCGGGGCGACTCGAATGTTCTCGCCACCGGCTGCGACGACGGCCAGATCCGCCTCTGGGAGCTCGAGAACGGCACGCAGGTGAAGGCATGGGCCGCCCACGGCGGCGGCGTAGCCACGCTCGACTTCACCCGCGATGGCCGGATCGTGTCCACGGGCCGCGACAAGACGCCGAAGCTCTGGAAGGCCGACAGTTCGCAGGAGCGGGCGTTCGAGGCTTCGGCCGACGTCGGCCTTGCGACGGCCTTCTGTGACGAGACGAATCGGCTCGTGGTCGGTGACTGGACGGGCGAGTTGCGGGTGTTCAACGCTGCCGATGGCTCGCGGATCGGCTCGCTCGACCCGAATCCGCCGGCGCTCGCCGACCGCGTCGCCGACGCGGAGCGCGGGCTCGCCGACCGCAAGGCGAGACTCGACGCAGCCGTCGCGGCCGTCGCCGCGGCTCCCGACGCGGAGAAGTCGAAGCTCGAACAGCAGGTGGTCGATCTCAAGAACGGCATGGCCCAAGCCGGCGCCGCGCACGCCCGGTGGCTGGCCGAAGTGGCATTCCAGGCCAACTACGACCGGCTCGCGAAGGTCGTGACCGAGCGGCAGGCCGCCGTGGCGTCCGCCGAAGGCGACTGGGGCACGGCGGAGGCGGCGCGGCGCGAGGCCGAGCAGGGCGTGCAGGCGGTCGTCGCCAAACAGGAGGCCGCGCGGAAGAAGGTCGAGGAACTGGCGGCGAAGCAGGCCCAGATGGAACGCGAGGCGGCGGAGCTCGCGGGCCGCATCGAGAAACGCGGAGGCGAACTCGCGGCGGTGCAGGCCACGATCGAGAAGGCGCTTCAGGCGCTCGCCGCGCTCGAAGAGTCGGTCAAGCCGCTCGAGAAGGTGATCGCGGCGACACCCGACGACGCGGCGATCAAGCAGGCGGTGGCCGGACTCGCCACCGCCAAGCAGACCAAGCAGGCCGAGGTCAAACAGCAGCAGGACGCCCTTGCGGGCCTGATGGCGGAGCGGGCGGCGTGGGAGAAGTCGCTCGGCGACAAAAGGGCCGAGGTCACGAAGCTCGGAGCCGAGGTAAACGCCGCGAAGGCCGCGGTTCCCTCGCTCGATCCCGAAATGGACGCCGCGAAGAAGAAACTCGACGCCGCCGCGAAGGTGGTGGACGAGAAGCGGGCAGTGATCACGGCCCGCCAGGCCGATGTCGATGCCGCCGCAAAGGAACTCGACACGCTGCAGGGGGCCGGCTGAGAGAATCAACCCGCCCAACCCGCGAGGGGCCGCCCATGCCCCATCGCCGGACGTTCACTGCGGTCATCCTGCCCTTCGTTCACTCGCGGGAGCCCTCGCTTCGCCATCCTGGCTTCGCTCGGCCTCCCCACGCCGGCTCTCGCGGCATGGGCGGCCCCTCGCTGCCTTCGATACGCCACCCGCATTTCAGACTACATGGCTGCCTGGCCGAGGAGCTTGCGCAGCGACGTCATCGCGATCTCGCCGAACTGCCGAGGCGGCACGCGCCACAGCGCTGGGTTGTGGAGTTCCACCGACACCGCTCCGGCGTAGCCGATGGCACGAAGGCGAGCCACAAGGTCGTCGGGGGGCGACGCACCCTCGCCCGGCAGGATGCGGTCGGCGTCGGACGCCATCTCCCGCGGCACACCGGCGATGTCCGAGAGCTGCACGTGGGCGAGGTTCTCCCGCGAGAGGAGTTCGAGGTCGAGCGGCTTGCTCGGGCCGACCGTGAAGTGAAACCAGTCGAGGCACACGCCGAGGGCCGGCGACGCCGTCTCCTCCACGAGGGCCAGTGCCGACTGGAGGTTGTTCGGAAAGCTCGCGCGGGCGTCGAACTCGAGGGCGACTCGCACCCCCGCGTCGGCCGCACGCTTCGCCGCCTCACCGAGACTCATCGAGAGCCGGGCGAGGTCGTCGGCGCCGAGCGGTCCAAACGCATCGCCGGCGATCACGAGCACGGGCACGCCGAGCTCCCGGCAGAGCGTGAGACGCTCGGCGAAGTGGTTCCAGTGCTCGCGACGGGCCTCGCCCTGGCTCGTGAGAAGCCCACCCTGGAAACTCGCTGCCACGGGGGCGATCCCCCGCTCCGAGAGCCGGTCCGCGAGGGCCGCGACACCCTGCCCCGTCACGAAGGCATCGACGTGACCGAGCCAGAGCTCGACGGCATCGACGTGGCCGGCCGCGTAGTCGTCGAGAATCGCGTCAAGCGGCGCGTCGAGCGAGCAGACGGTGGCGATGGCAGGCCGCATGGAAGGCCTACGCCAACTTGTCGCGGAGGAGATCGACCACGTCGTCGATCGGCACGCGGGTCTGGACCAGCGAGTCGCGATCGCGGAGCGTGACGGTCTTGTCGGTGAGGGTCTGCCCGTCGATCGTCAGGCACCAGGGCGTGCCCGCCTCGTCCTGCCGGGCGTAGCGGCGGCCCACCGAGCCCTTCTCGTCGTACTGGCAGGCCATGTGGGGTTTGAGCGCCCGATAAAGGTCGATCGCCACCTCGGGCATGCCGTCCTTCTTCACGAGTGGAAGGATCGCAGCCTTCACCGGAGCGAGCCGGGGATGGAACTTCATCACCGTGCGGCTCCGCGGCTTGCCGTCCTCGTCGGGCACCTCGTCCTCGTGGTACGCGTCGCAGAGGAACGCGAGCACGCCCCGGTCGGCGCCGGCCGACGGCTCGATCACGTGGGGCACGTAGCGCTCGCGGGTGATGTCGTCGAAGTAGGAGAGATCCTTGCCGCTTCCCTTGTGCCGCGGCTTGCCGTCGGGTCCGGCCTCGACCACGAGCGCCCCGTCCTGGCGGACGAGTTTGCCCTCCATGTGGCTGCGAAGGTCGAAGTCGCCGCGGTGGGCGATGCCCTCGAGTTCGCCGAACTCTCCCTCGGCGAGGAACGGGAAGGCGTACTCGATGTCGGCCGTGCCGACGGAATAGTGCGAGAGCTCGTCGGCGTGGTGCTCGCGGAGCTGGAGCCGGCCCTCGGTGAGCCCGAGGTCGAGATACCACTTCCAGCGGCGGTCGCGCCAGTAGCGGTACCACTGCGCTGATTCCGCCGGCTTGCAGAAGAACTCGATCTCCATCTGCTCGAACTCGCGCGAGCGGAACGTGAAGTTCCGGGGCGTGATCTCGTTGCGGAAACTCTTGCCGATCTGGGCGATGCCGAAGGGCACGCGAACCCGCGAGGTGTCGAGGACATTCTTGAAGTTGACGAAGATGCCCTGGGCCGTCTCGGGCCGCAGGAACGCGCGGTCGTCGTCGTCGCCGGCGAGCGCGCCGATCCGCGTCTCGAACATGAGATTGAACTCCCGCGGCTCGGTGAGCGTGCCGGGGGAGGAGGCGTCAGGCCCGAGCGCATCGGCGAACGAGACCGAACCGGCGGTGATCGCGGTCTGGAGCGACTCGAGGCCGCCGGTCCACTCGATCTCGTCCACCTGCTTGGCCCGCAGGCCGAAAAACTTCTGGGCCTTGGCCACGGTGTCGGGAGGAGCGTCGTCGCCCGACTGGTCGGTGGTCACGAACACCTTCTTCCCACGGTGCGCGGCCCAACGGCCGTGGAGATGGTCGTAGCGGTAGCGCCGCTTCGATTCGCGGCAGTCGATCATCCAGTCATGAAACAGGTCGAAGTGCCCAGAACACTTCCAGACCTGCGGGTGCATGATGATCGTGCAGTCGAGTCCCGTCATCTCGTAGGGCGAGGGCGCGCCCGCGAGCGTGGCGAGCTCGTCGTGGCCCGTGACCATATCGCGCCACCAGGCGTCCTTCACGTTCCGCTTGAGGGCCACGCCGAGCGGGCCATAGTCCCAGAAGCCGTTCAGGCCGCCGTAGATCTCGCTCGACTGGAAGATGAAGCCGCGCCGCTTCGCGAGCGACACGATGCGGTCCATCCGCGACTGATCGTTCTGCTTTTCCATGGACAGAATGCCTGCTCCGTGACCACCGAAACCGGGAAGGCGTACCTTACCCGGATTCGCCCACGGGCACCATTTCAATGCAGGTTGCCGGACACGCGGTCAAGCCGCGGCACGATCGTGAGCGAATCGATCTCGGCGGCCACGGCGAGATCGGCCTCCATGCCGAGCGGCAGCAGGTTCGCGCCCCCCGGCGAGGCCAGGAACGCGGCCAGAAGCGCGGCCCGCGGATCGGCCGCGCTGGCGACCGCCCGAAAGTCGGCGAGCGCCCGCCGCGCGGCGGCGTCGAGGATGTCGTCGTGGCCCGGCCCGGCGGCGTCGAGGATCGCGCCCGCGGCGAGCACGTCCTCGGCGGAGACCACACCGTCGGTGCCGGCACAGACGAGATGCACGTCGCGCGCGCCGGTGGTGGCGGAGAGGTGGCGCACGGTGTCGGCCACTGCGCGACGGTTCACAAGCGCGCCGATCACGATCTCGCGCGCCTCGTCACAGGCGGCGAGGGCCGCGGTGCCGTTGGTCGTCGTGATCACGATCGTGCGGCCTGCCACACGGTCGCCTTCGTACTCACGGGGCGAGTTGCCCAGATCAAAGCCCTCGATGGGCCTTCCACCACGTTCGCCGCCAAGCAGCGGGCGTCCACTGAGCGTCCTGGCGAGTCGCCGCGCCTCGTCGATCGCGGCCACGGGACGCACCGCCGCGGCCCCGTTGGCGAGAGCGGTCACGATCGTCGTCGAGGCTCGGAGAACGTCGATCACGACCGCGATCCCTCCCGCAGTAACCCCCGGCGGCATACGATGAAACAGTTCGTGGCAGTGCCAGTGGATCATGTCGCCCTGTGGGATTCGTGATCGTGATGTCTGAATCGACCCCCGTACCGGCCGCCACGATAGGCCATGCCACGCCGCCGGGCCAGTCGCCGCACGATGGTGTCGACAAGAGCGGCAACCGCGTCCGCGGAATGTTCGCCGAGATCGCGCCCCGCTACGACCTCGTCAACCGGATGCTCTCGGGCGGCATCGATGTCTGGTGGCGGCACGTCACGGTGAAGCGTGCACCTCCTCCGGTATCCGGAGCGGTGCTCGATGTCTGCACGGGCACGGGTGACCTGGCGCTCGCCTACGCCCGGCGAGGCGGGCCGGGCGTTCGCGTCGTGGGCAGCGACTTCTGCCGGCCGATGCTCGATCGCGGCGTGGAGAAGTCGCGTCGGGCGGGCCTGCCCGTGGAGTGGGTCGAGGCCGACGCTCAGGAACTGCCCTTCCCGTCCGCCACCTTCGACGTGGTGACGGTCGCGTTTGGCCTGCGGAACATCGCTGACACGAACCGCGGCCTCCGGGAGATGGCGCGGGTCTGCAAGCCGGGGGGGAAGCTCGCGATTCTCGAGTTCTCGCTGCCCTCGATCGCGGCGGTTCGGGCCTTCTACCTCTGGTATTTCCGCAACGTGCTCCCGCGGCTCGGCAACGCGGTGGCCCGGAACTCCTCCGACGCCTACACCTACCTCAACCGGAGTGTGGAGGAGTTCCCATCGGGTGAGGCACTGGCGGCGCTCGTGCGGGCGGCGGGCTTCGATCGCGTCGATGTGGTGCCGCTCTCGCTCGGGATCGCCACGCTGTACGTCGCGACACGGGGGAGCTGACCGATATGCCGGCCGGCACATCGCTCCCCCTCGTTCTCGGCATCACGGGTGCGTCCGGGGCACCCTACGCCGTACGTCTGCTCGAGGTGCTGTTGGAGGCGGGCTGCGAGATCCATCTCACCATCAGCCCCTCGGGACAGGCCGTGATCGCGACGGAACTCGGTCGCCACGTCGATCTCGACCGCTTCGATCTCGCAACGCTCCTCGGCACCACGCCGCCGAAGGGTGGCACCGTGCACTATCACCATCACAAGAACCTCATGGCCCCGATCGCCAGCGGCTCGTTTCTCACCTCCGCGATGGTGATCTGCCCGTGCAGTGGCAGCACGCTCTCTGCCGTGGCCCACTCGATGGGCGAGAACCTCATCCACCGTGCGGCCGAAGTCCACCTCAAGGAACGGCGGAAGCTCGTCGTCGTACCCCGCGAAACGCCCCTCTCGCTGCCGCAGCTGCGGAACATGCAGGCGATCCATGAGGCGGGCGCGGTCGTGCTCCCCGCGGCTCCGGGCTTCTATCATGGCGCGACGACCGTGGCCGATCTCGTCGACTTCGTCGTGGCCCGGATCTGCGACCAGCTCGGTGTGGCCAACTCGCTCGTACGACGCTGGGGCGAGGCGACCTGATGGCAACCGCCGCCACCCCGCGCCGCACGCCACGCCTTCGCGCCTATCTCGAACTCGTGCGGTTCAGCCACACGATCTTCGCACTCCCCTTCGCCGTCATGGCTTCGCTCATCGCGATCCATCGGGGCGGTGGCGATCAGGCCACGGACGTGGCCGGCGTTGTCCGCGGAGCCGCGGGCATCCTGCTCTGCATGGTGTCGGCACGGACGGCGGCGATGGCCTTCAACCGGCTCGTGGACCGGGCCATCGACGCCGACAACCCCAGAACGGCAACCCGCCACCTTCCGCGCGGCGACGTCGGCGTTGCCGAGGCGCTGGCCCTCGTCGCGGGATCGTCGGCCGTGTTCATCGCCGCCACGCTTCTCTTCCTGCCCAACTGGCTGCCACTCGTGCTCTCGGTGCCGGTGCTCGCATGGCTCCTCGGGTACAGCTATGCCAAGCGGTTCACGTCGCTCGCGCACGTGTGGCTCGGGGCGGCGCTCGGCTTCGCTCCGGTCGCGGCATGGATCGCGCTGCGCGGCCAGGTGCTGCTGCACGCTCCGGCCGATGTGCTTCCCGCGCTCGTGCTCGGCCTGGCGGTGATGACGTGGGTGGCGGGGTTCGACGTCATCTACGCCTGCCAGGACGCCGCCTTCGATGCGTCCCACGGGCTGCACAGCATCCCCGCGCGGCTGGGCGTGCCGCGGGCCCTCGTTGCGGCACGCTGGCTCCACGTCGGCACGATGCTGCTTCTCGCCGCCGTTCCGCAAACGGCGCCGGAGTTGGGCGTGCTCTACTGGGTGGCCTTCGCCGCGATCGCGGTGCTGCTGGTGTGGGAACACTCCCTCGTCCGCGCCGACGATCTGTCGCGGGTGAATCAGGCGTTTTTCACCGCCAACGCCGCGATCGGGGTCATCCTGCTGGCCGCGATCGCGGCCGACCTCTGGATCTGACCGCCCCCTGTTGCCATTTCCCGTGGGCTGCGGTTCTCTTGTCGGTCACCGGCCAGCCGCCGGGTCCGCCTCCGAGGAGCCCATCATGATCCGTGCCGTGAAGCCGTCGCTCGATCGCGTCCGCGAGAAGGTGGAAGCCGGCGCACGCCTCGATGCAGCCGAGGCCGAGATGCTCTGGGACGAGGCGGTCGACGTCCACGAACTCGGCGAGCTCGCCAACCTCGTCCGCGAGCGGAAGAACGGCAACCTCGCCTTCTACAACATCAACACCCACCTGAACCCGACGAACGTCTGCGTCTACCGCTGCACGTTCTGCGCGTTCCGGGCCGACCTCCGCGAAGCCCGCGGCTACGTGATGAGCGACGAGCAGATCCTGGCCCGTGGCCGCGAGGCGGTCGAGGCCGGCTCGACGGAGATGCACATCGTCGGCGGCCTCCATCACCAGAAGGGCTACGACTGGTACCTGAACGTCATTCGCCTGCTCCACGATCACTATCCCACGCTCCACCTCAAGGCCTGGACACCGGTCGAGATCAACTGGTTCGCCCACCTCACGAAGCGGTCGATCCGCGACATCCTCGTGGAGATGAAGGACGCCGGCCTCGGCAGCCTGCCGGGAGGCGGCGCGGAAATCTTCCACCCCGAGGTGCGCGACAAGATCTGCGAGCACAAGGCCGACACGAAGGAGTGGTTCACGATCCACCGCACGGCGCACGAACTCGGCCTGCGGAGCAACGCCACCATGCTCTACGGCCATATCGAGAATGCCTTCCATCGCACCGATCATCTGCTCCGGCTGCGCGACCTCCAGGACGAGACGGGGGGCTTTCAGACGTTCATTCCGCTCGCGTTCCACCCCGAGAACACACGGCTCTCCCACATCCCCAAGCCGACACCGGCGATGAGCCTGCGGACGATGGCGATCGCCCGGCTCGTGCTCGACAACTTCGACCACATGAAGGCCTACTGGATCATGCTCGGCATCGGCACGGCACAGGCGGCGCTCGCCTACGGGGCCGACGACATCGACGGCACCGTGCGGCATGAACTCATCTACCACGATGCCGGGGCGACGACGCCCGAAGTGCTCTCGGTCGAGTATCTCCAGCGGCTCATCCGCGAGGCCGGCCGCGAGCCGGTGGAACGCGACACGCTCTACCACCGTGTCGTTCGCGACGGCGCGGCGTGGCGGGCGACGGAACCGGTCCGCGTGGGCTGACGGTTCGTCACGAGGCCTGGATCGCCTGATAGACCGTGCCGGCCATCTGTTGCGCCCCCGCGGCGTCGTGCGGGCTGAACGCGTTGACCACGTTTGCGGAGCCTCCCTCACAGTCGATCGCGACGACCGTGACAAGCACGCCCGAGGGATGCTCGCCCCCCATCGTGATCTTGCCGGGCTGCACCGGGTCGAAGATCTCGAAGCCGGAGTCGTAGAGCACCTGCTGCGCGACCTGGAGGGCGACGACGGGGGCCAGGTACGACTTGATCGCGGCAGCGAAAGCGAACACAGGGCGGCTCCGAGGCGGTGGCGAAAAGGGCGGGCACGGCGACCGGCACGCGTCACCCAATCTTACCGAGCCCGAGCGTGTCACCCCAGCGGTCGAGGATCAGTTTCCGCAGGCGTTCGAGTTTCGGGTCGGCGAGATCGGGATCCCGGGCGAAGAGGTCGATCGCGTCGCCACGCGCCTCGGCCACCACCGAGCCGTCGCGGAGCAGGTCGGCGAGGTACAGCGGAGGCATGCCGCTCTGCTTCGTCCCCACGAGGTCACCCGGGCCGCGGAGGTGGAGATCCTGCTCGGCGAGCGCGAACCCGTCGGTCGTCGCCACGAAGGCGTCGATGCGGGGATGGGGATCGGCCTGCGAGGAAGCCACGGCGCCACAGATGCCTCGCGTCGCCCCGCGGGCCACGCGGCCACGGAGCTGATGGAGCTGCGCGAGGCCGAACGACTCGGCGTCGAGGATCGTCATGATCGTCGCCTCGGGCACGTCGATCCCCACCTCGATCACGCTCGTGGCCACGAGGACGTCGAGCCTTCCGGCGCGAAAATCCTCCATCACAGCCGCCTTCGCCGCGGGCTTGAGCCGCCCGTGCACGAGCCCGAGCCGAAACGCCTCGAGCGGTCCATGGGCGAGCGACTCGTAGGTCGAGGAGATGCTGGCCAGATCCCGCTTCGACTCCTCGACCGCCGGCACGACCACGTAGCCCCGGCGGCCGGCAGCGAGCTTGCCGCGAACGAACTCCCACCAGCGGTCGAGGTCGTCGGGGCCCACGCGGTAGGTGGCCACCGGCTGACGGCCCGGCGGCTGCTCGTCGAGCACCGACACGTCGAGATCGCCGTAGACCGCATGCGCGATCGTCCGCGGGATCGGCGTGGCCGTCATGACGAGCGTGTGCGGGTCGGCCTGGCCCTGCTGGAGCACGGCGCGCTGGAGGACGCCGAAGCGATGCTGCTCGTCGATGACCACGAGAGCCAGATGCCGGAACCTCGCCGCGCCGGCGACGAGCGCCTGCGTCCCCACCACGATGTCGGTCCGGCCGTCGGCGATCCGGGCGAGGATCCGTTCACGGGTCTTCGCCGTCTGGCCGCCGATGAGCAGCTGCACCTCCACACCACTCCCGGCGAGCAGTCGCTCGAGCGTGGCCACGTGCTGCCGCGCGAGCAGCTCCGTCGGCGCCATGATCGCGGCCTGATGCCGCTCCGGTCCCTCGGGCCGCACGCGGGTGCCCACGGCCGCGAGCATGGCATAGACCGCGATCGCCGTCTTGCCGCTGCCCACGTCGCCTTGGAGCAGCCGGTTCATCGGCTTGCCGCGGCCCATGTCGGCCGTGATCTCCGCGCACACCCGCCGCTGCGCCGGGGTGAACTCGAACGGGAACCTGGCCCGGATCCGGGCGTCGAGCCGGGCATCCACGTTGATCGCCGGTGCGGCGCCGGCCCTCACCTGCCGGCCCCGGTGCATCCGCAACGCGAGCTGGAGCATGAACAGCTCCTGATATACGAACCGTCGCCGGGCCTCGACGATCGCGGCCTCGCTCGTGGGGCGGTGGATCTCGAGGAACGCCCGCTCGATGGGAAGGAGATGCTTCGCAGCGAGAACGTCGTCGGGAAGCGCCTCCGGACAGATGCCCACGGCGTGCTCGAGCGCCGCCTGCACCGCCAGCCGCACGTGCGACTGCTGAACGCCCTCGGCCAGCGGATAGACGGCCAGCCACTCCGACGCGAAGGCCTCCTCACCGGCCGCAAGCCAGCGGACGTCCGGATGCGCGAGCTCCCAGGTCGTGCCGTTCCGGCGCGGCTGGCCCGCGATCACGACCTTCATCCCTGCCGCGAACCGACGGGCCATGAACGGCATGTTGAACCACACCGCCCGCACTCGGCCACCGGCGCAGGCGATCGAGACGGCGAGCATCGTCCGGCCGGTGGCGAGCGTGCGCGTGCCCGCATCGACGACCTCGCCGGCGATCGAGGCGTGCTCTCCCTCACGCAGGTCGTCGATCGCATGCGCGCCCGAGAAGTCGCGGTAGTCCCGCGGAAAGTGCATGAGCGCGTCACGCACCGTCACGAGCCCGAGCTTCGCGAGTCTCTCCGCCCGCGCCGTGCCGACGCCCGGCAGCCGTTCGAGGCGGGTCGAGAGGCTGGGCTCGCGGATCGGCGGCGCGGCATCCATGGAGACGACAAGGCGGTGGCACAGGAGACCCGCCGCACGATGCGGCGGTCGTCGCCCCGGAAAATCCTCGGCATTTCCCGCCGGCGACCGCCGTGGACCACGGCCACGGGAGGCATGGGCCACGCCACGTCAGTCTACCGGCCGGCGTTCCGTTGGAGTTCCCGGTAGGCCTCCACCGCGAGTCGGTCGCACTCCTCGTTCTCCGGATGCCCTGAGTGGCCAGCCACGTGCGAGAACCGGATCGTGTGGGCCGAAGCGAGGCGGTCGAGTTCGCGCCACAGGTCTTCGTTCTTGACCGGCACGAGCCGCCCCTTCTCCTTGCGCTTCCAGCCCTGCTGCTTCCAGCGCGGCAGCCACTCTGAAAGCCCGGTGCCGACGTACACGCTGTCGGTCACGAGCTCCACGACCACGGGCCGCGTGAGCTGCTTGAGGCCCTCGACGACGGCCTGAAGCTCCATGCGATTGTTGGTGGTGGCGGGATCGGCGCCGGAGTCCTTCGTCTCCCGACCGCTGCCAGGATGCCGCAGGATGTAGGCCCAGCCGCCCGGCCCGGGATTGCCGCTGCAGGCCCCATCGGTGAAAAGCACCACCTCGGCCGCGTCGCGTGACTTCGTCATCCCGTCCCCCCGTGATCCTGGATCGCTCGTCGACTCCCTGCCCCGCCTGCGTCCATGTCGCCCGCCGTCAGGCCACGTCCCGCGCAGCGGCCGGCACGACCGCGTCGGCCGGTGCCGCGGCCAGGCGCAGCGGCAGCCGCACCGAGAACCGGCTGCCGCGGCCGAGCTGGCTCTCCACCGACACGTCGCCCCCGAGCAGTCGGCACAGCTCGCGCACGATCGACAGCCCGAGCCCCGTGCCGGAGAACTCGCGGGTCATGGCGTCGTCGCGCTGGAAGGCGTGGCCCTGCCGGAACTTCTCGAAGATCGTCTGCCGCTCGTCCTCGGCGATGCCCACGCCCGTGTCCACCACCTCGAGCACGATCGTCGTCGCCGCCTCGTCCTCGACACCCCCCTCCGCTCGTGCGATCACGTCGACGCGCCCACCCTCGGGCGTGAACTTCACGGCGTTGGACAGAAGGTTGGCGAGGATCTGCTGGACCTTCGCCTGGTCCTGCTCGACGGCGTCGAGGCCGCGGCCCACGTCGTGCGAGAGATCGATCCGCTTGCGTTCGGCCAGCGGCCGCACCATGTCGCACTGCGCCGACACCACCGACTCCAGCCGGAACACCGTCGGCCGCACCTCCATCTTGCCGGCCTCGATCTTCGCGAGGTCGAGGATGTCGTTGATCATCTCGAGGAGCATCCGCCCCGAGGTACGGATGTTGTCCACGTAACGCTTCTGCTTGGGGTCGAGCGAGTCGATCGAGCCGAGCACGTCGGAGAAGCCGATGATGCTGTTGAGGGGTGTCCGCAGCTCGTGGCTCATGGTGGCCAGGAAGTCGCCCTTGAGCCGGTTCATCTCGTAGAGGTTGAGGTTGGCGTGGGCGAGCTCGTCCACCTTTTCGTCGAGCGTGCCGTTCGTCTTCCGCAGTTCCTCCTGGGTGTCGATGAGGCCGCGGAGCATGCGATTGAACGCGAGCCCGAGTTCCTCGAACTCGTCGGCGGTGTGGATGTCGGCGCGGGCCTCGACATTGCCACGTCGCACCTCCTCGGTGACATTCCGCAGGTGGTCGAGCGGCTTCACGATCACGTAGCGGACGATCGCGTACGCCACGAGCATCGCCAGGAACACCGTGATGATCGCCGTGGCCAGGAGAATCGCCCGGTTCCAGTTGATCGCCTTGCGCGTGGCGGCGTCGGGCATCACCACCTTCACCACCGCCATGAGGTCGCCCTCGGCGAGCCGCGGCATGCCCCCTTCCCCGGCCGCCCCGGCGGCCGACCCGCGGTACTCGTGGCACACGAGACAGCTCTTTCGGGCGCGGACCGGCTGGTAGTAGTGGTATTCCGAGGCATCCTCGGTGCGGAACTCTCGGTACTCAGCGGCGGTTTCGCCGGCCCCGGCGGTCGGCGGTGGGCGGTCGCGGAAGTAGTCGAGCACCGCCGAATCGAGCCGTTTGTACGAGGCCCGTTCCTCCGCCGTGGCGTCGGGATCGAGCAGCCGCCAGCTGTAGGGCTGGCTCTGCAGCGTGCGACCGAGCGTCTCGATCAGGCTCGTGTACTGCTGCTCCTTCTCCAGCGTCTTCCAGTGGTACTGGAGCATGATGGCATCGACGAGGTGTCTGCCCGTGCTCCGTGTCGTGGCGAACACGAGCTGCTCGGTGCGGCTGCCGTACCACCAGAAGCTGCCGGCGAGAAGCACGAACAGGCAGAGTCCGAACAGGAAGCGGCACTTCCGCTCGAGGCTGGTCTCGCCGAGGATGTCGGTGATCGAACGGTAGGCCATGGGGGCAATCGTACCGCATGGAGCCCGTGGTACGGGGTGCCCGGCGGCACGGGCGGCAGCCGTGCGCTCAGAGCATGTCGACGGGATCGACGTCCACGATCCAGGCGACGGCGTCCGGGGTCTTCAGGCCCTCCGTGGCGCGAACCACGAGCCCGCGGAGCGACGGGCCGTCGGGACCGTGCACCTGAAGGTGCCAACGGAAGCGGTCTCGGAGGCGGGTGATCGGAGCGGGCGCTGGACCGAGCACGCGAACCTCCGGCAGATCCTTGGACTCCGCCCGGAGCCGGTCGACCAGATGCCCTGCCCAGTCCGCCGCCGCCCGCTCATCGACGCTCCTGACTACGATCCGCACGATGCTGCCGGCGGGGGGATAGAGAAGGGCCTCGCGGACGGGCAACTCGCTGCGAACGAACGCCTCGTAGTCATGCGACGCGGCGGCGCGAATGGCCGGGTGGTCGGGGGTGCTCGTCTGCACCACGACGCGTCCGCCGAGCGATCCGCGGCCGCTCCGTCCGGCCACCTGCGTGACGAGTTGGCACGTCCGCTCCGAGGCCCGGAAATCGGCGAGGTGGAGGGCCGCGTCCGCGTTGACGACCCCCACGAGCATCACCGCCGGGAAGTCGAGCCCCTTGGCGATCATCTGCGTGCCCACGAGGATGTCGATCTCACGGTTGCGAAAGGCGTCGAGCGTCCGCTCGTGGCTGCCTCGCGATCGCATGGTGTCGGTATCCATCCGGGCGACGGCCGCATCGGGAAACGCGCGCCGCACCTGCTCCTCGAGCCGCTGCGTGCCGGTCCCCGACGTGACGAGCCCGGGCGCATGGCAGTCGGGGCACTCGGCGGGAAGCCGCGTCACGAGGCCACAGCCGTGACAGATGCCGCGGCTCCCCGGCTGGTGGAGCGTGAGCGCCAGATCGCACTGCGGGCAGCGCACCGTGCCGCCGCAGGCGTGGCACTGCACGTGGGTCGCGAAGCCTCGCCGATTGAGGAGCAGCATGACCTGCCCGCCCGCGTCGAGCGCCCAGCGGATGCCGGCCGCCAGCCGCGGACTGATCACACCTCGCGCGCGGGCCCCGCGCTCGCGGAGATCGACGGTGATCACGGCGGGCAGCTGCGAGCCTCCCACGCGATCGGGGAGGCGGCACATCCGCCACTCGCCCGAAAGACAGCGGGCGAACGTCTCGAGCGAAGGCGTCGCCGAGCCGAGCACGAGCGGCACGTTCTCCGCCCTCGCGATCCACTCGGCCACGTCGCGGGCGTGGTAGCGCGGAGCCGTGGCCTGTTTGAACGAGCTCTCGTGCTCCTCGTCGATCACGATCAGGCCGAGTCTGGGCGTGGGAGCGAAGATAGCCGAGCGTGCGCCCACCACGACGTTCACCCGGCCCGAGGCGATTTCACGCCACTGGGCGTGCCGCTCCGCCGGCGTGAGGTGACTGTGGAGCACGGCAACGGTGCCGAACCGGGCCCGGAAGCGGTCGCACGTCTGCGGGGTGAGACTGATCTCGGGAACGAGCACAATGGCCTGCCGGCCGTACGAGATCGTCTCCTCCACCGCCTGCAGGTAGACCTCCGTCTTTCCGCTGCCGGTCACGCCAAAGAGCACGATCGTCTCGTGACGTGCGGCCCGCATGGCGTCGCACACCGCGCCGAGCGCCTCCCCCTGCGCCCCGGAGAGCGCTTCGGGGCGGTCATGGACGATGGCTGGCCGCTCCGCTGCCGCACGCATGGGCCGCTCCACCGTTCCCACCTCGCGCAGCAGCCCTGTCCGCAGGAGCCGCTGCACGACGGCGCGGCTCGCTCCCGTCGCGACCGCGAGCTGCTCGGCGGTTCGCGGCTCGGTGGCCGCGGCGAGCACCCGCGCCTGCGCCGGCGTGGGCTTCCGGGGCGGGGCGATGCCCGTGACCACGAGCAAGGGGGACGTGCGCACGCGCGTCCTGAGACGAACGCCCGCCGGCAGGACGGCCTCGAGCACCTCGCCCCACCGGGAAAGCCATCGCTCGGCCATCCACTTGGTGAGCTCGATCATCCGCGGCGAGAGGAGCGGGCGGTCGTCCTCGACTCCGGCGACCACCTTGAGCGGCGCCTGCGGCAGCTCCCCGTGCCGAACCGCCACGCAGTAGGCCAGCCGCTCCCGGTTCGCGCGGCCCAGCGGCACGCGGACGCGCCGCCCGGGCTCGACTCCTGTGGCCAACGACTCGGGCACAAGATAGTCAAGCGGTTTGTCGACGCCCTCCGGCAGGACGACCGTGGCGATCGTGCCCCGCCGGGCGTCATCCTCGGCCCACGCCGGACGGCTCTCGAAGAGTTCGCGTTGCATCGTATGCTGCCCGGCCATGACCGCGATTAGACAGGGCGGGCCGCCGCGGGGTCCAACGGCAGCCGCCCGGTGCGGCGGGAGGGTGCGATGCGGATCGGCGTCTTCGGCGGCAGTTTCAACCCGGTGCACGTCGGCCACCTGATCGCGGCCGAGTGCTGCCGTGAGCAGGCCCGTCTCGACCGCGTGCTGTTCGTGCCGGCCGCGGTCCCGCCCCACAAGCAGGGGCATGCACTCGCACCGGCCGCCGACCGCATCGCCATGCTCGAACTCGCCACCGCAGGCCACGAGGCGTTCGCGGTATCGACGGTGGAGATCGACCGTGGTGGCGTGAGTTACACGGTGGACACGCTGGCCTCGCTCGGTGCCGCCCACCCGGCCGACACGCTCGTCTTGCTGCTCGGCCCCGACGCGTTCGCTGGCCTGCCGGGATGGCGCGAGCCGCGAACGATCGCCGACCGCTGCGAACTCGTGACGGTGGAGCGTGAGACGCTCGACGACGTGGGCGGCCTGGCCCGTGACGCCGGCCTCGCCAGCCTGCTCGGTGCCGAACGCGTGGCCGCGATCGTCGCCGAGCGGGTCCGCATGCCCGCCGTGGGCATCCGCGCCAGCGCCCTGCGTGACGCGGTGGCCGCCGGCCGAAGCATCCGCTACCTCACGCCGCGGGCCGTCGAGACATACATCGCCAGCCACTCGCTCTACCGGGGCGGGTGAGCGTCAGTCCGCGGACTCCTCGCCCGCAAGCCGGCGAAGCCGCGACGCGAGCAGCCGGCTCTTTGGCTCGTCGGCCACGCGGGCGTCGATGGCGAGCACAGCGAGAAGCACGTCGAGCCGCTCCGCCGCCGTTCGCTCGAGGTTCAGAATCACGTGGCACGCGCCGCCGATCGTGCATGCGCCGCCGGGCAGATCGCCGAGGGCCTCTTCGCGGACGCGATAACCGAGATCGCGGGCGAGTTGTTTCGCCTCCTCGAGAAGGCCGAGCGTGTCGGGCACGGCAGCGTCACATACCCCGGCCGCCCGACGGCAGCCCACGTTGCTCGCGCCGCTCGTCGATCGCCCGTCGGTACTCCACGAACCGGGCCCGCTGCTCAGGCGTCGTGCGGTCGATGATCGACTTGCGGAACCGGTTGCGATCGTCTTCGGTGCCGCCACCCCGCCCACCAGGAGGGCCGCCGGGCGGCCCGGGGGGCGGTCCGCCACCTGCCTGACCGGGCGTCTGCCCAGCCGCCCCTCCCGCCCCGAACGCGCCGGCGATCGCGCTGCCGGCCTCGAACGCCTTGCGCATCATCTCTTCCTGGTCGATCTGGCGGTCGAGTTCGGCCTTTCGCTTCTCCGGCGGGAGCGCGAAGTACGCGTCGATCCGGGCACGCATCGCGGATCGGAACATGCTGCCCCCCGCCCGCTCCACCTGCGGTCGAAGGTGAGGCGGGAGCCCTTCCACCTTGGCGCGGATCGTGTTCATGGCGGTCACCGCCTCCGTGGCCTCGGCCAGCGTGCGGGGGCCTCCATTCTCCGCGAACCGGGTCCGGGCCTCCTCCTGAAGCCTGCGGATCTCGGCCACCCGTGGGTCGGTCCCAAAACTGATCCAGCCCAGGAACCAGGCGACGACGAACGCGAGCAGCGCCAGGATCAGCGCCGCGAGGATCCAGAGGGTTCGGCCGGGGCGGTCGCCGTCAGCCATTGCCGCGCGACCGGGGGATGACGATCGCCACGTCGCCGTACTCATCGGTCATTGCCTCGCTGGATGGAAGATCGCGGCCCCACGGTGGTCAGGGGTTGTCCACGTGGCCGTCGAAGTAGAGGAAGTTTCGGGACCCGGGGGGCGGTTCCCAGTTCGGGTCGTCCAACTGGTTCGTGTCGAGTTCGTCCGGGGCGAAGATGCCGGCGAACCCGGTGCGATGGAACGGCGCGAACTCGTAGAGCACCCAGAGCTTCGATGACGCCGCCTGACTGCCGCGGAATGTCAGGGCTTCCTCGCGCGTCTTGCCGCGGGTCTGGTCGGCGGACAGCAGCCGGCGGATGGGGTACTCGTAACTCGTGCCCTCGTAGGGAAGGTTGTCGTACTCCTGGGGCCGCTGGCCCACGGGAATCTGCGCGAGGCGATCGATGATGCTCTTCCCATACTCGGAACCAGGATCGCGAACGAAGTAACTGTCGTCCGACGGGCAACGAAATGCCTCGCGATTGTCGTCACAGAACGGCCCGAGCGCGGCGGCGATGCTCGGCCGGATCGGGTCGGACGGCCAGCGCAGGAGGATCTCCGAACTCGGCAGTTCCGCGGCCACAGGGAACCGACCCTTCGTCTTCCGGTCCATGTAGTTCTGGAACGCCAGCCCGATCTGCTTGAGGTTCGACTTGCAGGTCGTGCGCCGGCTCGCCTCCCGGACCGACTGCACCGCGGGCAGGAGCATGCCCACCACGAGCCCCATGATGGAGATCACCACGAGCAGCTCGACGAGCGTCATGCCCGAGGGCGGCGAACGACGCCCGCCGGGCGGCACCAACCGGGTGGAGGTGGTCATGGATTGGCACCGAGGCGGGGCTGGAACCCTCGTGGCCGGCGGACAGACCCCGCCGCTTCCACGAAACCGGGACGGCTTGCGCCGCCGGGTGAGGACCCGATTGCGGAATCTTAAACGGTCGAAGGACCGAAACGGAGCACCTCGCCGACAATACAGCCGTGTGGCTTCGTCCGACGATACCCCACGACGGCACTCAAGTGCCGTCCGAGGAAGAACTTGCGATACGCGACCGTCACAAGGCGTGCCGGTCGCCGCGAGATGCGCCGTCCGGCAGACCTTTCTGCCGCCGGTCACGATGCGCGGGGAGCGGGGATGATCGACACGGCCGGTCAATCCGAAGGCGGTGACCGCGGCACCGGGGAGCCCTCCTGTCGCGGACTGATCGTGATTCCGGCCACGGCACCCGCGTCCCCAGCGGTCGCCGATGACACGGACCGTCTGCGGCGCGACCTCGAGGCCGCCCGCGAGCGACACGCCGCCGAGGTCGCCGCCCTCCGCCGTGACCTCCTCGAGGCCCGCAAACAGGCGACCCTCGGCGAGCTGCTCGGCACCACGACGCACGAGTTCAACAACGCCCTGACCACGATCCTCAACTACGCCCGCATGGGGCTGCGACACCGCGACCAGGCCACGCGCGACAAGGCGCTCGAGCGGATCCTCTCGGCCGGCACACGGGCCGCGAAGATCACCGCGAGCGTGCTGTCGATGTCGCGGAACCGCTCCACCCGCTTCGAGCCGGTGGATCTCGTGATGCTCGCCGAGGACGTCCTGGTGCTGCTCGAGCGCGAGATGATGAAGTACCGCGTCCAGGTGGAGCGGGAGTTCGCTCCGGTGCCTCGCGTGTCGGCAAACCCCGGCCAACTCCAGCAGGTGCTCGTCAACCTGCTCGTGAACGCCCGCCAGGCGATGCCTTCGGGCGGCCGGCTCATCATCCGCCTGGCCTGCGACGAGGCTGCGGGTTTCGTGGACCTGACCGTCCGCGACACCGGCTGCGGAATGACGCCCGACGTCATGCGGCGGATCTTCGAACCGCACTTCACGACGAAGTCGGGCCCCGACGAGACGGGCAAAGGGGGCAGCGGCATGGGGCTCACGTCGTGCCGCGAGATCGTCGAAGCCCACCGCGGCCGGATCCGCGTTGAGAGCGCCCCGGGCCGTGGTACGGCGTTCACGATCCGCCTTCCCGTGCTCGACGCCTCGGCGGTGCGTCGGTCGGCCTGACGCCGCGAACACGTTCGCACCGCCCGGAGCGGCGACGGCGGCCCGGGCCGACCGCGCGTGCTCGCCACCCTCGACCGGCGATCGCGGCCGACATCAACCCCACGCGACCGCGGGGGACCGTCAGGCGCTCTTCGTGCGGGCCTCGCGGATCGGAAGCACGGGCTCGGTGCCCTCCACGTTCCGCGCGTTGATGACGTAGGTGCTGCCCTGGTGCTCAGGCAGGTCGAACATGATGTCGAGCATCACGTCTTCCATGATCGACCGCAGCCCACGGGCGCCGGTCTCCTTGCGCATCGCCTTGCGGGCGATGGCGACAAGCGCGTCATCGGTGAACTCGAGGTTGCAGCTCTCGAGGCTGAACATCTTCTGGTACTGGCGGACGAGGGCGTTCTTCGGTTCCTTGAGCACCTTCACGAGCGCCGTCTCGTCGAGCGGCTGCAGCGACGAGATCACGGGGAGACGGCCGACGAGCTCGGGGATCAGGCCGAACTCGAGGATGTCGTCCGAGTCGACCTGCGGCAGCAGCTCGGCGAGGTCGGCGTCGCCACGATGGCCCGTGGGCTGGCCGAACCCGATCGTCTTCTTGCCCAGTCGCTTGCCGATGATCTTTTCGATCCCCACGAACGTTCCGCCGCAGATGAAGAGGATGTTCGAGGTGTCGATCTGGATGTACTGCTGTTCGGGATGCTTGCGGCCCCCCTGCGGCGGCACATTGGCGACGGTGCCCTCGAGCATCTTGAGAAGGGCCTGCTGCACGCCCTCGCCCGACACGTCGCGCGTGATCGAGACGTTCTGGCTCGTCTTGCCGATCTTGTCGATCTCGTCGATGTAGAGCACGCCGCGCTGCGCCGCCTCGATGTCGAAGTCGGCGGCGTTGAGCAGCTTGAGGAGGAGGTTCTCCACGTCCTCGCCCACGTAGCCGGCCTCGGTGAGCGTGGTGGCGTCGCCGATCGCGAAGGGCACGTCGAGGATCCGCGCGAGCGTGCGGGCCAGCAGCGTCTTGCCGCAGCCGGTGGGCCCGAGCAGGAGGATGTTCGACTTGTCGACCTCGACGTCCCCTGCCTCGCGGCCGAGGTTCAGCCGCTTGTAGTGGCTGTGCACGGCCACCGCGAGCACCCGCTTGGCATGCTGCTGGCCGATCACGTACTGGTCGAGGTGGGAGACGATCTCGCGGGGCGACGGGATCGTGGTGAAGAGCTGCTTGCTCGTGCCGCGGCGCTTCTTCTCCTGGTCGAGAATCGACTGGCACAGCTCGATGCACTCGCCGCAGATGTAGACGTCACCGGGCCCTTCCACGAGCGGCCCGACGTCGCGGTAGCTCTTGCGGCAGAACGAGCAGAAGGCGTTCTTCTTGGTCGTTCCGCCGGCGCCCCGGCGCCCCAGCCCGCCCACGTCTTTCCCGGATGGCATCAGATCAGTCCCTCCCGTGCTTCGGCCCTGCATCGACGGCCGGCCGGTGCCGGGGGTCGGGTGCGGGCGCGCCGACCCGCGTGCGCGGCTCGACGAGTGTTCTTATGTTTCGGAATTCCTCTTCGCTCAGCACACCCTCGTCCCGGAGAATTTTGCAGTTGGCGAGCGTTCGTTCCCATTCGAGCCGTTCGTCCGGGGGCTGAAACCACGTCGCACGGATCATGACGATCGCAACGACGCCTGCCCCCACGAGCAGGACCAACAGGATCAAACTGATCGCGTATGCGGACACGAGTCCCTGACCCTCCGCCGACGGATGGTCTCAGCATCGTCTTCCTGGGGCCGACAGGCGGGGCGGCGCATGCCGCCGGAACCCTTCCGTGAGCTTCGAAGCGGGGATTATGGCAGCCTCCGACGGGCCGGGTCCAGAAGAAAATCACCCACGTTCCGCAGTCATCACAGTCCACGGGTGACGCCGACAAATGCGCGGTCTGCGCGGCAAACCCTCCGGATTCTTCCGGTTCTGACGAGAAATCCTGGCTCTCCGTGCGTGCGGTTGCCGATATCCGCGACATGGACTCCTCGACGCATCCGATCGACAGCCGTCCGACCCACGGTTTCACGTGGCGTCTCTGGATCGCCACGATGCTCGTCATGTCGGCGGGCCCGTTCGCCCGGGCCGAGGCGCCGGCGGCCCCCGGCTTGCCGGAACTGGTGAAGACGAAGCACCGCTCGTTCGCGATCCCCTTCCGGATCCCGAAGTCCGACGATCCGGACGCGGACGCGGCGCCGCAGAAGGTGCTGCTCAACGTGTCCGCGGATCTCGGCGCCAGTTGGCAGCCAGCCGGTGAGGCGTCGCCCTCGGCAACCTCCTTCACGTACCGGGCCGAGACCGACGGCGAGTATTGGTTCCGCCTCCGGGCCGTGGATCGCAAGGGCCGCTCGCGCGGTGGCGAAGGGCCCGACATCCGGGTGCTCGTCGATGCCGCCGGTCCGCGGCTCTCGGGCCGCGTCTGGAAGGGCGCCGATGGCGAAATCATCTGTCGCTACGCCGCTGCCGACGACACGCTGCGGATGGAGTCGCTCAAGGTCGAGTATCGCGGTGCCGGCGACAACGGCTGGAAGTCGGTCGCCGCCCAGGCGATCCTCGCGCGGGAGTCGCCGGCCCACCTCGTGGGCGAGGAGATCTGGTGGGCGGGTGAGAAGGTCGAGACTCTCACCGTGCGGATCGCCATCGCCGACTCGTCGGGCAATCAGACCGTAAAGCAGTTCACGCTCGAGCAAGCCGACCCACGCGTCGACCAGACGGCCCTCGCCAAGGAGATCGGTGTGCCGCCGCTGCCCGCGTTCGGCGGCTCGGCCGACGCCACCGTTCCGTCCACGACGATCGACGCACGCCCGGTCTCCGCGTCTCCCGCCACCGCAGGTGCCTGGTCCGCCGAGCAGGCCGCCCCATGGGCGGATGGCCAGCCCCGTGGGAAATCTCCCGCGGCGCCCTCGACCGACCACGCTGCCGCGCCGGCCGGCTCACGGAGCATCCTCGTGCGTCCCGCCGCGGCATCGGCCGCCCTCCTCCCGCATGCCGACGGCCGCCCCGGCAGCCGCTCGTCGAGCGGCATGTCACAGGCTGCCGGTGGGGGCCTCGAGTACCGGGGCCGACCGCTGCAGCTCACCCGCTCGCGCCGCTTCGTGTGGGACTACGAGATTCCCGCCGCACGGTCGAACGCGGGCGCACTTCGCGCTGAACTCTGGACGACCGCTGACGGCGGCGTGACCTGGCAGCGAACCGCGGTGGATACCGATGGCCGCAGCCCGATCGACGTGAGCCTCCCCGCCGCCGGCCTGTACGGCGTGCGGCTCGAACTCGTGGCAGACGCTGACGACGATACCGGTGGGCCGCGGTCGGGCGCCGCACCCGATGCCTGGGTGGGCGTCGACGAAGAGGCGCCGCAGGTCGATCTCGCCGGCGTGGGACGCGACGACGCGACGCCCTCGGGTGCTCTCCTCATCCGCTACGCCTCGCGCGATCCGCTCATGACACCGAAGTCGGTGCGGCTCCTCTACTCGCCGAATGCTGATGGCCCGTGGGCCACGATCGCCGACGGCGCGGACAACCAGGGCGAGCACCGCTGGACGCCCGACCGCAACGTGCCGGCGAAGGTCTTCATCCGCGTGGAAGCCAGCGACGCCGCGGGCAACGTCGGCTCGGCAACGACCCCCGACGCCATCTCGGTGACGGCCCCGCGGTTCGGCGGCAAACTCGGCGGCCTGCGGCCCCTGCCGGCCACGCCCTGACACCGATCTGTCGCGGTATCGACCGGTGTGATGAGCGCCGCCGTGCGGCACGTCTCCGGGCGGCACGACATGTGACAGGTCTCGATCGCCGGGGTCTCGGACACGGCTGGAGCCTGTCTGCGACACGTATGGATGCGCAAGGGTCTCACCGAAGCGCGACCTATCGGCCGTACGCAGCGGTGAGCTGAACATTGTGCGGAGGAGCCCGCCGAGAAACACCGTCATGCCGACGATCGACACGATGCCTCCGACGCAGGCGAAGACGCCGCCGGAGGTCAGCATGACGAGGCCCGCGAAGATTCCGCCGCCGCGCGTCGTCGCCATCGTCGGGCGTGCCGAAAGGCCCGACGAGTCGGCCGCCGCTTCCGCAACGGCCTCGCGCTGCAGGCCCTTCACCTGGTCAAACGCCTCGCGCGTCGGCAGCCGACCGGCCGAGAGTTCTTCGAGGACTTCGCGCAGGCGCCGGTCGCGCGTCGCTGCATGGGTCATGGCTGCGTCCTCGGAAATGAGGGGGCCGATCGCGTGCGTCGTTGCCGACGCCGGAATCTCCGCTGAGGCCCGCCGACGGCTTGGCATACCCGTCGGCACGCGGACCTCGGGGCGTTCCACCACGCGCACGGCTCGGCATGTCGTACCCCCTACGATCCGCTCGGATCGCCACCCGCGTCTCCCGGTCGCGACCAGCCCGGCTTCGACCGCTGGAATGAGCGATGCCGCGGTGTGGCCGCCCCGGCACCGGCATCCGAACCACCAGGAACCTCGGCCGCGCGGTCCGTGAGCCGTGCGTCCGCCGGCAAGGTTCGTCGGGAGTCCCCTCGCCTGTCCTGCCTCGGCTATCATTCGGGCCTCTTGCCTGGATTCGACGTCTCGGCATCCCCCGTGAAGGCCCCCTCCCCGTGCGTTCCTTCCCCGGAGCGGGTCTCGTTCACGGGACCGTTCGGGATTCTCGGGCGCGGCATCTGGCCGGGTTCGTTCGAGCGAGAGGGCGACCACGTCGCTGCTCGAGCGGCGGCATGACGATCACGTGAACGCCGTCACCTTCGGAGACCACTGATGTACCCGCCGCATGCTCGAAGCCAGGCCCCGTCCGGCGACGTTCCCCGGGGCCGCTGGCCCGAGTGTCTGGCATTCGCGCGGCCCGATGCGATCAGTGGATTCCTGGTCTTCCTGATCGCGATGCCGCTGTGCCTCGGGATTTCCCTGGCGAGCGGGTTTCCGCCGGTCGCGGGCGTGTTCACAGCCGTGGTGGGCGCGATCGTCACGAGCTTCATCAGCAACTCCGAACTGACCATCAAGGGACCGGCCGCGGGCCTGATCGTGATCGTGTTCGGAGCGATGCAGTCGTTTGGCTACACGGCGGGCGCTGATCCCGCCGCGGACTTCCACGCGTACCGCATGGCGATCGCGGTGGGCGTTGTGGCCGGGCTGCTGCAGGTGACGTTCGGGCTGCTGAGGGCCGGCACCCTCAGCGATTTTTTCCCCACGGCCGTCGTGCACGGCATGCTTGCCGCGATCGGATTCATCATCTGCCTGAAGCAACTTCCGGTGGTCTTCGGCCAAAAGGCCAGGGGCGAGCCTCTGGAGATCCTTCGGGAGTTGCCCGACATGATCCTCCACCTGAATCCGGCCATCACCGCGATCGGCCTCGTCAGCCTCGCAATCCTTTTCGTCTGGCCGGTGATCCGCGGCCATCTTCGCCCGTTCTGGCTGAGGCTCGTGCCCGCACAGCTCCTGGTGCTGGCGGCAGCGGTGCCGCTTGGCCGCTGGTTCGACCTGTCACACGATCACTACTACCAGTTCGCCGGGCACGACTATGCCGTCGGAGAGTCGTATCTCGTGGCCGTGCCCCAGAATCTCGCCGCCGCCATCACCACTCCCGACTTCTCCGTCTTTCTGCGGACTGACCTGCGGCTTTCGGCCGTGTTGTGGGCGGTGATGTTCGCCTTGGTCGGCAGTGTGGAGTCGCTTCTGTCCGCCAAGGCGATCGATCTGCTTGACCCGTGGAAGCGGAAAACCGACATGAATCGCGACCTGCTGGCGGTCGGCGTGGCGAACGTCACCGCCGCGGCGATCGGCGGCCTTCCGATGATTTCGGAGATCGTCCGGAGCAAGTCGAACATCGACAACGGCGCGCGGACGAGGTTCGCGAACTTCTGGCACGGCATGTTTCTCCTGGCCGCCGTGGCCTTCGCGCCCGGCCTGATCCACATGATCCCGCTGTCGGCGCTCGCCGCGATGCTCGTCTACACGGGCTTTCGGCTGGCGTCACCCCACGAGTTCATCAACGTGTTCAAGATCGGTCCGGAGCAGCTGCTGATCTTCGTCACCACGATCGTCGGTGTGCTGGCCACCGACCTCTTGATCGGTGTGGGCATCGGCATCCTGCTGAAGTTCGTCATCCATGCCATCAATGGTGTGCCGCTGTCGTCGTTCTTCAAGCCGTTCCTCAAGGTAAGCACCATCGACGACACGACCGTGCAGATCGATGCCAGCGGTTCGGCAGTGTTCAGCAACTGGCTGCCGTTCCGCCGACAGATCGAGCAGCTCGGCCTCGTGCAGCACAACAGCGTGATTGTGAACCTCGCCGGTGTGCAACTCGTCGATCACAGCGTGATGGAGAAGCTCCACGAACTCGCACTCGACTTCGAGCAGGCCGGGCTACGGCTCGACGTCGTGGGCCTCGGTGGCCATCGGCAGCTCTCTGCCCATCCCCACGCGACCCGCAGGCGCGTGACGGTGCACATGCGGCGGATCACGGTCGTCGCGCCCGCGACGGCCGAGTCCGCGCTCGTGGCCATGGTTCGTGATCGCGGCGCCTCCGGCTACACGGCCGTCCCGTGCCACGGCGGCGGGCGCCGCGACACGGACTCCAGCGCGAGACCACTCGTCCGTTTCGAGACGATCGTGCCCGCGGAGGTCGCCAGAGGAATCCTCGATGAGCTGAGGGGGCACGCGTTCGCGGGCGAACGACTCACCGCCTGGATCGAGTCGGTGGACGTTCTGCGGCTGGAGCAGTTCTGATCCGGTCGGCCAGGCGTGGATCGGCCGCTACACTCACGACTTCCCTGCGGTGGTCACCCCAGAGCGTGAGGCGGAGCGTGGCAGCGAAGACGCAGACCCCCAGCGCCCTCGACATCCTCGTCGCGGCCGGCACGTGGGATCCCGGCACGCCGTCGATGATCGTGCTCCACGGCGACGAGCCCTTCCTCGTGCGGGCGATGCTCGAGCGGCTCCGCGACGCGCTCTGCCCTGACGAGGCCGACCGCGACTGGGCCTGGCGCGAATTCGCCGGGGATGAGCCGCTCGATCCGCGCGATGTGTTCGACGAGGCCGCGACCGTGCCGATGTTCGCCACGGCGACCCGCGCCGCGGTCGTTCGGCAGGCCGACGCGTTCGTGACCGCGGCACGCGAGCGGCTCGAGGCACTCGCGGGCACTCCCCGTGGCCGGCGCGGCGTCGTGATCCTCGAGGTGAAGACGTTTCCGGCCACGACGCGGCTGGCGAAGGCGGTCGCCGCGCACGGTCTCGTGATCGAGACGTCGATCCCGCAGCGTGCCGATCTCGCGGCGTGGATTCGAAAGTGGGCCGAGACGTCGCACGGCGTGAAGCTGCAGGTGGCGACGGCCGAACGGCTCGTCGAGCGAGTGGGCCAGGATCTCGGGTGTCTCGATCAGGCTGTCGCACGACTCGCGGCCGCGGCACCGGTGGCGAGCCGCAGCGCCGCCATCCCACCCGAGGCCGTGGACGACTTCGCGGTCTCGCCCCAGGAACGGACGGCGTGGGGCATGGTGGATGCCGCGGCCGGCGGCGACACGCGGCGGGCCATCGCCGAACTCGGCGACCTCATCACGTCGGGCGAGAACCCGATCGGGATCGCCGCCCAGATCGCGACCTCGCTGCGACGCCTGTCCACGGCCGCGCGGCTCCTGGCCCTGCCCGCCGGCGCCGGCCGCCCCGTCGGGGTCGAGCAGGCCCTCCGCGAGTCGGGCGTCGCGGCCTGGCCCAAGGCGCTCGCCCAGGCGAAGGAGTCTCTCGCCCAGCTCGGCAGCCGCCGTGCCCGCCGCCTGCCGGCATGGCTTCTCGACGTCGATCTCGCGCTCAAGGGGGAGGCTTCCCGGGGCCTGCGCGCGAGGCTGGCACTCGAGCGGCTGTTCTGCAAGATGACGCGCGGCGGAGACCCGGCCGGTCGGGGATCCGCCGTCCCGCCCCGGACTCGAGGACCCGGTTCGTGAACACCGACCATCGCGCCGACCCCCGCGACCTCTGGGAGAACCCGCTGGCCGCCCGCTACGCGTCGTCCGAGATGACGCGGCTCTGGAGCGACAACCATCGCTACCGGCTCTGGCGCCAGGCGTGGCTCGCGCTCGCCGAGGCCGAGGCCGAACTCGGCCTGCCGATCTCCCACGGCCAGCTCGCCGAGATGCGGGCCCACCTCGCTACGATCGACTTCGCCAAGGCGGCCGAGTACGAGCGGCGGATGCGGCACGACGTTTTTGCGCACCTCCACGCCTTCGCCGACGACTGCCCGTCGGCGCGGCCGATCATCCATCTCGGTGCCACGAGCGCCTACGTCACCGACAACGTCGACCTCATGCTGATGCGGGAGTCGCTCGATCTCGTGGCGGCGAGGCTGGCCGTCGTAATCGAACGGCTCGCAGCCAAGGCCCTCGAGACGAAGGACGTCGTCTGCCTCGGCCGCACGCACCTCCAGCCCGCCCAGCCCACCACGATCGGCAAACGGATCTGCCTCTGGATCCACGATCTCATCCTCGACCTCGAGGAGGTCACCCACCGTCGCAAGCTCCTGCGGGCCCGTGGCGTGAAGGGCACGACCGGCACGCAGGCGAGCTTCCTCGAGCTCTTCGGCGGCGACCATGCGAAGGTGCGACGGCTCGACGAACTGGTGGCGCAGAAGCTCGGCTTCCACTCGTCGTACGAGGTGACCGGACAGACCTACACCCGCAAGGTCGATTCGCAGGTTTGTGCGGCGCTCGCCGGCGTGTCGGAATCGACGCACAAGGCGGGCAACGACCTGCGGCTCGCGGCCGCATGGGGCGAGCTCGAGGAGCCGTTCGAGACCGAGCAGGTGGGCTCGTCGGCGATGCCCTACAAGCGCAACCCCATGCGGGCCGAACGGATGTGCGGCCTTGCCCGGTTCGTGATGGGCCTCGCGGCCACGGCCGGCCAGACGGCGGCCACGCAGTGGCTCGAACGGACGCTCGACGACTCGGCCCCGCGCCGCCTCGTGCTGCCGCAGGCCTTCCTGGCCACCGACGCCCAGCTCGTGATCTACGCGAACATCGCCGGCGGACTGGTGGTGCTCCCCGGTGGCATCCGTCGGAACCTCGAAACGCACCTTCCCTTCCTCGCGAGCGAGAAGGTTCTGATGGCGGCGACGACGGCCGGAGGCGACCGCCAGACGCTGCACGAGGCGCTTCGCACCCACAGCCACGCGGCCACGGCGCGGATCCGCGAGGGTCATCCCAACGACCTCGCCGCACGGCTCGCGGCCGATCCGCTCTTCGAGGGCATCGATCTCGCCGCCGCGATGCGGGCCGACGACCTCGCCGGCCGCGCCGCGGCGCAGGTGGACGACTTCGTGAACGGCGCCGTTCAGGTGGCCCTCGCCTCGTGCCCGGCAAGGGCAGCCGAGTCGGCCCTCAAGGTCTGACGCCTACGGCCAGCATGCGGTGAGATGGGCCGCTCGGGGCCGCCCATGCCCCGTCGCCGGACGTTCGCTGCGGGCCTCCGGGCCCTTCGCTCACTCGGATGCTGACTTCGCTCCGCCATCCCGGCTGCGCTCGTCAGCATACGCCGGCTCTCGGGGCATGGGCGGCCCCGAGCTCCTCGTGCGAGAGAGAGCGGGTCACACGCGATCCTGATGGCGCGAGCGGCTCTTGCTCGAGCGGCAGTCGGCACACAGGCCGTTCACGATCAGCCGATGCGAGACCGCGCGGAACTGGTGCTGGGCGGCCACCGCGTCGCAGATGCGGGCCACGTCGTCGCTCGAAAACTCGATGAGCCGGCGGCACGACGTGCAATAGAGATGGTCGTGCTGTGGGTAGCCGTAGTCGTGCTCGTAGACGGCGCGGCCGTCGAGCACCATCTTCTTGAGCAGGCCCGCGTCCACCATCTCGGCCAGCGTGCGGTAGACGGTCGGCCGGCTCGCCCGCGAGCCCTCGGGCGTGCCCCGCAGGTCGGCCAAGAGCTGCTCCGCGTCGAAGTGCTCGTGGCGGCGGCCCACGTGGTCGACGATCACACCCCGCTGCCGCGTCATCCGCTTGCCGCGGGTCTGCAGGAACTCGGCGAACCGCGCTGCGGGCGTGAGGGCGACGGCGACGCTGCCGAGCGAGAAATCGGGACCGACGGCCATGCAACGGCTGCTCCGGAAGACCATCGCATTGTAGCCGCGGGGCCGGCGACGGTCCTCGCGGCGCCGGGTGTCACGTCCGGGTGAAAAAGCACAGCGGCCGAACCGTCGCCGGTCCGGCCGCTGGATGTGCGGTCACGGTCTCACTTCACTCGCCCGCGAGCCGGCTCAGCCGAGCCGCTCGAGGAGGCGATCGAGGGCCGCGTCGAGCTTGTCGGGCGTCTCGTACGAGCCGTCGGCGATCGCCGCGCGGATCGCGTTGACACGGTCGAAGCGGATGTCGGCGGTCGCATCGGCGGCACGCACCGCGTCGACCGACAGCGTCACCGCGTCGTGCACTTCGCCCACGCCCTGCTGCGGAGCGGCGGCCTTCGCGGCCTGCGCCGCCTCGACACCCTTCACGGCGGCGAGACCCTGCGAACCCTGCGTCGAAAACACACCGAAGATGTTCATCGTGGCACTCCTTGCAAACCGTGGATCCGAGTTCCTTCTCCCCCGCTCGGCCGCTTCATACGCGGCTCGTTGGCGACGGGTTCATCGGGTGATCGCGATGCCGGGCCTGCGTCCTTTCAACCGTCATTGTTGCCGCGCTTCCGCGTTCCGGCGACTCCAGTCGTCGGACAGCGGCCGGTCGTCGGTTGACTCCGGTCGCCGCGGCTAACTTCTACTCATCGACCAGCCACACCGAAAACTTCACCAAAAATCTGCCTGCCAGTTTTTCCCGTCCTGCCGATCCGTGCGGTCGCGGAAATCTCCCGGATCGCCCAGCCTCCGCGGCCGGCCTACATGGCGAACTCGGGCTTGCGCCGTCCGAGCTGCCCCTGGAGCCGCTCCACGATGGCGCTGTGCATCTGGCTCACGCGGCTTTCGGAGAGGTCGAGGGTGGCCCCGATCTCCTTCATCGTCAGCTCCTCGTAGTAGTAGAGGATGATGATGAGCCGCTCGTTGCGGTTGAGCCCCTTGGTGACGAGCCGCATGAGGTCGGCCTTCTGGATCCGCCGCGTGGGATCCTCGCCCTTCTTGTCCTCGAGGATGTCGATCTCGTGGACGTCCTTCGAGCTGTCGGTCTCGCACCATTTCTTGTTGAGGCTCACGAGGCTCACGGCATTGGCCTCGATGAGGAGCTTCTCGAACTCCTCGCGGGACAGGCCCATGTGCTCGGCCACCTCGGCGTCGGCCGGGGCCCGGCCGAGCTTCGCCTCGAGCTGCTTGATCGCCTCGTTGAGCTTGCTGGCCTTCGAACGCACGAGTCGGGGAACCCAGTCCATCGTGCGGAGTTCGTCGAGCATGGCACCGCGGATTCGCGGGACGCAGTAGGTCTCGAACTTCACGCCCCGCGACATGTCGAAGGCGTCGATCGCGTCCATGAGACCGAACGTGCCGGCCGAGACGAGATCGTCGAGCTCCACGCCGTCGGGGAGCCGGGACCAAATCCGCTCACCGTTGTACTTCACGAGCGGCAGGTAGAGCTCGATGAGCCGGTTGCGGAGATCCTCGTTCGTCTGGTCGCGCTTGAACTGCTTCCAGAGATCCTGGACTTCCTCCGCCGACAGCGGGGTCGCGTGCTGTGCCACGTCATCCTCCTTGACAGGTCCTCGATCGCTCTCGCGAGGCTGTCCGGCTCCGCCGGACGCCACACCGTGGGCGGCCCCGTGGGGCAGCCCGTCCATCACACCGCTGCGAGCGCTGCACCGACCAACTATCGCTCATCGGCAGCCGCAGCATCGTCGCTTGAATCGAACTCGGGGCGCCCCTGCACCCACCGCCATCGCTCCAGATTGACTCCTCGTGTGTCACTTGCCGGGGTCACGCGGCCCGGGCCGTCTCCGGCGGGCCCACGGTCGCGAACACCTCCACCCGCGGCTCCTCGACCGTCTCTTCCTCCGCGAGCACCGTCACGTCGGGAAGCTGGCGGGCGAGGGCGTCGCGCACGCTCCGCCGTGCACTGGCCGGCACGAGCGCCACCGGCTGGCCGCCGCGCTCGACCGCCACGCGCGTCGCGCGACGCACGTCGGCGACGACCTTCGTGACCGCGCGATCGCCGCCCCCACGCACGAGCGTCTCAATCGCCGCCGGCGTGAGCCGCACGGCCGTGACGCGGCCCTGCGAGTCCCGGGCGCGGCGACAGATGGTTCCCGCCAGGCGGCTGCGAACGAGCTCGGCGAGTTGTGCCGGCTCGGATGTCTCGATGGCGTGATCAGACATGATCTCGAGCACCTCGGCGAGCGGCCGGATGGGCACACCCTCGCGGAGAAGGCACTGCAGCGTGCGCTGGATGCGGGCCACCGTGAGCACGCCCGGCACGATCTGCTCGACGACCGCGGGCTGTGCGGCCCGCAGCGACTCGACGAGGCGGTTGGCGGCGTCGCGCGTGAGCAGACGGTCGGCCCGCCGTCGCGCCGCCGCTTCGATCACCCGGGCCACGAAGCCCGCATCGTCGAGGACGGTCGCCCCGCGCGTGCGGCAGGTGTCAGCCTCGGCGTGGCTCGTCCACGTGCCCGAGCGGCCGGTGAGCGGATCGGTGGCAGCGGCGCCCTCGAGCGGCGTCGTGTCTCCGGGAGGCAGGATCACGAGCATCCGCCCCGCGGGGATCTCCCCTTCGGCCACGACGTCGCCCGCGATGGCCACGCGGTAACCGCGGGGCGTGAGGGCGAGGTCGTCGCGAAAGGCCACCGTCGGAAGGACGACGCCAAGATCGGCCGCCAGCGCCGTACGCAGCGCGTTCACGCGGGCCAGCAGCGGGCCATTCGTGGCCACGAGGCCAACGAGCGCCCCGCCGAGGTCGACCGCCACACGATCGTCGGCGAGAAGTTCGTCGGCGGGCGAGACCGACCGGCGCGTGGTCGCGGACGACGATCGTTCGAGATCGTCGGAGCCGGACGGGTCGCGGTCGCCGCCGCGCCGCCCGATGACGACGGCCGCCGCGAGCGTGACGGCCGCCATGCCCGCCAGCGGCAGGAACGGCAGCCCGCTGAGCGAGAGGAGCGCGAGAAACACGCCCGTGATCGCGAGCACATGGGGCTGGGCGGTGAACTGCCGACCGAACTCGCGGGAGAGATCGACCGCCTGACTCGACCGCGACACGAGCAGGCCCGTGGCGACGGAGATGAACAGTGCCGGCACGGCACTCGAGAGCCCATCGCCGATCGTGAGTCGCGCGTAGACCCCGAGCGCCTTGTCGACCGCCATGCCATGTTCGATCACGCCGATCGCCAGGCCACCGGCGATATTCACGGCGGTGATGATGACGCTCGCCACCGCCTCTCCGCGGACGAACCGGCTGGCGCCATCCATGCTGGCGAAGAAGTCGGCCTGTCGCTGGAGGTCACGGCGTGCGGCCCGGGCCTGCTCGCGCGTGATCGCTCCCGATTGCACGTCGGTGTCGAGGGCCATCTGCCGGCCCGGCAGGCCGTCGAGCGCGAACCGCGCCGCCACTTCGCTCGTGCGGGTCGAGCCCGCCGTGATCACGACGAACTGCACGATGGCGATGATGACGAAGATCACCCCGCCCACCACGAGGTTGTTGGCGGCCACGAACTCGCCGAACGCCTCGACCACCTCGCCGGCGGCCGCCGTGCCGTCGATCGCGGCACGCGAGAGGATCAGTCGCGTCGTGGCGATGTTGAGGACAAGACGGACGAGCGTGATCCCGAGGAGGAACGTCGGAAACACGCTCATGTCGAGAGGCGTGCGGGCGGCCAGGGCACCCAACAAGGCCACGACCGACACGGTCAGGTTCACCGCCAAAAGCACGTCCACGATCGCCGAGGGCACCGGCGCGAGCACAACGAGCACGGCCAGAAGAATGGCCGCGGGAATCGCGAAGTCGATGACGTGGGCGGAGACGGGGCGGCGGAGGGCCGCGGCCGTCCCGAGCGATTGGGACATGCGAACGGATGCAACCTGAGGAAGCGGCCGGGGTTTCGATCCCGGCGAGGGCGGGACGGTAGCGGCCGGCCGGCAGAGGGTCCAGACCGCTCCCCCGCCACGTCGGCGGGCTACAATTCCTGACCTCTCCCGCCCGCCATCTCCGGATGCCGTCATGCGATTCGAACGCTTCGGACTCTCCTTCGACTACCCCGACGGGTGGACCGTCGACACCGACGACGCCGAGGGCCGCTACGCCGCGGTCACCGTCTATTCACCAGAGGGCGCGTTCTGGTCGGTGAGCGGCCATGCCCCCGGGGGTGACGCCCGAGAACTCTCCGCCGCGGTCGTGGGGCAGATGCAGCGCGAGTATCAGGATCTCGACGCCGAGCCCGCCGCCGACGCGGTGGCCGGCCACACGCTCGACGGATTCGACCTCAACTTCTACTGCCTCGATCTCACCAACACGGCGCAGGTGCGGACGCTGGAGACGCCACGGGCGGTGTATCTCTTCCACTGTCAGGCCGAGGATCGCGAGTGGGATCGCATCGCCCCGGTGTTCGCCGCGATGACGACGAGCTTCGTGTCGGCCTGCGGCGACTGATGCACGGTCGGCTGCCGGCGGGGTCGCGGAAAGACGGCGTTGCCCCGGAAGACTGCCCGGGGTCCCGTGTCGCCACACCCGAGCGACGGGACGCCTAAGGTCCGCGACCCTGCCGGGCCGGTGGCGGGGCCACCCCCCGCCGACGTTCCCAGGTGCACGTCGCGTACCGTCGCGGCGATCGCGCGCACAGGGGCGGCCCGGCAAGCCACGCTGTCTTCGTCTCCGCGCCAATACCCACCCGGCTTTCCTCGATCGCCCCGTTTTCGCGCCCCCGCCGCGGTGTCCGCCGGCGCTCCGGCAACTTTTACCGATCGCCGCGGCACCAAGGTGCTACCATTTCCCGCCTTCGGGCCATCGGCCGCCCGGCTTCCGCCCCCTCTGGACCAGCGATCGTGCAGTTGCTCGCAGATTCGGCCATCCCGGTCCCCTTCGGCGGGGAGATCCAGTTGGCGCACTGGATAGCCTTCGCGGCCTTCGTGACGGTGATGCTGGTCCTCGACCTCACCGTCTTCCACAAGAAGTCGCATGAGCCGTCGCTCCGCGAAAGCGCGTTCTGGACGGCGTTCTGGTCGGCGCTGGCGCTGGCGTTCAACGGCCTCGTGTGGTGGTGGCTCGGCGGCAAGGCGGCGCTCGAGTTTCTCACCGGGTATCTCGTCGAATGGTCGTTGTCGATGGACAACGTCTTCGTGTTCGCGGTGGTCTTCGCCTACTTCGGCGTGCCGCTGAAGTATCAGTATCGCGTGCTCTTCTGGGGCATTCTGGGGGCCGTCATCATGCGGCTCACGTTCGTCCTGCTCGGGGCGGAACTGGTCGAGCGATACAAGTGGATCATGTGGTTTTTCGGGGCCTTCCTCGTCTACACCGGGATCAAGCTCGCCTTCGGCGACGAGGACCACGAGCCGGGCGACAACGCCCTCATCCGCTTCTTCAAGAAGATCGTCCCGATGACCTCGCAGTCCGCGGGCGACCGGTTCTTCGTCCGCGAGAACGGCCGGCTCCTGGCCACGCCGCTGTTCCTCGTGCTGCTCGTCGTGGAGAGCACCGACGTGCTGTTCGCGGTCGACAGCGTTCCGGCGATCCTGGGCGTGGTCGAGAAGGGCACGCACTACATGCGATTCATCGCTTTCACGTCGAACGTGTTCGCGATCCTCGGCCTGCGGGCCCTCTACTTCCTCCTCGCCGGCGTCATGGACCTGTTCCGGTTCCTCAACTACGGCCTCTCCGCCGTGCTCGTGTTCGTGGGCTGCAAGATGATCGCCGAGGCGGCGCGCCACAATGAGTGGCTCGCGGCACGGGGCGGATGGGACGCCCACGCCAGCGGGCATCTCGTCCATCCGGCCCTGTCACTGCTGATCATCGTGGGCCTGATCGGCACGAGCGTCGCCGCGTCGCTGGCGTTCCCCGAGAAGAAGGGCGCCGGCGAACTCGCGGGCCACGGCGACGACGATCGCCACGGGGCGTGACGAGGCGTCAGCGAGTTCTGTCGCGGTCGCCGCCCGCAACCTCCGCGTAGACGGCCTCGTGCGCCGCGGCCATCGCAGCGGCGCCGTGCCGTGACCGGCCGAGTGCATGGCCGTGCCGCCCGAGACGGCCTGCGAGTTGCTCGTCGTCGATCAACCGGGTGATGGCCCGGGCGAGGGCGGCCGGATCCTCGGGGGCATGCAGCAGGCCGGCGCGCTCGCCGTCGAGCAGTTCGGGAAACGCCCCGCGGTTCGAGGCGACCACCGGCACACCGGCCGCCATCGCCTCGATCACAGGCAACCCCTTCGCCTCGGGATGCGGCGCGGGCATCGCAAACACGTCGATGGCCTCGAAGAGCGCGAGCTTCGCGGCACGAACGATCTGCCCCAGCCAGCGGAAGCGGTCGGCCACGCCGAGCTCGCGGGCGAGCGTGAGGCAGCCCGTGATGTAGTCGCGCTCCGCATCGACCGTGGCGCCGGCCGCGAGCACCTCGACGTCGTGATGGGCGGCGAGCAGGGGCAGGCAGCGCACGAGCTGGTCGAGCCCCTTCTCGGGGCAGGCCCGCGCGAGGAAGCCCACGACCGTCCGGCCGGGCCGCGAGCGTCGCCGCGCGCCGAGATCGGGCGGCTCCGACGGAAACACGGCGAGGTCCACACCGTGCGGGATGACCGTCACGCGATCATGCGGTACGCCGAGGCGACCGCCCATGAAGTCGGCGAAGAACTGGTTGAGCGCGATGAAATGGTCGGCGTCGGCCGCCCGTTCGCGGAGCAGCGACTCGACGGTGTCCCGGTGCGGCGCGGGAATCGCATCGATGAACACGTCTTCCCCCGAGAGGCTGCACACGATTCCCGCGCCCGTGGCCTCGCGGATCGATCGCGCCAGACCCAGCAAGAGCGCGTTGGAGAGATGGACGACGTCGGGCCGCACCTCGCGGGCGAGCCAGCGGGCAAGTTTGGCCACTTCCTTGCGCTGGTGGCCGCGCTCCCCCATGAGCGTGGAGATCGTGAGCGGTCCGAGGTCGGCCGCGCGGGCGCCGCCGGTGCGGCTGGAGAGCCACTCGAGGAGCGGCCGTGAGTCGAGTGGGCTGTCGAGAAACGCGGGCGTGTGGCGGAAGAGCGGCACGTGCTCCTGGAGCCACACGTTCACGCCCCCCATCACCACCTTCCGTTCGGCGACGTTCTCCTCGTCGGTGGTCGTGGGCACGTAGGCCGGCACGAGGATCGCGTCGCGACCGCGGGCCACGAGCGCCCGCACGAGGGTGTTGTCGTGGAGGCAGGTGCCGCAGATGCGGCCCCCGGCGCCGGCGGTGATATGGACGATCCGCATCGTGATGACGGCGGCACGCGGAAGGTCCGCGTCAGGCGCCGCGCCCCTCCAGGTGCACGAGCACGAGCGCGAGGTCGGCCGGCGTGATGCCGCTCACGCGCCCTGCCTGTCCGAGCGTCCGCGGACGGATCCGCGCGAGCTGCTCGCGGGCCTCGGCCCGAAGGTGCCGCACGCCGGCGTAATCGAATCCCTCGGGGATCGGCCGCTGGGCGTGCCGCCGCTGCCGCTCGATCCGCTCACGGTCGAGGGCCACGTAGCCGGCATAGCGGATGTCGCTCGTCACCTGCGTGGCCACGTCACGCGGCACGTCGGCGAGCGCAGGCACGGCCGCGACGGCGTCGGCCCAGCCGAACTCCGGCCGCTTGAGCAGGTCGGCGAGCGACGTCCCCTTCACCCGGTGTGCGACCAGCACCGCGAGCGTCGCCTCGATGGCCGCGAGCTTCGCCTCCAGCCGGCCCGCGCGCTCGGGCTCGGCGAGACCGAGCCGTGCGGCGAGCGGCGTGAGCCGTCGGTCGGCGTTGTCGTGCCGGAGTGCGAGGCGATGTTCGGCGCGGCTCGTGAACATCCGGTAGGGCTCGTCCACCCCACGGGTGACGAGGTCGTCGATGAGAACACCGATGTACGACTCATCGCGCTCGAGCACGAGCGGCGATCGCCCCGCGGCGGAGAGCGCCGCGTTCGCGCCCGCCACGAGGCCCTGCGCCGCGGCCTCCTCGTAGCCCGTCGTGCCGTTGATCTGACCGGCGAGGAACAGGCCGCCCGCCGCCTTGCATTCGAGCGTCGCAGTGAGCTGCTCGGGCGGGCAGTAGTCGTATTCGACCGCGTAGCCGTATCGCATGATCCGGGCCCGCTCGAGCCCCGGCACCAGACGGATCATCGCGTCCTGCACGTCGCGTGGCAGGCTCGTGGAGATCCCGTTGACGTAGGTCTCCTGCGTCCGCCGCCCCTCGGGCTCGAGGAACAGCTGATGGCTGTCGCGGTCGGCGAAGCGCACGACCTTGTCCTCGATGCTCGGGCAGTAACGCGGCCCGCGCGACTCGATCTGGCCGGTGAACATCGGCGCCCGGTGGAGGTTCGCGCGAATGAGATCGTGGATGACCGGCGTGGTGCGCGTGATCCAGCAGACGAGCTGCTCCTGGGCGATCGCGTCGGTGAGGAACGAGAACGGCTGCGGTTCGGCGTCGCCCGGCTGCACGTCGAGCTGCGAGAAATCGATCGTCGCGGCGGAAAGCCGGCAGGGCGTGCCCGTCTTGAAGCGGTCGAGCACGAGGCCGAGCCGCCCGAGGGCCGCCGAGATGCCCGAGGTGGTGCCCTCACCCGCGCGGCCGCCGGCCGCGCGGGCCTCGCCGACGTGCATCACGGCCTGGAGGAAGGTCCCGGTCGTGAGCACCACGGCCGGCGCCCGGTACTCCGCATCGCCGCGCACGCGCACGCCCGTCACGCGCCACCCAGGCCCGCCGGGAGCCGGGGCGGCGACCGACTCGACGACGAGATCCTCCACCGTCTCCTGCCGCAGGTCGAGGTTCGGCGTCCCCTCGACGATCGCCTTGACCTCCATCTGGTAGAGCCGCTTGTCGGCCTGCGCCCGCGGCCCGTGCATGGCGGGCCCCTTCGAGCGGTTGAGCACGCGGAACTGGATGCCGGTCGTGTCGATCGCACGGGCCATCACGCCACCGAGGGCATCGACCTCGCGCACGAGTTGTGCCTTGCCGACGCCGCCGATCGCCGGATTGCAGCTCATCTGGCCGACGGTGTCGCAACTCGTGGTGAGCAGCGCCGTGCGGGCCCCGAGCCGAGCCGCGGCGCATGCCGCCTCCACGCCGGCGTGGCCGGCTCCGATCACGAGCACGTCGTAGTCGTAGACGCAGCGCATGCGACCGAGTGTAGCAACGCGGTCGGCCCCGGCGGCCGGCCGTGATCGCGGCCTCACGCGGCGGCGCGGACCGGGGGCACGAGGTCGAAGAGCGCGAACAGGTCGTCGGCCGTCAGACCGCCGGACGGCGTGCCCGCCTCGGAGAGGATCGCGTCGGACAGGTCTCGCTTCCGTTTGAGCACCTCGTCGATCCGTTCTTCGATCGTGCCCACCGCGAGGAATCGCGTCACCGTCACGGCACCAGCCGCGCCGATGCGGTGGGCTCGGTTGATCGCCTGATCCTCTACGGCGGGATTCCACCAGCGGTCGAACAGGAACACGTACTGGGCGAACTGGAGATTGAGCCCCACCGCGCCGGCGCCGTAGGAGAGGAGGAGGACCGAGTGCTCCGGCGTGTGACGGAAGCGGCGGATCGCCTCGTCGCGGGCCGCGGTGGACATGCCGCCGTGGTAGGCGATCGCGCCGAAGCGCGCGAGACCGTCCTCGAGCCGGCCGAGCGTCTCGACCCACTGGCTGAACACGAGCGCCTTGCGGCCGCTTGCCCGCACCTCCTCGAGTTCGGCGGCCAGGCACTCGAGCTTCGCGCTCTCGCCGGTGGCCGTGTCGAAGTTGCAGATCTGCTTGAGCCGGAGCACGAGTTCGAAGACGTGCTGGATCGTCGCCTCGCGGCCCATGCCCGCCAGCCGCAGCACGCCCTCCTCCTCGGCACGGCGATAGGTCTCGCGCTGCTCGGCGGTGATCTCGATGCGG
>Ga0233425_10001622_pt1 | contig 49175 bp, 48 predicted proteins | sample Watercolumn_Towu_2_FD_181712 | JGI IMG/M metagenome (GOLD analysis project Ga0233425, IMG submission 181712) | Freshwater microbial communities from Lake Towuti, South Sulawesi, Indonesia - Watercolumn_Towuti2014_140_MG | ecosystem: Environmental > Aquatic > Freshwater > Lake | place...
AAAACATATTTGGCCAATAAAGGATAAAATATTAGTGTGCGTTGGACCAAGATCTGAATCGCTAAAACTCATTCGTGCTGCAAAACGCATGGCGAATAGTTTATCCGCTGAATGGATGGCTGTTTATGTGGATACTCCAAAACTTCGGGCGTCTGAAAAAAATCGCAATAGTGCAATCCAAAATTTACGTTTAGCCGAAGAATTAGGTGCTGAAACAAGAGTTTTATCAGGATTTGATATTGTCAAAGAAGTAATGAATTTTGCACGTGAGCAGAATGTTACTCAGATTATGATATGGAAAAAAATTCATACGCGTTGGCGTGATTGGTTTCGCCGTAATTTAGCAGACGAACTGGTTCGCCAAAGTGAAGAAATTGATGTTTATATCATGACGGGTGAGCCTGGAAAAATTCAGCCCAGAAAAATAACTTCTTTTAAACGCCCTATTCATTGGAAAATTTATGGCATAGCAATTAGCATAGTTTTACTAGCAACTTTTGTTGGTTTCATCTTATATCCTCTCTTAGCAGTTAGTAATTTAATTATGGTATATTTGGTTGGCATAACAATTGTTGCGTTATTTGGGCGTGTTGGACCATCAATTGTAGCATCCATATTAAGTGTTCTTGCCTATGATTTTTTCTTTATTCCACCATTTTACAGTTTTGCTGTCTCAGATATTCAATATTTTTTTACTTTGATGGTAATGCTTCTAGTCGCTCAAGTGATTAGCCATTTAACCATTTTAATACGTCGTCAATCTGAATCTGCTCGAATGATTCAGCATCAAACATCCGCATTGTATACCCTAAGTCAGCAGCTATCGAATACACGAGGTATTGATAAATTAATTGAAACTGGAATTCAATTTATTTCTGACGCCTTTGATAGTGAAGTATTAGCGTTATTACCTACAAATAGCCATCTGGAAATTCATGGTGGTTATAAATCGAAAAAAACGCTCGATGATAAAGAACATGGCATTGCACAATGGGTTTATGAATTAGGACAGATGGCTGGATTTGGTACAGATACACTTTCATTTTCTAATGCTCTTTATCTACCTTTGTTAGCATCAAAAGGGCCCATCGGTGTACTAAGAATACAGCCTAAAAATAATCAATTATTTACTCCAGAACAAATGAGACTCATAGAAGCCTGTGGCAATCAAATTGCATTAGCTTTAGAGGTTGATCGATTACAAGATAAAACTAGAAAAAAAGAATTACAAACTAAAACAGATGGCATAGAAATACAAAAAACATTGTTACAATCCATTTTGCATGATTTAAGAATTCCCTTATTATCTGTCATCGCTGAATCAAGTACATTAATAGAATCGAGTGACTTACTTAACAAAAAAGAAATTAAACAAATAGGAAAAAATATTTTTTCTGAGACAGAGCAATTTAATAGATTAATCAATAATTTTTTACAGATAACCTACCTCGAATCCAAAGATGCAAAGATACAAAAAAAACTTTACTCTTTAAAAGATGTTATTAATCTTGTTATAAAAACATCAAGCAAAAAATTAAAAGAACGACCTATTCAGACTAATATATCTGATAATTTACCACTCGTTTCTTTTGATAATTCGCTTATACAGGAAGTTCTTCTTAATTTAATTGACAATGCTGTTAAATTTACTCCGCCTGAATCGCCGATTGAGTTTCATGCTTATACTGAAAAAGATAAAATCATTGTCAGCGTAAAGGATCGTGGACCTGGGATTATGTCTGATGAGGTAGATAAGCTTTTTGAAAAATATTATCGTGGACGTTTCTTAACAACAGAAAGAGGTTTAGGTTTAGGACTTGCTATTTGCCGTATGATTGTCGAGTTGCACGATGGAGAAATTTGGGCTCAAAATCGCAAAGAAGGTGGAGTCGCTTTTAGATTTTCATTGCCATTGAGTGCAGATACTGTTGCGAGATAAAGATGCAATTATTTATTTTATTTCTATTATGCCTATGTTTGTTTTTTTCAAAGTCCTCTCTATCTCAGCCATTAGATCAGACCTCTACAAAAAATAATTTTAATTTTTCTGGGTACATTGATGGCTCTTATAATTATCTTGTGAGAAGTAATCGATTTACTAGCGATGTCTTTGATCGCGTATTTGATATCAATGAGAATGGCTTCACGCTTCAACAAGCTGGTATTACCTTAGCTTATCAACCAAAAAATGGCTTAGGTGGATTAATAACGCCAGTGATAGGTCGTGATACCTATATCTTTGCGCCTTATGGTTGGAACCCTGATTATGGTTCACAATGGGTTGGTTTTGCAATTCCTCAAGCTTATTTACAATATGCAGTTGGTACATTAACGTTTATGGCAGGTAATTTGATTGAATTAGCAGGCGCTGAAAATTTATTCTCTTATAATGACACAAATTTTTCCCGATCTATCCTTTGGGGTTATGCGGAACCTTTTACAATAATGGGTCTACGAGCTTCATATATCCCAACGGAGAAATTAACTTTGATTGTGGGTATCAACAATGGATGGGACAGCATTCGTGATACGAGCAGAAATAAAACCATCGAATTAGGAGCCTCCTATCATTTTAATCCAACTTTTTCTTTAGCGGGATATGCATATTCAGGTCAACAACGTATTGCAGAGCGGACATCAAGTGGCCCAACAGGGCAACGAACTTTGATTGATTTGATAGCAACATTCAATGTCACAGAAAAATTAAGTCTTGTGACAAACTATGATGGTGCTATACAAACTAAAGCAACTCTTCCCAGTGGAAATGTGGCAGAAGTTGTTTGGCAAGGGATTGCTGGGTATATCAACTATATATTTACAGAGAAATGGAGAACCTCAGTGCGTGGTGAGATTTTTTCAGATAGAAATGGATATAGAACAGGTGTGGCTCAATGCTGGAAAGAACTAACATTAACATTAGGCTTTGAGCCCATTAAAAATTTTGAACTACGTGCTGAAACACGCCATGATTTTTCTAACGTTAGCTCATTTGTTAATAAAAACAGTATCGGAACAAATAATAATCAGCAATCTTATGCATTGGAAGCCTTTTATCAATTTGCTTAAGTGATAGGAGATTGATATATGCCTAGAGGAAAGTGACCGCAGCTCCTTTTTGCTGACAAAGCATAAGTATTTAAATTTAGAATGAGCTAGATTAGTTTCTAGGTGTCGGAGTGAAAGGATTCGAACCTTCGACCCCTGCCTCCCGAAGGCAGTGCTCTACCAAACTGAGCTACACTCCGAAATGAAATTTTATTGTAAGGCTCACCCTAATAATGTCGCTGAATGACAAATTCGGCGAGGCTCACAAGGGCATCGTAAAAGGCATTATGGGGAATGGATTGTAATTGCTTTAATGCAAATTCAGCCTCTTCTTTTGCTCGCTGGTAAGTGTATTGGATAGCCCCTGTGGATGCAATGATTTCCTGGATACTTTCCAAATTATCAATGCCGCCTTCTAAGATGGCGGTTTCAATCAGTTTCTTTTGTGAGGGGGTTCCCTGTTGTTGAGCATAAATGAGGGGTAGGGTGGGTTTCCCTTCTGCTAAATCATCTCCAATGTTTTTTCCTAGTGCTTGAGCGGAACCATCGTAATCTAAGGCATCGTCGATGAGTTGAAAAGCAATTCCAAGATGTTGGCCATAGAGAATCATGGCGGTTTCAACGGAGGGATCACTTTCACATAATACAGCTCCCAATTGAGTGGCGGCAGAAAATAACTTTGCAGTTTTCGCTGTAATCACCTCCATGTATCGTGCTTCCGTAGTATGAGGATCGTGACAATTTACTAATTGTAGTACCTCACCTTTTGCGATGGTGTTGGAAGCATCTGCTAAAATTTTCATGACTTTCAAACTATTCACTTCTGTCATGAGTTGAAAAGAACGAGAAAATAAATAATCTCCCACTAAAACACTCGCCTCATTTCCCCAAATGGCATTGGCGGTTTCATGGCCTCGTCGCAAGTGGGAATCATCCACCACATCGTCATGTAAAAGGGTTGCCGTATGGATGAATTCCACCACCGCCGCTAGAGTGAGATGGTGGATCCCTTCATACCCTAAGGCGCGAGCGCTCAGCAATACTAAAATGGGGCGAATGCGCTTACCGCCCCCACCGATGATGTGCTGGCTCAGTTGATTCACTAATAAAATTTTTGAATCCAATCGTTGGCTGATGAGGGTATCAACGGCTTTTAAGTCTTCTAAAATCAAATGGCGAATAGGCTGTAAATCCACGTGGGGAAACTCCTCAATGACACAGAAAATCCATCCTAGGATGACTTCACCCCTAGGTCAAGAAAAAAATTATTCTTCTTCCTCAAATTTATTATCAATCAGGGTGTGAAGTGCGGAAATCGCTTGTTGTTCATCTTGTCCCTCCGCAATGAGTAAAAGCTGAGAACCTTGGGCGGCTGCCAGCATCATCACTCCCATAATACTTTTTCCATTGACGGTTTTACTGTCCTTGGTAATTTCAATTTTACTTGCAAATTGATTGGCATAATTTACAAATTTTGCAGCGGCTCGCGCATGTAATCCCAATTTATTAATAATAGTGACTTTACGTTTAACCATAAAAAACTCCTAATGATCACAATCCATGATGCCCTCTTTTCCTCCCTCTAGGGCTTTTTCTGCAAGGTCATCTAAGGTTGAATGGGCATAATTCATAACGCGCATTAACATGGGTAAGTTGAGGCCGGAGATAATACGCAGGTGTTCATTCTTCTTCTTTAATGCCATGGCAAGATTACTGGGGGTAGAACCGTACAGATCGGTTAAAATGAGGATCCCCTCTTCTGAGGAAGACGCTCTAATGAGTTCTTCTAAGTGAGGAAATAATTCATCAATATTAGTGGAATGTGGAATGGGAACGACCATGGGAACCAACGGCAATGTTTCAAAGGTTTTCTTTACCATATTCAACATCGCAGCACCCACCTCTTCATGAGTCATTAAAAGGAGGGAAATGCTCATGACAACTCCCGATGCCTAATTTGCCCATTTCTTCTGTGTTGAAGGTAATGCTGATACAATCGTTCCACGAGATACACAGAACGATGTTGTCCTCCCGTGCAACCAATGGAGATGGTCATATAACTTCGATTGCTGGCTTTAAACTTAGGGATCCATGTATCACAAAAATGTAATACATCTTGGAAGTAATGTTCCACATCTTCAAACTGTTGTAAAAATTGAATGATGGGTTCTTCCAAACCGTTATAAGGGCGCAACTCCATATGCCAATAAGGATTTGGTAAGCAACGTACATCAAACACATAATCACTATCAATGGGAACGCCATATTTAAATCCGAAAGATTGAAGCAATAAAGAAAATTGTTCTGGATGTTCATTCAAGCGAAGACTTAAAGCTTCTCGCAATTGATATAAATTATAGTGAGTGGTGTCCACCGTTAAATCGGATAAATGCGCCATGGGAAGTAATAATTTTTTTTCTTCTTGAATAGCTTCTTTTAAAGAAAGATGTTGTCGTGTTAAGGGATGTTTACGACGAGTTTCTGTGTAACGTTTTAAAAGAGCATGATCTTCTGCATCTAAATATACAATTTCAGGGGAAGCACCTTGTTTTTTTAAAGCATGAATAATTTGATTGAGGGTATCCACCTCTGCAGGAATATTACGAACATCAATACTCACTGCAATTTTTTTCATGTCTTTTTTTAAGTGCGTCACTAGGTGAGGAATGAGTTCCACAGGTACATTGTCAACGCAATAGTATCCCAAATCCTCCAGGAGATGTAAGCAAGAACTTTTTCCGGAGCCAGAGCGTCCACTAATAATAATAACTTTCATTCGTCTTCTTCTTTTGACATGAGTTGATTAGCACGTTTTAAAAATTCATCGCTGGCATGATAGCCTGTGTGTTTTAATACTTGATTGCGAACAGCCCCTTCCACAAGAATCGCCATGTTACGACCAGGAGCTACGGGAATGGTAACTTCCGGAATATCCACACCTAAAATAGCTTGATGTCGATACATCCCATGCAATCTATCAATATTCAACAATTCTTCCTCTTTAAACGCCACAATGTTGATGATTAATTGTAATCGTTTACTGGTCTTAATGGTATCGTCACCATACATGACACGAATATTTAAAATACCTAAACCACGAACTTCTAAAAAATCTTGAAGCAGAGGTGGGCAACTTCCCACGATGGTGTCATGGGTGATTCGTTGAAAATCCACCGCGTCATCCGCCACTAACCGATGTCCTAGGCCTATGAGGCCTAAGGCTAATTCACTTTTTCCAATGCCACTAGCCCCCGTGAGAAAAACACCGAAACCAAATACATCCATGAAGACACCATGGAGTGTTGTGGTTAAGGAAGATGGGCTAGCCATGATGGTGATCAATTAAAGAAATAATTTCTTGGGGATGAACAGCTTCTCGTAAAGCAGCTCGATGAGAGGCCTCTTCAAAAAAGTGTGCTGCCTCTGCCAATAATTTTAAATGAGTTTCTGTAGCATCTGTGGGAACTAATAAACCAAACACAATATCTACCCCTTCCTCCTCACTAGTGTCAAACTTAATACTTTTCTTAAGAATGAGCAAGACCCCAAGAGGTTCATTTAAAGATTCAAGACGGCAATGAGGGATGGCTACACCATGACCGATGGAAGTACTACCTAAACGTTCCCGTGCAATTAAGGCTTCAAAAATAGAAAGGGAATTTATTTGAGGATGAATCATTGCGACTTTTTCACTTAAAACCTCAAATAAGTTTTTTTTACTGTCAGCGTGGATCCCATTGAAAACATGATCAACAGTTAACAGATTCTTGAGCTTCATGATGCTTTAGATTTCCAGAATATTCTAAACATGATTTAAAGCACAAGAATAACGATATTTTTTAAAGATGCAACTGTTTTTTTGTTAACTGATAATGATTCCCATCTTCTTTCTAAAAAAGAAGATGGGAATGAGAAAAAAATTAAATTATGAAGATGTGTAGAGTTTTTCTTTATGGTGTTTTAATTGCCGATCTAATTTATCCACCAAACCATCAATGGCAGCGTAGAGATCTTCTGACTTTGATTCCGCATGAATTTTTGTTCCAGGAATACAAATGGTAGCTTTTGCAATTTGTTGTAATTTTTCAATCTCAAAAATGAGATCAACACTCGTGATGCCATGATTAAAATGCTTTTCTAACCGGCTTAATTTTTCATTAGCAAAATCACGAATAAAGGGGGTAATTTCAAGATGGTGTCCAGTGATATTTATTTGCATAACAGACTCCTAAATAATCATGTTCATAAAGAAAAGATAGGTAGATATGATAGATGGGAGAGGCACCTCCTTTGTTCTTATAAAACGGAAACCCTTAAAGGGCCAACACCTTAAGTCTAAGCTAATTTAAAATGCTTTGCATCTCTTTTTATGGAAACAAGAAAAAAACAAAGACTTAGGAAACAAAATCTTCTCCGAGATATACTTCTTTCACTAAAGGATCATTAAGAATCAGGGAGGGACTGCCTTCGCAAATAATATGCCCTTCATTCACAATATAAGCACGCTCACAAATATCTAAAGTTTCTCGTACATTGTGATCTGTGATTAAAACACCGATATTGCGCTCTTTTAAATGATGAATAATACGTTTGATATCAATCACAGAAATGGGATCTACCCCTGCAAAAGGTTCATCTAATAAAATAAAAAGAGGATCCGTAGCGAGTGCCCGTGCAATTTCCACACGGCGTCGTTCACCTCCTGATAAAGTAATTCCTAAATTGTGACGAATGTGAGTAATGTGAAATTCTTGAAGTAAATGTTCTAATCGTTCTTTTTGTTGTTTTTTATTGAAGGATTTTTTTAATTGTAATATGGCCATGATATTTTGTTCTACGGTGAGTTTCCGGAACACAGAAGGCTCTTGGGGCAAATAACCAATACCCATTTGAGCCCGTATATGCATGGGAGAAGCACTTAAATCCTTATCATTTAAAAGAATGTGTCCACCATCCTGGGGAATCAGCCCCACAATCATGTAAAAACTAGTGGTTTTTCCCGCGCCATTGGGTCCAAGCAATCCTACAATTTCTCCACTTTTTAAGAAAAGGCTCACGTCTTTTACTACTTCTCGATGCTTATACCTTTTTTTAAGATGGGACGCTTTTAACTCATGCATGTGATAAAAATCCTTATTAAGAAATGGGGTGATTCGTATTATCAGGTTCAATCACAATGGTGGTTCTTGAATGAGAAGAATTATTAAATAAGGGATGATTCGAGTTTAACAATTGCTTCTCGATATTATATTCAAGTTGATCGCCTGAAATAGAATTTTTTCCTTGGGTCACCGTGGCCGTACGGAATAAAAATACTTTGTGTTCTTGAGGGTAATATTTAATGATTTGAGCTGATGCCACCAAATAAGGTTTCCCTTCTTCGGGCAAGGTTTTGTAAGTTGCTAAGTTTTTCCCTGTGGAGGTGATGATGACTTCGATGAGACGATTATTTTTATCAGTGTGAGTCACCATTTCATCTCCCGTGGCATGAGTGGTGCCCTGATCAATGACCACATTCCCTTTAAAGATCCCAACTCCAGTCGTTCTATTCATATCAGCAGTTTCAGAAGTTAAATAAAGTTTTTTTGTTTTGTCGCTATCGAGGGCAAGGGCAAGAGAGTGCCATTGAGAAAAAATAAAAAAACTAGAATAAATGACAAATTTAAAAAGTTGTTTTTTCTGGAACATAGGTCCCTCTCGTATTAGAAAGTAAATCAATTTGTTTTTGAGCTAAATACGCATTCATCCCTGTGGCAGTGACTAAGAGATCGGGTTTTTTGATGGTAACGTGTTTATCCGTTGTGGCTAGTTGTTCACTGGGATAATAAGTTAAATTAGAAGTTAAAATTAAAATATCTTCATTATGAGCGCCTTGTTTTTCATGAATGTTAACATTGTCGTTTAAAAGAATGGTTTTTCCGCCTTGTAAGCTAACACCGGATAAGGCAGTAATGACCCAAGGTTGTTTTTCATCGGTTTGATAAATGGTATAGATGGGATCGGTTAATTCTGCCCGATCGTTTAAATTGTAATGAACTAAATAAGGGGTTTTGAGGGTTTTAACAATTTGTCCTTGGCGATCCGTTTCCACTGCTAATACATCTTTCATAAAAGCATCTGGGCGTGATGTTTCCCCTTGGGCTACGGGGTGAGTTTCTTGGTGAGAATGGAGAAGCAACCAACTAGTTCCCCCTACACCGCAACATAGTAAAAGAAAAAAGAAATATTTTTTAATGAGATTCATTTAAAAATTCACTATAAATGGGTTCTAAAGTATTTTGAGCCGTCATAATGAGTTCACAAATTTCTCGTACTGCCCCATGTCCTCCCCGTTGATTGGTTTTCCAGTCTGCATGGTTGTACATGAAAGAGGGGGCATTGGCTACAGTAATTCCTAAGCCTGCTTTTCGAATTAAAGGTAAATCGGGGAGATCATCTCCCACATAGCATACTTCTTCATCCTTAAGACCAAGGGTTTCTAGAAGATGAACATAGGCTGCCATTTTTTTTTCTTGGCCTTGATATACGTGGGAAACTCCCAAACTTTTCATGCGATGGGTGATGAGAGGGGAATCATGGCTAGTAATGATTCCCACTTGGATCCCCGATTGCATGAGTAATTTGATGCCTAATCCATCATGACAATGAAAGGCTTTATACTGAATTTGTTCGTCGGGAATATATAAGCGACCATCCGTGAGAACACCATCCACGTCAAAAATAACGAGTTTTATTTTCTTTGCTTTTTCAAGAATAGATTCCATGGTTTAAAGAACTCCTGAACGTAATAAATCATGTAAGTGAACAACACCAATGAGCTTTTTATCATTGGTAGCATCCACCACCAATAAAGCAGTGATTTTGTGTGTTTCCATGAGTGTTAAAGTTTCCACTGCTAGAGTATGAGAAGTAACCGTTTTACATTGAGTGGTCATGACATGGGAAATTTGGGTGGTGCTTGGATGTAATCCCTTATCCAAAGTGCGACGTAAATCCCCATCCGTATAAATACCACATAAGAATCCTTCGGGATCTAACACGGCAGTGAGGCCGAATCCCTTTTTTGTCATTTCCACTAAAGCATCACTCACGGTGGAATGGGAAGGAACGGTGGGTAATTTTTCTCCCGTATGCATGAGTTCACTCACACACAGTAGTAAACGTCGTCCTAAGGCACCGCTTGGGTGGGAAAGGGCAAAATCTTCTTTTGTGAATCCTCGGGCATTGAGAAGGGCGATGGCAAGGGCATCCCCCATCACTAAGGTGGCCGTGGTGCTACTGGTGGGGGCTAGTCCTAGAGGACAAGCTTCTTTTTCCACACTCACATCTAAATTCACATTAGCCGCCAGAGCCAGAGTGGAAAGAGGATTTCCCGTGAGGGTAATTAAAGGAACACCCAGTCGTTTTATAAGAGAAAGTAATGTCAATATTTCAGAAGTTTCACCAGAATTTGACAGTGCTAATACCACATCCTGAGAAGTGATCATTCCCGCATCACCATGTCCTGCTTCTCCAGGATGAACGTAAAAAGCTGGAGTGCCTGTGCTGGCAAGGGTCGCTGCGATTTTGCTAGCAATATGACCAGACTTTCCCATTCCTAGAACCACAATTCGCCCATTGCAGTGGAGTATATGTTCGCAAGCCATGGCAAAGGAATTATTCACTCTGCTTTTTAAGGCTTGGATGGCTGCGCCTTCCGTTTCAATGACTGCTCGACCGAGCTCACAAAAATTGGACATTTTAAGAATAACACCATGGATTTGGATCAAAATTTGGTTAGCATTTTACCGGATTTTTTTTTAAAGCACCATCACCTCTTTTGCCTTTCTTTTCTGGCACAAATAATGCTGTTACTATTTGCGGTTCCCTATTGGGGGTAGGAGATATGATCATGGGAAATTGCGGACATACTGATCCGTTGATTCGACTCGAGGGCGTTACCTTTCGCCGAGGGGACAAAATTATTTTTAATAATGTGAGTTTGAGTATTCCTCGGGGAAAAATTACTGCCATTATGGGACCCAGCGGTACCGGTAAAACCACCTTACTCCAATTAATCGGTGGCGCCTTACGTCCAGAATCAGGGCATGTCTATTATGATGGCCTTTGTGTGGATGAGTTATCGGAGCGACAATTATATGTCCTAAGAGAAAAAATGGGCATGTTATTTCAACACAGTGCTTTGTTTACCAATTTAAGTGTGTACGATAATGTGGCTTTTCCCATTCGAGAACACACTCAATTACCAGAATTTTTTATTCGATATTTAGTCTTGATGAAGTTGGAAGCGGTGGGGTTAAGAGGCGCAAAAGATTTATTTCCCAGTGAGCTTTCTGGTGGGATGGCAAGACGAGTGGCTTTAGCCCGTGCCATGGCCTTAGATCCTGAATTAATTATGTATGATGAACCTTTCACAGGACAAGATCCTATTTCCATGGGAGTACTGGTTCAATTAGTGAAAAAGTTTAATGATGCCTTGAATATGACGAGTATTATTGTATCTCACGATGTTCCAGAAACTGTGAGTATTGCGGATTATATTTATATTTTTTCAAACGGTGTGATTGTAGGGGAAGGAACTCCAGAAGCTTTAGCAAATAATCAAAACCCCCATGTATTGCAGTTTTTAAAGGGGCTTGCAGATGGCGCGGTTCCTTTTCATTATCCTGCCAGTCATTATGAACAGGATTTATTTCAAGGAAAAGAAGAAGGGGTGATGCATTGATCATTGGTAGCGTACAAGGATTAGGAAGAGTAGGACTTCGATTTTTTAATCAATTGGGGGAATCGGGATTATTTTTATTAAAAACTGTTTTTCAAAAACCTCGTCTTATTAAAGCAACTCCTTTATTGATTCAAGAAATATTTTTCGTAGGGGTTTTTTCTTTACCCATTATGTTGGTGGCTTCTTTATTCATTGGCATGGTGGTGGGATTGCAAGGATTTAATATTCTTAGTCAATTTAGTGCAACGGGAGAATTGGGACAATTAGTCGCTCTTAGTGTGGTGCGAGAATTAGGTCCCGTGGTGGGAGCTTTATTATTTGCAGGGCGAGCCGGTTCTGCCCTCACTGCGGAAATTGGATTGATGAAAACCACAGAACAATTAGCCAGTATGGAAATGATGGGAGTGGATCCCTTGTGGCGTGTGGTTGCTCCACGATTTTGGGCAGGAGTCATTTCTCTTCCCTTATTAACTATTATTTTTTGCGTGGTGGCGGTGTTTGGCGGTGATCTCATTGGTGTGGAATGGTTAGGCATCGATGGAGGAGCCTTTTGGAGTAACATGCAGGCATCCGTGGATTTTCACAATGATGTATTGAATGGAGTGATTAAAAGTGCGGTGTTTGGCGCACTGATAACATGGATAGCAGTGTATCAAGGGTATGCTACAGAACCCACTGCTTCTGGAATTAGTCGAGCCACCACAAGGACGGTGGTGTATTCTTCCCTCACGGTGTTAGGGATGGATTTTGTTTTAACGGCCATTATGATGGGGGGATGGTAAATGGAACGTCGAGTGGTAGAAGTGAGTGTAGGCTTATTAATGATTGCAGGATTTCTTGCTTTGTTAATATTGGCCTTTAAAGTGAGTAATTTTTCCATGTATGGGAAAAATGATTCTTATGTAGTAACTGCTAAATTCGATAACATTGGAGATTTAAAACCACGAGCTCCTGTGAGTATTGCGGGAGTTAAAGTGGGGCAAGTGGAAAGTATTCATTTAGATAAAAAATTATATAAAGCCATCGTGACTTTGCGGATTAAAACACAAGACAATAATATTCCCACAGACTCTAGTGCGAACATTGTAACAGCAGGATTATTGGGTTCTAACTATATTGCAATTACACCGGGATTTGATCCCACCTTTTTGAAAAACAATAGCATGATCACAGAAACCAACTCAGCTATTTTATTAGAAGATATGATAGGGCAGTTGATTTTTAATTCTAAAAAAGAAAAAGATCCAGAGAAAACTTAACCATTTTAACAAAAGGAGCTACTCATGAAAAAAATCATCGCCCTTTGTCTCTTCATGTGTTTTGTATGGTCTTCCCCTTTGTTGGCGACGCCATCTCCTTTAACCACTTTAGAGTCCACTTCGCATCAAATGATTGATGCGCTTAAAAAGAATCGTTCTAGTATAAAAAACAATCCTGCTTATGCGGAGCAATTAGCAAGAAGTATTTTGCTGCCTCACGTGGATGTTCCTAGTATGTCGCGATTGGTTTTAGGGAGAGATGCATGGATTCAAGCAACGGCATCGGAAAAAAGTCAATTCATGGATGAGTTTTCTACTTTTATGATTCGAACTTATTCCACGGCTCTTTCTTCTTATACCAATGAGTCCATTCGATTTTTGCCTTTAAGAGATAATTACGAGCAACAATCACGGATGCTCGTAAAAAGTTTAATCTTACAACAGGGAGGACCTTCCATTCCTGTGGATTATCGCGTGATTTTAAAAGGAGATGATTGGATGCTATATGACATTACTGTGGATGGTGTCAGCATGGTTCGCAGCTTCCGATCACAATTTAATAATGAGCTTCAAAAAAGTGGAATGTCAGGGTTATTGCTGGCAATGAAGAAACATAATGAGATGAAGAAGTAGCTTATGTATACACTTTCCAAAGATGAACAAGGACATCTTCTTTTATCCGGTGTCTTGAATTATGGAGTGCTTCCTGATATATACCAGGCCGCACAACCTTTATTGCCTCAAGAGGGGACTTTTACAGTGGATTTAAAAGGAGTGACTTATAGTAATAGCGCAGGTCTTGCCTTATTACTTGAATGGGCACGATGGGCCCGTGAAAAGCAACTTCCTTTTTGCATTGAAAATTTTCCTTCCCAACTGTTTGCCATGGCGCGTTTAATGGGAGTTTCCGCTTTATTGCAATGTGGTGGAAACAAGGAACCAATATGAAAATGGCAGCATTAAAAAAATTATTAGAAGAAGGATTGCCGGATGCCACTATTCTATTGGAGGGGGATAATGGGTATGTGAATGCAGTGATTATTTCTCCTTCTTTCATAGGACAAAGTAAAGTGAAACAGCAGCAAAAAGTTTATGAAGTTTTAAACAAGGTGATTTTAGATGGTACTTTGCATGCGTTTTCTATGAAAACCTATACGCCAGAAGAATGGGAACAATTACAATAATATATATTGGTTGAGGAAATTAGAATGACAAAATTATTTATTACAGGTGGTGAAGTACTACGAGGAGAAGTCAATATTGCAGGGGCTAAAAATTCCGCCCTTCCTATTTTAGCGGCTACCTTACTCACAGAAGAAAAAGTATTTTTAAGCAATGTTCCCCATTTGAATGATATTACCACCATGATGGAGCTTCTTGGAGGATTGGGAGTTCGATTTTTAATTGATGAATTTATGGGAGTGGAAGTAGATCCAAAACATGTTCATTGTTTTAGAGCGCCTTATGAATTGGTAAAAACCATGCGAGCTTCTGTTTTAGTGTTGGGGCCTTTATTAGCGCGCTTTGGTGAAGCGGATGTTTCGTTACCAGGAGGATGTGCTATTGGAGCGCGCCCTGTGGACTTACATATTACGGGAATTGAAGCTCTGGGTGCCACAGTGCAAATTGAAGATGGGTATATTAAAGCTCGTGTGAAAGGACGTTTAAAGGGAAAAAATATTGTGATTGATAAAGTTTCTGTTACAGGAACAGAAAACTTAATGATGGCTGCGGTGTTAGCGGAAGGCGTTACCACACTTCGTAATGTGGCAAAGGAACCGGAAGTGGTGGATTTAGCGAATTTCTTAAATACTCTAGGAGCACGTATTTCAGGAGCCGGAACGGACGTGATTACCATTGAGGGAGTGAATAAGTTATCGGGGGGGCACTATCACATTATCCCTGATCGCATTGAAGCAGGAACTTATTTGGCAGCAGCGGTGTGCACGCGAGGAAAAGTAAAATTAAAGAAAACAGCGCCTGAAACCATGGGAGCAATTTTAAATAAATTAGAAGAAACGGGAGCTCATTTAAATATTAGAGAAGATATTATTGAGTTAGACATGCGGGGAGAACGTCCTAAAGCCATTGATGTGGTGACGGCCCCCTATCCAGAATTTCCAACAGATATGCAAGCCCAGGTGATTGCTATTAATAGTGTGGCCCAAGGCACAGGAGCTGTGACAGAAACTATTTTCGAAAATCGATTTATGCACGTTTATGAAATGCAGCGCATGGGGGCTAACATTAAAGTGAATGGGAATGTGGCTGTTTGCGAAGGAATTGAATCTTTAACAGGGGCCCCTGTGATGGCCACAGATTTGCGAGCTTCTGCAAGTTTAGTGCTTGCAGGATTAGTCGCAAAAGGAGAAACAGTAGTTGATAGAATTTATCATATTGATAGAGGATATGAGTGTATTGAGGAAAAGCTAGCATTACTGGGTGCAAAAATTCGAAGAGAACCTTATTAAACTGTGAGGATATGACATATGGCACTTTCTAGTGAAATCAATCAATATTTAGTTTCCGTGTTACATCCAGAAGCTTATGAGGATTTTTGTCCCAATGGCTTACAAGTTCAGGGGAAAGAGGAAGTTTCCTGTTTGGTATCAGGAGTAACAGCAAATCAGGCATTGATTGATAAAGCCATTGAGTACGGTGCAGATGTGATTGTTGTGCATCATGGATTTTTTTGGAAAAATGAACCTCGTGAAATTACAGGCATTCAGTATCAACGCCTCAGAAAATTGATCACCCATGATGTTAATTTATTTGCGTATCATCTTCCCCTCGATGGAAATCAAATATGGGGTAATAACGTACAATTTGCCAAACAATTGTCTCTGCCGGTGATTGGGCCAGTGTGTTCAAAAGATCGAAACGCTTTAATGCTTTATGGAGAATATAACGCTCCTGTGCATTTAGCAGATTTGGAAAAACTCATTTCCCAACAATTAAAGCGCACTCCCTTGTGTTTGTCAGGCCCAGGGCGACCCATTAAAAAAATTGCATGGTGTACAGGGGCAGGGCAAAGTTTTTTTAGAGAAGCCATTGATGCGGGGATGGATTGCTTTATTACGGGGGAAGTATCTGAGTATTGCGTATCCCTCGCACGAGAATATAATGTGAATTTTATTGCAGTGGGACATCATGCCTCTGAGCGTTATGGTGTTAAAGCCTTAGGAGATCATTTGGCGGAAGCCTTCAATTTAAAACATCAATTCATTGATATCGATAGTCCCGTATAAAAATAGAGGTTTTTTATGAAAATTATGCAATCCGCGGGATTGGATCGCCCTAAGGTTAATGCACTTCGAAAATTAATGGAAATTTGCCAAAAAAAAGATGGGCGTAAAATTCGTATTTACTGGAATCTCATCGGAAAAAAACGCTATATCTCCGGCGATTATTGCGTGGTGGAAGATAATAAATTAATTGCTTATTTAGGTGTTTTTATTTTTAATGAAGGGGAAGCGGAAGTCACGGCAGTGGTGAATCCTAAATATCGACGCCGTAAAATTTTCACTGAATTATTAAGACGAGCTGCTAGCTTAGTATTTCCCTTCGGAACGAAAAAAATCATATTTTGTTGTCCTTATCAATTTCAACCCGCCATGGCATGTTTAAAGAAATACAGAGCGACTCATCGCCATACGGAATATGACATGCTTTGGAAAAAAACGCCCATCACCTGGACAGAAAATCCTTCTTTAACAAAACGTATTGCCACCGAGGAGGATTTAGAAGAAATGGTGGCTTTAGACACCCTGTGTTTTAAAGCCACTGCAGATAAGGTCAGATTCCATTTCACTAATAATTTTAAAGATTCCAATCGAGAAGCATGGCTTTTATATCATGACAATAGGTTCATGGGAAAAATTCATTTCCGTTATGATGAGGGAATGGCGTTTATTCATAATGTGTGTATTAAACCAGAGGAACAAGGTAAAGGATATGGTACACATTTTTTAAAGGAAGCCTTGCTGTATTTAACAAAGGAGGGTCATTCTTGTATTCGTTTAGATGTGGAGGCAGTGAACGAAGGCGCCTTATCTTTATACCAACGCCTCGGATTTGTTGCTACTCAAATTTATGAATTTTGGGAAGTTCCTTTAGAAAATCTTCGATAGTCATCTGAAGGGGAAGGACCTTTCTTTTAATATTCTTTGCATTTCGAGGCCAACATATGTTAAAATTTCACCCATTCTTTTTTATCAGTTGAGCTTTTGAGAAATTGAAATTATTATTGGGAAATTCAAGAAGTTGAGTTCAAGATTTTTAAATAATAATTAGTAAAATAACATTTTACGCAGCGATATAAGGATATCTATATATGGGTGACAGTACAAAAGAATTATCCATTTTATATGAATTTCTAAAAAAGAAATATGAGTATCTTATTCATCAAGCTAACTCACACACCTTAACCATTCAAGAAATCATTTCAGAAATTTTGAATTATTACGAATCTATCATTGGTTATATGCCAGGGAACGTTTATTGGATTGATGGGGAAGGACAAGGAATTGGATGTAATCAAAATGTATTGAATCTTTTTGGGTTTCAATCGATGGATCAGTTTAAAGGTATAACCTTTGAAGAAATGGGAAATATTGCCAATTGGGATCCTAAAGTAACGAAACAGTTTAAAGAAGATACCCTCGCTGTATTTAAAACAGGGCAGCCTAAGTTGGGGATTAAAGAACCTCCTTTAACATTACCTAATGGAGAATTAATTTATTTTCTTACAAGTCGAGTACCAGTATTTAATGGAAAAGGTCGGGTGATTGCAGTGGTGGGAATTTCCACTGATATTACAAAAAGATTAGAAGCAGAGGAGCGGGAAAAGAAAGCCCTACAAGAAGTCGCCGCAGCTCTTGCAGAAGCAAAGGAACAAGAAAAATTTACACAAGTGGCATGCCAAGTGGCTCATGATCTTCGATCTCCCTTAGCTAGTTTGCTAATGATCATTAAATCATGTACGGAAATTCCAGAAATGGAGAGAGTCGCTTTGCGAGAAGCCGCCATTAGTATGGGAGATATTGCTAACAATTTATTAAATCAATATAAATTTAAAAATGAGGAAATAGCTTCGGAATCAGAAGAATCGCAACCTTTTTTATTGTCTGCCACGTGTTTTCAACTATTAACAGATAAAAAATTTCAATATAAAGAGCTTCCTGTAAAATTTGATTTTGAGTTTAATGAAGAGGGGCCATTTGCTTTTATTAAAATAGAGTCTACGGCGTTTAAACGCATGATGTCTAATTTAATGAATAATGCAGTGGATGCTCTAGAGGGAAATTCTGGAACAGTGACTCTTCATTTAGAAGCTACTCCACAGAGTGTTATCATTACTGTGCAAGATGATGGAAAAGGAATACCAAAAGAGGTAGAGGAAAAAATCATGGAAGGTATTTCTTTTACAGAAGGAAAACAAGAAGGTTACGGTCTTGGGCTTCAACAAGTGAGAGATACTTTAAATCGTTACGGAGGAACTATTTCTATAAAATCTACACTAAGAAAGGGAACTAAAATGAGAATGGAATTTCCTCGGGTGGGGGCGCCTTCGTGGTTTGCGGAAAAAATTGAACTTTATCCAGAAGATGTAGTTATTGTTTTAGATGATGATGCTTCTATTCATGGTGCGTGGCGTACTCGGTTTCAAAAATTAACAAAGAAATCGCTTCAGCTTCAAATTCATCATTTTGAAAAAGGGGATGAAGCTATCCATTTTATTCAATCTTTAAAAGAAGAGGATTTAAAAAAGATATTTCTTTTAACGGATTTTGAATTATTACAACAAGAATTAAATGGGCTACACGTGGTGGAAAGAACAAAGGCGAAACGTGCCATTCTAGTGACTAGTCATTATGCTAATCCCCTCGTGTTGGAACGAGCAAAAAAATTAAAAGTAAAAATTTTACCAAAACAATTAGCTTCTGATATTCCTATTTTGATGAAGAAATCCATCGCTCAGGAATCAAATTTCCCCACAAAATCAGCAGATATTATTTTAGTAGATGATGATTCTAATTTTTCAAATATCCTTATGAGATATGTTTTTTCTAATAAAACAGTACAATATTTTCAAACACCAGAAAAATTTCTAGAAGAAGTGATGGATTATTCTAAAGAGACGCCCATTTACTTAGATAACCAATTTAAATCAGGGCGTTTTCGAGGAGTGGATATTGCAAAGAATTTACACGAAAAAGGATTCCGACATTTATATTTACTCTCAGGAACGGTATTTAAATCAGGAGAATTACCCGATTATTTAACTTTTGTTTCAAAAGAAGATATTACAAAATTAAGAAATATTTAGAAAAAGTCTTTATAAATTTTATAGTTAGCATGCATTTTATTTTAAATCTCTTTTTTTTTCATCTAAATTGTATATTTGCCTACTTTTTCTCTTTAAAAAGTAGATAAATATGTTAAGATCCCACCTTGTAGAGTATGGCAGATTGTATCTTGAGCTCTACAAAGGCTTGCGGTGAGAGCTATTTTTTCAGGGGCGATGGAACCGTTTAAATGAAAAATTTTAAATAAGGAATTTAAAAGTGAATCTGCGCGCAACTTAGTAAAAATATGATGGCCGCTTTCTTTATTTAGAAAGAAAGCTAAGGTGAAAAGCATATGCAAGAAGAAGTTGGCGATAAACCTGGAAAACCTGCAAAAGAGCGTTGGCGTGCCTTAGCGGGCCAGTTGTATGCTCGTGTCGATTGGTTTAAACGAGGTGTGGTGGTGCTTGCCGCAGGTGTTTCACCAACAGATGAGATGGCCACTTCTGACAAAATTGTAGTAAGTCAAGGTAGAACTTTACATTTTCAATCCTCCTCTACCTATGCACTTCTTAAACAAAAAATGAGAAAAAAGAAAGGCTCTCCGCCTAAGCCTCCTTTGGCGGGTTTTGATTTTGTAGAACCAGCTTTTAATAGAGTCCAAGAATTGATGAATGTGTTGACGGCTTGTCGTTCTTATGATGGAGCTATTATTCAAACAACGCCATATGTAAGGCTCTCTAATCCAAAATTATCTGATGAATTTTTTGTTCCCCTTATTCTAAAAGGTCGTTATGGTGTTAGTGGAAGATTTAAGAAAATAGGGATGTATGTGTATCCATGGATGACGAGCGAATTAGATAAATTATCTTTTGGCAACTCTCGTTCTGCTTCTCCTTTTTCTTCTACAAGAACTTTCTCAGAGCCTTCGAGAGGGGAGAGGTTAAGTGTTTCACCTCCTTCTTCTATGGATATTGGCTCTTCTTCTTTTTCAGCAGAAGTTGGGAGTTCTAGCGATGACGGTTTGAGTAGTTCACCTCTTTCTTCAGGAGAACCAGATTTTCTTGCTTTGCGCAGCGATGAAATAAATATTTTTGTAACGGCAGGTTGCTTATTTGGAGCATCTTTTCAAGCAGTTGATCAAAAAGGGGCGACTTTTCCTGTGATTCAGCACAAGATTCCTTTTATGCCCGGGGAAAAAATTGAAGGACTATTAGTGGATCAGCATTTTCACCCTTATGAAATTGCTCAATTTGATTTTTTGAAAAAAATGGCCTTGCTCATTAAAGTCGTGTCTCCTGATTCTAGAGGGACAGATAGAAAGTTAATTTATCATTTACCTGATTATGACTATGTTTTGTATGGATTAAAACTATGGATTCAAGGCTTAATGAGCAAAGAACAGTTAAGTGTATTTTATTTTCATGTGATACAAAGAGGACAACGTCACCGCCGTCGGGTAGAGGAAATTTTTAGAGACACCCATGGAATTGATGTGGAAATTTCTTCCCCCTTTGAAAGTTTATTCTCTCAAGAGGCTATTTTGGGTGCAGATGATTTGTTACGAGTTTTAGGAATGGAAACTTCCCCTTTATTTACCAAGGAGCCAAAAAAGATCACAAAGTTAGAGAGAAAACACGCTGAGACTTTTCTTACTCAAAGAATCCTAGGACTCTTAACTTCTTCTCCAGAAGCAAAAGAAGCTTTTTCTCTTCACCAGCGTGTGTGGAAAGATTTGTGGGAGGCTAGTAGAGGCAGACAAAAAATAGATGATTTGGAATCTTTATTTAAAGCGGCTAATGCCATGATGATTGCCTTGGCTGCAGTTCAAGGAGGATTAAAAGGGCAGAGAGTTTGTTCTATCCTTCCTTCCAACGAGAAACCTATTGCTGTGAAGTATGCAAATTATCAACCCTTACTCAATGCGGATGGTAAGAATTGCTATAGTGATGTATTAGCTTTGACGGTATTGGAAGAGTTAATTTGCCATTCTTTGTTGGCCCCAGGTAACACTTATTATCTTCGAAATCATACACAAGAAGTAAATAGTTATAATCGAGAACTTTTATCAGTTGCTAGCCTAAACCTTCCCTTTTTTGCAAAAGCTGAAGGCCCTATAGAGAGATTAGGAGCTTTGGATCAAAGAATAACAACACGTCTTAGACATGGAAGTGGTGAATATTATGAAGCATCTTCTGACGAAGAATATAAAACAAAAACAGATGTAGTGAGTGGTAGTAGACCGGGACCTTCTTCTCCCCGTGCGGGAGGTTTTTAAAAGAGAGTAGGTCTTACAGAGCATCATCCCATATGAAAAGCCACAAGGATATTAACCATGGACAAAAGCGTAGAGGAGTTGTCAACCTTACATAGGTTTGTGAGAGACAAATACGAATATCTCATCTCTGAAAAAATTTCGGAAGCTTCTTCTATTCAAAAGATTATTTCTGAAATTTCTGCTTACTATGAATGTATTATTAATTGCATGCCAGGGAATGTTTATTGGTTTGATGAACATGGAAGAGGGATTGGATGTAATCAAAATGTATTGGATACTTTTGGGTTTCAATCCATCGAACAATTTAAAGGATTAACTTTTGAAGAGATGGGGCGTATTTCTCGCTGGAGCCTTGAAACAACCGAAAAGTTTAAACACGATACCATGGCTATCTTTAAGTCCGGTCAACCCAGATTAGGAATTAAAGAACCTCCTTTAAAAGGCCCTGATGGCCATCTTACTTATTTTCTCACCAGTCGAGTTCCTGTTTTCAATAGAAGTGGTCGTGTTATTGCTGTGGTGGGGATTTCCACAGATATTACAAAAAGACAGGAGGCAGAGGAACGAGAAAAGAAAGCATTACAAGAGGCAGCGGCTGCTATCGCTCAAGCAAAAGAACAAGAAAAATTTACTCAGGTAGCGAGTCAGGTGGCCCATGATATTCGATCTCCTCTAGCTAGTTTACTTATGATTATTAAATCCTGTACGGATATTCCAGAAATGGAAAGGGTTGCTCTACGAGAAGCAGCCATGAGTATAGGGGATATTACAAATAATTTATTAAATAAATATAAACCTAGGGATGTAGAGCCTCCTGATGCGTTAGAAGAGCCTCAACCCGTGTTACTTTCAGCGGCTTTTTTACAATTGTTAGCAGATAAGAAATTCCAATATGGGGAACTTCCCGTAAAGTTTCACTGCGAATTTTTGGAAGGAAGCCACTTTGCTTTTATTCGTGTGGAGCCCAGCTTCTTTAAGCGGATGATGTCTAATTTAATTAATAATGCGGTAGAAGCCTTAGAGAGAAGTCCTGGAACGGTGACACTTAAGTTAGATGTCACGCCCTATCGTGTAAAAATTACTGTTAGTGATAATGGAAAAGGGATGCATGAAGACCTAGTACAGAAGATTCTTGAAAAAATATCTGTAACAGAAGGAAAAGTGAATGGTCATGGTATTGGCTTGATACAAGTACAAGATACCTTACTTCGAAATCGAGGATCTTTGTCTATTGAGTCTTGCGTGGGTGAAGGTACTAGCATGATCATAGAATTTCCAAGAGAAAAGAATCCATCCTGGTTTTTAGAAGAAATTTCTTTAACCTCAGAGGATCAAGTGATAATTCTAGACGATGACCCTTCCATTCATAGGGCTTGGGACACGCGGTTTAAATCTATTTTAAAAGAATATCCTCAACTAGAGCTCCTTCATTTTGAACATTGCGAAAAAGCCATTGAGTATATCAATAGCCTTTCAGAAGAAAAAAAAGAAAAAATATTCTTATTAGCAGATTTTGAATTCTTAAAAGAAAAACTCAATGGACTGGATGTGATTGATAAAACAAAAATAAAACGTTCTTTATTAGTGACCAGTCATTATGGGAATTCTGCTATTTTAAATCGATTGGACTCATTAAAAGTTAAAATGTTACCAAAGTCTTTAACTGCAGAAATTCCCATTTCTGTGGAAGATACAGTGGTGTTTGAATTTTCAGTTGAAAAATCTCAAGATAAAAAATCTGTGGATGTGATTCTTGTGGATGATGATCCTTATTTTTCAAACATGCTTATGAAATTTATTTTTTCCGATTATAAAGTGGCTTACTTTTTAGAGCCACAACAATTATTAGATTCTCTTCATCATTATTCCAAAGACGTGTTGATTTATCTTGATAATTATTTTACTTCTGCGGGGATGCGAGGCATTGAAGTGGCGGATCTTCTTTATCAAAAGGGGTTTACAAAAATTCATTTACTCTCTGGAGCAGATTTTTCTGAAAATGATTTACCTTTTTATCTCACCGCATTGCCAAAGGAAGACATTAAACAAATCGAAGAAAACTTCCAAAGCCACTAATCTCTCTATCCCCCCCTCTCCCGCAAGGGGAGAGGGGGATCTTTAATACCTCAAAGCCATTTATGAAACCTTTTGATGTACCAATTTTTTAAAATCTGAATCAACCCACAGTAGCAAAGTAAAGTGGCAAAGAGCCATATAAAATAACTATGGGGTAAATGCACTAAACTTAAATAATCTCCTACGGCAGAATAAGGAAGATAAATTCCAATGGCCATAATGAAGCAAGTCATGAGAATCACAGGAGGTGCTGCCATGCTTTGAAGGAATGGAATCTTTTGAGTTCTTATCATGTGAACCACTAAGGTTTGAGATAATAATCCCTCCACAAACCAGCCGGATTGAAACAAAGATTGCATGGCCACCGTATTAGCATGATAAAAAAACCACATCACTCCAAAGGTAGTCACATCAAAAATAGAACTAATGGGGCCTAAGAATATCATAAAGCGAGCAATCCCAGAGGGTTCCCATTTTCTAGGCGCTTTTAAAAAATCCTTATCCATGCGATCCCAAGGTAAGGATAATTGAGAAATATCATAAAAAAGATTTTGCACTAATAATTGTAAAGGCAACATGGGAAGAAAGGGTAAAAAAGCGCTGGCAATGAGAACGCTAAACACATTCCCAAAGTTAGAACTGGCAGTCATTTTAATATATTTAATAATATTCCCATAAACTTCTCGTCCTTTTACAACGCCATCGCTTAAAACCAACAAATTTTTTTCTAATAAAATAATATCTGCAGATTCTCGGGCAATGTCTGTTGCAGAGTCTACAGAAATCCCCACATCCGCATCGCACAAAGCGGCCGCATCATTAATTCCATCTCCTAAAAACCCCACTGTATGTCCTAATTCTTGTAATGTTTTGATGATACGAGATTTCTGTAGGGGCGCTAATTTTGCAAAAATACTGGTTTTTTCCACTTGAGTTTTTAAAGTTTCTTCACTCATGGCATCCATGGCATCTCCCAGTAAGACATGCTCATAAGGAATTCCCACTTCATGACAAATGCGTCGTGTGATGATGTCATTATCTCCCGTTAAAATTTTAATGGTAACACCGTGATTGTGGAGTGCTTGAATGGCTTCGGGAACGGTTTCTTTGGGAGGATCTAAAAAAGCCATCAGCCCCATTAAAGTGAGTTGAGTTTCATCCGCCACAGAATAAATTTTTTCATAGGCGGCGGGTAATTTCTTATAAGCCACGGCAATGACACGAAATCCATCTGCGTTTAGAGATTGGGACAATTGAGTGAGTTTTTCAGCGAAGGTTTCTTTTAGCTTGATGGATTCATGACGAGATTCCGCTTCTGAGCAAATGGAAATGATTTCTTCCACAGCGCCTTTGCAAATGAGTAAGTGTTCTTCTTTCTCTTTGCTTAAAATCACAGACATTCGGCGGCGTTTAAAATCAAAAGGGATTTCATCAATTTTTCGATAACCAGAGGAGTGATTAAAATGTTTTTTTAATTCTTGATGTTGAAGAATGGCTTTATCAATCATATTTTTTAAACCCGATTGGTAATAGCTATTTAAAAAACCATAGGCAAGCACTTCTTCACTTTCTTGTCCGTGAATATCTAAATATTTTTCCAAAATGATTTTATCTTGAGTGAGGGTTCCTGTTTTGTCCGTACATAGGATATCCATGGCCCCTAAGTTTTGAATGGCATTGAGTCGTTTCACAATGACTTTGTGTTTCGACATGGCCATGGCGCCCCGGGCTAAGTTGGTGGTGACCACCATGGGCAGCATTTCAGGAATGAGTCCCACCGCCACTGCAATGGCAAATAAAAAAGATTCTTGCCAATTAGATTTAATCACACCATTGATGACAAAAATAATGGGGATCATTACCAGAATAAATCGAATTAATAGCCACGTAACACTATTCACTCCTTTATCAAAGCTGGTGAGGGCTCGATGTCCAATGATATGGGAAGCCAAAGAACCAAAATAAGTTTGAGTTCCCGTATTAATCACCATGGCTTTTGCGGATCCACTAGTGACATTAGTGCCTAAAAAACAAAGGTTATTTCGCTCCAGAGGATTTTTACTTTTTATGCCTTCATTTCCTATGGATTTTTCAACAATATTTGAAAGGGTGTCGTATTTTTCAATGGGGATGGATTCTCCCGTTAAGGCGGATTGGCTAATGAATAAGTCTTTACTTCGAATTAAGCGTACATCTGCGGGGATCATATCTCCAGCGGAAAGATAAATAATGTCTCCCGGGACGAGTTCTTCAAAGGGGATTTCTCGCTTTTCAATGATTTCTTCAGGGATGGAGTTTTCTTCTTCCTCTTCTTTCACAACAAGGTAACGGCGTTTTACCGTGGCTTTTGTAAGTACCATGTCTTTGAGTGCTTCTGCCGCTTGGGAGGAACGGTATTCTTGAATAAATCGCATGGAAACACTTAAAACCACCATGATGGAAACCACCACCGTGGCTTGTTTATCCCCCGTAAAAAAAGAAACCGTGCCTAAGATGATCAATACAATGATAAAAGGATTTTTAAAATGACTGAGAAGCATTTGATACCAAGGCAAGGCACGTTCCCGCACCACTTGGTTTTTTCCATAAACTTTTAAGGCTTCTTCTGCGGCTTCCTCGGACAATCCTTGGGGAGAGGTGTGAAGCGCTTTATAGGCTTCTTCCATTGAAAGATCGGAAATGGTTAATAATCGTTCTTGATTTCCCTGGGTTCGCTCCATGACATCCCTTTCCCTGTGCACACAAGAGATAGGATTTAAGTTAGCAGATCCAGCTCCTGGTTGTCATTAACTATGTTTTGTATGGATAGGCTTCCCCTTCCCCCGTCAGGGGGAAGGAGAGAAAAAGAAGGCTGGGATTTATCGACTTACTACAAAAAATGCGGAGCCGCTGCCTCGTAGTATGTTAATGAGTAAATCCGATTGTTTGTCATTCACGGCGGTTTTTAATTGTTCCATGTTGTGAACAGGTTTCATGTTGGCGGAAACAATCACGTCTCCCGTGCGTAATCCTGCTTGCCATGCGGGGGAACTATCGGTGGCATTTAAAATTTGAACCCCTTGAACGTGACCAAAGTTAGGAACTTCCGCATCGAAGTTGCGCATCACGACCCCATAGAGGAAAGGATTACTGGATTCGCTTTGCTTTTTGTAAGCGGCAGGGGAAGCTGTTTTTAAACTCACTTGGGTAGATTGATTATTTCTAAGAAGGGATAAATGAATTTCTGAACCAGCCCGTACTAATCCAATGGTATTTTTCACCTGTCCTGCTCGCTCCACCATTTGCCCATTAATTTTTTCAATAATGTCTCCTGGTTTTAAGCCCGCTGCATCCGCAGGGGAACTGGGTCGAACGGAAGTCACCACGGCACCTTTTAAGTTAGGATCCACATTAAAGGCTTTTGCCAATTCTGGCGTGAGGGTTTGAATCATAAACCCGGCAATGCCTCGGCCGATGGTGCCATATTCAATGAGCTGGGTCATGACGTTTTTCACCATATCCGCAGGAATGGCGAAACCAATACCCACATTCCCTCCATTGGGAGCTAGAATGGCAGTATTCATTCCCACAAATTCTCCTTTTAAATTCACTAGAGCACCTCCGGAATTACCAGGATTAATGGGAGCATCGGTTTGAATAAAATCTTCATATCCTTCAATTTGTAAATCATCTCGTTGAAGAGCACTCACAATGCCTGAAGTGACTGTTTGATTTAAACCAAAGGGACTTCCAATGGCTACCACGAAATCTCCCACTTCTAATTGATTAGAATCTCCAAAGGGAATGGTATTTAAGTGGGGAGCTTTAATTTGTAACACTGCGATGTCAGAAGCCAAATCCACACCCCGTACTCCCGCATGATAACGACGGCCATCATTGAGGGTGACTGTAATAGAACGTGCTTGTGCAATCACATGGGCATTGGTAATGATATAACCATTATTTGCATCCACAATGACTCCGGAGCCGAAGGTTTCAAATTTTTTAACGTAACCGTTGCCATCATCCTCATTGCTATCCCCATCCTCTTTCCCTCGACTAGCGGCAGGTTCATTGAAGGGATTTTGGGGGGCCACAATTTGTCCCTGAGCAAAGATATTCACTACGGAAGGCATCACTTGCTTTAGCATGGGGGATAAGCTGGGTTGCACATTGTGGGTAGTATCATTCATAGGAGGAAGGGCCCCAAGGGTTGCCACAGGTAATAGGAAAGCATTGAGGCCCATGGCCAATAAGGTGAGTGTTCGTTTCATTTAAAAAATTCTCCCAAAGCAATAAGTGTAAGAAATGGCCAGAATCATATCATTCTTTTTCCAAGAAGGCGAATATTCTTTCAATATTCTCCCTCTAAGTACTCCTGGGAGCTTCTAGCCAAATACAAGAAGCCATGCGTCCTGTAGTGCCTTCCCTTCGATGGGAAAAAAACAAGTCATGATTAGAAAATGTACAGTATTCTCCTCCATATACTCTCTGGATCCCCAGCTGATTTAATTGTTGAGTGGCTAAAAGATATAAATTGGCAAGCCATTTCTTTTCTCCTTGGGGGAGAAAAGCTTTTTCATGGAGTGAATTTTTTTGAAGAAAAGCGTCATAAACTTCAATTCCTACTTCATATTGCTGAGGCCCAATGGCGGGGCCCAGCCATGCCATGAGGTGGTGTGGGGGTATGTTCATTTGAAGGATGGTTTTTTCAAGAATTCCCTTTGCAAGACCTCGCCAGCCCCCGTGAATGGCCGCCACCTGAGTTCCCTCTTCATTGCATAATAAAATCGGCAAGCAATCAGCGGTAAGGACGCAGCATACGGTGTGAGGATGGTGAGTGTAAGAAGCATCCCCCGTGGGCGGATTTTCTTGAAACGTGGAAAGGGCTTCTAATGCGATATCGCTATGGGTTTGCTCTAGCCAAAAAGGTTCTTGAGGCAAATGATTTTTTAATAAGGATCGATTCTGTGAAACATGGTGGGGATCATCTCCCACATGAAATCCTAAGTTCAGTTCATTGTAAGGAGACTGGGAATAGCCTCCCTGGCGTGTGGTGGTGAAGCTCTTCACCTGAGGGGGAGCAGGCCAATTAGGTTGAATGATGGTGGGTGTCATAATGACTCCTTAAATGTTGAATGAGATTTTTCATATCTTCAGGAATAGGGGCTGTAAAAGAAAGGGGTTGTTGAGAAATGGGATGGAGAAAATGTAATTCTTTTGCATGAAGTGCTTGGCGTTTAAATTGTTGTAGGGCTTCCATGAGGGATTCTGGGGCATCCTTTGGAAATCGCGGGCGCCCACCATATACAGGATCTCCCACCAAGGGATGATGAAGGTAGGCCATGTGCACTCGGATTTGATGGGTGCGTCCTGTTTCTAAGGTGACTTCAATGCGAGTATGAGCTATGAAGCGTTCTAAAATACGATAGTGAGTGGTGGCAGGTTTTCCATGGGGAACCACCGCCATGCGTTTTCGATGGATTTTATCCCGTGAAATGGGAGCATCCACTGTACCACCTCCAGTAAGGATCCCTTGTACTAAAGCTTCATAATGTCTTCCCATGGTGCGTTTTTGTAATTGTTCCACCAGGGAATGATGGGCTTCCACTTGTCGTGCCACCACTAATAATCCTGTGGTGTCCTTATCTAAACGATGCACGATGCCCGCTCGAGGCAATTGAATTAATTCTGGATAGCGGGCCAGGAGCCCATTTACCAAAGTATGGCAGGGGGTACTTTCTGAGGGATGAACTACAAGATTCGGGGGTTTGTTAATCACAAGAATGGCTTCGTCTTCATAGATGATGTCTAGAGGAATTTCTTCAGGCCCCCAGGTTTCTTCCTCTATGAGTTCTGCCCGTAAAAAAATGGATTCCCCTCCTTGTACTAAATCTTTGCCTCGAATTTTTTCTCCATTGGCGGTGACCTTTCCCTGTTTAATCCATTGTTGGATTCGAGTGCGAGAATAATGGGGCCATAACCAACTCAAAGCTTGGTCAAAGCGTTTGCCTTCTAAATGGGGTGGGATGATAATATTTTGTTCGATATATTGAGTCATAAATGATGAAAAAGCGTAAGTTGCCCTCTGAGAGGGTTTTTAGGATAATGTGACCCTTTTAGTCTTCAAAAGTTAGCAAAGGGTAACATAAATGAAACCGATTCTCCTAGTGCTCTCCCTTCTATGGGTGGTGTTATTGGCCGCGTGTAGTGGTGAGGAAAATAGTTTAGCGGATCGATATAAAGGACAATCAGCGGAACAAATTTTTCATAAGGCTCAATTGAATTTAGTAAAGGAAAGCTTTAAAGAAGCGGTGGAACAGTTTGAAGCCTTAGATACTTTGTATCCCTTCAGCGATTATGAAGAAGAAGCTCAAATGGATATTATATATGCCTATTATCAAGCGAAGGAATATACTTCTGCTTCCGCTGCCGCCGCTCGATATATTCATTTGTATCCCACCAGTGAATATGTGGATTACGCTTATTACATGAAGGGGATGGCTCACTATAGTGAAAATCGAGGATTTAGTGGAAAATATTTTAAAATTGATTTTTCTCAGCGAGATTTAGCCTCCGTAAAACAAGCTTACGATGATTTTTATGATTTGATAGAACGTTTTCCCCATAGTATCTATGTTCCCAACGCTCATTTCCGCATGGTGTATTTACGTAATTTAATGGCGGATTATGAATTAAATATTGCCCAGTATTATTATAAGAATGGTCGGTATTTAGCGGCTATCAATCGAGCGGATAATGTATTGCAACATTATCAACAGGCTCCTGCCATGGTACAAGCTCTGGGAATCTTGGTGGATAGTTACGCAAAATTAAAATTAAATGTCCTCTCGGATAAAGCCTTTCTTTTACTACAAATTAATTACCCCCATTCAGAGGTTTATGAACAATTGAGGGCGAAAAGAAAAGTTTCAGCGTCATGAAATTGAAGGAGATTTTCTTTAGAGGACATCCCTTGCTTGCGTAAGGGAGATCCGTGATTTAAGATTACTACTAGTCAGAGCCGTGGTTCTGAATTTGTGCATGTTGTTAAACTTTCAAGCAAAAGGATATTATGATGAAAAAAACATTGATCGCTGTGGCTTTGGCCTCAACTCTTACGGCGGGTGCTGTTTTGGCAGCTAGCAGTATGACAAATACCAATAGCACTTCCTCTTCTATGTCTTCACCCAGTACAAATAGTACAACCAGTGGAATGAGCGGTACAAGTAGTACCAGTATGCCCTCCACCACGGCTCCTTCTTCTCAAATAAATAATCGGCCTATGAATTCCACAAGCCCATCCACAGGAACTTCTAGTCAACCTATGGGGTCTACAACTCAAGGTGGTGGGATGAGTACAACACCTAACACAAGTACTAATAATCCTTCCTCCATGCCCACTGCTCCTTCCACAGGAACCATGAATAATAACAATGGAACAACAAGTGGTTCCATGAATAATGGTGCTGCAGGTGCTGCGGGTGCTGCGGGTGCTGCCACCGGAAGTACCACAGGCGCTACTACCACCACAGATACCTCTTCATCTTCCGATGATTCAGATACCAGTGATGATGATAGCGACGACAATTCCGATGATGATGGCTCGAGTGACGACGATTCTGATAACTAAGCTTATTTTTTTCTAATGATTCTTTTCTTCTTCCTCTCCCTCGTTGGAGGGGAGGAAGAAATCTCTTAAAACAATTGTTCCATGGCTTTCTTGGCAAGATGAAGGGTTTCATTAGCCACTTCATTGGCCCTGGCATTTCCTTTCCGTAAAATATCTAACACCATGGCAGGATCTTTTTCTAATATCTGGCGCCGTTGGCTCATGGGTTCCGTGAGTTCAATCAGTACTTCAATGAGTTTTTTCTTGCATTCCACATCCCCAATGGTGCCTTCTTGATATCGAGTTTCCGCTTCTTTTACCCATTGAATATCTGGATTAAAGGCTTCGTGAAAAATCCACAGGGGGTTATTTTCAATGTGGCCTTTGTCCGTGGGTTTCAATCGCTGGGGATCCGTATACATGCCCATGACTTTTTTTCGAATCACATCGGGTTCATCGCTCAGAAGAATGGTATTCCCCAAGGATTTACTCATTTTTAACAATTGACCTTCTTCATTAGGCCCTCCTGTTCCCACTAAACGTTTTACTCTTCCTATGAGAGGTTCAATGATGGGAAATAACCCTCCTTTCGATAAATGATCCGAGTCGGGCCAATGGGAGTTAATACCGCAATAGAGTTGGTTGAATCGTCTCGCCACTTCTCGAGTCATTTCAAGGTGGGGAATTTGATCTTCTCCCACAGGGACTAATTGGGGGCGAAAGGCTAAAATATCCGCCACTTGTCCCACCGCATAGAGGGGGAATCCAAAGGGATAATTTTCTCCAAGTTGTTTATCTCGAATTTCATCTTTAATAGTGGGATTTCGCATCACTCGAGTAAAGGGTAACAACATACTAAAGAAAAAACATAATTCAGAAATGGCGGGAACTTCTGATTGAATGAAAATCACACTTTTTTGTGGATCAATGCCCGCACTTAAATAATCCATGGCAATGTCTAAGGTATTTTGTCGAATTTCTTGGGGTTTATCCATGCGAGTGGTGAAAGCATGCATGTTGGCTAAAATAAAAAAACATTCATAATCATCTTGCAGACGTACACGATTTTCTAAAGATCCTACCCAATGTCCTAAGTGAAGCTTGCCTGTGGGGGTGTCTCCGGTTAATAATCGGGGTTTCTTCGTCATGATGGCCTTTTATTATTGATTAGAAAACCAGACCATAGCATAGCGAAGGCCTTTTTTAAATAAGGAGCAGCGGTTCCCGTTGACACCTTACCGATGGGGGATTCTCAAGGGGGAGAAAGGATTCTCCCCCTTGAGAACAAGCCCAAGCTTGGCTTGGGCGCAGTTTTAAATCACAGGAAGGAGTTCCCAGCGGGGACTCCTGAATAAGGAGAAACTTTCCATGACCGTATGTACTCGATTCGCTCCCAGTCCCACGGGATATTTACATGTGGGGGGTGCGCGCACCGCTCTTTATAGTTGGCTTTATGCAAAGCGATTTCAAGGACAATTTATTTTAAGAATCGAAGATACGGATTTAGAACGGTCCACCCAAGAATCCGTGGATGCCATTTTAGAAGGAATGGCGTGGTTAGGATTAAAGGCAGATGAGGGACCCTATTATCAAACGAAACGATTTGAACGATACAGGGAAGTGATTCAACAATTATTAGCCTCAGGAGAAGCCTACCGTTGTTATTGCAGTAAAGAACGTTTAGAAACCGTGAGACAACAACAAGAGGAAAGTAAGGAAAAACCTCGTTACGATAGGAAATGTCGAGAGTTAAATTTACCTCATCGAGAAGAACCTTACGTCATTCGTTTTAATAATCCCGTGGAAGGGGAAGTGGTGATCCATGACTTGGTGATGGGGGATATTGTTTTTCAAAATCAAGAATTAGATGATTTAGTGATTGCTCGCAGTGATGGAACCCCTACTTATAATCTTACCGTGGTGGTGGATGATATGGATATGAAAGTGACTCACGTGATCCGAGGCAGTGATCACATTAATAATACGCCTCGCCAAATGAATATGCTGAAAGCTTTGAAAGCTTCCTTACCTGCCTATGCCCATATTCCTATGATTTTAGGTAGTGATGGAAAACGTTTATCAAAGCGACATGGGGCGGTGAGCGTGTTGCAATTTCGTGAAGAAGGTTTTTTACCAGAAGCTTTATTAAATTACTTAGTTCGCTTAGGGTGGTCCCATGGAGACGAAGAAATTTTTTCTATGAAAAGATTGTGTGAGCTTTTTGATTTGAAAGCAGTTCATCGCTCCGCCGCTACTTTTGATATGGAAAAATTATTATGGGTGAATCAACAATATTTAAAAACCATGGCCACAGAAGATTTAATTCCCCATTTAGAGTGGCATTTTCAACAATTGCATTTGGATAGAAAGGAAGGTCCTTCCTTGGAAGCGGTGATTGAAGCCTTGCGAGAAAGAGTAAAAACTTTAAAAGAAATGGCAGAAAAAGCCAGCGTGTTTTATAAACCACTCACCACTTATCATGAAGAGGCGGTGAAACAATTTTTTAAGGAAGATGTTTTAAACCCATTGAAAGATATTTTAGAAAGACTTCGAGGGTTAAAAACTTGGGGAGTGTCTGAAATTCATGGTTGCATACAAGAAACCTTAGGCGCCCATCAATTAAAAATGCCCGCCCTTGCTCAACCTCTACGGGTGGCTTTAACGGGAAATACCACTTCCCCCTCCATCGATGTAACCCTCTATTTAGCAGGTCAGGAAAAAGCCCTAGCCCGTATCGAAAAGGCCATAGACATGATTCAAGGGAAGTAAAGGCTTCTTAAAGGGGTAGGACTCTCCATGAAGAGAGTTCTACCAACTCCCTCCTTGACTCTCTATCTAGAGCTGGTATTATCACGCTCCCAAGGCAGCCTATCTGTTGGTGAAAATAGGAAGGGGCTATAGCTCAGCTGGGAGAGCGCTTGCATGGCATGCAAGAGGTCGGCGGTTCGATCCCGCCTAGCTCCACCAGACCACAGAAAAACGTCTTGTTTATGAAAGTTTTCTCAGGTCCCCATCGTCTAGAGGCCTAGGACATTGCCCTTTCACGGCAGTAACAGGGGTTCGAATCCCCTTGGGGACGCCATTGCTCTTATGGCAATGGAGATTCGTCTTTTGGAAGTAAAATTACAAAGTGGGAATATTCTTTTTCCACCGCATCGCAAAGTACATCACCACCTTTTTGTAATAAAGCAAGTCGGCAAAAACCAAGGCCCGGTATGGTTTTTCCTTCCCGTTTTGTGAAGTAGCGAGAAAATACTCGAGCAAGGGCTTCTTGATTCATGCCCACACTCGTGTCTTTAATATGGATCTCGTGATAGGGTCCTTGAGAATCCATCCAAATGTCGATAGTTCCCTTTTGGGCATATTCAATGGCGGCGTAAGCATTATCTAAAAGGTTTGATAAAAGGGTATGAATGAAAAGGGGCACACATTGAAATGTAAAATCTGGTGTGTCTTTGAAAAAAATTAATTTCTCCTTCGTAGCTTCATCCATGGAGAGGGTGTTAATGGCCCGTAGAATGGAATTTTTTGCGGAGAGTGTTTGAATTTCTTCCGAACGAGGGGACAGTTGTTCATTATAAAGATGGAGCAAACTGAGGAAATCAAGAATGTTTACAATTTGCTGCTGAATATCCGACACATTAGATTCATTGAGTTCATCTAAATAACGATGACTTACTTCCGGTTCTATTAATTGATGTTCAAGGGCCGTACTATATCCTTTCAACAAGTAGGGTAGGGCTTCCATCAGTAAATCATCTTTAAGACGAAGAATGGAGAGTGGTGTTTTTAAATCGTGGATAACACACTCTATGAGATGAACCCAAGCATCATTTATTTTCTGAGAGGCTGCGAGGGTTGAAGTTGAAGCAGTTGTTAAATCAAATGAATCCATAATAAGAAACTATTCTAGCGGATAAGGGGGTAGAGTCAAGAGGTTGGGTTATTATTTAATCAACTCCTTTGTTTGTTTTACATTGTTCAGCAAATAATAAACGGTTATCTCTATAATCAATGGGAATTTCAATGAGAGTTGGTTTTTTTGGATTCAAAACTCTTTTAAACACTTCAGGAAGCTCGTCGCTATGAGTCACTTTAATACCTTCCGCACCAAAGGCTTGTGCATATTGAACAATGTCTACATAACCAAAATCCACACTACTTTTTCGACGATATTTCATTTCTTGTTGTTCTTGTACCATGTTAAAGGTACAGTCACACCAAACAAAGTGCACAATAGGAATGTTAAAACGCACAGCAGTTTCTAATTCCATGGCAGACATTAAAAAACCACCATCTCCACTGATGGAAATTACCGACTTGTTTGGAAAAATCATTACAGTATTTTGTGGCACCCTCTAGTAGCTTTACATTATCATTTGCTTGATGAGCTTCTTTCAAAAGAAGCTTTCTAGATACATTCCCGCCTAAAGCCACCACGGGATCTCCCTCCGTGGTGGCGGTGAGAAGTCCCGTTAATAAATTAGAAACTCCGGGACCGGATGTCACTAAGACGACCCCGGGTTTTCCCGTTAAACGTCCATAACAAGCCGCCATAAACGCAGCATTTTGTTCATGCCGGCATAAGATCATTTGAATGGAGCTTTCTAACAGAGCATTAAAGAGAGCATCTATCTTCGCCCCTGGGATTCCAAAAATATATTGAACTCCACTGTTTTCTAAACATTTTACAATTAAATCGGCGCCACTCATGGAATTCATAGAATTCATTTTCACTTTCTTTTCTAAATTTAGAATTATAATTTTATTGTAGTCATTATTTTTAATGCGGATGTTAAGATTTTATGAAAAAAAGAGATATGATGGAAACAGTATATGGGGTGGCTCAAGCAAAAAAAGTTTCAGAGCTTTTAATGTTTTTAGATCCAAAACTCCATCACATGGTGAAAACAATTGCTTATGATTTATTTTGGGGATTTCCAGAACTTCCCTTAAAGGAAAAAAGTATCATTACCTTATGTTCTTTAATGGTAAGTCATCAATATGAACAAATAGAGATTCATATTCATGGTTTTTTTCATTTAGGGGGAACCATTGGGGAATTAATAGAAATGGTTTTTTCTATTAAAGAAAATAATATCAATATTCCTGAAGAAGAGTTATTGAAAGTCATTCATAACCTCGTGGAAGGAATGGAAATTTCTTCAAAGGAAAAAATTAAAAAGAATTTGACGTCCCGTGAAATTGCTATTATTCATGTGGCAAGTGCCTCTGCAGCAAAAAATAAAATGTGCTTAAAAGAGAGTATCTTGCAAGCGCTTTCTCAAGGAATGGAAAAACTAATCCCACCTATCTTTATTCATCAAGCCATTTATTGTGGATTTCCTTTAGTGATGAATTCTTTTGGTGTTTTTCATGAGGTTTTAAGGGATGAAAATTCTAAGGGATAAAGAGAAAAATCAATGGAATTTTCATTTTTATCTATTGTTTCATCAAAGACTTACCCATTAAGAAAAAATTAACAATTGATAAAAAAGTGGCCTCGTCTATAGTTTACCTTGTGCATTCGTTGATCAATTCAATGAATGCATAGTTTGAAGAATATCAACAATCCTTGGAGGAAATAGCAATGAAAAAAGTAATATTAGGTTTACTCGCTTCATGTACTTTAGTTCTCAGCGCGAGTGCTATGGCAGATCCATTTCCTGATGGTCTCTTTCAAGCAGGCTATCTCAAATCATTTGGAATTGTTACATGTCCACCCGCCATCTCTGTGATTGGTACCAGAGTGATTACCGATCCTGGATATGATTGGACCGTAATGTCCAGAAACTTTCAAAACTTAATGGATGCTTCCACAGAAGTGCCATTCATCGGCGCTGGTATTGATCATGGTGTTGCAACCTGTGTTTACAGAATGCCTCCCTATGGTTCAATGGACGCTCCTAGCGTTGTGTTACGAGATGATCACCATTTCTTAGGATTGAGTGGTTATTCACGTACAAGCAGCATGTACCCCACCATGTGTGGTCCTGTTGCAAAAGATTGTGTGTTTGTACCTAAACACTAATCTTTCAATGTTATTTGACAAACTTCCCGCTCTTTATGAGCGGGAAGTTTATTGAAACAGAAAGTAAGGGGGCAAGATGGAAGAAACTAACATCATTTGGAAAAATGGAGAATGGGTCCCTTGGAAAGAAGCGAATGTTCATGTGCTCACTCATGCACTTCACTATGGAGGAGGAGCCTTTGAAGGGATTCGAGTTTATGAAACAGAGAAAGGCCCCGCTATTTTTAGATTAGAAGATCATATCAAACGTTTATTTTACTCCGCAGAAGTTTTAAAAATGGAAATTCCCTATTCTCAGGAAGAAATCATTTCTGTCATCATAGAACTCATTAGAAAAAATGGGTTGCAAAAAGGATACATTCGTCCTTTGATTTTTTATGGTTATGGAAAAATGGGAGTGAATCCTGTGGGCTGTCCTGTGGATTGTATCATTGCCTGTTGGCCTTGGGGTGCTTACTTATCCCATGATCGAGTGGATATCAAAACTAGCCACTACATACGGATTCATCCAAAATCCACAGTGATTGATGCAAAACTTTGTGGCCACTATGTGAATAGTATTTTAGCCTCCCTTGAGTTACGAGGGACGCATTACCATGAAGCCTTGCTTTTAGATAGTGAGCATTTTATTTGTGAAGGGGTGGGAGAAAACTTTTTTATGGTGAAGAAAGGAACCCTTTATACGCCACCCTTAGGTGAGATTTTAAATGGGATTACAAGAAATACAGTGATTGCTTTAAGCGATGAATTAGGCCTTACCGTGATAGAAAAGAGAATAAAATCTGCGGAAGCTTATGAAGCCGACGAAGCTTTTTTTACAGGTACCGCTGCAGAAATTGCTCCTATCCGTTCTATTGACGATCATGTGTTGAAACACGGAGAAGAAAGTCCCATTACATTAAAAGTAAAACAAGCTTATTTGGATGTGGTGCATGGAAGGGATCCCGCTTTTTTAAAATATTTAACGAGAGTGAATTAAGGAGGGTACTTCCATGTTTATACCTAATTCCATGATAGATACATTGTTTGATTATACTGCTTTATTAAAAAATGAAGGTGCTTTATGTGAACTACCAGAAAATAAGTACCATCAAGAAGTAGGTATTGTGGGAGGTGGGGCCGCAGGAGTTTTAGCTGCCTTAGAACTTTTGAAGATGGGATTAAACCCTGTGATTTATGAAGTATCTCCTCGATTGGGAGGGCGTTTATATTCGCAACCTTTTTTTCAATTGGATGATGCGGAGCCTCCCTTTGCAGAATTGGGAGCCATGCGAATTCCCGTGTGTAGTCATGTATTCTTTCATTATGCTAAAAAAGTAGGATTGCATTGCAATGTATTTTTCCCTACCCCAGGAAAAGAAGAGGGAGTGATTTATTATAAGAAAAAATTGTATGAGTGGCATAAGGGAGGAGCCGCACCAGAACCTTTTAAAAAACTAGGAATTTTATGGGAGTTATTTATTAATCCTTATGTGGAGCCCGTTCATGCTGCATGGAAAAAAGGAGATTTGGAAACAGTACAAATTCTTTGGCAATCTTACATCGATCGATTTAAAGATAAATCATTATATCAAGTATTATTAGAGCAATCCGCCATAGGGTTACCCGAAAATTTAGATTGTTTTGGTTCTGTGGGATTTGGGAAAATAGGTCTCCAACCTTTTTTTCAATTTAGCTTTCTTGAAATATTACGCATTGTAGTGAATGCATTTTTTAGTAACAATAAAAAAACCGCAGAAGGTAATAGTGAATTTGTTAAACGCTTATATGAGTTAAAAGTGAAAACTCCCCAAGGAGAAGAAGTGTCCTTAGCAGATAGACAAGCAGGGCGTCTTCATACCATGGTTTTAAAAATTGATTATAATCCTCAAACAAAAAATCCAATTCTTATTTATAAAGATGCAGAAAATAAAATTTCTCAAAAAGAATTTAATGCAGTGATTTACACGGGATCCATGAGTGCTGCTCATTTATTAGGGTTAACAGAAAAAACCAATAGTGGCGTTTATTTATTTGATCAGAAAATTCGAGAGAGCGTTCAAAAGTCTCCTATGTTTTATGCCTCGAAAACCTATATTTGTACTAAAAATAAATTTTGGAAGAAACTAAATCTTCCCCCTTGTATTTTGAGTGATGAAATCACTAATAATACTTTTTTTATGGATTATCCTTTTACAAAACGAGGGGTGATTTGTTTAAGTTATAGCTTAGGGTTGAATGCTTTAAAATTAACGGCGGTGGATCCAGAGCATCGAGTGATTATCTTTAAACGAGTGCTGGAAGAAATTTGTAGTGTAGCTAACAAAGAGCTAATTCCTTTGGAACGCCAGGTGGTGAATATCGATTGGATCACAGAAAAATTTCAAAACGGGGCTTTTAAAATTTCTGTTCCTGGCAGCGATACGGGGCAACATGCCTTATATTATCAATTTCAATCCGTATTAACCCCGGAAGACAAGGGGGTTTATTTAGCAGGAGATGGAATTTGTTGGAGCAGTGGTTGGGTGGAAGGTGCCTTAACCACAGCGTTAAATACGGTTTATTCCGTGGCAAAACGAATGGGTGCTCAAATCAAAGGCCCTTCGCCCTTAGATCAAAAACCAGATTTATTTACTTATTAAGCAGAATGAGAGTTCCCCATAGGAACCGTTCTTAGAGGAAGAGAGTTTCTAACTGCTTTCGGTTTTTTCTGGATATTCACATAAATCTTCAATGATGCAACTGCCGCACCGAGGTTTTCGTGCAAGGCATGTGTAGCGACCGTGTAAAATCAGCCAATGATGAGCATCTTTTAAAAAAGGTTTTGGAATATTTTTTAAAAGATTTTTTTCCACTTCTAATACGTTTTTTCCCGGAGCTAGTCCTGTGCGATTGGCCACTCGAAAAATATGAGTATCCACTGCCACCGTGGGTTCTCCAAAAGCAGTATTTAGTATGACATTTGCAGTTTTTCGACCTACGCCGGGAAGTTGTTCTAAGGCTTCTCGTTGAGAAGGAACTTTAGAATGATGTTGTGTGATGAGGAGCTCACATAATTTTAAAATATTTTTTGCTTTACTGTTGTAAAGCCCGATGGTTTTTATATAACTTTTTAATTTTTCTTCTCCTAGGGCCAGAATTTTTTCTGGGGTATTAGCCACAGGAAATAAGAGGGCAGTGGCTTTATTCACACTCACATCGGTGGCTTGGGCGGAGAGCACCACGGCAATTAAGAGTTCAAATGGAGTGTGGTATTTTAATTCTGTGGTGGGATGGGGATTTTCTTTTTGAAAACGTTTAAACATTTCATAACGAGTGTTTTTATTCATGATGATTTCTTCTTAAGGGCGGCTCGTTCAAGAGCAGCGGTAATATAATCTTTTTTATCTTGCGAGGGCGGAAGAGAAGAAGGGTTAGATTTTTTTGAAAGCCGTGCTTGGCGTCTTTCATACTGCTCACGCCAACGAAGGGCATTTTTTTCTTTTTCTTCTTTGGAAAAATGGACGGGGTGGAATTCAATGCAATCCATGGGGCAAGGCTCAAGGCATAATCCACAACCTGTGCAATCCTTTTGGATCACTGTGTGCATTTGTTTTTTTGTTCCCACAATAGCATCCACCGGACAAGCTTGAATGCACTTGGTACATCCAATGCAAAGGGATTCCTCAATGAATGCCACCGTGGGGGCTCGGGTGTTTTCCTCCATTTCTTTTAACTGAGAGGAAATATCCTTTTGCAGTAAATCACCTAAGGCTTTTAATGTTTCCACACCTCCGGGAGGACAGCGATTCAAGGCTTCCTGTTGTTGAGCAATGGCGGTGGCATAAGGGCGGCAAGCCCCGTAACTACATTCACCACATTGAGTTTGGGGGAGTAAAGCATCAATCTTGTCAATGAGGGAAGAAGACATATTTCTTAAGAACCTGCATTTTTTTTCTCGGTGGCGAAAGCCTTAGTGACTTCAGCCTGCATCATGGCAACTTGTGCGGGGTCAATCCGTTGTAAGAGGGGTTTAAATTCATGGATCCCATGGTTTTGTGCCAAACAATGGGAAGCATCTTTCCATTGAAGGGGTTCAATATTTAAAAAATCTTCAGATTTTTTTGCAAGATGGGGTACGATGGGTTTTAAGTAAAGAATGAGTAATCTAAAGAAATGGAGCCCGATGGTACAGATTTCTTGGGCTTGATGAAAAGTGGCAGGATCTTTTGTGAGAACCCAAGGTTGTTGTTCTGCAATGTATTGATTGGCTTTATCCGCAAACTCCATCACTCGTCGCACCACATGGGAATATTGTCGGGTTTCATAATATTCTGCGATTTCTTCCTTAGCCTCCATCATTTCCTGTAATACAGGATGGAGCGGATCCTTCATGGATAATTGATGCTGAAAATGTTTATTAATAAATCCCGCGCAACGGGAAGCAAGATTCACTACTTTTCCAATGAGATCGGAATTATTTCTTTGAATAAAATCTTCTAAATTTAAATCCAAATCAGAAATTCGAGGATTTAATTTTGCGGCAAAATAATATCTTAAAAAATCAGGATCTAAATGGTTTAAATAATCTCGAGCATTGATGAACGTGCCTCGGGATTTCGACATTTTTTTTCCGTTAATGGTGAGATATCCATTGGCATAAACCCCTGTGGGTAATCGAAAGTTTGCGCCTTTTAAGAGAGCAGGCCAAAATAGGCAATGGAAATAAATAATGTCTTTTCCAATGAAATGATATAATTCCGTTTCCCCTTCTTTTCGCCAATAATCATCAAAGGAAATATGAGGATGTTGGTTACAATAATGGTAAAAAATTCCAATGTATCCCACGGGGGCATCTAACCATACGTAGAAATACTTGCTCGTTTCCCCAGGAATTAAAAAACCAAAGTAAGGAGCATCCCTGGAAATATCCCAATCTTCTAATCCTTTTTCAAACCATTCTAATAATTTATTGGATACTTCTGGTTGCAAATGGCCTTGAGTGATCCACGCTTTCAATTGTTTTGCGTGATGACTTAATTTAAAGAAAAAGTGTTCTGAGGTTTTTTCAATGGGTGTAGTCCCTGACAATACGGAAATGGGATCTTTTAATTCCGTAGGAGAGTAGGTGGCGCCACACACTTCACAATTATCTCCATATTGCTGAGTGGCGGCACATCGGGGACAAGTGCCTTTCACGTACCGATCGGGTAAAAACATATTTTCCACGGCATCGTAAGCTTGATGAATGGTGCGAGATTCGATATCTCCTTTAGCTTTTAACGCATGATAAATCATTTCAGAAAATTTTTGATTCTCTGGTGAATGAGTTGTGTAGAAATCATCGAAGTGAATGTGAAAAGCTTCAAAATCCTTCGCTTGTTCTTTTTCCATTTCAGACACGAGGGCTTCAGGGGTTATTCCCAATTGCTGAGCTTTGATCATAATGGGTGTTCCATGGGTATCACTGCCGCAGATATAATGCACTTCATGTTCTCGCATGCGTTGGAAACGAACCCAAATGTCCGCTTGAATATATCCTAAGAGATGCCCTAAGTGAATGTGGCCATTGGCATAGGGAAGGGCGTTGGTGACGAGAATTTTTCGTTGTTTTGTCATGTTGGTAAAAAGCCTGGATTTGATTGTGGAGAGATTTTTTAGGATAATCTTTCTCCATTAAATAGTTGAGGTATTGTATGACAGCTCCCATTGAAGCGCAAATCAGGGAAATTCTTTCCACCTATGAAGATCCTTATCTTAAAACCGATTTATTCTCTGCCAAGGCACTTCGTACCCTGAATTTTCAACAGGGGACCTTATTTCTTGAAATTTCCTTGGGTTTTCCTGCTCGCCAATATGAACTTGTTTTAAAAAAACAATTGAAAACACTCCTTGAACCCCTCCCGGAAGTGCATTCCGTAGAAATACAGGTGACATGGGACATCCAAGCCCATTCCACTCAACGGGGAGTGAAGGCACTTCCCCAAGTGAAAAATATTATTGCAGTGGCTTCGGGGAAAGGGGGGGTGGGAAAATCCACCACCGCCTTGAATTTAGCATTGGCCATGGTGGCGGAGGGGGCCAAGGTGGGTTTATTAGATGGAGATATTTATGGCCCTAATCAACCTGCCATGTTGGGTACTCCCCATGAACGTCCCCATAGCCTGGATGGGCAAGTGTTAGAACCCATTCTTCATTGGGGATTGCAAACCATGTCCATCGGTTATTTTGTGCAAGAAAAAACGCCCATGGTGTGGCGAGGTCCCATGGCCAGTGGGGCCCTTCAACAATTATTCCAAGACACTCGATGGGAAGATTTAGATTATTTAATCGTGGACATGCCTCCAGGCACGGGGGATATTCAATTAACCCTCGCCCAAAAAGTCCCTGTGGCAGGGGCTGTGATTGTTACCACTCCTCAGGACATAGCTCTGTTAGATGTGAAAAAAGCATTGAACATGTTTTCAAAAGTGGCCATTCCCACCTTGGGCATCGTGGAAAACATGGCGACGTTTCAATGTGATCATTGTGGGGAAGTGGCTTCTATTTTTGGAGAAGGGGGAGCGGAAGCCCTGGCAAAAGAATTTCAAGTACCCCTTTTAGGGCGCATTCCTTTACATCAAGGGCTCCGGGAAAGCTGTGATGCAGGAACCCCTTGGATGATTTCCCATGCTTCCCATCCCATTGCCCTTCAGTATTTAGAAATGGCACGAGAAGTTTTAGCAGGATTATCCTTGCGCGGAAAAGATTATTCGAGTAAGTTTCCCCATATTCGTATTCAGAATTAAGAGAGGTTTTTAATGAGTATTAAATCGGACCGTTGGATTGCCGAAATGGCAGAAAAAAAAGGCATGATTGAACCCTTTGCACCAAAACAAGTGCGAGAAAATGAGGGACATAAAATTGTTTCTTATGGTCTTTCCAGTTATGGATATGATGTTCGTTGTGCAGATGAATTTAAAATATTCACTAATATTAATTCCGCCATGGTGGATCCAAAAGCTTTTTCTGAAAAAAGCTTTGTGGATGTACGAGGGGATGTTTGTATTATTCCTCCCAATTCTTTCGCCTTAACTCGTACTATTGAGTATTTTCGAATTCCTCGAGACGTGCTCACCATTTGCATGGGAAAATCCACCTATGCCCGTTGTGGACTCATTATTAACGTGACTCCCTTAGAACCAGAATGGGAAGGTCATGTGACTTTAGAAATTTCCAACACCACTCCTTTGCCTGCAAAAATATATGCGAAGGAAGGGATCGCTCAAATGCTATTTTTACAATCCGACGAACCCTGTTTAGTCTCTTATAAAGACCGCGGCGGAAAATACCAAGGCCAACAAGGGGTCACTTTACCCCGTACTTGAGGCACCACATTTTCTTTTCTAGATGCTGTAAAAAAAGGGTTTCACTATTTATCATTCAGTAGGAGAATCTATGTGGTAAAGAGGAGGATACTAGAAGCCGGCCCTGATGAAAAAAGGCAAACAGTACCAAATACCTTACATGGCACACTGAATCAAGTGCATCAATCCATGTATCATGCTTTTGTTCTTGCTTATGACCGTAATATTGATTTTAGGCTTCGAACAGAGTCAATTCCATTGGGTGATTTTGACGATCTGATTATTATCACTGCTGAGAATATCACGGCCATACAGTATAAGCATACTTTAAATCCTGATAATGAAATAAGACTTAATGATCTTATTACAAAAAATGGTGGTAATAAAGAACTTATGTTGCATAAGTACTTTAAATCACTACAAGAGCATCGGCCAGGTTGGCAAGATGAGGATTATTTGGAGTTGCGATTAGCTAGTAATGCCTCTTTGTCAGAGTCATTAGCGGGGTATATTGATCCACACACACACAAATTCAGAAAAGAACTGTTCAGTGCCAAGGATGGCGAGTTTGCAGTTAAAAGAAAAATATTGGTGGCCAGCATTTTAAAACATGCTTGTGATCCAGCAGTATCAAGAAAGCCTATTTCTGCTGAATCTTATATTAAATTCTTTGAGTTTTTATTGGGTCATCAACAGTATTTTCCAGAAGCGATGATTGGGAAGTTATACAGCGCATTTCCCCCAGGGAAGCGCGGTAGCGATAAAGTATCTCATTTAAGAGAACAGATTAAAAAATATAGCTCTCGTCCGAAGTCTTTTCAAGTAACAGGGAACCTTTTCTCTTTTTTGGAATGCAACGCCTCACCGCACTCAGGGATCACGTATGATGATTTATTAGTGATAGATGAGTGTCCTGAGGAAAAAAAGGCTATTCTCAGGTTTTTGCGTCGTCTTTCTATAGATTCAGCCATCCCCAATGATCAAGAGACGATTGCAACCATTAAAGACATGTTAGAGGAGATATTTCATTGTGGTGTAGATGGTACCACTGTATTGTATGACGCTTGTTTTATATATTTTCTTGAATGGTTAGGAAGTCATGAAGCGATTGAATTAAGTCGCGATGAGATCAAAGATCAATTTACGACTTGGCATGGGCGTTATATTGATCTTCAACGATGGATAGGTGTTTCAACAGCATATAGACAAAGTATTAGTGGGGCCATTTGTGGCCGTTACTTTGAGCGAGAAGATGAAATAGGGCACTTGAAAAGATTTGAGTCATCGCGTAAAAAAGCGTTAATCCTCTCTGGTGAGCGAGGTATGGGTAAATCCGCATTGGCTAGGGCTTATATGGTGGTGCGCCGTGATGTTAGTCAAAGTGATTATTTGTTGCTTAACCTCGATGTTATTATGACTAGCCTGGCAGAGCCTTTACTAGAGAGAAGGATTTCATTTCGCTATTTTAATGCATGTCGAATTATTATTATCGATAATTGTGAAAATTTATCTTCTTACGCTGAATCAGAGATCAAAAAATTTCACGACCTAGTGCAGAATACACCCAGAAAAGTTAAGTTCTGTTTTATTATTAAAAGTAACATGCAAAACGAACCGGGTGAGACCTTTGGTATTCCTAGAGAAAAGTTAACAAGATTATCTATTAAACCCTTAAATAGGATAGATATTCAACGTCAATTTCCTGAGGTTAATTCACTGAGTGGTAGTCAATTAACGCTATTTAAAAAGATGGATGCTCCGCCCTTGGTGAGTGATTACCTGGGACGTCCATTCTATTTAAATTTATTAATGATGTATTTTCAAAGAAAACAAAATTTTCACGTTGATTTTTCTTCAACGGACAATTTTATTGATAGCATTGTGAGTGTTATTTTAACTCGAGAAGAGTTTGCTTTACTACGACAACTCATTTATCTCTTATCTAAAAAACAAGGGACTCAAATGCTTTCCGCTCGCGGCAAGCTTGATAATCTCGTGGCATTAAACATTGTTACTATGTCTTCTGAGGGCCAATATCAATTTTCACATCGACTTTATGAAGAATGGGTGCTGAGGCTGGTGGTTGAACAAAGAGTGACTCAAATGATTGAAGCCAACGATTCCTTTCCCCAGCTTTATACAGATTTAGAGAGAGTGTTACCCGATCATAAAAGGGAGTGGTTAATTTATATAGGTGATCACACTCCGCTTAATGAGCACTTAAAATTAATGGACGAAGAAAACAGAGAAAGTATGTGGATGCGTAATAATAATTTGTATTATTTATTTATTCTATTGAAGCTAAAAGAATATAGAATTATCAGAAATAGTCGCCAGCTATTTTATCTATTGGTTGATTGTGTACCTGTAGAGCTTCTTTATTTTTTTCTCAAGATAGTATCGGATCGGAATACTTCTTTTAATTTGCTAGGAGGTTCTGAATTTGGGGATTTTGTTAATGTGATTTTAGTAAGATGTTTGTGTTTATCAGAAGATTTAATGAAAACGGGCTTCTTGTTCCATAGCATTTTGCATAAAATAGATAATCGATTCACAACAGGGAAAAGGGCCCATTCTTATTTTATGGAACGCTTTTTTACTAGCGTATTTGCAACATGCTATTCTGTGGGGATCATGAGTCATGGTGCTAAGCTGGAGTTTTTAAGACATCATGTTCGTTCGGAGGAATCTCGGGAGGATCTTCACTATTTCCAATATATCTATCACGGGTTACTTAAAGCCGCTCAGGATGAATCTGGAGATTCCAGTTACCCGGAGATTGCTAGTTTTTTTAGCGAGGATGGCGGTTATCTTTATTTAGATGGGTATGTTAATTTTAAAGGAGAAGAACGGTGGTTTAAGGGGGAAAATACATTTTCATATCATGTTGAGTCGGCGAGGCTATTGATAGAAGGATACAATCATTTTAATGAAGATAATTTATTTGAGCTAAGGGACATATTATCTATATTTGAAACGAATTTAAATGCTGTGGGGGGGGCACTAGCAGAAGATGGGTATATTGATAATCTCCACATTAAAGATGTTGCTTCATTAATCGCATCTACTATCAATATGGATGCTGAACTACATAGTGAAATGAGTGAGAAATTGAAAATGGAAAAAGATAAAAATAACATGGAAGCAGATGAATTTTTAGAAAAGATAAAAGAGCCAAGGAGCTCTCTACACAGTTATAAAAAACCAGAATTAATTCATCAATTACTACACCATCAACATGAACGTGTAGAAGTTATTTTAGCTTGGCGCGCAACAAATGATTTTAAACCTTATCCTTTAGCTTTAACCAACGGTGAATTACTCATTGATGAAACTGTTGTGAATCCCGAAGCATTAGGTAAACCAATCACAGTGTCACAGCGGGAAGAGGCTATGAGTCAGCCCTTCATTCTGAGTCCGTCAACATCAACCTACAATCCTTCTTCCTCACCTTCTCCTTTTCCTTCATCTTCCATTAACAGGGATGGTGGTTTATCGAGTTCATTTGATAATAAATTCCCTGTACCTTCATCATCCTCTTATTCCCGATGAACCACCGTTACAGAGGCTTGGGCGGTGGGCGTGATGAGGATTTGTTGGATGTTGACGTGGGGTGGGGTTTTTGCTACGTATAAAACGGTTTCCGCAATGTCTTGGGAGGACAAAGGTTTTAAACCTTCATATACTTTTTTTGCTTTTTCCTTATCTCCTTCAAAACGAACCATGCTAAATTCTGTTTCCACGAGTCCCGGTAAAATTTCTGTGACTTTAATATGATGTTTCACCGTATCTAATTTCATAGCGCGACTTAAGGCGCTGACTGCAGATTTAGTAGCACAATAAACATTGCCTTGGGGATAAACCTCAATTCCCGCGATAGATCCCATATTAATAATATGCCCTGTATTCCGTGCCACCATAGTGGGGATAATGGCATGAGTCACATACAATAATCCTTTAAGGTTGGTGTCAATCATTTCTTCCCAATCTTCCAGAGATCCTTCTTGAATGGGAAAAAGGCCTTTTGCGAGCCCCGCGTTATTAATCAATATATCCACATTTTTCCATTTTTTAGGAAGCATATTTATTTTTTCTTGAACGATGTACTTTTCACGCACGTCCAATTCCATTAAATGAGTTTCTGTTTTTAAAGTGTCTGCTAAGGCTTTAATTTGGGGAAGACGTCTTGCAGCCAAAATTAATTTGGCCCCTTCTTCTGAAAAGGCTTTTGCACAAGCAGCACCAATGCCACTAGAAGCTCCTGTGATAAATACAATTTTATTTTTTAAAGACATGTTCCTGAACTCCAACTCATTAAGAAAAAGAACGATAACCAGAAGTGATGGGGTAACGACGTTCTCGCCCAAAGGCTCGATGAGTGACTCGGGGGCCAATGGGAGCTTGTCGTCGTTTATATTCCGTTGCATCCACCATGCGGATCACTTGTTGAATCACGGAAACATCATAGCCTTTTTCTGCAATGTGTTTTACCGACTGATCTTCTTCCACATAATATTGCAAAATGGCATCTAAGTCTTCATAAGGTGGTAGTGTGTCTTGATCCGTTTGATCCGGTGCT
>Ga0233425_10001623_pt1 | contig 49128 bp, 43 predicted proteins | sample Watercolumn_Towu_2_FD_181712 | JGI IMG/M metagenome (GOLD analysis project Ga0233425, IMG submission 181712) | Freshwater microbial communities from Lake Towuti, South Sulawesi, Indonesia - Watercolumn_Towuti2014_140_MG | ecosystem: Environmental > Aquatic > Freshwater > Lake | place...
TCCGGCGGCAACAGCAGTGGCGTATCGCGATCAATGTTCACGAGTCGTGCGGGCATGTCTCAAAGACACCCCCGCCGAGCCAATAGTTCAACAAAAGTGTCGAGCTAAGTCCGACAGGCTGCTAGCATGTCTCCGGCCAATCTATGGCCGTGAGCACAACCACTGTCAAAGCTGACTTGAAGGACATGGCAAGCCATCTGTCCGATACAGCCACATACAGTGACGCGATGTACGAGTTGTATGTCCGCATGAAGATCGCTCAAGGCAAACGGGCTGCCAACGAAGGCCGCGTTGTTCCCCACGATGAAGTGAAGCGACGGTTTGCGAAATGAATGGCGCTGACCATCTTCGTGGATCACCTCGATGGCGCGTTGCCAGGAATCGAGTTGGGAGGTGGAGAGTTCGCCGAGGTGCAACACCTGACGTTGCATGACGCGGTGCGGGCTGACGCGAATACTCTCGCAAACGGAGTAATAGATGTGCGATTTGTCATCTTTGCGGCGGAGGCGACGTTTCAGGAACATGATGGTGGCAGCGTAAAGAAATCCGGGAGCGACTGGCAAGGGGGTAGGTCGGCCCACGGGTAAAAGTGGCAGTGCGGGTCTTGGCCTACAAATTGGCTCCGCAGGGAGGACTCGAACCTCCAACCTAGTGATTAACAGTCACTCGCTCCACCATTGAGCTACTGCGGAACCGCAAATGGGCGCGCGTCTATATACCGGCAATGCCCAGTTTCGTCAACCCCTCTCGCGTCCTGCGGGCATCCCGATGATGGATGCCGTGAATTCCCACGGCCTCCGCGCCTTCCACGTTGGCCAGAATGTCGTCAATGAACACAGTCTCCGACGCCGTTAACCCGAATCGCTCCAACGTCACTTCGTAGATTCGACGGTCCGGCTTCAGCAACCCAACCTCGTGCGACAGGATATATCCTTCAAACGTGTGCATGAACGGATATCGCTCGAAGATGAAGTCCATGTGGATGGCGCTGGTGTTCGAGAGGATGAATCGCCGTAGCCGCCCTTTTAGTTGCGCGGCCAACGCTATCATCTCATCATCGGTCGTAAAGATGTCCGACCAGATCACCGCAAACTCCTCGTAGCTGCCATCAAACTCAAAATCCCGCGATACGATGCGGAAGTATTCCTCCTTCGTCATGTGGCCCAGCGAGAGGTCGTTGAGAAACGGCGTCGTTACCATGTAGTCGCTTACTTCCCGACGGCTCCGTCCCGTGCGGACGCAGAACCTGTCCGCCGCGATATCCCAGTTGAACGGCAACAACACGTTGCCGAGATCAAAGATTACCGCTTCCATAGTTTCCGAACCTCGCCGGGCTTGTGGATGTCGCGTTCGGTGATGATGCCGGTGATGTATTGGGCCGGTGTCACGTCGAATGCGGGATTGGCGGCGCGCGCGCCGCGCGGTGTCACCCGCACACCTCGAATGAAGTGAACTTCGTCCTCGGTCCGTTCCTCTATGGGAATCGCGTCGCCATTCGGACAATGCGGGTCAATTGTCGAACTCGGCGCGGCGATATAGAACGGGATGCCATTCTCCTTCGCGAGCACAGCTTTCTCATACGTGCCGAGTTTGTTGGCGGTGTCACCGTTGGCCGCAATGCGGTCTGCGCCGACGATACAAAGGTCAACGTCGCCGCACCGCATGAAATGCCCGGCGGCGTTGTCGGCGATGACCTTGTGCGGCACACCTTCGTTCATCAGTTCCCAGCTCGTGAGGTGTGCTCCTTGGCAACGGGGACGCGTCTCGTCAACCCAAACAAACACGCCGCGTCCTTTACGGTGTGCTGCGTAGATGGGCGCGGTGGCGCTCCCCCAATCCACGATGGCCAGCCAACCGGCGTTGCAATGCGTCAGCACCCTGCCCTTCCGTGGAATCAACGGCATTCCGATCTCGGCGATGCGTTTCATCCGCTCGACGTACTCATCGGCAATCCGTTCCGCGACGCCGACCGCTGATTTCGCATCGTGCGCCTCGACCAATACGCGGTCGAGCGCGTGCTTTAGATCAACGGCAGTCGGGCGCGTCGTCACCAACGTCTCGTAAGCCTTCGCGAGCGACTCGCCTTCGAGGAACGCCTGCGCCATTCCGTAGGCCGCAGTCGCGCCGATGGTGCCGGCGCCGCGGATGGTCATGTTGTAAATGGCCTCGGCGGTCTCGCGGTGATTGCGCAACCGCAGCAGCTTGAACTGGTGCGGCAACAGCCGCTGATCAATCACGACAACATCCCGGCCCCGCATCCAGACCGCACGATAGGTTTTTCCACGAACTTTCATGCCTATTCTTTACCCGCATCTGACCCGAAATGCAACGTGCCCTTGACTCGACTCACTGAGCTTATAGAATGCAGCATCATGCGTCACGCTACCTTGGCCATCGTCTGTTTGCTGGCGGGCATTGTCTCGCCGGCACGCGCACAGATCAATGCCTTGGGCGTGATGGGTGACAGCCTCAGCGACGAATACTTCGAGGAAACTTACGGCGTGTATGCGACCAACTGGGTGCAACAACTCGTCCTCTTTCGCGGAATCAACGTCGGCCCCACCGGCGCATGGGGGTCGCCCCGCCGCACCGGCTACGCCTACAACTGGGCGCTGGCTGGCGATGATTCCGGCGACCTGCTCGCCCACGGCCAACACATCGGATTAGCCAGCCAAGTGACCTCCAACGGTGTCACGCACGCCGTGCTCGCCATCGGTGCAAACGATTTTCATCCCACTGGAACAGCGTACATCTACATCTACAATGGTTGGTGGTCCACATCCCAGATCAACACCTGCGTCGCCGGTGTCCTTACCAACATCGAAACCGCGCTCGTGACCGTCAAGACCACCGATGTCCGGATCGTGGTTCTCAACCTCCTCGACTACGGCAAGACCCCCGCAGTGTATGGCAGTGCCTTCTACTCCAACGGCACCAATCGCGAGCGTGTCGCCGCCGCCATCGAGAAGGTCAATGGCGGTCTGCTCTTTCTTGCCCAGAAATACCAAGTGCCGCTCGTGGATGCGTTCCGATTCCAGAAGACTCTCTTCGGGTCGAACACGAACCTGCACCAGTATGCTTCCATCGGCAACGTCACCATCAACCTCCAACAGGGAGGCAGCGACCCCACGCTCGCTTTCGTCGAGGACAACGCCCATCCCCACACCACGATCCAGGGACTTTTCGCCAACGCTGTGCTCACCGCGTTTCGTCTTGGGCACAACGTGAACATCGCCCCATTCACCGAGGCGCAGATTCTCGCCCATGCCGGGCTTTCCTACGGCGGAGCCGATACTCTCGCGGCGCAGGTCGGCGACTACCGCGATTACATTGTCCTGCCGATCCGCCCGCAAGTAACCAGCCTCATCGTCACGGGTGGCTTGGCCCAATTGCGTTTCAGCACGGTTTCCAATCAGTTTTACCGTGTCGAACGGACCGACAGCCTCACGCCTCCTTCGTGGACGCCATTGACCAACAACGTCCCCGGCACCGGCGCTGGCGTCCTCGTTACCGACCCCGGAGCTGCGGCGCAGCCGCAGCGGTTCTACCGCGTCCGCCAACTTCCTTGAACCGTGCCCACTGCGCTACAAACGGAAGCGGGTCGCGCCACGACCAGACCGCCTCAAGCACCGGTCGCCGGTACGGCGCCACAAACTCGCGAAGACTGATTGGGTTGAGATGGCGATACACCGTCGAGTACGCAAGATCAGCGTGCAAGTTCACCCACACACCGGGCCAGCCGTTCAGCCGGGGCGGTTCGGGCCGTCCTTCAACGAAATCGCACCATGCCATCCACGCCAAATCCATTCCTGCCTGACGGGTCAACGCATTGGCAAGCAATGAACGACCGTTGATCTCCAAGAATCGGAACGAGCCGTCGCGCGCATCCTGCTTGAACTCCGCTTCCGCGATGCCGCGAAACCCAATGCGACGAAGCATCTCCACGGTGGCTTCGCGCAATTCCGGCATCTGTGTCGTCACCTCGGCCACCCGTGCTACGCCATAAAACGGAGGACTTTGCCGGAGCTTACGCAACGTCAATCCCGCGCTCGGCTCGCCCTTGGCGTTCACATAGACACAATAATCATAGACATTGGAGTCCGATCCCTCGATGTAATCGTACACTTGGCAGGGCATCTTCGCCGCCGCGACGCGCGTCAGGCACGCATCCAATTCCGCGCGGTCGCGTGCGACCAACAACTTGCATCCGAATCGCGACGTAAACCGGTATCCTCGCACCGGTTTCACCAGCACCGGAAACCGCATGTCCGTTTCCGACGCGTCATAGCAACGCGGCAGAGATACGCCGACCGCTTGGGCCATCTCCAACATCTTTCCCTTGTCCAGAAAATATTCCGCCACGTCCTGCGGCGGGGCGATGACGCAATGCGAGCGAGACAATTGTTCATGATGCCGCGCCATCGCCGCCAGTGCCTCGTCGTTAGATGGCAGCAATGCCCACCCCACCCACTCCGACGCCCGCCGTTCCAGCAACTCCAGCAGCGACTCCGGTCGTTCGTCCAAGTCCAGCGCCGCCGCGTGACCCGCGATCAAGCGCGAGTGTTGCGCAATGTCGTAGGGTTTCGTCGTGATGACCGCTGTCGGAATCCCGCGCGCCGCCAGCGACCGGACCAAGCCGAGGCCGTTGATGTAGCCGCCGATAACGATGACGCCGGGCGCGCTCACATCTTCCGTCGCCCGGCCATTGCCTGCGTCAACGTGACTTCGTCCGCGGCCTCCAACGCGCTGCCCACCGGCAGGCCGAGTCCGATGCGCGTGACGTTCACGCCGAGCGGGTGCAGTTGATCGGCGAGATAGTGCGCTGTCGCCTCGCTTTCCACGTCCGCGCCCAGCGCGAGAATGACCTCCGTGGTCTTCTCCGCCTTCACCCGCTCCAGCAACGCCGCGCTCCGGATTTGTTCCGGACCGACTCCGTTGAGCGGTGAAATCCGGCCCATCAACGCGTGATAGACGCCCTTGTGCGCTCCGGCCTTTTCCAGCAACAGAATGTCGCCGGGACTTTCCACGACGCAGATCGAATGCTGGTCGCGCATCGCGCTGGAGCAGATCGCGCACGGATCGGCTTCCGTGTAGTTGCCGCAGCGCGAACAATTCCGGATCCGTGCCTTGGTATCGAGGACCGCCTGTGCGAATTGCCGGCTCACGTCCGGGGACGCCTTCAGCAGGTGCAACGCGATGCGTTCGGCGCTGCGTTTGCCGATACCCGGCAGCCGCCCCAATTGCGCAATCAACTCTTGAACTGGTTTCGGGTAATCCACGCCAGCTATCTAACCGTTCCCTCTGACGAACGCAAGCTCGACACTCGCGCAGGGTGCAGTTCGTGGTTTTGCGCAACACGGGGAACGCCGCCCGTGCTGTAGCCGCGAGCCTGCTCGCGGCAATCCGAGAACCACAACGCGCAGAACCGCGAGCAGGCTCGCGGCTACAACGGCATTACGCTCTCTTCAGCGCATTGATGAGTTCGTTCAACTTATCCACCACCGCTTGCACTTCAGCTTGCGTAGGCGGATCACTCACGCTGAGATTCATCGGCTCGATGGCGTTGACGTTGTTGGCGGTACCGGCGATGGCGTCGGCGAGTTGTTGGGCGCTGACTTCACCCTGCGGGCCGATTGGGCCTTGTTCGCCTTGCGGCCCGGTCGGGCCGCTCGCAATCGTGAACGGGCCGTAGCTGTTGCCGTCAGTGGTGTGGACGATGGCGAGACCACTGCCGTTGTCGGTCACGTTGCCGATGCCGACGCCTGATGGTCCCGGATTGCCGGTGTAGCCTTGGGGACCTTGCGGGCCTTCCGGACCCACATCGCCTTGCATCCCCATCGGGCCTGGGATTCCCTGTGGACCACTGACGATTGTGAACGGGCCGTAGAGCGTGCCGTCGCTCATCTGCACCACAGCCCGTCCGCTGCCATCGTCATAGACGTTGGCGATCCCATTGCCCGTCAGCCCCTGTTCACCCTGAGGACCGGTCATGCCCGGCGGTCCCGGCGGACCTTCCGTCCCTTGTGGACCGGGCGGGCCTTCGGGTCCTTGGTTGCCGATGGGCACGCTATCAATAAGAGATTTGAGGCTGGTCAACTGTTCGCGCCACTTGGCGGACGAATTCGGGGCCTTGTACGATGGCCAATCAGGGTCGAAGGGCATGGGATCCTTTTGGGGTTCTCAGTTGTCAGTTCTGTTGTTCGGTGCAGGTCTCTGACCGCGCCGAACAGGTGTGGAGCACAAAGCTCCGCGTGCGAAGAAAATAGCTTCGCGCACGAAGAAAAATGCTCCGTGTACGGAGAAAATAGCCTCGTGCACGAAGGAATTAGCTCCGTGCACGGAGAAGAAAGCTCCGTGAACGGAGCATAAAGCCTCGGGCGCGGAGAAAATCGCTCCGTGCGCGAAGCAATTAGCTCCACCCACGAAGCAAAAAGCTCCATCCGCGAGGCTTTTTGCGTCATTTGCACAGGAAAAAGCCTGATCCACTCAGCATGAAGCTTGGCGCACGAGCTATGGAACGGCATCGGCGGGCTATGGCGCCGGGGGCGGCGTCTTCTTGGTGCTCTTCGCGAAGCGGGCGCTCATTCCCTGGCGCAATTCATCGAGACCGGCGCCCTTGCCCGTGTATTTGAGCATGCCATACCCTTCGAGGCAACTCACCATGATGTCGCTGCCCAATGCCAGTTCGGTGTCGGCGATCTTCTCCCGCAGTTGCGTCAGGCGGTTCAGCCGGGGGCGGACGTGGTCAATGCTGGCCACGTCGCGTTGCACTTCGGCGAGGTTGAAGCTCGGCGGCAGGCTGTCGGTGTTCTGGCCGAGCACCGTCACACATTGGCGACAGAACGCTTCCGATTTGTCTCCCATCTTGACCAGCGAACGGCGTTTCTCCGGCGTGAGGTCAACCAGAAAATCGAATTCCTGTTCCAACGCCGTGATCTTGGCGTCCAGTGCCGCCAGCTTCTCGGCGGTGAGATTCAACGATACCAGATTCTGCATACTTCCTCCTTTTGGCGGCGCGTCTTCGTCGAAGAAACTTTCATCGAAGTTCGATCCGTCGAAGCCGGCCATGGGGTTTGGGTTTGGTTTCTCGCCCCGCTCCAAGCGGGGTGAAGTTTTCAGCTTTCTGTGTTCCAGCGTTTCAGTTTTTCCGTGTCACGGACTGTTGGTGAAACTGCCCATCGGGATGTCGCCACCGGCGGGCACCTTCACGGGCACGTAGAATTCCGCGACATCTTTGGTGAAGGCGCAATACTTCGCGCCGTAATTGCCAAACACGTGCGCGCAATTCGGAAAATCGTTTGTCACCCAGGCTCCATACACATAGCATCCATAGGAATTGTTCAAGACCCGCGAGGCAACTCCCAAGCCGCCACAGGCCGTGGCGTTGACTGTCTGTATCCCCATGCTTGGCCCCACATAAGTGGACCAGTAACAGTTGGTGGAGCCGTACATGGCTATGTTTCCAATGGCAACCGAACACCAACTTCCTGCGGTTTGCTCCTGTGCGTTGTTGCCGATGGCCACGCTATCGCCGCTGCCGTTGGCATTCTGTTGCGCTTGCCGTCCGATGCCAATGTTCCCGCCCGAATCCGTCATGTATCGCTGCGCGTAGTATCCCATGCCAATGGAGGTATTGCTGTTCGTGAAGCCTTCCTGCGTGCAATATCCGATGCCAATGCTGTTCCACCCGTTCAGGGCATACCGCATCGTGCCCGGTCCGATCGCGACGCACGCAGCGCAATTGCTCGCGTGATACTGTGTATTCAGCCCGAGCGCGACCGCCCACGCACAGTTCGTTGCATAGCGTTGTGCCTCGTATCCAATCGCCACTGCATACCCGCAATCGCTCGCCCGGTTTTGCGCAAGCTCGCCTCCTGCAAATGCAGTCGGACAATTCCGAGCAAACGCCTGTGCCTCCTGCCCGATGACAGTGGCCCACTCGCTATTCAACGCGAATGCCATCGCGCCCTCACCCACCGCGATGGCGAAATTGCAGTTCGTCGCGCAGTACAGCGCGGACGCCCCTCCGGCAAACGAGTACAACAGGCTGTTCGAGCTTCCCACGCCTGCCTGATTCCCGTACGCGTTGGCGTCCACAAACCCGGTGATATACGCGTCTCCGACGACAGTGACACCATTGGTCAAGGTCGTATAATTCGTTACGATCAGCGTGCCGATGACATCCGCCTTCACCTTGGCAACACCGACCAACATGGCAACCATGACCGTCATTTGAAGCAGCATTTTGGTTTTCATCGCTATCTCCTTGTTGGATTAAACCGGATGATGTTCGAAAATTCCTCTACCATACCACGGTAAACAGCCTCTTGTTGGAGGCGCAATCGGACCAACTCGGCGTAAGCCGCCTCCATCTGAATCGCCCGTTGTTCTGCATATCCACCGGGTTGGACTTTGGGACGAGTGTTCGGGTCGCCGACCACCTTAAAGGTTGTTAAGGAACGCAATGCCGGACTTGACGGCAAGAGCATGTGCTCCTCCATGTTCGCATTCAGCAGCGCGGCGCGGACAATTTCCATCTCCCGGTTCCGCAGTTCCGCATATCCACCGGGCGGAACCGGATACCGGCCATTCCGTGGGTTCAAGCGCATCGTGCTGGTAAGGTGCAACGGCGGGTTCCGTGCCAGAGCCAATCGGTCTTCTTCATTCAGACCTGCAAGCACCGCAAACAAAGCATTCATCTCCCGGCTCCGCTGTTCCGCATATCCCCCAAGTGCGAGACTCGATGTCGCTGCCGCCGTGTCCCCGTCCGCCATCCTGTCCGCCGTAGCTTTAGCGAAGGCGGATTCCCGCTCCTGCCACATCCCCTCCACTTCCCACACCGACAGCGCCCTCGAATACAAACTCACCTCATCCACCACCGCATTCAAAAGGCCGATCTGAATCGGCGCATCCACCGATTCCACCGTGCCGCTGACGATCTTCCAACCATCCAACCGGCCATCCCACCAGATGCCCATCTGCTTACCGTCGTAAGTCCCCGCCACAAAATGCCATTGCCCATCCGTCCGCCCTGACGCCCCCACCACCGCGTGATAAGTAGATAGTTGAACAGGCGTCCCGCCTGTTTCGTTCGTCGTGATTCCCTCATAAACAGGCGAGACGCCTGTTCCACTATTCACTCGCAACTCAAAACACGGCACACCGTTGGTCAACGACAACATAAAACTTCCCGCCGCCATCCCATTCGTGCTCCACTTCGCGACGATCTCGCCGGTCGTTCCCGGCGGAGCCTTCACCCAAGCGGAGACCGTAAGCCCTGTAAAAGCTGAAACGCTGAAACGCTGAAACGCAGAAAAAGCATTCGTGACTGTTTCCGTGTGTTTCGTGTTTTCCGTGGTTAACATCCGGTTTTGAATGCCGTCGAAGATCAACCCGAACCCGCTCACCCCATTCGTCCACCCCGGCAACGGCATCCCCTCCAACACCCCGTTGAACCCGTTCCCCGATGAATCCACCACGTTGGTTCCGGTTCCTTCATCAAACGACCAGCGTGCAATCAGATTCGTTTGCGGCGATTGGGCGACAGAGGAAACGGCGGAAAGCATTGCCACAAGAAACACAATAAGGGAACCACGGAACACGCGGAACACACTGAACTCTGCTTTCTTACTTCTTAACTCAGCCTTCTTCATTTCTGTTGTTGTTCTCATGCTGCTTTCTCACTTCTTAATTCCCTGTCCGCCGTAGCCTTGGCGAAGGCAGATGCCTTTTTCATTCTCTTTCTCATTCGTTTCATCTTCCGATCTTCTCTTTGTCAACTGTCAAGAGGTGCCCCCCTTCCCGAGGACTCCCCTAATTCCCAAGGTTGCCAAGGAATTTCTCCCGGTATGTCTACGGCAGAGCTTCCGTATAACATTCTCCGCAATTCCGGGGTGATTATCCATCTACGATCTCCATACTTCCTGAATTGTCGCCTCAGGCCCTCCAACGACAGCAGGTCGAGCAATATCGGAGTCGCCACAGTGCGTATCGCGACCAGTGCCTCATCGACAATAGCTTGGTCATCCAAAGACTCTCCATATCCAAAACAAACTTGGTTTGAGAGGCACATCGAGTACCGTGCGAGACTAAGCAGCGCGAGACTACTCAGGCTAATGCATGCATGTGCACTTCTCATGGTGGGCTTGCGGTTTTCTGGCTCTCGGATCCCATAAACATACGCAGCCAGTTCGATTTCGATCACAAACTCCGTGCAATGGAAGTGGAGAATGGAAATACTTTCCTTACTCATACAGTTGCGCCAGTACATTCCAGTTCGATGGAAAGCATGAGTTGAAAGCACGGCGTCCGTGCCATTGATCAGTTTGCTTAGGGCAAGCGGGTTAGCAGCCTTTGGGAATCTGTGTGTCATTTCTCGGGTCTCACGGGGTCGGTGCGTTCTGAAACCAAGGAGTGAATTGTCCGGGCTGTTCGATGATTTGATACGGTCGCAATTGTCCATTGAAGCAGTCGTGCAGTGTGCGATTGAGGCCAGGGATGTACCTATTCTCAAGCGTCCGGACGCCTAGTTGAATAGCTCGTGCATTGTCGGGCTTAAGTTCGACAATCACTCGTGAAACACGGTTGACGGCATCGGGGCGACCTACACCTACGTAGTACTGGTTGTAAGTCCACCCGCCCGCGAGGTTCCGCCCCCAAACTTGATGGATTTGAGTTCCCCGAGCAGCGGCGGCAGCAAGCCACGTTGAGTACCGCGCACCGTTGTACTGGAAGAAGGTAACTATTCTGCCGCTAACTCTCTGAACCACGGGGACGATCTCGGGTGCTATGACTAGGATCCGTTGGAGGATTTGTACGTATTCTCCGTTTGGATCAATCGCGATGATTGCGTTGTTCAGGCAGAATAGATAAGAGTTCCCATCGAATTGCCAGGTGTTCGCGACCAAATCGCCTGAACCTACAGCAGTCAGCAGCGCTTCAATGGGAAACGGCTGCATTGCTGCATCACTCGCCATTTCATCAGTAAAATCTAGATCGTGAGTTTGCGCAAGAGATGTAGTCAATGGGGCTTCAGACGCCTTCTCTGCTAGTTGTCTTTCTGCAATCGGGTCTCTGGACAGCCAGAGTCCGGTTGGCGGCTGATAGGGCCGGTATTCGTAAAGGACGATGCCGGTAGTGTCATCGGTACGTTTCGTAGAGAACCGGAACGCATTCTCTCTCGCCATCACACCGGTCGCGCGGATCGTTTCCCCAAACGGCGAGTATTCATATGCCGCGCTCGTAATACCGTCACCGGTGTTTACCAGTGCGCTGACGTTACCATTGCCGTCCATCGCACAGAAATGCACACCGTTTGCGACACTGTTGATTATCAATAGTCCGCCGACACCGCCCGCACCGTCTGTCGTGCCACTGAGGTCAAGACCCCACACATACGATCGCACAACGGTGTTATTCGTCGCGGTTAACTCCGCAACACATTGCCAGCCATCATAGACGAATTTCAAGTCAGCGGTCGTTACATAACTGCCGCTACTACCGTCGTAGATCGTTTGACGAATTTTCCGTCCTTGGTAATCGTATGTCCACTCAACCTTCCGCTTGGAGGCCGTCGGCGCATTTGTCAGGGAAGTTGCTGAAACCAGCCGATTCTCCGCGTCCCACACATACGCGAATCGCCCGTCGCTGATCATGTTCCCGTCGGCGTCATACGTGAACGATTCCGGTGTCTGTGCGACGAATCTCTTCCCCGTCACTGTCGTCACCACATCCTGCTGGTTTGTGCCGGCATTTTTGCGCACTCCGACCGTGCTGATATTCGTGTAAACAGCGGCGGAAGAATTCACGACGCTCAGTTGCTTATGAAAGTATTCGCTTTGGCGTGTAGTGGATTGATTATTGACCGTAACGGTAGCGTTGGATGCCGCCGTTCCGATTACATCAACAAAACCGGGAACAGTTCTCTGCGTGTACTGATTTACACTGTTCGCGGTGTAGGTACCGGTGTTGCCGTTGAGGGTCGCGGTCTTGCGGTTGCCAATGTCGTCGAACAGATAATCGTATTGCTGGCCGGCAACGGAGGAGTTGTCCGCCCATTTCCTGTGGCCGCTGGTGACTTGGCCGAGCGAATCGTAGGTGTAATCCCAATAGGAGTTGTCGGCGTCCGTGCGTTTTGTGCGTTGGTTGGCGGAATTGTAATCGTAGGTATGGGAACTCACCACAGAGGACACAGAGTCCACGGAGCGGATTTGAGTCAGCCGATTGAGATTGTCATAACTCTTGGTCGTGCTCATCTTCAGTGCGCCGCCGGTCTTGAAGGTGATGTTACTCACGAGAGAGGAGTTCGGCAAGTAGGCATATTGGACAAGCTGGGAAGCTTGTCCTACCGAAGACAGGCGCGAGGCGGCGTCGTACCCGAATTGGACAGGCGAGACGCCTATCCCACTTATGGCAGAACGGCGCAGAAGGGAATCATAGCTGTTGGTTACGGTGATACTGCTGTTGGGGAAGGATTCTGTCAGGAGTTGGCCTGCGCTGTTGTAGGTGAAGTTGTTGGTTCCTACTCCATCGGTGGCAGTGATCCGACGGCCACGGCGATCATAGGTGAATGTAACATCCGGTGTGGCATCGGAATAATCAATCCCGGATACGTCGCCTGCGTTGTTGTAGGCGTAAGTTGTGGTGATGCCGCGCGCCCATGTTCGCCCTGCAAGCCGACCAGCGAGAGTGTTGCTATAGGTGACGCTGCTGGAGTCGTCATACACTTTCGAGGTGAGGAAGCCGCGGTCTGTGCTGTAATTCCACGTGGTAATTGCCGTTTCTGAGTTACCCGCAAAATTCTTCCACGTCTTCATTGTCTTCATTCTTCCTGCGTAGTCGTAGGTGTATTCAACGGGATAAGTGCGCGCGCCAGATGTCTTCTTCAATTCACCAGTTGCGTAGTACTCAAAATAGACTTTCGCGTTGTCCGGAAGGGTGTTGGTGCCGACGCGCCCCATGCTGTCGTACGCCCAAGAAGTGGTTTGACCGCCGACGGACATGGATAGTCGCTGGTCGGCATTGTTGTAGGTGTATGTTGTGTCGCCGTTGCGTGCGTCCGTGCTCGTGGTCAGTCTGCCAGCCGCGTCATATTGATTCGTAACCGCGGAAAGCTGAATGCCATTTGCATCTTTGGCAGTGATGCTGGCGAGTCTGCCGTTCTCGTACACGCTCACAGTATAGCTGCCGTCGGGTGCCGTAGCTGTAACGGTGCGGCGTGCATTAGCTGGGTCGTAAACGGTTTGCGCGCGGTTGGTGAGTCCATAAGCGATCTGCCAACTTTGGAGACCGTCCGCGCTTGTGTCGGTGACGTTGACCACTTCCGTGTCTTCTGAGTTGTCTGTTGTCCAAACTGTAGTGGTTGTTCTCCGTCTCACAATTCCCTGATTACTGACCACTGACCTCTGAGTCCTGGTTATCCGATCCGTTCCGCCATAACTAATTCCATCGGGATTGTCCATGGCTATGGCAGTATCTTCAAGTTCTCCCTTGGCATTGTAAGTGTAGAGTGTCACGACTCCATCGGGGTCACGCTGCTTCCACAATTGGCCGCTTTCGTAGAAATATTGTTGGCTATAAGAAGCATCGGGGAAAATAGTTTTGAACATACGCTGGTTCTTGTCGGTGTAAGTCTTGACCCATTCGTTGCTATTCGAACTTCTGATCTCCTTTGTGTATAGCTGCCACTCATAATTCTCATCCTGTTCCACGCCGTACTCGTAAGAAACACCACGGACAGCAGTACCGCTAATGCTCTTGAGTTGTCCGTCTTGATAGTAGGTTTCAACGCGAGTAGTGTTGTCTGCATAGGTCGTTGTCTTCTCAGTTTCACCATAGCCGTTTCGAGTCTCGGTATAGGTTGTGGTACGGTTTAGGGCATCCGTTGTGGACATAAGCCGTCCGGCGGTGTCGTAGGCATTGGAACTGACGAATACGCCGTTGCGGAATGTCGCAAGCTGTCTATCCATGATGTCATAGGTGTTGCTAATGGTGATGCCGTTGCTGGTGGTGGCAACCAATCGGCCCAAGGCGTCGTAATTCCGGATCGTGACACCGCCATCAACGCTTACATTCGTCGTCAATACGCTGCTGCAACAACCGTATCCTACGGAACTCGTTCCCATCAGTGATGCGGTTTGCGTCACGCGCCCCAAACGGTCAACTGCAAGCGCGATGTCCTGTGCAATCGTTAACTCGCTGGCAATATCTATGACTTGGTTCGTCAGAACATTACCGTTCCAATCCACGGTTTGTACGGTGCGGGTGCCATTGGTTATGTCCATCTCGTCCCCCGTTGCAATCCCGGTCTCGTTGGTGATGATTCGAACGGCATCATTGAGATTGTTGTAACAATAGAGGGTCATGGTCCCATCCGGCTGCTTCGTGCTCCGGAGCGGCCCGTTGTAAACGAGGTTGGTGGAACTTGCATAGTAGTTGGTTATTGTTTCTTCGCCATAAACCTCGACAACCATGTTTGTGTAAGGCGCGGTGTAAACAACGTTTGTGTAATACTGGTTGATGGTGGTCAGGTTTCCTTGCTGAATCGTCTCCTGCTCGCCGGAGATCACACGAGAATTGGAGGCAACCGTGCAGCCGTCAATTCTTGTTACAGAAGAGAACCCTTCCACATAACTGTAAGATGTTACACGACAACCTGTGGTTGCGTTTGTGGGGGCGTTAAGGAACTGCGCCACGATCTCGGTCACACGCCCTAAAGAATCGTAGTTGTAGCGCTCCCAGTACCCGCTGGGCGCAATCGTCATCCGCACACGGGAATAAGTATTCGTAGCTGCCGCATTGTCGTAATAAAACCATTTGTTGGTTTTGGCCGGTGAGCCGTCCACAATCGCTTCGATAAGATTCGTTCCCCACGCAAACGCTTGGTATTTCCGTATCTGTTTGAAAGCGACTGCGCCGGTCGCATTGCTTACCACGGAAGTGTCGGTGCGGAACGCACCATCCCATTGCACGCTCGTTGATTCGATCCGGCCCGTGTCCTCGGAGGACAACTGCCACTGTTGCGTGGCGGCGTTCCATGTGTACATCGAAGACTTGTTACCGCGCAATCCAGTCTCAGAGATTCGCAACCGGTTCGTACTACTCGCGCCGTCTGGATTCTCGACGGTAATGGTTGTGATTGGAGGGCTCACTAATGGCCAAAACAGGCCGTTCGATGTCACGGCAGTAAACTCACCGCTCTTATAAAAACGCATTTCATAGCTGTAATAGTTGTTGGTCACGATATCCGTCAGGCCTTCTTCAGTGCGCATCTGGCGAAGAACCCCGTTTGTTGTTATTACGTCAACTCCGGCCCCTAACGCCACCTGAAGCCCTTGCGGCGTGGCCAACGATGAACTCGGCGGCCCATTCGTGCGTATCATCAACTGCCCGGCCATTTGGCCGGCTGTCGTATGACCCAAGTTGATGGAAAAATCTATCGTGCCGCCCATCGCACCAGCCCCAACGGAAGCGCCTCCAAAACCCTTTGTACAGCCACCGGAACCGCATCCAGTTTCGGATTTGACCATCCATACAACTGTCAACTCCCAACCGACCCAACCGCCAGGTATATCGGAAGCTGACACATTCACCTGAAGCCGATCGTTGCTGATCGTCACTGAGTCGGTTACTTCCGCCTCCTTGACTTCTGGATAGAAACTGCCATCACCTGGGGCGACCACATTCCCGACTGTACCCCAATCATCAAACCATCCTGAGACAAAAGCCCGGTAACTCCCCGGTTTCAGATCACCGCAAAACGGATCACTTGTCAAAACCTCGGTCAAAGAACGTCCTATGGGGTCGGCTTCTGGCATTCGATAGTACGTTTTCGTCTGAATCTGCCAGCCATCTTGTTCTGTGGGCATAGCCCCCCACGCCTGCGGCAACAACAATCCAATCAACGACGCCAAGACACCTGCGATACCGCACAACCACCGCCTACTCGTCTTCTTCCTATGAATGCGCATCATTATGATTTCTCTCGCCTCGTCAGAAAAGTTCCCGGTTATTCCATCGGAGTGAAAACGTTCAAATTCACGAGACCATTCGCGTCGGCAACTGCTCCTTTCGTTGGGTCTCGTCCTTGCAAATACTCGGTGAGGTTATTCACGCCATCATTATCCAAATCACCCGTCGCATTGGCCGAGTTGAACGGATTCATCCCGTACTGCACTTCCCAGCCGTTTGCCATGCCATCCCCATCCGCATCCCCACCCAAAGGCGGCAACCACGTCGCCACATCGAAACTGAACACATTCTTCATCTGGCCGATGTTCGCCAGCGCGTAGTCGTTCGGTGCATTGGTTGTACCGCTCCACGGATAATTTGTCGCGTAGCCGATTGGAATCAGGCGCGCATAAAATGGCTGCGCCACATATTTGAGTTGGCCAAGGTTGACAGGACGGAAGTTGTTGGTGCCGGTGAACTGTGAAATCAGTGCCCAGACGTTGCTGCCTGCGCCACCGGGGAGTTGCGATTCCAGTTCCATCGCGGCATTGACGGCCATCCATTTCAATTGGCCCTGGTTGACCGCGGCGAAATCGTTCGGGGGAAGGTTCGTGTTGATCGTCCCGCATGTCACCCACCATGCCGGGGCTGTTGCCGCTTGCAGTATCATGGAGACCACCGCGACCATACTGCTCACCGCTATGATCGTCAATCGGGAAGGGAAACGGTTCATGGTTCAGCGTTCACCGTTTCAGGGTTTACCCGCCGTAGCCTTGGCGAAGGTGGGTTGGCCGCGAAAGAGCGCAAGAAACGCAAAGAGGAGCGCAGAGGACGTAGGGCAAGAAGATTGATAATGTTCCTGCCCTGAAATCTTCCTGCCGTTGCCACAACTCCGTGCCTCCGTGTCTCCGTGGTAAAAATCTTCCTGTCCTTGCAACCGGAAGCAACGCGCTTAGTTTGTGTGTGTGGGGGGGGGCACGTCTGTAGCGGAGCCGCGCTCTGCCGTTGCGCGCCCGTCTGCGAACAACCCGCCTTGGAGTACCGTGTTCACACTCTCTCCGATAGATGAGCGCACATCTACCAGAACGTGCCCGCGCATTGCAACAAAAATCTCTTTTCCAAAGCAGTTTGAACCGCACCCGAAAACACAAGCGGCTTGCGCTTCGGGGTTGCGCGGTGTAGAAGGGCCGATGACATGAAGAAATTACTTGGCTTGGTCATCTTGGGAGCGCTGGCGTACGGCGGCTGGCACGCTTGGAAGTGGCACAAGGGCGAAGGAAACGCCGCGATTACCGATTTTTTGATCGGAGGCAAGGTCGTGGGCCAACCACAGGTCTGGGTGAGCTTGGATTTCAAGAAGATCCCACCGGGAATCAATCCGACGGACATCAAGATTGTCTTTACAGGCAAACCCATGGAAAAAGAGCGGCAGGAATTTGATTGGAAGTACATCGCGGAACACGCCGAGGTCGCGGTCGAATGGAAAGGGCATGTTCCCGCGCAAGGGTTGTCGGCCACGAATGCGCCCAAACTCAATTATCCCATTGATGTCCGTTTCCCGCTGCTGTTTCGACCCAAGGTCCAAACATCCGGCATTCTGGATTTGCTCACGGTGAACGCCGAGCTGTTCTGGGGTGGACGCAAACAGGACACCCGCTCGACCGGCGCCGACCATTGGTACGAGGCGCAGCTTTCCCATCAATGACCATGGAACGCATCATCAACACAGTGGCGCCGATCCGGATCTGCGATCTGGGCGGCTGGACCGACACGTGGTTCGCGGAGCACGGCAAGGTGTTGAACATCGCCGTCTATCCCTACGTGCAGTGCCAGATGTTCGTGCGCAAGGCCCGCTCGCGCAAGGCTTCGCTCACGATCCACGTGGAGAACTACGGCGACCGCTACACGATTGATCCCAGCGCCATCGAGTATAGCAAGCATCCGCTTCTCGAAGCTTCCGTGGACGCCATGGAAATCCCGCGCAACCTGGACATCGAGGTCGCGCTCTACTCCGAGGCGCCGGCTGGCTGTTCCACCGGCACGTCCGCGGCGGTGTCGGTGGCGTTGATCGGCGCGCTCGATGCGTTGACGCCGGGGCGGATGACACCGGGCGAGGTGGCGGCCAAAGCGCACGAGGTCGAGACCAAGTACCTCAAACTCCAGTGTGGCATCCAGGACCAGATTGCCGCGGCCTACGGCGGCATTTGCTACATCGAGATGACCCGTTACCCGGAGGCGCGCGTCTCCCCGCTCAACATCCCCAATTCCATCTGGTGGGAATTGGAGTCGCGCCTGACGCTCATCTTCCTCGGCAAGACCCACAAATCATCGGACGTGCACAAGAAGGTGATCCGCGAACTCGAAGGCGCCGGAAGCGCGTGTCCGAAGATTGAAGTCTTGCGAAAGCCCCCGGAGAAAGGCAAGAACGCGCTCTTCGCCGGCGATTTCCCCGCCTTCGGACGCGCCATGGACGAGAACACGGCAGCGCAAGTGTCATTGCATCCGTACTTGGTGTCCGACACGGCTCGACAGGTAATGAAGATCGCCCGCCACCATGGGGCGCTTGGCTGCAAAGTCAACGGCGCCGGTGGCGACGGCGGGTCCATCACGATCCTGAGTGACGCTTCGCGGAGCGCGCGTCGGGCGATGATCGCCGAGATCGAGAAGATTGACCCGGCGATCAAACACATTCCCACCTATCTCAGCCGGTACGGGCTGCGGGTGTGGGAGAGTTGAGTTCCGGCTAAAGTCCCAGGCCGGGCGGCAGGCCCATGCCGGCGGTGAGCTTGCTCATCTCGTCGTTCTGGGTTTTCTTCGCCACTTCGAGCGCGTTGGTCACGGCGCTGACGATGAGGTCTTCGAGCATCTCGACGTCGTTGGGGTCAACGACCTTCGGGTCAATCTTGATGCGGGCGATGGTGCCATCGCATTTCGCGACGGCTTTCACGGCGCCGCCGCCGGAGGTCGCCTCGACTTCGCGCTGGGCGAGTTCCTCCTGCACCTTCTGCATTTGTTCCTGCATCTTCTGCGCTTGTTTCAAAAACTTTCCGAGTCCGGCCATGATTACTTTCTCACCTCCACGATGGTTCCTTTGAACACTTCCAGCGCTTTCGCGATCAACGGGTCATTCCGAAAATCAGCGGGCTGCGCCGTTTTGGTTGCTGGCTTCGGCGACGCCGGGGCGGCGGCCTCGCTCACCTCGAAGCGCAACGTCACGTCCATGTGCAACTTCTCCTTCAGCCGCGCCCGCAAGATCTCGTGATTGCGTGTCGTGTCCACAAACTCCCGCTGCGTCGCAAACCCCGGGTCGAACCCCACGGTCAAGACGCCACTCTTCAATCCCAACAGCTTTGCGCCGACAAGATGCGCTTTTGCCAGTGGTGTCACCTTCCCCAGATGCTCGACTGCGTACGCCCACGCTTCCTCGACGGACGTCGGTGTAGCAGCCGCCGTCCCGGCGGCGGGTGTCGGACGGATCGCTGAAGATGCCGCCGGGACGGCGGCCGCTACACCAATGCCGGACTTCAATTCGTTGAGCTTTTTCAACACACCGTCAATGCCAACCATCTCGCGCGCCTTGATGGCGCGCACCAACGCAATCTCCAGAAACACCCGCTTTGCGAGCGCGTACCGGAGCCTGCCTTCCGCCGCGCTCAGGGCGTCCATCATTCGCAGCACAGTGTCGGAGTCAGTCCTCTCGGCCTGTTTCTTGAGCAATGCCAACTCGGTATCAGGCGCCTCCACGAGTTCGGCAGCCTCCGCGCCGAGTGTCGTCACCAGCAGGTTGCGGAAATGATCAAGCACGTCACTCAGCAACCGCTGCAAATCCTTCCCTGCCCCGTCCAATTCCTTCACGATCAACAGCACCGCATTGGTGCCGCCGTCAATCAGCGCGTTGGTCAATGCCGCCAGCTTATCGTGCGCAACAAGACCAAACACCTGAAGCACATCCTTCTCCTCGATCTTGTTTCCGCAAAATGAAATCAGTTGGTCAAGGGTGCTCTCCGCATCACGCATCCCACCCTCTGCGCCACGCGCGATCGCCGCAAGCGCCGCTTCATCCACTTTGACCTTTTCACTCTGGGCGATCTCCTTCAGGTGCTTCACAATCAGCGCCGATGAGATCCGCCGCAGGTCGAAACGCTGGCAGCGGGAGAGAATCGTCGGAAGAACTTTCTGTGCTTCCGTAGTCGCCAAGAGAAACTTCACGTGCGGCGGCGGTTCTTCCAGCGTCTTCAGCAGCGCGTTGAACGCCGCATTGGAGAGCATGTGGACCTCATCAATGATGTAAATCTTGAACTTCCCATGCGCCGGCGCGTAACGGCAAGTCTCGCGCAGCTCACGGACCTGTTCGACGCCGTTGTTGGAAGCGCCGTCAATCTCCAGCACATCCAACGAGCGGCTCTCCGCGATTTCCTTGCACGAATCGCACTTGTCACACGGCTTGGTTGTCGGTCCCTTGGCGCAATTCAGCGCTTTCGCAAACACGCGGGCGATGGTGGTCTTGCCGATGCCGCGCGGTCCGACGAAGAGGTAAGCGTGGGCGAGGCGGTCCTGTTCAATGGCGTTCGTGAGTGTGGTGGTGACATGTTCTTGTCCCACCACCTCATCGAATTGCTGCGGGCGCCACTTGCGCGCCAAGACTTGATATTGTTCTGCCATTTGATACTCGCTGCGAAAATGAAAAAGGTCGTGCACCCCGAGTTGACAAGCCGCGCCGGTTTGCGCGCGGCGGTTGAAGCTCCCGTCGGGCGACCCGACGGCACATGGAACATCAAGCGTACCGTTGCTGTCTTCCGACCCTGGCGGGGTTTGCAGGCAACCATTGCATCGGACCCGGCGTTCAACGCCGCCCCGCCGTTGCTTGCCCACGCGGCCGCCGCGTCGGGTGTTCCGCCCAGCTAAAGCGGGTTGCTGGTACAGGGAACCGCTAACTCCCCGCGTAGCACGACCAAATGTCAAAAAAACTGGAGCCAACGGTCGGGTTCGAACCGACGACCTGCGGTTTACGAAACCGCTGCTCTACCGGCTGAGCTACGTTGGCACACAACGAACGCGCCGCATTATGCCACGAGTTTGCCGGTTGGCAAGCATCAGCTTGGCAAACCGCAGAACAACAGCGTACACATCCGACAATTGACACGTGTGTTACGATGACGACATGGATACGGGTGCATCAGTGCCGGTGTACGCCACAGCGCAGGCTGACCATAAATACATTTCCGTCTGCGCTCAGAACTTCCAAAAATTGCTCGCCCATGACCGCTTGGCGGATGCCGACCAACAGTTCGCCGATATCCAGCAACTAATCGAGGTAGATGTAAAGGAACATTTTACGCACGAGGAAACCCGTGTGTTTCCCGTGTTGCTAAAGCGGAATCTCGGCGAGGCAGTGACTAGACTTATACTTGAACTTCAACAAGAACATATACCCCTCTTGGCTCGCGCAAAACAGTTAAACGACTTGTTACACCATCGTAAACTGGCCTATTGCAGTACTGAACTATGGATGATTATCGCCAACTTCCTGACGGACTTTCAGAAACACGCCAACAAGGAGGAGTTCTTGTTCGCGCTATTTCCTGCCGATCCAGCATCGTAGCGACCATCACGCTACCAATTCGACAGATCCATCTTCTAGAAGCGAACCGATTCTCGGCGCCGTTGCGTAAACCGACAAATTTGGGTGTAACCGCAGGCTTTAGCTTGCGCGATTGCCTTGTCGAAGTCCGCGCCGACGTCCTGCGGAAGATGCGCGTCGCTACCGAGCGTGATGGGCACGTTTAGTTCGCGCGCGATGCGAAGAAATTCTTCCGACGGATAAATCTCCCGACACGGTTTCCGCAACCCGGCTGTGCTGACTTCGATGGTCGCGCCAGCATCGGCAACCACGCGCAGCGCGCGTTGATACATGGCACTGCCATGTATCGTCGAGCGGTGGCCGAACTTCTTGGGAAGGTCTGGATGCGCAAGGATGTCGAACAGCCGCGAGCCGGCGGCTTGCGTCCAAAGGTCGAAGTACTGCCGCCAGCGTTCATCCACGTCTTGCCCTTTCCAATCCTCCGCGCTTCGGTCCACGGGAAAGTCGCCAATGAAATGGACGCTGCCGATGAAATAATCCCACGGATACATCACAGCGAGTTCGCGCACCCACGACTCGCTACCGGGCATGTAATCCACTTCGAGGCCGAGTTTGATGGAGAGTTGAGGGAATTCGCATTGCGCCTCGCGCACCCACCCGACATAAGTACTGAGGTCGCTGCGCTTCAGCGTCCAATCAGTGTCACGATCCAGTAGCGGCGCATGGTCGGAGCAGCCAATCTCGTCGAGGCCCCGTTCGATGGCGACGCGTGCGTAGTCTCGTGGCTCGCCGACGCCGTCGGTCAGACGAGTGTGCATGTGATAGTCCAGTCGCATGGCGGCAGTGTAGTGGTTGTCAGACCAACGGCAAGCCTTTCTGAAGTCCGCTTACGCCGGCTGCGCATACGCCCTCATGCCGTCAGGTGTTGTGTAATAGCTGTTACACAACACCGGACGACCTCAATGCCCCTCGTTTCGCAATCGAAGGAACCGGCAGGCCAACGGACCGATGCGATGCGGTCAAAAGGTTTGACGAGTTGCCCGACAATCGGCCATCATCACGTTCACCGCCTATGAAGCGATTACTTGCCATGCTTTTTGTGAGCGCCACCACGTTCGCCGCGATAACACCCAACATCGTGTTCATCCTCGCCGATGATTTGGCGACGTGGGAACTCGGTTGCTACGGCGGGCGGAATGTGCGGACACCGAACATTGACCGGCTTGCCAGTGAAGGGATGCGGTTCACTGCCACATTCGCCTCCGAGGCGATGTGCGTGCCGATCCGGTCGTCGTTGTACACGGGTTTGTTTCCTGCGCGGCACGGCGCGCACCGCAACCACGCCGCCGTCAAACCCGGCACGCAAAGTGTCCCGCACTACTTGGAACCGCTCGGCTACCGCGTGGGACTAACCGGCAAGGTCCACGTCAAACCAAAGAAGGCGTTCCCGTTTGAGACCGTGCCGGGATTCGAGCCGAATTGCGTCGCCGAAACGGCCAACTACGACATGGCCGGTATTTGCGACTTCATGACGCGCGACCCAAAGCAGCCGTTCTGTCTGTTCGTCTGTTTGGTGTTGCCGCACGCGCCGTGGACGGTGGGCGACGCCTCGCATTTCCCAACGAACAAGCTCGTGATGCCGCCGATCATGATTGATACGCCGGATATGCGCGTGGCGTTCTCGAAGTATTGCGCGGAGGTTGCGGCGCTCGATCAACAGGTCGGCGACATTCTCAAGGCTGTTCCGAAGAACAACACGCTGGTGGTTTTCGGAGGCGAACAAGGCCCGCAGTTCCCCGCCGCGAAGTGGACGCTGTTCGCGCCCGGCCTCGCCAGCGCGATGATCGCCCGCTGGCCCGGTCACATCAAACCTGGCACGGTCTCCGACGCCATTGTCCAATACGAAGATGTCCTGCCCACGATGATCGAAGCCGCCGGCGGCGCAGCGCCGACAACGCTGGATGGCCGCAGTTTCCTCCCGGTGTTGACCGGCAAGAAGACCGCGCATCGCGACTTTGCTTTCGGCATTCACAACAACGTTCCGGAAGGCCGACCGTACCCGATTCGCAGCATCCGCTCGCCACAGCACAAGCTCATTCTCAACCTCACCCCGGAAGATGAGTACCACGAGAAACACATGATGGACATTGATCGCGAGGGATATTGGAAATCCGTGGTCGAGGCAGCGCGTCGCGATGCACGGTCGGCGCGCTTGTTGAGCCGTTTCCTGAAACGCCCCGCCGTCGAGTTATACGACGTTGCGAACGACCCGTGGGAGATGAACAATCTCGCCGAGAAGCCGGAGTTGGCCGGTGCGCGCCGCGAGTTGGAAAATCGGCTGCGCGCCTGGATGAAAGAGCAGGGCGACCCCGGCGCGCCGCTCGACTTACCGGAGAAGAAACAATGAGAACAACGATCACGATTTTGCTGGCATGTTGTGCAACGGCTCTTGCGGCGCCCGCCAAACCGAGCATCCTGCACATCCACGCCGACGACCATCGTCCTGACGGCTTGCGCGCGCTCGGCAACAAAGTCTTGCAGACGCCGAACCTCGACACGCTCGTCGAGCGCGGATTTGTCTTCACGCGTTGCTACACGCAAGGTTCGATGGTGGGCGCAGTCTGCCTGCCCAGCCGCACGATGATGCTCACCGGCCGCTCGTTGTTCCGCATCCCCGGCCGCGAGCAGAAAGGCGACCCCGCAACGACGTTGCCAAGCGTGATCAAGAGCGCCGGTTACGAAACCTGGCACATGGGCAAGGCCGGCAACGAATACACCACCGGCCTGAAGGCGTTCGATACGAATCTCCTCGACGAGAAGGGCGAACGTGCCGGCGCCAGCCGCCGACACGCCGACGCGACAATCAAGTTCGTCACCGAGCGCGACAAATCGAAGCCCTTCTACATCTATCTCGCCCCGTCCGTGCCGCACGACCCGCGCAGCGCCGAACCACAGTTCCACAGGCTGTACGATCCGTCGAAGATCGCGCTGCCACCCGCCTTCATGCCAGTTCACCCGTTCGACAACGGCGACATGATCGTCCGCGACGAGAAACTCGCTCCGTGGCCGCGCACGCCCGCCGACACGAAGCAGCAACTCGCCGATTACTACGCCTGCGTCACCGGCCTCGATCATCACGTCGGCCGCATCTTCGAGGCGCTGAAGAAGACCGGCCAGTGGGACAACACGATCATCATCTTCACCGGCGACAACGGCCTTTCGCTCGGCGAGCACGGCTTGTTCGGCAAACAGAACCTTTACGAGTTCGGCGGGATGCACGTTCCCCTCGTCATCGCCGGCCCCGGCGTCCCAAAGGGACGCAGCGACGCGCTGGTCTATTTGATGGACTTGTTCCCGACGTTCTGCGATTTCGCCGGCGCAACGCCGCCGCAGCCCATCGAGGGACGGAGTCTTGCGCCGGTCATCCGCGGCAAGGCCGCGAAAGTTCGCGACGCGCTCTACACCGCCTACCGTGAGTGTCAGCGCGCGGTGCGCGATGATCGCTGGAAACTGATCCGCTATCCGCAGGTCAACGTCACGCAGTTGTTCGATCTGCGCGCTGACCCGCGCGAGTTGACGAACCTCGCCGATAAACCGGAACACGCGGGCAAGGTGAAGGAAATGTTGGCGCTGCTGAAGAAAGAAATGGCGGCCTACGACGATCCGGTGGCGTTGGAAGTCGCGAATCCCAAGCCGACCGCATGGACGGCGCCGACTGGGAAGGAAATCAAGCATCACTGGCTGTGCGTGGACAACGGCAAGAACCTGTTGATACGCGTTGATCAGCTCCGTCCCGACAAATCATGGGCGAAGCCGATACCGCCCGGCTCGCGCGATATCCAATTGATTGAGGATGGTCGCCGTATTCTTGTCAGCCACGGCAATGGCGCCGCTGAATACAGGTTCGGCACCGGGGAACCAGACGGCTGGGCGGTCACACGATACTCTGGCATCCAGAGCGCCGTGCGCTTGTTGAACGGCCACACACTGTTGGCACGTGTTGACGCCACGGTGTACGAACTGGACGCTGATGGGAAGGAAATCAGTTGCGTCACTCCGAAGGAGAAGCTCGATATCCGTCTGATGCGATTGCTGGACAATGGTAATCTGTTACTAGGCGGTGCCACACCAAAAGCGATAGTGGAACTCGCGCGCACTGGAGCGGTCGTCAGGAAGATTCCGTTGTCAGGGAAGGGGTACACGGCGGTACGCCTCGCCAACGGCCATTACCGCAGCGGTACCGGTGACGAATGCAAAGTCATCGAGATGGACGCTGACGGGAAAATCTATTGGTTCGTCGGCGGCAAGGCAGAACACCCTTCTTTGGGCCTCGATTTCTTTTCCGGCTGGGACACGTTGCCGAACGGCAACATTGTCGTCGCCAATTGGCTCGGACACGGCAAACAAGGCAAAGGTTGTCACCTCGCCGAGTTCACGCGCGACAACAAACTCGTCTGGACCTGGCAGGACCACGCGTTGGCAAGACAGATCACTAACGTGAAGATGCTGGAATAACCACCGACTTGTCGGTGATGACGACGGGCGCGTCGTAGAGCGGAATGTCCTTGAACGTGGTCGTGTCGCCGTCAACCGTGACCATTGCTCCGGGGATTTCGTGGATGCCGCCGGTGATGATGTCCACCCAGACGGGGTCTTGGAAACGCGCTTTGCGGACAGTCACGGTCGCCTTCACGGTGGTGTTGTCATCGGACGGCACGCCGCTCTTGACCCAGAGCGTAAGCAATGTTTGGCCGTCGGGTGTTTTGTAATAGCTGTTACATGACACCGGACGACTGCATTGGACGTCGCAGGGCGTGTCTTTGATGCGGTGGAGGGTGTTGTCGAAAATGGAGACGACGTTCTGGACGGCGTAGTAGGCGATCTTCACTTTGAGAAGACGATACGCTTTATCGGTCTTGAGCAGGCCATAGCGGTCCATGTCGCCGAGCCGGTAACCGTCCTGACGGTTGTAGTCTAGGTCGGCGATGGAAAAGACCAGCGACTCGACATCGTGGCCGAGATCGCCGAGCATCCGACGGGTGTCCCACTTGGCCTGCGTCAGTTCCGTCCACGGGTACTTGCTCAACGCGCCGCCGAGGCAGAACTCCGATTGCGTGCCGGCTTCGCCCTGCCAGAGCTTGATCGCGGGTGCGTATTGCTGGAACAACTCCTTGAGTTTGGCGACCTCATCGTAATGCTTCTCGTCGGGATTGCGTGTGTAGGCATGGTAAATGAACCAAGTGAAAAGTGACTGCTTTTGTTTCTCCGTAATGCGCTTGAGCCAACCCTCCGCATACTTTACCGCCGGCGAATTCAATACACCGCCGGCGATGTGCGCGTCAGGGATCACACGCTTGATGATCTCGGCGGTGCGGATGTTGAAGTCGGCGGTCATTGCGGGTGTGTGCGCCTTGTTGTTATTCGGCTCGTTCCACATTTCCCAGTCGCGCACCCTGCCCTTGTATCGCGTCGCCATCGCCTCGACCCATTTGTCCCAAGCCGCCAGCGCCTCCTCGGAAGTCGGGAAACCGCCGGACAAATGACGGCTGCCGCCGCCGGAGTAGATCGGGTTGCCGTAGTTGGTCTGCAACAAAATCTCCAGGTCACGGCGGCGCGCGTCCTCAATAATACGGTCGAGCCAGCGCCAGTCGTACTTGCCTTGGTCGCGCTCGGTTTTGGCCCAACCGCCTTGCAGACGGATCTTCTTGATTCCGAGCGGCACGAGATAGTCCTTGTAGGAATCGTAATTGGCGAAATCCCGGTCGAGAGTTTCGCAACCCAGGGACCAGTTCTGTTCGCCGCCGATCTCGTGGATGCTGCGCGGCATGAGCGTGCCGATGCGTTTCAGGCCCGGTGCCAATGTGGTTTGCACTCGTGTCTCAGAAGTGTCCAGTATCTGGGCTGACACAATTGTTGTCAGGCCCAGCGCCAATATCATGAGATTCCGTGTCATGTATGCAGGCTAGGACTGTCGGCTGTCGGAAGCAAGCCTCATGATGAGCTTGCAGGCGTGCTGCCGCTGTGTCACACTGCCGCGTAATGAAGAACACGTTTTGCATAGGGCTGGTGTTGATTTGCCTTCTGGCCAACGGATGCGCGGTCGGTATCCCGCTCTTGCCGGCCCTGATGTTTGGACAGAATTCGTCGCCGGTGATTGTGAAGCCGCTGGAAACCGCCGCGGAATAACTGGTTCGGTTGATTCCATGACACAAACGCTTCTCCTGCTCCTCGCTCTAAGCTCTGCCGTGGGGGCCGACGCACAAGTGCGCGTACGAGCGCAGAATTTCATCGTCAATCCTTCCACCGGCCCGTTGACACACATTGTGGTGCAGAACCCTACCAGACGGAGCGTTTCCGGAACACTGCGCGTGCAATTTCCCGACGGTTGGAAGGTGTCGCCGACGGAACGCGCTATCGTCCTGAAACCGGGCGAGACGAAGAAACTGCCATTCGCCATCGAGAAGGGCGCGGATGTGGCGGCGAACTCGTACCCAGTGCGGATTCAGTTCGGCGAACTGAACGTGCAACAACATGTTGTTTGTGCCAGCGCGCCGTATTTCAAGCCCACGATTGATGGCGACCTCACCGAGTGGAAAGACTCAATCCCCATCGCATGTGCGGGGACTGTCGTGCGGACGTATTGGAGCAGCAAGCAATTCGCGCTTGCCGTCGAGGTCGAGGAAGAGAAACTCACGGGGAAGCGCGGTGTCGAGTTTTCGTTGGCGGCGTCGGAGGATGGAAAGCGGTATGCGTTCTTTGTCGGGGCCGACGGCACGTGCGACGGCGTAACGGCAGTGGTGAAGCGAGACGGGAAAGTGACACGCTACGAGATTGGCGTGCCCTTCAAGCTGATGCCGGAGATAAAACCGGATGCAGGACGCGAGTTCTTATTCTCGCTGGTCGTGCACGACCCCGACGGAACGGGACCGCGCGACATTGGCACGGTGATGAACCCGTTGCCGGGACAACGTCAATTTGAGTTCGGCTTTTGTTCGTCCATACATTAAGAGGAACGGCAGCGAAAACGAGGAACGGAGCACACCGTTCTTTCTCTTAAAACACTGAAAAAAGAGATTGACGACACGGCTGAAGCGTCAAACACTGACGAGCAGCATTAAGGCTGGTGCTACTGGAGCGAACCGGTGGCATGAAAGGAGACTCATGAGTACAAGTCTGGCAAGCAATCTCGTGGGGAAAAATCTAAACGGTTGGCAGGTTGACAAGAAACTATCGAAAGAGGAAACCACTGGCGGTGCCTTTTCATCTGGCTACGTTGTCCATGATCACAAAGGTCGTCAGGCGTTCCTTAAGGCCGTAAATATCGAGTACGCCATGACCGCAGTTGCTCATCATGGGAGCCTCACAGATTTGATGAACAGCCTAACGGAGGACTTCAAGTATGAACGTGATCTCCTCGTGTTCTGCGGAAAACATCGCATGGATCGAGTTGTGTTAGCGATCGACAGCGGAGAGTACAGAGAGTCAGGATACGCGTATTTCGTTCCGTATCTAGTTTTTGAATACTGTGAGGAAGGAGATGTGCGACGCCAGACTCGAATGCTCGATCCAGGCCTTGCTTGGCGACTCCATGTTTTCCATGGCGTTTGCGTAGGTGTGCAGCAGCTTCATTCCAAAGATGTGGCACATCAAGACCTGAAACCTTCCAATATTTTGGTGTTCAACGGAAACGAAGCAAAAATCGCAGACTTAGGCCGTTCCACCAAGAGAGGACCGAATGCACGATTTGATGCCGAAGGTCATTGCGGTCATATTGACTATACACCCATCGAATTACACTATCGCCATTACGAGGCGGATTGGAATGTTCGCCGAAAAGGTGCGGACCTATACATGTTAGGCGGTATTTTGGCGTTCCTTGCCAGTAATGTGCATTTCTTCAGCCTTGTTCTGGGAAGGATTCCCTCGACACACCACCCGCTCACGTGGCGAGGTAACGACTACAAGTCGATTCTTCCGATATTGGAGAATGCCACCTGCGGTGCCATACGCGAAGTAGTTGCTTCACTACCTCCTGAAGTACAACCTGATATTCAAAACCTACTGCTTTGGCTTTGCAATCCAGACCCTGCGAAGCGCGGCCATCCAAGAACGCTTGAGGCGATGATTGGAAGCCCGTTTTCGCTGGAGCGCATTATTTCCATAGCAGCCAGAGTTGCTAAGAGAGCTCATATTCTAGCCAAATGACTGAAACCGGATTAGACAATCGCATCGTCCTCCCTCAGTGGCTTGACTTTCGGAAAGCTGCCGAGCAACGGGAAGCATACGCTTTCGAACGCGAATTGGCACGTCAGGATTACGGACCTTCGATTGCGGCATTTACTGAAGCATTTGCCGATTTTGAGCGGGAGCCATCGCCTTTTGTTGCCACCGAACTGATGGGGATCGCCCACGTCCTTCGGCAAGATGACACCGCTCGCCGGCTTGCTGAATACGTTCTCTCGCAATCTATAGTTGGTCTTGTTGCCCTTAATCAGGCACGTAGAATCTTAGGTGATCAAGGCCGCGCTCAGTCAACTGATCTCCACGAACGTGTTAAGATAACGAAGAGTCACGTTCGTCAATTTCCAAGAGATGCCATCGCATGGCTTGAACAGGCGCGTCTTTATACAATCCTCGGTCAGAGGTATAAAGCGCGGGTGGCTATCATGGCCGCCCTGCAGCTTGCTCCCACACACCGATATATTGTGCGCTCTGCAATTAGGTTCTTCATGCATTTTGACTGGTGGGATGATGCCTTGCGCTGCGCAGAGCGTGCTTATGCGGCTACAAGTGATCCGCTTATTCTGGGACCCCTTCTCAGCGTGGCCACACATCTCCAGAAACTGCCTCAAAAACTAAAACTTTTGGCACAGTCAGCACTTAATGCTCCAAACCATTTTCTTTTTTCTGAAACCCTTGAAGCCATTGGTACCTTAGAAATCATCTACGGAGCCGAGAAGAAATCCCGTCGTTTCTTCAAACGAGCTTGGATAGACCCGGCCAAAGCTGTGATAAGTCACAGTCAATGGGTTTTACGTGAACATCTGCCCGGTCTTGCCACCGAACAACGGATTGATTTTTCGCAAAGCCCTGAGGCATTGAGTTGGTTAAGATATGCCGTTCTTGATTTGCGCGGTGCAATAGCTGGTACACAAGAATGGGAATTGGAAGAGCCATACGCGCGGCGTCCTAACATTCTTGGCTCCTCTATTGCCTGCGTTGCAGATGATTTTACCGGGGCAGAAGCTATTGCGAAGCGCGGACTCAAGGCGAATCCTCATGACGTAACCCTCATAAACAACTTAGCATTTGCCCAATTGAGAAGCGGGAGAGTTGCTGACGCCGAAAACACTTTTGCTCCGCTTAAACAAATTCTAAGTGAACAGAATCAAATTGCTCCCATCGCTACTTATGGTCTTTTGCTTATGTCTCAAGGTCACTTCGATGAGGGTGTTGCTCAGTATGTGGAAGCGGTAAATAGAGCGAAATCGGCAGCCGATCTCACCAGCGCTACGCGTGCTACACTCAATCTTCTTATATCGATGTTCGAGACTGCAAAGAAACTCGATCCAGTCCTACTAAAGGCAACAAGCAACGCCTTGAAAGCAGCGACCGACCCAGGATGCTTCGCTACTGGCATTTCTTTGGCAAGAAAATTGGCAAAGGCAAATATTTCCGGTTCTGACCCAATAGCTACCGCTAGTCGCGAGTTCATCGAGTGCGTTCAGATCGAGAAGAACAGGTTTCTGAATTCTGTCTTTGCATGCTTATTGCCCCGAATTGCCAGTTCATCCGTAGCCGAAGCAGCTTCAACGTAGGTTCCGTTATAGCCGCACTTCAGTCAGCAGCGTTGAAGTGTTTACACTTCCGATTCGCACAGCGTGTTCTTGACGCGCGGATTGCGTTGGTTGCATACTACAATTGCAGTTTGAAGGAGGAATGCCATGAAACGAATCTTGTTCGCAGTGATGTTGATGGTGGCAGCGAGCGGCTTTGCCGCTCCGGTTTTGTTCCGGACGGCCTCAGCGACCGACGAGGACCCCGCAGCAGCCGGACGGAAGGCTGCGGAGGCGCTGAAGTCGGCGCTCGGCGGCGTCGAACCGCAAGTGGTGTTGATGGCCGATTGTTTCGAGGACAAGGAAAACAAGGAGAAGGCGCTCGCGGCAGTAACGGCGGTGTTGGGGCGCGACAAGGTCTGCGGCGGCGCGACGTACGGCACGTTCACGCAGGCAGGCGCGTTGACGCAGGACGCGGTCGGCTTGCTTGCGATCAGCGGCGTGAAGGTCAGCGTGGCGTTCGAGGGGAAACTTTGCGCGGCGGGATTGACGATGGAGAAGGACGAAGCGGCGTTGACGGCGGCGTTGGGCGGCGCGGGCCAACGGCTCGCCAAGAAACTCACCGGTGCGGACAAAGGGAAACTGTTGATCATGATCGCCGACGCGCATTCGCCAAAGAACCAGTTGTTGCTCGATGGCGTGCAATCGGTCGTCGGCAAGAAGCTGCCCGTCACCGGTGGTTCGGTAAACAAGAACGCCGGACAGAACTGGATTTACTATCAAGGCAAGGCGTACACCGATGCTGCGGTGGCGCTGTTGTTGAGCGGGGATTTCGATCTGGCGCAAGCGGGACGACAGGCAAAGGACAACGACGCCGTCATCAGCACGGCCAAGGATGGCGCGGGTGAAGCGCAAACGAAGCTTGGGAAAAAACCTTTCGCGGTCCTCGCGTTCGACTGCGCGGGACGCAAGGGCAAGCTCAAGAATGTTGGCGATGAACTGAGCGCGATACAGGCGTCGCTCGGCAGGGACGTGCCGTTGTTCGGCTGCTACTGCGCCGGTGAATTTGGGCCTGCGGACGCGACGGACGTGGACAAGTCAATCTGCTACGGTCGCGGCTGGCACGTGATGATCACAGCGCTCGGAACAAAGTGAATAGGAGAAACGCAGTCGCGTCCATTGGAGCAATGCAAATGAATCTACAATCTCGTCGTAGTTTCCTGAAACGAATCGCTGGCGCGGGAGCGCTGCTGGCATTTCCAACTGTCATCCCGTCGCGCGTGCTCGGACTTGACGGCACCGTCGCGCCGTCGAACCGCATCGTGATGGGCGCCATCGGCACCGGCGGCAAGGGCCGGCACGACATGCAGGCGTTCCTCGGCCACAAGGACCTGCAACTGGTCGCCGTCGCCGACGTGGACCGCGAACATCGCGAGCGCGCGAAGGAACTCGTGGACAAGCATTACAATAACACCGACTGCGCGCAGTACGGCGATTTCCGCGAGGTGTTGGCGCGCTCGGACATTGACACCGTCAACATCGCGACGCCGGACCATTGGCACGCGCTCATGGTCGTCGCGGCGTGCAAAGCCGGCAAGGACATGTATTGCCAGAAACCGTTTGCGTCGAGCGTTGCAGAAGGGCGCGCCGCGGCCGACGCGGTGAAACGATACGGGCGCATCTGCCAGGTCGGCAGCCAGGAGCGGTCGCGCGCCACGGGTCGGTTCATGTGCGAACTGGTCCAGAACGGCTTCATCGGCAGGCTCCGGACGGTCACAGCGAATCTGCCGATTGACACGGTGCAGACTTGTGACGCCCAACCTCCGGAACCCGTGCCACCGGGCTTTGATTACGATTTCTGGCTGGGACCAGCGCCATACGAGCCGTACACGACAAAACGCTGCCACTTTTGGTATCGCTACATTCAGGATTACACGCCGGGCGAATTGATTGACCGCGGCGCGCACATCTGCGACCTCGGCCAGTGGGGCGGCGGTCACGCGTTCACAGGGCCGGTGGAGTTTGAGGGTAAAGGCGAATTTCCGAAGGAAGGATTGTTCGACACGGCCATCGCCTACGACATTCATGCGCGGTATGCGGACGGCGTGAAACTGCACATGACCGACAAGGCTCCGCGCGGCGTCAAGTTCGAAGGCGATGAAGGCTGGCTCTTCGAGCACATCCATTCCGGCGTACTCGAAGCCAGTTCCCCATTGTTGTTGAAGGCGCAGATATCTTCGTTGGGCGTGCATCTGTACGACAACACCAACGACCACAACCGCAATTTCCTCGACTGCGTGAAGACACGCAAACAGCCGATCGCACCGGCGGAGTCGGGGCATCGCACGTCGTCGCTCTGCCACATTGCGAACGTTGCGTTGTTGCTGGGGCGGAAGTTGCGTTGGGATCCGGACAAGGAGCGATTCCCCAACGATCCTGTCGCCAACGCAACGCTCGCCAAGCCGATGCGCGCCCCGTGGACGTTCGACGCCGTGTAGCCGCGGGCTTTATGCCCGCGCAGGCGTAAAGCCTGCGACTACCGCGCCGTGGGTGGCTGGTAATCGGTGGCGAGATAGAACGGCGCGGCTTGTTTGAACAGCGCGGCAATGTACGCCGTGTCCGTCTCGTCGAGCAAACCGAGGTACACTTCGTGTCCGGTCCGCCGGCGCGCGGCTTGCACGATCATGTTCACGTCGTGAAAGATTTTCTCGTCGCGCGGTTGCATCAGGAACATCAGCCCATACGTCCGTCGTTGGCCGGGCGGCGTTCCCTCCGGGGTGCGATCGCAAATCCACGCCGCCCGGAAATTCCGGTGCTGGCGCAACACCTCGAACACCGGCTGAATCAGGTCGGTCGGATACTCCGCCGGCGGCACGACCCGCGCGCGGAACTGCTCGCGCGGTTCTGCGTTGGCCGGTGGTTTCAGCGCGGACCCGTCGGCCAGATCGCGCATCAAGTCCGGCGGAATCACGACCAAGCCCGTCGTGCACGACTTATTTACCACCGCGCGCAAGCCCATGGCGCCGAGGGCTTGGAGCAACTGCCGGGCGGGCATCGCGGCCGGTACATACTTGTTGTCCGGGATCCCGTCCCGTTTCATTCCCTCCTCGGCGCGTTCCAGCGAGGAGAACACCATCACGATCTCGCCTTTCTGGTCGTTGATCACGATGAACGGACACGGCATCCCATTCTTGAGTTCCAAGGATTCGCCTTCGACTTCCGGGTGATAGGGGAGCAGTACATACAATTCTCCTTCGATCAATGCCCGATACAAGGCCGGCGTGGCCGACACGCTTCGCTGCAGCGCGCGGAGGGCGTCATCGAGAGCGTTCACAGGGAAATAGTCGGCCATGGCGGAAGTATATTGCGCTCTTCGCCCCGACAAGTCCAGCCCCGGCAATCCTATCTGAACCCTGACTGCTGACTACTATCTTTCAATGCTGGGTGTTGTGCCATGTCCCGCTTGTACCAACTTCGACGGAGATACTGAATGAGAAAATAGGTCGTTCACCACGGAGGCACAGAGGACGCGGAGGTTTTTAGTCACGGATGTTCACGGACTTGATAGCCGCAAAAAACACAAGAATCGCAAAGGTAGGGACGGACCGCCGGGCCGTCCGCCTTCCCGGTTGTCATCCTGAGCCTGTCGAAGGATCTCAGACGTTCTCCGTGTCTCCGTGTCTCTAGCGAAGCGGGTGGTAAAATTCGTGCCGAGGCGCTTCTAAACACCCTCGGAAAAATCAGTTCAGCAGCGGAAACAAGGATTTCACGTCGTCAAAAAAAACTTCCACAGCCGTCAGTGACTGATAAGGAATCACTTGAGACGCAGATGTCTTAATAGGAATATCTATCAGATAACAGCCCCATCGCCTTCACTCGCAACCAGTCGGAAATTTAGTTCGCTCTCGACAGGTTTCGGCAATTCGTTTGCCGTTATTCGACAACCAGCATTAAATGAGCGCGCCTCAATGGTCGGATGAAACGCAATAACGAGTGTTGGTAAAGGCTCTGGATGGTGTTGTTTCAACTCTTTGATTTTGACGTGTACTTGATAATCGTCACCCACCCTTTCAATTCTTGTCGATGTATTGACAAAAGGCGGTTCGATGTCGGGAAATGGCATCGTCATTCCGATCCCTTCATATCGATTACGGCGTTGTGGGGTAGCTGGCGGTTCAATGTCCTCTTCTTTCAGGACGAAAACTGGTTGCGAAAAACGAATATGAATATCAACATTATGCGCTGGGGCTGTTCCTGTATTACGAACTGCTAACTGAACCTCAAATGCGCGGGAGCACATACCAGCAAGCGCGTCTATCTTCTCATTGTGGATGACACAACGCTCGTGGTACGCTTCAAAACTCTCCAAACCAATTAAGTCCAACCCAAGCATGGCCTCATGAAGCGGTTTTCGAGCCTCAACGGGTAAATCAACCTTCTCAAAATGACGTTCAATACCGAGCCGGAACGAATGCAGATTCGTGATGGAATCCGAGTCCTCAAACCCAACAGCAATGATAGGGCGTGTGGCTTTCAAGCTCTCGTTTTCAAGGCGGAGCTTTTGAAGTTCTCTGGCCGTTTCGTCTGGCACACTCGGGAGTCTTTGAGAAGGATCAGGACGAACAAATGCAATATTGCGGGCGCGGCACTTCATTTCCATTCCGCCGTCGTCAGTTGCAAGCAAGACCGGAATTCCTTGATTCTTGCCTTGATGCTCAGCAAGCAATAACAAGATCTGATCATCATCGCTGTCAGGGCTGTAACCGTTCGGAAAGGCATCTTTCCGAATCTCTGAGTCTATGTTAACGAGAGTGACTCCTTCCCGAACACCACCACCATTCTCCCAAATCTCCCGGATTTCCCTAAGTGCTCGCTCGGCACGAGACTGTCTACGCGGGTCGGTCTTGTATTTATCGAGAGCATTAATGACCGGAATGGTCAAGACCAGTTCTATCTCGTCGGCACCACATAACTTTCGCCAGTCAATTTGGCGGATCGGTTCAAACTCCAAAAAAATGCAAGCATCGATAACAACAGCTTTCTTCGTTGCTGTCGGCATATTCAAGACTATGCCAAGTCGCGTTGGTTATGGCAAGCCTCCTCTGGCACGGCTACGGCGGCCAAGGCCTGCTATGGCAGGCGACGACGGAGCGTCGCCCTCCGGAGACAAGGAACAACGCGACCGACGTGAGTTCTGGCTTGAACTCGGTGGAGGGGGTGCGGGGATGATTCGGGGCATGAAAAAACCTCACTCCAAACGGTCAGACAGCAATCCACCTCCTTCGGGACCGCGGCCTTCCTCGATTCCCACGGGCTTGCCGGCGCCAGCCTGCTACGTCGTCGCCGATATCCTCCGGCAAGTACGACTCAAACTCGGCCTCTCCCTCTCGGAAGCGGGAAAACTCTCCGGCGTTTCCGATAGCATGATCGCCTTCATCGAAAAGAAGGAGGCGGTGCCGACGCTCGATAAGGTGTTCCGGTTGCTGGACGCTTATCGCATCCAGATGGTGCTGGTGGCCGGGAACACCCAGTATCGGCTCTGACCGAAGCTCCCAATATCCTGGGATTGCCTTATTCGTAGTCTCTCTGCTTGGATGGCGCCCGTATGACAAGGGCTTGCGCCATTCCAAGACCTGCTTTTGCGCCGTTTGCGCCTGCTATCGCAATCCCAGCAGCCGTTGCGGCCATTTTATCGGGCGTTACCAGCATCATAGAGGTCGCTATGGCCGCCATAGAGGATGCTATGACCACCGTAGCGGGTGCTATGGCCGTCATAGCAAGTCCTACGGTCACCCTAGCGGGTGCTATGGCCATTGTAGCAGGGGCTACGGACGCCCTAGAGGTCGCTACGGTCAGCGTAGCGGATGCTACCGGCATCGTAGAGGGTGCTGAAGCCGCTGTAGCGGCGAGAGTAGAACGGGCGTCTCGCCTGTTTCTTCGGCAATGCAAGCGTAGCGAACAGGCGGGACGCCCGTTCAACTATTTTTCAACGCAGTGAACCCCCAACCACGAGAGGAGTAACATGAGCACCAACAGTGACCCGACTAACAGTTCGCAGGATGGTTTCTTGGATCACCATGATATGTTGAAGGCTGGGTTGACCGACCCGGCGGTGGTGGCGCTGAATATCAGCGCCGACGATATTGCCACGATCAACAGCGATAACACGCTGTTGCACACGAAGAAGAGCGCCAGCGATATCGCCGATGGCGCGGCCCAGCAAGCCACGAAGGAAAAAGATAACGCCTTCAAGTTGGGCAAAGCCAACTACCGGGCCATCCGTCAGCGGATCATGAAGAATGCCGCCTACACGCCCGCCATTGGCGAGTTGCTCGGCATCGAACTCCCGGAAGTCCAGCCCGCTCCGGGCGCGCCGGACCAACCCGTGTTGCACGGCAAGGCGCTTGTCGGCGGCGGCGCGGAAATCAAATCCACCAAGGGCGGCGCCGAAGCCGTGGACATCTACAGCAAACGTGACAACGACGCCGACTTTGTGTTCCTCAAGCGCGTGATGCACTTCCCCTACAGGGACAACCGTCCGCTGCTCGTCGCGGGCAAGCCGGAGAAACGGGAGTATTACGGCGTGTTCGTCCGCCATGACGAACCTTATGGCGACGCCAGCGCCCACATCACCGTCATCGTCAGTGCCTGAAGGAATGGCCCGGGCGGCGCACCAGCCCGGCGTTCGACCAGCAGAAAGAAACGGCGTCCCACGTGGACGCCGACCATGCCGAGCGTGCCGACTGGCCCGACGGTGGGCAGTTACCGGATCGCCGGCTATCAGGACGGTCTTGTCGGAGGCGCAAGCCCGGAGTGCGATTTGCTTCGTCCGCATTATGACTCCGGGTTGAAATGGCCGGACCCGGATAATCCAAGACCTGAAGACCCGCTCTGGGGCGCGGGCGTGCGCGGCGGCATCACATGGGATGGCACATTTTACCGCGACCTGACCCGTTATCCTGCGGGCGGACAATTCTTCTGGAGCGCCTACCTCAAGCCCGGCACCGGTCCCGGCATCAAGAACGGTTACTGGCTCAACTTCGGCTCCGGGTGGTGTCATCTCGCCAACGACGATCCTTCGCAGGTGCTCAGTGGCGCCGCGCCGCGATTGTTTTATGATGTAGGCTGCGTGCCCTCACGCGGCGCCAATGGTGGGACAAACGCCGCGTCGGGGGACGCGGCCTACAGTTCAGGACGTTGGAAACTGGTCATCGAAGCCAACATGTTCGTTACCTATGCCGTCGTCAACGTCTGGACGGGTATCAAGGCCGGTGGCAACGATCCGGCGGGCGTCTATACGCGCCTGTCCGGCTGCGATTCGACGCCCTCCCTCTTTGTCGAAGCCTGCTGACTTCGTCATTAGGGAACCTCCGGTAACTGGTGTTATGCTGTAGGCCGCTTCTGCGAAGCGGCGAAATCCTTCGAGGAACCGCCGACTTACAAAGTCGGCCTACAATGGTTGCCGAGTTGCCGGAGGTGCCCATTAGTCATTCGTCATTGCTCCGCCCTACTTCCGTGTTTGCAACTGAGCGGCGGGTCGCTTATCCTGCCGCCCAATGACGGCGTTGCTCACAAGGTTGTGGCAGACAATCTCCGATTTGTTGTCCCAGTTCGGCGGGGTGCTCCTGTTGTTTTTGGACATCTCCCGCACCATCGTCATGCGCCGGGCGCGCTGGAAGGAAACCATCGAGCAGATCTATAAGGTCGGATGGCAATCGCAGGCCGTCGTCCTGATCACGGGCGCGTTCACGGGAATGGTGTTTGCTGTGCAAACGGGCGTCCAATTTCACAAGGTCAAGATGGATACCGCCGTCGGCCCAGTGGTGGCCATTGCGATGTTGCGCGAGTTGGCGCCGGTGTTGACGGGATTGATGGTGGCAGGGCGCGTCGGCGCGGCGTTCGCGGCGGAATTGGGCACAATGAAGGTGACGGAACAACTCGATGCGCTCCGCGCGATGGGCACGTCGCCGACCGATTATCTCGCGGCGCCCCGATTTTGCGCGCTGGTGGCCGGGCTGCCGATGTTGACGGCGGAAGCAATGGCCTGCGGCATCGGCGCGGGGTTTCTGGTGGCGGTGCACATGCTCAACATTGACCCAGCCTACTACTGGTACAACATGTTGAAGTTCACTGCCGCCAAGGACGTGGTGGCCGGGTTGATCAAGTCGTTGTTCTTTGCGGCGTTCATCGCGTTGATCGCCTGTCACAAGGGATTCAACGCCGACGAAGGCGCCGAGGGCGTCGGGCGCGCCACGACTCAGGCGGTAGTTGTCTCGAGCCTCACGATTTTAATCGCCAATTTCTTCATCGCGGTCGTATTTAACACCATCGTGCCGATATGATCCGCATCGAATCACTCACAAAGGGTTTCCGCGGCTCGACCGTGCTCTCAGGCGTGGACTTCAAAATCCACGACGGCGAGACGGTCGTGATTATCGGTCGTTCTGGCGGTGGCAAAAGCGTCCTGTTGAAACACCTGTGCGGGCTGTTGAAGCCAGACACCGGAAACGTGTGGGTGGATGACGAGGATATTGTGCCGCTCAGTGAACGACGCATGGCACCGGTCCGTAGCAAGTTCGGATTCCTGTTTCAGGGGGCGGCGTTGTTCGACTCGATGACGGTGTTCGACAACGTTGCGTTTCCATTGCGCGAGAAGCGCACGTTTACAGAGGCGGAGATCACCCAGCGCGTCGAGGACGCGCTGGAAATCGTCGGCCTCGCCGGCTCCGGCCACAAGAAGCCGTCTGAGCTGTCCGGCGGCATGCGCAAACGCGCCGGCTTGGCACGCGCGGCGGTCGGCACGCCGAAATATTTGCTCTATGATGAGCCGACAACGGGTCTCGACCCGATCCGCGCCGACACGATCAATAACTTGATTTTGCGGATGCGCGACCGCTTCAAAGTCACCGGCGTCGCGGTAACACACGACATGGCCAGCGCCTACAAGATCGCTGACCGCATCGCAATGTTGCACGATGGCAAGATTCACGCGGTCGGCACGCCCGCCGAAATCCAGGCGACCAGCGATCCGGTCGTGCAGCAGTTCATCCACGGCGTATCGGACGTTACACAGGAGGCGCCCAATGGCAACGCAACGGTCCATTGAAATGCGGGTGGGATTGTTTGTGTTGGTTTGTCTCGCTGTGGTGGCCGGGTTGGTTTGGAAGTTTGGCAAACTCTCGCCCAGCACCGGTCGACGGTATCCGTTGGTCGTGACGTTCGAAAATGTCAGCGGTCTCATCCCCGACGCCAACGTCATGTACGCCGGCGTCTCCGTCGGCAAAGTCCGCGAGATCAAACTCGACGACACCGGCAAGTTCCGCGCGCTTGTCACCCTCGGCATTTCCGAGGGCACCAAGATTCGTCGCGACGCCAAGTTCGTCATCAACCAATCCGGCCTCCTCGGTGATCGTTATGTGGATATCGTCCCTGGCGCCGGCGATGCCGAGCCATTGAAACCGGGTGAAACGGTTGCCGGCACCACAAGCGTGGACCTCACCGAGGTGATTCGCAGCGTCGTGGACGTGCTGCACCAGGCCGGCGGCACCATCGAACGGGTGAATGGCATGCTCCAACGCATTGACGGCGCGATCAAACGCGTGGACGAGATAACGCTCAGCACACAGAACCTTAACCACGTCAGCAGCACGCTGGCGCAGATTGACGTGACGACGAGCAACGCGGCGGGGCTGACCGGCGATTTGCGCGGGCTGGTCAAGGAAAGCCGCGGCAGCGTTACCAATACACTTGCCGTTCTGTCAGCAGCCAGTGAGAACGTCCGCGGCACAACCCGGCGCGTGGATGATTTCGTGCGTGACGCGCAAGGGGACGTGAAACAGCTCATGAAGAACCTTGACGAAAGTACCAAGAACCTCACGGAAAGCACTCAACGACTCAATGCAATCCTGCTGCGGCTGGAAAAGGGCGAGGGCACTGCCGGCAAACTCCTGACCGACACGGCGCTGTACAACGAACTGATGCAAGTCTTGCGCAATCTCGAACAATACGGTTTATTCTACAAGACGTGGCTCGGCCCGAAGGTGCGTCCTGAGGGCCGTGGCACGACAACGGAAACACCGCGGCGTCCCAGCACGCTCGAACCGCCTCCCGGCGGCCTCGCGCCCGTGCCGGCCCGGCCGGCGGCAACATCAATGGAGGGCAGACAATGACGTTGTGGGTTTTACGAATTGTGTTTGTAGGTTTGTGCATGCTGGGCAGTTGGTCCATCTCGCAACTGGACCCGGCCTGGGAACGCCATCCGTGGATTGCGCTGGGAATCGGAATCGCCGCCGGCGCCTCGCTGGTCGGCATTGATCGCGCGACCAGGAGCTTCTCATTGCGCGGCCTGACGGCGGCGACCTTCGGCCTGTTCATCGGCACGCTCGTCAGCTACTTCATCGGCAACTCGAAGATGTTTGAGCCGATTGATCCAAAGTCCCGGTTGATCGCCCAGATTTCGATGTTCCTGTTTTCCACGTACATTGCGATGGTCATCGCGTTGCGCGGAAAGGACGAGTTCAACATCATCATCCCATACGTCAAGTTCCGCCGCGAAGAAGCGCCCGAACGGTTGCTGTTGCTGGATACGAATATCATCATTGACGGGCGGATCCTCGACGTCGCCGCCACCGGGTTCCTCGATGTCATCTTCGTTGTCCCCCGTTTCATCCTGCAAGAGCTTCAGCTCCTCGCGGATTCCAGTGACGATATCAAACGCGCCCGCGGTCGTCGCGGCCTCGACATCCTCAAGCAGTTGCAGAAGAACCCGCGCATCGAAATCAAGATCCACGAACACGATGTCCCCGAGGTCAAAGAGATAGACAGTAAACTCGTCGAGTTGGCCCGCCGCCTGAACGCGGAGATCCTCACCAACGACTACAACCTCAATCGCGTCGCGGAATTACAGAAAGTCACCGTCCTCAACCTGCACGAACTCTGCAAGGCATTGCGCCCTGTCATCCTCCCCGGTGAACACATTTCCCTGCACCTCGTCAAGGAAGGGCGTGAACAAGATCAAGCCGTCGGCTATCTCGAGGATGGCACGATGGTCGTCGTCCAGCGCGCGCGACGCTTCATCGGACAGGCGCCGGACGTTGTCATCGAGAGCGTGTTGCAGACTGCTGCGGGACGAATGGCCTTCGCGCATTTGCTGCAGGGCAACGGCGAGAACTCGCGCAAGAACGGGTAAGCAGGTATGGTTACTGCCATTGTGCTGGCCGCCGGACGATCCAGCCGCATGGGTAGCGGCACCAACAAGCAATTCCTCGAACTGCGCGGCAAACCGATACTCTCGTATTCCCTCACCGCCTTCGAGCAATGCGACGCCGTGGACGCCATCGTCGTCGTTCGCCGGCCGGATTATGCTGAACAGGCGGAACAACTCGCGCTGGGTTTTCAGAAGGTCGTCGCCCTCACCGACGGCGGCGTTGAGCGCCAGAACTCTGTCTGGAATGGCCTCGACAAATGCCCGTCACAAACTGAAATCGTTGCGGTCCATGATGGCGCTCGTCCCTTGGTGACGCCGCAACTGATCGCGGCCACCATCCAAAGTGCCCGCACGCACGGTACTGGCATCGCCGCCACGAAGGTTGTGGACACAATCAAAGAAGCCGATGACGAGCGGACGATTCTCCGCACGGTTGATCGCACGAGACTCTGGGCCGTCCAGACCCCACAGACAGCGCACTACGAACTGCTGCGACGCGCCTACGATGGGATTTTGAAGCAGGGAGTGATTGTCACCGACGAAGCTGCCGCCATCGAGCGAATCGGCGGGAAGGTCAAACTGGTGGACACGCCATTCCTGAATCTGAAGATCACCACGCCATCCGACCTAGCGATGGCAGAGGCGTTGTTGCGTGTTCGTTCGTAGCGCGCTATTGCGTGCCGTCCGTCTCCCGAAACCTTGTAGGGCGCTCGTTTACACGCGTTTCAACGCGGCGATCAATTCGTTGAGCTTGTTCGCAATTGTCTGCATCTCGGCTTGCGAAGGCGGATCGCTGACGGCAAGGTTCATCGGCGCGATGCTACTCGGATTGTTCGCGGTGCCGGCGCGTCCTCATCGAAGGAACTTCCATCGAAGTTCGATTCGTCGAAGCGGGCCATGGGTTGGTTGGTTCTCGCCCCGCTCCAAGCGGGATGAAGTTTTCAGTTTTGAGGTTCAGAGTTCATGGTTTCTTCACGGACGATTGCACGGCATACATCAATTGCATCCGTTGTTGGACCAACGCGCGGATCGTCGGGTCGCTCATTCCGGAGACAATTGCCTGCGCTTCCGCCGTTTGCCGATCCAAGTCCGCCAGTTCCGGGCCTTTGGCCTTCTGGACGCGCGCCGCCCGCGTTCGTTGCATCTCGCGGAGCTTGTCCGTCATCTGCTTCATTTCCGCATCCAATTGTTTGACTTCGGGAATCTCCGCCAGCGTCGCCTCCCGTGTCCGATCAATCGCTCGCAACTTCATCATCGCTTCCTGTACCGCCGGCGATGACATCCGCCCGGCCATCAGGGTTTTCAGTTGCGCGTCTATCGCGATCAATTGCTGGTTCGCCGGTGCAGAACTGTCCGCGCCAAATGCAATAGACATCGCGAGCAGGATGGCAAGGCAGCTTCCTGTAGCCACGCCGCTCCGCCGGCGTGCGGGGGATGTGCCCCGACAGAGCGGGGCGGCTACAATCGGATTCCGAAGTTTCAATTGTTTCATTGGTGGGTCTCCTTTACTGCGATGGACCGTTGGTGAACGATCCCATTTCGATGTCGCCTTGCCGGGGCAATGTCACGACACCCCGCACGGTGAGATTGGATACGCTGAGTGTTCCATTCTCGCCATTGAGTTCCAGGCCGCCATCCGGCACACCTCCCCAGACGCGAAGATAATGGTTGGCGGCGAGAGGAATATTGGTATTGATGCTAACGCGGTTGCGGCCTAATTGAATCGCATCTTGATAACCATCGGCAACCGCAGCCGGGACGTCGCCCCACCACTCTATGCCGCCGCCAATGGCGATGCTTCCATAGCCGTTAGCCTTTGCGAATGCGCCCCCGGCAAACCCGCCTCCGGATCCCCGCGATTGAAGGCCGATGGCCGTACCGCACCAGCCGTAGGCTAGCGCGCCAACCCCCGCCGCGAGAGAACAATCCGTTGCCAAGCTGAATGGCCCCACAGCCACACCACCGTTGCTCGCAACCGCCACAAGGCCCAGCGCGTTCGCATCAACGTATCCTCGAACCGTGAGATTACCGGAGTCAGACAGGCGGGCATTGAACTGCAGAGGGGTGGCAGGCGGATGTTCCATCCCGGTAGTATTGGTGGAGTTCACAAAGTAAAAGCCTCCATCGCCAGCCAAAAGAATGCCAGCGGCTTTTTGATACCACGAATCGGTGATTTGATAGTCCCCGTTCGGGGCCCAACTAATATAGCCGTCGCTGACGATGGCATGGCCGATATTACCGCCCGTTCCATGGAGCACCTGAAAGTTCAAAGCACGGTAGGTGTAATCCATATAATAAGAGTGCAACGAGAGGTCAGGCACATACGAAAAATTCGTATGGGCCTGCGCCGTGTAGATATTGACCATGCTCTTGAACAATGACGACCCGCTGATCGTCGCGTTGTTGCCAACGGTCAGGTTGTTGCCTTGTATCACCACGTTGCTGATCGTCATGTTCCCGGCATTCCATATGCCCCCGGCCGGCATGACCGAAGCCGGCAACTGGCCGACGCTGATCTGGCTCGCGTTCAATCCCGTGACGTTTGCGCCCGTGAGATTCAGGGTGCCGCCGTTGGTCAAGGTGAGATTGCCGGCGACCAGCGTGATGGGCACGTAGAAGGAAGCCCCGTCCTTGGTGAAGGCGACGTAATTGGTGCCGAGATGCCCGAACAGATGCGAGAAATCCGGCGCGCCATTGGTCAGGTGAGCGCCATAGACAAATTGGTATCGGGCACCGGAGGGAATGGTGCTGAAGGCGCCGAACACGGCGCTGTTGAACGCACCCGTGGCATTGGCCCCGGCATCGTAACCAACAAAGATGCTATTGGTCGCCCCGACGGTGTTCATGCCGGCCTGCTCACCGAACCCGTAGGCTTCCACAAACCCGGGCACGAACAGATTGCCGGTATTGGTCGTGTCCGCCCATGCGCTCGCCCCCATCAGCACACACATGGTCACCACCGTCATTGCTTGTTTGATTGTTTTCATGGCGTTCTCCTCTTTCAACTCAAATTGTTCGTTCTCAAACCACGGAATGCACGGAACACACGGAACTCTGCCTTCTCACTTCTTAATTCCCTGTCCGCCGTAGTTGCAAATGCCATCCGAACGAAGGCGGATGCCTTCTTCATTGTTCTCCCTTCTTCCTTCTGCCTTGCCAGATCACAACCGCCACCACCGCAACAAGCGCCAATGCGCCAGCGCCGATGAGCAATGGAAGCGGCGACGACACTGGTTTCGGCTGTGCAGCAGACGCCGAAGCTAAAGGCTGCTTGGGAGACGCCTCGACCTTTGCAGGTCCGGTGATTGGTTGTGATAGCTGTTTCGGAGCGACCGGCGGTGCAGGTGTTGAGACTGCCTTCGGCGGTTTAACCGCTGCGTAATCCCCGCGCAAGAACGCTTCTTTGTTCTCCTCCCACAACTGGCGAATACACCAGTAGGTAGCGTAGTCCACGCGATCCTGCAGAGATCTTACAGAGCTACTTATCCAACTTTTCACTTCTGGCCGAAACTCCGTCCTTGCTCCGATGATGTTCATAATTCTCGAAGCGGCCCATAACGCTCGAGTATAATACCCCACGTCGCTGTCTGGTGGCATCACCGCTGCCACGCCTTCTGGATGATAAAGCAATTCCGCCAAGCGGGGAATCAACAACGGGTTGTTTACGTTGGCTAACGCACCCTTCGCCTCGTCAATTTTCGTTCTGTCATCACTTCGAAAATCCTGCATCACCTTCTCCATCGTCTGCTCATCGCCAAGACGAAGCAACTGGATCTCGGCCCTATGTCCCCCAAATCCCCGCAATTCCGCTATGACTTCCTTCTTGTCTTCTTGACTTAATATCCGGATGTCAATTTCCATCGGATTCGACGAGAGCCATCTTTCTACACGAAGATGCCAGTTAGTTTCCGCTTCCAGCGTGCCCGTGACACAAAGCAGAAGAAGAGTCATCTTGAGGAGATTAGTAAACTCTGTCATAGGCATTGCTATTTGCTTGTTGCCAATCCTGCCATCGCATCCAACGGCCTTCCGGGTTTGGGGCCGGAACATTCAAACCACGTCTCATAAGAGCACCGGTGCCCGATGGTGCTGCGACCTCGTCGTGATACTTATTGCTTGGATTGCCCCGTGTTGACAAATTCAATTGATGTCCGACTTCATGCGCAATCGCCAATGATGTGCGGGGATTCGTATTGTGAGTAAACACAACACACCATTTCATACCAATGTCGCGCGTGTAACCACCCACGTTTCCGATATTGCCTTCTCTCAAAAGAAACACGCGCCCCTGCCCGCTCCACAAATTGTCATTATCCAGATCCTCTGGTTCTTCACCATACTCCATCGCCCCACTGTGAGGAAGGCGATCTGGTATCCGTAGGGACATCGAATCGTAGCCAAAATGCGTAGAACTGTCCGCTGTATTAGTATTGGTCAACACAAACCGAACACAAGCCTGCGAATATACACTGTTAAGCTCGTTGATTATATTGGTAGCATTTGGCCCCCCCACAGGAGCAGTCAAAGAAGAATTCGTATCCACGATTCGGTAAATGCCGATGGAGTTGGTGATCCACGGCAGGACCATGACATGAAGTGCAGCGATGGCGTTTGTCATTCCCTGCACGCGCACTTCGATGACGGCATTCGATGTCGGCAATTTGCCGGTGATGGTCAGGTCATTGAGGCCATTCGTAAAGCCACTATTGGGCGACACATCAATCTTCGCTGCATCTTCCGCGCTCACGAACAATACGATGTTGGATACGTATGGTACATTCCCGTCCTCAAGAACCGACAATTGCACGATCTGATTGGTGCTTCCGACACCGACGCTTGTCCACGGTTCCGCTTCCGTTGGATCAAAACCGTGGTTGATCTCGTTGGTCTTCGCTACGAAGCGCAGGGTCAGATTTGGCACAGTGAGAAAATGCCGGATATGGAAATCGGAACAGTAAAACTGATCGAAGAAGGTATCCCAAGCGTATATCTCATTATCTGCGTTCGGAAGCCAATCGCTGGTCACGTCCACGGACTGATAGCCATAACACACCCACCAAGGGTATGGTGAATCCGGATCATTCACCGACAAAGAGTCATCAATATACGCAGGGAATGGATACGGAGATCGCGGGTCGTTCACGCGCTCCTGCTCAAATTCGATAAACGTTGAGATCGGCCAGTTTGTCGGCCACTGGCTGGGATACGCACCCTCCTGAGCCGTTACCGGCCAGTATCCAAAGCGCTGCCCCTCAAATTCAAAATCATTATACCACTGATTTGTAACACCCTCATACGTAATGCTCGCCGGACTTGCGATCCATGTTGAAAGAGCGAAGATACAAGACAGCTCATAGACTTGGTCGCTCAATGATCCTTGCAACCAGTACCCACTTGTGTTGCCGGTGTAATTGCTCACACAGTTTAGTACATCAGCTAATGTGGATGGAACCTCATGTGGGATGATTTCTTCAAAACTCCCCCTCATTTGAGCGATGCGCACTTCGTTGTTCGTCGCGAACATCCACGATATTGGCGCCAAGCCAATCAGCGCACGACGCAGATTCATTCGTGAGTAATTCATCTCCTCCAGCATAAGCTTGACTGGGTTATCCGCCGGCATCGAATTCGCATTGTGTGGATCGGTGCCGGCAAGATATTCCGCGTAATTGGTGGAACCATCACCATCCGGATCGTCGTCGGCACGAGACAAGTCGTTGGTTTGCGCCGTGACATGACCGAAGTTTTGGAACATCCACCAATTCGGTGTTCCATCTTGGTCAGTGTCCAGCGTCATCCACGTCGCTGCATCACAGTTGAAGACGTTCTTCATCTGGCCGATGTTCGCCAGCGCGTAGTCGTTGGCTTGTCCACTCCACGGATAGTTTGTCGCGTAGCCGACTGCAATCAGGTTGGACCAAAACGGTTGCGCCACATACTTGAGTTGGCCGAGGTTGACAGGACGGAAATTATTGCTGTCAGTAAAACTGGAAATCAGTGCCCAGACGTTGCTGCCCGCGCCACCGGGGAGTTGCGATTCCAGTTCCATTGCGGCATTGACGGCCATCCATTTCAGTTGGCCTTGGTTGACCGCGGCAAAATCGTTCGGCGGAAGGTTGGTATTGATCGTCCCGCGCGTCACCCACCATGCCGGGGCTGTTGCCGCTTGCAGTATCATGGAAGCCACCGCGACCATACCGCTCACCGCTATGATCGTCAATCGGGAAGGGAAACGGTTCATGGTTCAGCGTTCACCGTTCAGGGTTTACCCGCCGTAGCCTTGGCGAAGGTGGGTTGGCCACGAAAGAGCACAAGAAACGCAAAGAAGAGCGCAGAGGACGTAGGGCAAGAAAATTGGGGGCAAGAAGATTCATAATGTTCCTGCCCTGAAATCTTCCTGTCATTGCCACAACTCCGTGCCTCCGTGTCTCCGTGGTAAAAATCTTCCTGTCCTTGCAACCCGGAGCAACAAGGCACAAGAAACGCAAAGAGGATGGAACAGGGAAGCTTGCCCCACTTTTGGCGAGGGCGCGAAGAATCTTCCCGACTTGGCGTCTTCGCTGTGAACTGTGCTACTATGTGTGTGTGGGGGGGGGGGGGGGGGGGGTGGGTTTCCG